>Ga0299913_10000903_pt1 | contig 20456 bp, 17 predicted proteins | sample RVTome_9_FD_201360 | JGI IMG/M metagenome (GOLD analysis project Ga0299913, IMG submission 201360) | Soil microbial communities from uranium-contaminated site in the Upper Colorado River Basin, Wyoming, United States - RVT155D38 (version 2) ... | reverse complement strand
GATCGACCATGGCCGGCAGATGGCGTCCGACGGGGCAGCGTTGATCGACGTCGGCGGGGAGTCGACCCGCCCCGGCGCGACCCCTGTGGACGAGGAGGAGGAGCTCCGTCGCGTGATCCCCGTGATTGAGGCGTTGGTCGACGATCCGGGCCTCCCCATCTCTATCGATACGCGCAAGCCGGCCGTCGCCCGGAGGGCACTGGCGGCGGGAGCCGTGATCGTCAACGACACGAACGGTGAGGCCAACGACGGGTTGATGACCGACGTAGTGGTGGGCTTGGGGGCGGGAGTGATACTCATGCATTCGCGCGGCACGCCGGACACGATGAGAGAGATGAACCGATACGGCGACATCGTTGCCGATGTGTGCCGGTTCTTACTTGCTTGGGCCCAACGGCTCGAGTCTGCCGGGGTCCCTTCGGAAGCGATCGTCTTGGATCCGGGTTTCGGTTTCGCCAAATCCCCGCCTCAGAACCTCGAGCTGCTCGAGCGACTCGACGAGGTCGTGGACCTCGGGTATCCGGTGCTCGCAGGGACGTCGCGCAAGTCCTTCATCGGGGCGGTGCTGGATCTGCCCGAAGACGACCGCTTGGAGGGGACCGCAGCAACCGTAGCTTGGGCGGTTTCCGAAGGCGCACGGATCCTGCGTGTCCACGACGTCAAGGAGATGAGCAGGGTGGTCAAGATGTCGGCCGCTATCGCAGGGGCCGCCAACGCCGCAAAGGTGCGATGAGCGACCGGATAACGATCGCCGGATTGAGCGTGGAAACGCGGATCGGCGTGACCTCCAAGGAGAGATCGCGGCCCCAGGAGGTCCTCATCGACATAGAGATCGCCCGGGACCTCACCGCGGCCGGTGCGAGCGATTCGTTGGAGGAAACGATCGATTACGACGGCCTGGTCAACGAGGTGGCGGCTCTGGCCAGGGCGAGCGAATGCAACCTGCTCGAACGCCTTGCTTCGCAGATCGCCGACCGGGTTGCCGATAAAGACGGGGTAGCGGGAGTTACGGTGAGGGTCGGCAAGCAGCATGTACCCGTGAACGAAGAGGTGTCTTCGATCTCTGTTTCCATCGAAAGGGGGTCACTCGGATGATCGAATCTTTCATCGGGATCGGTTCCAACGTCGGCGGTCGCGCCGGATTCGTGCGCAGCGCGGTCGAGCACTTGAACTCGGCCGACGGCGTCGAGATCACGGCGACCTCCAGTCTCTACGAGACCTCGCCGATCGGAGGACCCCCGCAGCGCTCTTACGTGAACATGGTCGTCCGGACCCGGACCTCGCTCGGTCATCGCGATCTACTCGAGCTGTGCCAGGGGATCGAGCAGAAGCTTGGCCGTGAGGAAAGCGATATCAGATGGGGGCCGCGTGTCGTCGACCTCGACATCCTCACCTTCGACAACACCAAGATCAGCGAGCCCGACCTCGAGATCCCACATCCGAGGATGACTCAGCGCCGCTTCGTTTTGGTTCCCCTGCTTGAGATAGACCCCGAACTTGCCGACCCATGGGGAGACCCCTATAAGAACGCGCTCGGGGAAGCGGAAGGTGACGTGGAGTCGCTCGAGGCCTTCTGACCTTTCCCCGACTAGCACTTCCTCTTCTAAGGGTCGTATAGGACACTCGGGTGGCCTCTGAAGAAGGGCTGGGTTGAAGAAGATCTCGATGGCGACACTCGCCATCCTCGTGGTGACTGCACTGCTGACGCCCCTCGCGGCGGCCGCTCCTAGGCGCGCCGTGGCGGGGTTGGATGCGCGCCCTTCGCTCGAGGGTCGCCTTCCCGACGCCGTGCCCGGCGAGGTGGTGGTCAAGTTCCGCAAAGCGGTGGGCCATGGCGCGCAGCGTCGAGCCGTAACATCCCTCGGAGCCACGGTCGTCGCCGGTCCGGTGAGAGGGATGAGCGTGGTCAGGGCGGCACGAGGACGGACGACCGAGGAGCTCATCGATTCGTTGACGAGCTCGCCCTCGGTGGCCTACGCCGAGCCGAACCTCCTCCGTTACCTCTCGGCCGTGCCCAACGACGTCATGTTCCCGGAGCTGTGGGGGATGCACAACACGGGTCAGGCTCACGCGATATCGGGATCCACCGCTACCCGGGTCGGGACCGACGAGGCAGACATGGACGTGCCGGAAGCGTGGGACGTCCAGCAGGGCAACGCGGACACCGTGGTCGCGATCATGGATAGTGGTGTTGACGTTCTGCATCCGGATCTGGCCGACAACATCTGGGTCAACGAGGGCGAGATCCCCGGCAACGGCATCGACGACGACGGCAACGGCTATGTGGACGACGTCAGTGGTTGGGACTTCGCGGATAACGACTCGACGCTGCTCGAGCCGGACGGCCGGTACATCGGTTGGGATCACGGTACGCACGTGGCCGGCATCGTCGGGGCCGTCGCTAACAACGGCATCGGTGTCGCCGGTGTGTGCCCGAGCTGCAAGCTGATGGTGCTCAAGATGTTCGAGCCGTTCGATCTGGACGGTGACGGCGTCGATGACACCATGGTCGGCGACCTGGCGGCCGAGCTGAAGGCGTTCGACTACGCCACCCGCATGGGTGCAGACGTCATCAACGGCAGCTTCGGCGGCGCCCTCTTCTCTTCGAGAGCAGAGCGAGCCAGGATCAAAAGAGGGATCGCCGCCGGGATCACGATGGTGTTCGCGGCGGGCAACGAGAACGGTGATAACGACCTGTTGATCCCCGGGGTCGACTTCGACGGTGACCAGATACCCGACATGCTCTCGCCCGCCTATCCCGCGAGTTACGACCTTCCCGGAATCATCTCGGTGGCGGCGAGCAACGACGCGGACCAGAACGGTTTCCAGTCCGCGTGCTATCTAGCGGAGGGCTCCGAGGAATGGCCTTGCGCGTTCACGAACTGGGGCCGGGATTCGGTCGATGTCTCGGCCCCCGGGGTCGACATCGTCAGCACGCTTCCAAACGACTCCTACGAAGCATTCGACGGGACCTCGATGGCGGCACCGAACGTCGCGGGCGTTGCCGGACTGGTCAAGGCTCACCACCCCGAGTATTCGCCGCGGCAGGTCGCCAATGCGATCATGAACTCCGTAGACAAACCGGTCTCCCTGCAAAGCTTCTTCGGGATCCCGGGTCTGGGACCGTTCAGCGCCGACCTGACCAGGACGGCGGGGCGCGTCAACGCGGCCGCGGCGCTCGATGCCTTCAGTGGAGACGGATCCGCGAGGAGCGATGGGACCATCGCCGGTGCCAGGAGGTTGCGAAGAAGGGCGTTCAACCGCGTGTCGTGGCCCGGCGACGTCAACGACGTCTACAAGAAGAGGCTCGAGAGAGGAACGGTTTACAAGGTGATCCTCGATACGTTCGGGCGACGCGATCTCGACCTTCAGATCTACAGGCCGAAGACCAAGGACATCTGGCAGTTCGACGGCCGTTGTTTCTCTTCCGGAGCGTGTCCAGTGCTCTACTACCAGCCGACCAGCTCTGGTGACGTGGCCGTGAGGTTCAAGGCTCCCAAGACCGGCGTGTACTACTTCCACGTGAACGCGTGGCTGCTCGAGACGGGCTCCTACACACTTAGGGTGGTCAGGCGCTAGGCCACGACGCACGTTCCGCAGCTCCACTATGCTTGGGATACCGACCGGTACCCCTAGTGGACTGGAGCGAGAACAGTGTCAGCCGCGCCGCCATCCCCTTTCACCTACGCGCTCGTCGGCGCGGGCCGCGTCGGGACATCCGTAGCCCGTCTGTTGCAGAACAGAGGCAATGAGCCTCGTGCCGTGTCCTCCCGCTCGAAGCAGAGCGGCGAACGGGCGGCCTCACTCCTGGACGTTCCCATCGTGGATATCAACGAACTTCCGTCCGTCGACGTGGTCCTGATCGGCACACCGGAAGCCGCGATCGCAGAGGTTGCCGGACAGCTCGCTCTGGACGGGGGGGTGGCCGTGCACTTCGCCGGCGCGTATGGGATCGGGCCACTGCTGCCCGCGATCGAACGTGGCATGTGGGGTTGCGCCCTCCATCCGGTGCAGGCGTGCCCGGATATCCCGACCGCCATCGAACGGCTGCCGGGTTCCGCGTGGGGCGTTACCTGCACGTGGCCGGCGCGCGAGTGGGCTCACCGCTTCGTTAGCGAGGAGGTCGGAGGGACTCCGATCGATGTCCCCGAGGATGCGCGGCCCGTCTGGCATGCCGCGGCGGTTTCGACCTCCAACGGCATCGCGGCCCTGATGGCAGTGGGAGAACGACTGCTGGCAGCGGTCGGGATCGAGACACCGGAGAAGGTTCTCGGCCCCCTCGCGCGCGGCACGGTCGACAACGCGATCGCAGGCGGAGGTGGAGCGGCCACGTTGACGGGTCCGGCGATACGCGGCGAGGTCGTCACCGTCGAACGCCATCTGAATGGGATCAGGGACCTGTCTCCTCAACTGCTGTCCGGTTATGTCCTTGCGGCCGAGCTGATCCTCGAAGCCGGCACCATCGACGAGACGACGGCGGGCTCCATCCGGCGACTGCTGGAGGGGGCCCGATGAATCTAGCCCGGTCGAGGGACGAGCTCGACGCGCTGTTGGGCCCTGTCCGGGCGGAAGGCTCGCGGATCGGCTTCGTCCCTACGATGGGTGCGTTGCACGAAGGCCATCTATCGCTGGTCCACGCTGCTCGGGGGTCGGCGGATGTCGTCGTCATCAGCATCTTCGTGAACCCCCTGCAGTTCGGGCCGAGCGAGGACCTGGCTTCCTACCCCCGGGACGAGGCGCGCGATCTGCAATTGGCCGAACAAGCAGGTGCCGACCTCGTGTTCATCCCTTCCGTATCGGAGATGTATCCGGAGGGGCGGTCGACGACCGTCAGCGTGGGCCGGTTGGGAACGATCCTCGAGGGGGCCGACCGGCCCGGCCACTTCGACGGCGTCGCGACGGTGGTCGCCAAACTCTTCAACCTCGTGCAACCGGAGGTGGCCTTCTTCGGCCAGAAGGATGCCCAGCAGGTCGCGGTCATCAAGAAGATGGTCGCGGACCTCTCGTACGCGGTGGAGATCGGGGTCGAGCCGACCGTGCGCGAGCCCGACGGTCTGGCTCTCAGCAGCCGCAACGCTTACCTCTCCCCAGACGAGCGCCCGAAGACGACGGCGGTCTACCGCGCGCTGCAGGCAGGTGCGGAGACCCTCGCAGAGGAGGGGTTCGAAGCCGCCGAGAAGAACATGTGGGAGCTGCTGGTGGCCGACGGGTTGGAACCCAGCTATGCGCGGGTGGTGAACCCGGTCACGTTCGATGCGCCCGCGGCCGGCTCGGAGGTCCTACTCGTCATCGCAGCACGGATCGGCAACACCAGATTGATCGACAACATGCTCGTGTCTACCTGATGGAGGAACGATGCTCAGAACGTTGATGCGTACGAAGATCCACCGGGCCACGGTCACCGATGCGAACCTCGATTACGTCGGGAGCATCACGATCGATCGCGATCTCATGGATGCGGCCGACCTCGTCGAGTTCGAGCAGGTCCACGTCGTCGATGTGAACAACGGTGCTCGTTTCGAGACCTACGTTATCGAAGGCGAACGTGGCTCCGGCACGATGTGTGTGAACGGCGCTGCGGCACGGTTGGTACAGAAGGGGGACAAGATCATCGTCATCGCGTACGGTGCCGTCGACGAGTCGAAGATCGCGGGGTTCGAACCCAAGGTCGTCGTGGTCGATGGGACCAACCGTCCTGCCCCCGTACTGAAAGGCGCGTAGATGGGCCTGCTCTTAGCTGCAGATGTCGGGAACACCCAGACCCACATCGGTGTGTTCGACCGCGACGAGCTCATTTTCGAATGGCGGGCGTCGACGGATGCGAGCCGCACCACCGACGAGTGGGCACTCGTGTTCTCGCACTTCCTGCAGCTCGAGGGACTGTCGTTCGATGGTTCGATGACCGGTGTTGCCATCTGCTCGGTGGTTCCGAGGGCGACGCAGGAGCTCCGAGAGATGACCACCACCTATTTCGGGTTCTCGCCTGTGGTGGTGGAGCCGGGCGTGAAGACCGGCATCGCGATCGTCACCGATAACCCGCGCGAGGTCGGTGCGGACCGCATCGCGAACGCCGTAGGAGCCCACCATCTCTACCCTTCAGAGCCAACCATCATCGTCGATTTCGGCACCGCGATCACCGTCGACGCGGTTTCCGCGAAGGGTGAGTATCTCGGTGGTGCGATCGCGGCCGGTATCGACACCATGGCTACCGCGTTGTTCGCTGCGACCGCTCAGATCAACCGCGTCGAGTTGATCGCGCCTCCAGGTGCGATCGGCAAGAGCACGACCGCTAGTGTCCAGTCCGGGATCATCTACGGGACCGCCGGCATGGTGGACGGGCTCGTCGAGCGGGTGATCAAAGAACTGGGAGGCCACGCGAGGGTGATCGCAACGGGAGGGTTCGCATCCGCGATGGCCGGGCACTGTCACCGGCTCGAACAGGTCGAGCCGCGCCTGACCTTGTTGGGTCTCCGGCTCATCTTTGAACGCAACTCGGATGGCGCATGACGACGGGCTCGGACTATCCCTACCGTTTCGAGCGGACCACCACGATCGGGCCCCTGCGGGAACGTCATGCCGATCTCGAGGCGGGCACCGACACGGGTGAACAGGTCATGGTGGCGGGCCGCGTGATGACCGTCCGCGGCCACGGCAAAGTGGGCTTCGCCGACCTCGTCGACTCCACCGGCCGCATCCAACTGTTCGCGCAACTGGACGTGCTGGGCGAAGAGGGGATGGAAGCGTTCACTCAGATAGGGGTCGGGGACATCGTCGGTGTCGAGGGCGAGGTCGCGATGACCCGGCGAGGCGAGTTGTCGGTGAAGATCGCGGGCACCACGATGCTGGCACGCTGCCAACGTCCCCTTCCCGAGAAGTGGCACGGCATGTCCGATGTCGAGGTCCGCTACCGCCAGCGCTATCTGGATCTCATATCCAATGAGGTGCCGCGCGCGGTCCTGGTCGCGCGCGCGAAGGTCAACCAGGCGATCCGCCGCTTCTTCGACGAACGAGGGTTCCTCGAGGTCGAGACACCGTTACTGCAGCCGATCGCGGGGGGCGCCGTCGCACGGCCTTTCGTGACCCACCACAACGCACTCGACATCGATCTCTACCTGCGCATCGCCCCCGAGTTATACCTCAAGCGGCTGTTGATCGGGGGGGCCGAGAAGGTCTACGAGCTGAACCGCAGCTTCCGTAACGAGGGCGTCTCGACGAGACACAACCCGGAGTTCACGATGCTCGAGGCGTACGAGGCCTACGTCGATTACGGGGACACCATGACACTGGTCGAGGACCTCGTGCTATCCATCGCCGCCGCGGTCGGAGCAGACTCGCTCGAAGGACCGTTCCGGCGCATGACGATGTTCGAGGCGATCACTGAGGCGACCGATCGCGACCTCGAGACGCCCTGGCGCGCGAACGACGAGCAGGCCATCCGCACGCTTGCGGATGAGCTCGGCGTCCGCACCGAGCCGATGTGGTCGGCGGGGAAGGTCCTGTTCGAGATCTACGAGATGCGTGTCGAGAAGGAGCTGATCGCACCCACGTTCATCATGGGGATGCCTAAGGACGTCTCCCCGCTGGCCAAGGATCACCGGTCGATCCCCGGTTTCACCGAGCACGCCGACCTCGTGATCGGTGGAGTGGAGATCGCCCCCATCTACTCGGAGCTGAATGACCCCGACGAACAGCGCAGGCGCTTCGAGCAACAGGCTCAGGTTCGCGCCCAGGGTGACGACGAAGCCACGGTCGCAGACGCCGACTTCCTCGAGGCCCTGTACTACGGGATGCCCCCGGCAGGAGGGTTCGGCCTCGGGGTCGATCGCTTGCTGATGCAGCTCCTAGGGCTCACCTCGATCCGCGAAGTGATCATGTTCCCGACCCTCAAACCTGAGCGATAACCAACTTTTCTCGATCCACCCTCTGTGGCGGGGTTGATCAAGAAGAGTTGCGGCGATGGCAGGATTCGGCGATGTCTAAGCGGATGACGGCTCTGGTACTCGCGTGCCTGGTTCTCGTGGGCGCGGTGTTCGGGGCATGCGTGACCGACGGCGGCGAGAACGGACCGGACGTGACTCCTCGACGACCGCTGGCGAGTCCGACCGGTACCGATACGCGCGTCGTCGGTCTGGTCGGCACGATGTCGGGTGCAGACATGTGGCGTGGGGAGGACGCGTTCGAAGGGGCGGATCTAGCCGTCCACATCCTCAACCGGACCGTGGAGGAGGGCCGCCCGCCGTTCGAGCTCGTCACGCTGGACGACAGGGGCGATCCCGAGCGGGCCACCGAGCTCGTAGAACGATTGGCCGCCGACAGGAACACGGTCGGCATCGTTTACGCCGGTCCTCCGGAAGCCCTCCCGCGGGCCGAGCCCGCTCTTACGCAAGCCGGGATCCCCGCCCTGATCTGCTACGGCGATCTCTATGGAGCGCGCTTGCTGCGACCGCACATCTTCCAGATGTCACCGAGCTTCCTCTGGCAGGCGCGCACGATCGCGCGCTATGCGTTCCGCGATCGCCGCTACCGCCGCATCGGTCTGGTTGCCGCTCGCTCGCTCGACGGGGACGTGGCCGTGGCCGGGATGAAAGATGCCGTGGGGCAGTTCGCCGGGCGCAGGTTGTTCGTCCAGCGCTATGCGGAGGCATCTCGCGTGGACCAGGTGCCGCGGCCGTTCATCAAGCGGAAGGTAGAGGCGGTCGTCGTGCAGGGGGAACCGGGCACGTTCGAACGACTCGCGGGCGCCAGCTCCGGCCTCCAGATGATCTCTTTTGACCTCGGCCTCGGGGCGGGAGGTGGTTATCCGGTCGGGTCGGCGGTCAGCGATACCTACGCCAGAGGAGCGCACTTCTTGCCCATCCCAAGCTTCGAGCGATTCCGTGAGGCGTTCCGGGAGTGGTGGGACGGGTCGGAGCCTCTGGGCTGGGAGCTGAGGGCATACGACGCAGTCAGGCTGATCGGTTGGGCCGCCCAACGCACCCCGGTCGGTGAAGACAGCGCCCCCGCGCTCGAGTTGCTGGACGGGGTCCGGTTCGGAGGTCTCGACATCACGTTCGGGCCCGACGACCACACCGCCGCCGAGCAGCAGACGGTCGGTCTGTGGGTCCGACCGCGCAGCGCGTTCGCATCGCTCGTTCCCACGGACGGCTTGCCCTGGCTCCCGTTGGCCCGAGGGTTCTCGATCGATGGCGAGAGAACCTCGATCCTGAACCGTGACTGGCGCTACCTCTTCAGGAACCCGCCTCCACCTCGCGCTCCGGCACCCAGGTTCCGGCGGATGCGCTACGCAGTCACCAGCCCGCGATCCGACCCGGCGCACTGATCACTTCCTTTATCCGCTCATCCCGGCGCCTCGGGATGCCGATTAGCAAGCAGGGGAAGGGGGAACGTTTCTGACCCCCGGAGCGTTCTAATGGCATGACGGAGGGAAGTGACACCCCCTCCATATAATCGGGATCACCGGGGCTGGCGTCAGAGCCGGCACCGGACGAGATAAGGAGGGCCCCACTTGTTCGAACGATTCACGGACCGGGCCCGCAGGGTGGTCGTCCTCGCGCAGGAAGAGGCGAGGCTCCTCAACCACAACTACATCGGCACCGAGCACATCTTGCTCGGTCTGATACATGAAGGCGAGGGCGTCGCCGCTAAGGCGCTCGAATCACTGGGCATCTCTCTCGAGAAGGTGCGCCAGCAGGTTGAAGAGATCATCGGAGCGGGTCAATCGCCGCCATCGGGACACATCCCGTTCACCCCCCGCGCCAAGAAGGTGCTCGAGCTTTCGCTGCGCGAGGCGCTTCAACTCGGACACAACTACATAGGCACCGAGCACATCCTGCTCGGGCTGATCCGCGAGGGCGAGGGTGTCGCCGCCCAGGTCCTCGTGAAGCTCGGAGCCGACCTCGGTCGGGTCCGCCAGCAGGTGATCCAGCTCCTGTCCGGCTACTCCTCGAAAGAGGGGGCCGCTACGGGCGCAGGGCCCGGAGGCGAACCGGCTCAGGGGTCGCTGGTCCTCGACCAGTTCGGCCGCAATTACACGCAGCTGGCGCGCGAGAACAAGCTCGACCCGGTCATCGGGCGCGAGAACGAGATCGAGCGCGTGATGCAGGTCCTGTCTCGCCGCACGAAGAACAACCCCGTGCTCATCGGCGAGCCCGGCGTCGGCAAGACCGCGATAGTCGAAGGTCTGGCGCAGGCCATCGTCAAGGGCGAGGTGCCCGAGACGATCGCCGACAAGCAGCTGTACACGCTGGACCTCGGTGCGCTCGTCGCAGGCTCGCGTTACCGCGGCGACTTCGAAGAGCGCCTGAAGAAGGTCCTCAAGGAGATCAAGACGCGCGGCGACATCATCTTGTTCATCGACGAGCTCCACACGCTCGTCGGCGCAGGTGCCGCCGAAGGCGCGATCGACGCGGCCTCGATCCTCAAGCCGATGCTCGCCCGCGGCGAGCTCCAGACGATCGGTGCGACGACCTTGGACGAGTACCGCAAGCACCTCGAGAAGGACGCGGCCCTCGAACGGCGCTTCCAGCCGATCAAGGTTGCCGAGCCGACCGTCGCCCACACGATCGAGATACTCAAAGGACTCCGTGACCGTTACGAGGCACACCACCGCGTGACGATCACGGATCAGGCTCTGGTGGCGGCGGCGAACTTCGCCGACCGCTACATCTCCGATCGCTTCCTCCCGGACAAGGCGATCGACCTCATCGACGAGGCGGGCTCGCGCCTGCGCATCCGTCGCATGAGCGCGCCGCCCGATTACAAGGAGCTCGAGGAGAAGATCGTCGAGGTCCGCACGAACAAGGAGCAGGCGATCGAGGCTCAAGACTTCGAGCGGGCCAAGCAGTTCCGCGAGGAAGAAGTCACCCTGGTGGCCGAGCGTTCCGAGAAGGAGACGGAATGGCGCGCGGCCGAGGGTGAGGCCTTCGCCGAGGTCAACGAGGAAGAGATCGCCGAGGTGCTCTCGTCCTGGACCGGCATCCCCGTGATGTCGCTGACCGAGGAAGAGACCGCCAAGCTGCTGCGGATGGAGGACGAGCTCCACAAGCGCATCGTCGGCCAGCACGACGCGATCGCTGCGGTATCTCGTTCGATCCGTAGGACCCGCGCCGGTCTGAAGGATCCGAAACGTCCCGCGGGTTCGTTCATCTTCCTGGGCCCGTCCGGAGTTGGGAAGACCGAGACCGCGAAGACCCTCGCCGAGTTCCTCTTCGGAGACGAGGATGCGCTGATCCAACTCGACATGTCCGAGTACATGGAGAAGCACACCGTGTCCCGGCTGGTCGGTTCACCTCCGGGCTACGTCGGCTACGAAGAGGGCGGCCAGCTCACCGAAGCGGTGCGTCGTCGTCCCTACGCGGTCGTTCTGCTCGATGAGATCGAGAAGGCACACCCGGACGTCTTCAACACCCTGCTGCAGATCCTCGAAGACGGACGTCTGACGGATGCACAGGGCAAGACGGTTGACTTCAAGAACACCGTGATCATCATGACGTCGAACCTCGGAACCCAGGGTTTGCGCAAGCCGGCGATGGGCTTCGGGCAGGCTTCGGGCGACATGACCTACGAGAAGATGAAGGAGCGGGTCGGAGAAGAGCTCAAGAAGGGCTTCCGTCCCGAGTTCCTGAACCGTATCGACGAGGTCATCGTCTTCCACGAGCTGTCGAAGGAAGAGGTCACGTCGATCGTCGACCTGATGATCCGCAGGGTCGAAGGCCAGCTCGACAGCCAGGACGTCGGCATCGAGCTGACGCCGGCAGCGAAGCTGCATCTCGCAGGAAAGGGTTACGACCCGGCCCTTGGTGCCCGGCCGTTGCGCCGTGCGATCCAGAGGATGGTCGAGGACCCGATCTCCGAGAAGATCCTGTGGAAGGAGTACGAGGCCGGAGACACGATCCTCGTCGACGTCGGCAAGAACGAAGCCGGCGAGGACGACATCGTGTTCAAGAAGGCCGAACGTGCCCCCGACGCGGTCCCGGTCGAGCTTGCCGGCGCCGGTGTAGGTGAGGACGGAGAAGCCGCCACCGGCGACTAATGATCCATGGTTCCGACAAAGGCTCGGCGGGTGACCGCCGGGCCTTTCTCGTGTCGCCGGGGAGGAGTCTGAGTTGCAGACCGAGAACTTTCTGGGGACGGCATGAAGGGCGCGGACAGAACTGGAGGCTCGGATCATGACCAAGAGGATGTGGGCGGTACTGCTGACCGCCGTGCTGGTGTTGGGTGCGATCGTCGCTCCCGTCGCCGAAGCGGCGAAGAAGAAGAAAAAGAAAAAGCCGGTGCCCGTTGAGGTGACCTTCTTCTTCCACGCGGATGAGGGCTGCGCTGGCCCGCTGACCCTGATGCTGACCGAGGCGACCGAAGGTTCCAACTGCGGGAACAACCCGTTCTACGGCGCAGGCTGGGAAGTCGGTGTCGCCGCGGGCCTGGCCAGCCCCTATGTCTTCGGGACGGCGGAGGGGGTTCCATTGGTGCTGGACGGGACCAATCCCGTAGTGGCGAAGGTGCAGATCTCCCCGTTCGTCGGGGGCCCGGAGGGCACCGGATCCGGGGTGGGTGAGGCGACCCTCGTCGCGGCGCTGAACGGCCGGATCGGCGATGAGACGGTCGAGCTGGCGACGGCCGAGGCCACGTACATAGTGACACCGGCGCAAGGTATCTACGAGGTGCCCCTCGAGTTCGACGTTGCGGGATTCGACAAGGCGACCATCACCCATCTTGAGATCTCGCTGGAGCAGAGAGGCTCTTCGGTGAGCCATGGGCATTACCGGACCCTGGCTCCTGCATCGACCATCGCGGTCCCAACGCTGCAATGATCCTCCGCTAGTCACGCACGGGGGCCGGGGAAACCCGGCCCCCGCCGCGCGCGCCCGACAGCACGTCTGGTCGTGTCCCGCTCGCAGGCTCGGGGTCGTTATCGTGCCCGGTGTGATCCTCGAAGCGATGAACGTGCGCAAGGTCTACAAGACCGGCGCCGAGACCGTGGAAGCCCTGAAGGACCTTTCCATAACGATCGAGCGCGGCGAGTTCGTCGCGGTGATGGGCCCATCGGGTTCCGGTAAGACGACGTTCCTCAACTGCCTCTCGGGGCTCGACGAGATCGACGGGGGCCGGGTGCTGGTCGAAGGCAACGACCTCCACAAGATGTCGGACGCCAAGCGCTCGCGTAACCGGGCCGAGCAGATGGGCTTCATCTTCCAGAGCTTCAACCTGATCCCCGTGTTCACTGCGGTGGAGAACGTCGAGCTACCCCTCCTTCTATCCGGCACCTCACCGGCAGATGCCCGGCGATCCGCAGAGGCGACCCTCGAGCGGGTCGGCTTGGCCCCGCGCAAGAACCACCGTCCGAACGAGCTTTCGGGCGGCGAGCAGCAACGCGTCACCATCGCCCGAGCATTGGCGGGGAAGCCTTCGATCGTGTGGGCGGACGAGCCGACCGGGAACCTCGACTCGGAAACCGCATGGTCGATCATCGGGTTACTGCAAGAGCTCAACGACGAAGGCCTCACGTTGGTTCTCGTGACCCACGATCCGGCGATCGGCGAGAAGGCGAATCGCCTCGTGCGCATGCGCGACGGCGCCATCGAATTATCGGCCTCCCCCTAGACCGGTGATCCTTCCCCTCTTGGTAGGTGCGGTCTTCGCAGCCGTGCTCTTCGTTGCCCTGTCGCAACCGATGCTGCGCAGATTGGGTTTCCGCGATGCGACTCGCAGACCGCGCGAGACGGCATTGGTCATCGCCGGAAGCCTCCTCGGCACTGCCCTCATCACGGGCAGCTTTATCGTTGGCGACACCCTCGACTCATCCATCCGGGCCGCGGTACGCAACCAACTCGGTCCGATCGACGAGATCGTCGTTGTGGGCGATCCTTCCTCCGCCGCGCGCGTTGAAAGGGCCATCGCGGAGCTAAACGACCCGCGCATCGATGGGGTGCTGTCCCTGGTCACCGTCGAGGCGTCGTTCAGCTCCGAGGCTTCCGGCCGGCCGCGCGCCGAGCCGGACGGCAGGTTGCTCGAGCTCGACTTCGGCGAGGGCCGGTCGTTCGGATCCGATCCCGAGATCACCGGGATCGAGGGGGAGACGCCATCGGGTGACGAGGTGGTCCTCGGCCTCGACCTGGCCGAACGACTCGGCGTCGAGCTGGGGGACACCGTGACCGCGTTCCTCTACGGGAGAGAGCTCTCGCTAGAGGTAGCCGCGATCTTGCCCCGTTTGGGGGTTGCGGGATTCTGGCGAGGCTTCGAGTCCACCAGCACCAACGCATTCGTCGCGCCGGGAACCATCGCCGGCCTCGCTACCGGAGCTCCCGAAGGCGCGCGCCCTCCAGAGTCGATCGTGATGATCTCGAACGAGGGCGGGGTCGAGGAAGGCGGCGACCTGTCGACCGAGGTCACCGGGCTGGTCGAAGCCGAGATCGCCGGGGATGGCCTGCGGGTCGAGGAGTTGAAACGTCGTGGGCTGGAGAGTGCCGACGAACAAGGTAAGCAGTTCGGGGAGCTCTTCTTGAGCATCGGGTCGTTCGCCATCATCGCCGGCATCCTGCTGCTGGTGAATATCTTCGTGATGCTGGCGGAGGAGCGGAAGAGCCAGCTGGGGATGCTGCGGGCAGTCGGGATGAAGAGATCCCACCTCGTGCGTGCGTTCATCATCGAGGGCGGGATCTACGCGTTCCTATCGAGCGTTGCGGGGGCCGCGTTGGGCATCGGGGTCGGTTGGGCGATCGTCAAGCTCGCGGCCCCCATCTTCGGAGGGTTCGGCGATTTCTCGCTCGACCTCATCTTCCACTTCGATCCCCAGAGTCTCATCACCGGTTTCTGCGCCGGAGTGCTGATCTCGATGGCGACGATCTTCCTGACCAGCGTGCGCATCAGCCGGGTCAACATCATCCGGGCCATCCGGGATCTTCCGGAACCGAAGATCTACCGCGCGAGGACGCGGACGGTCATCCTCGGCTGCATCGTCGCTGCCCTACTTGCGGTCGCGTTCGTCACGAGCATCGACAAGAAGGAAGCTTGGGTGCTGCTCATCCTGGGGCCCCCGCTGGTCCTCTTCATGCTGCTTCCGCTTGCGAGTCGATTGATGTCTCGACGGATCGCGGTCTTGGGGGTCGCCGTGCTGTCTCTCTTGTGGGGCATCTTCGGTGACCTATTGATCGGCGGCTCGTTCTTCGAAGCCGGCGACATATTCGCGTTCGTGGTCCAAGGGACCCTGCTGACCTTCTCCGCGGTCGTGATCGCCACCCAAACCCTGGAGAACCTCGAAGGAGTCATCCGGAGGCTGTCTGCGCGCAGCCTCCCGCTGAGGTTGAGCGTCGCCTATCCGCTCGCCCGTAGAGGCCGGACCGGTCTTACGTTGGGGATGTTCGCTCTCGTCATCTTCACGATGACGTTCATAGCGGTGCTGTCGAACGTATTCGGGGGACAGATCGACACCGTGCTCGCCAAGGAGACCGGATTCGATGTGCTAGCAACCTCATCGGACACCAACCCGCCGACCGAAGAGCGCCTCGAAGCGTCCGATGGGGTCGAAGAGGTGGCACCCCTGAGGTTCGGCAACGTCCTGATCCGCGCGCAAGGGTTCGACGAACCGGTCGTCTGGACGGCCAGCGGCATCGAGCAGCAGTTCGTCGACGGGGGTGCACCGGTCCTCGAGGAGACTCTCGACGACATGCATGACGACGATGTCTGGGCCGAAGTGTTGTCAAACTCCGACACCATCGTCGTTCCGGCCTTCTTCCTCCAGACGGGCGGCGGGCCACCCAACTCCGTCGTGGAGATGGGCGACACGATCGGTGTGATCGACCCGGTGACGGGAGCCGAGGCGGAACGCAGGATCATCGGTGAGGTCGGGAACGACTATGCGTTCTCGGGAAGCTACATGTCGTTCGACTCGATCGAGGAGATCCTCGGCGAGAGAGCTACTCCCTCCCGCTTCTACATCGAGGTGGAGGAGGGGACGAACGCCAACGGCGTCGCGGAACGACTCCAAGGAGAGCTCGTCGCCAATGGGGTGGAGGCGGTGTCGTTCCGCTCACGGATCGAAGAGTTCCAGCAGGCCAACCTCCAGTTCTTCCGCTTGATGCAGGCGTACCTGGCTCTCGGGCTGCTGGTCGGCATCGCCGGCCTGGGTGTGGTCATGGTCCGGGCCGTGCGGGAGCGACGGCGCGACGTGGGCGTGCTGCGCGCACTGGGATTCCTCCCTCGCCAGGTCCGCAGGGCCTTCGTGCTCGAGTCGGGCTTCGTCGCGTTCCAAGGGATCCTGATCGGGGTGGTCCTCGCCCTGATCACGGCGAAACAACTCGTCGCGACCGGCGAGTTCGGCGAGGACATCGTCTTCGATGTCCCCTGGGGCCAGCTCGCTCTCCTCACCGGGATCGCCCTCGTCGCATCGCTCGCGGCTACCGCCTGGCCGGCCCAGGAGGCTTCGAAGACCCCACCCGCGGTAGCCCTGAGGATCGCCGACTAACCTCACCGTTCCGTCGGGGGTACAGAGAAGCGCCGGGCGATTCCTGTCGCAGGCCCTCCCTAGTCTGGATCCATGAAGCAATCCTTCGCCTGTTCCACCTGCGGTCACTCGGCCACGAAATGGTTCGGCAAGTGCCCCGAGTGCGGCGACTGGAGCACGGCAGTGGCCCCCGAACCTTCCGCTCGAAAAGGATCGAAGCCATCCGACGCGATCGAGGTGGTGTCGTTGTCGGACGTCCCTGCAGACGCAGAGCGTGTGGCGACCGGGATCGACGAGCTTGACCGGGTCCTCGGAGGCGGAGTCGTTCGCGGTTCTGCGGTCCTCCTCGCGGGCGAACCCGGTATCGGGAAGTCGACCTTGACCCTCCAGTTGATAGCCGCCCTCGCCGGAAGAGGTCGCAAAGCGCTGCTGATCTCGGGCGAGGAATCCATCGCCCAGATCGGCGGCCGAGCCGAGCGACTGGGATTGTCCAAGGACCATCTCCAGGTTGCGACGTCGTCATCGGTGGACGCCGTGCTGGCGACCTCGATCGCCGAGCACCTCGACGTCGTGGTCGTGGACTCGATCCAGACCCTGGCCGACGAGCGGCTCGAGCAACCCCCCGGCTCCATGGTGCAGGTGCGTGAGTGCGCCTCGGCCCTCACCCGACACGCGAAGATCACCGGGACCTCGGTGATCCTGGTAGGACACGTGACCAAGGAAGGCTCGGTCGCGGGACCCAAGACGCTCGAGCACGTCGTCGACGTCGTCCTTTCGCTCGACGGCGACCGGGGCGGAACCTTGCGCCTGTTGCGTTCGGCCAAGAATCGGTTCGGGGCCACGGACGAGACCGGCGTGTTCGTCATGTCCACCGCGGGCCTGGAACCGATAGCCGACCCGTCCGCATTCCTCCTCGAGGATCGCCGGCCGGGGGCCGCGGGATCGATCGTGTTCCCGGGGATGGAAGGGACACGGCCACTGCTGGTCGAGGTCCAGGCCCTGGTCGACGAGAGCAAGATCCCACAGCCCAGGCGCGTGGCCATCGGCCTCGATGGTCGCCGGCTGTCGCTGCTTACCGCGGTCATGTCCCAGACGGGCATCTCCCTCGGTCCGAGCGACGTCTTCGTCGCCGCCGCAGGCGGCCTCGACGTGCGCGAGCCGGCCGCCGACCTGGCCATGTGTCTCGCCTTGTTCTCCGCGGTGACGCATTCTCCGTTGGATGACCGATCGGTAGCGGTCGGTGAGGTGGGCCTCAGCGGCGAGGTGCGGCGCGTGCCTGCGATCGCCCGTCGTTTGGCCGAAGCGCGTCGCCTGGGCTTCGAAACCGCTTTCGTTCCGTTCGGTTTCGACGAACAGGTCGAGGGTTTGAGGTTGATCCGCGTGCCCGATATCGCGGCCGCGTTCCAACAGGCACGCGGCTCCGCGGCGCGAGTGTGAGGGGAACGCCAAAATGGCACGCGTGTTAAACTCTGGAAACGAGTGGCTCCGCTTCTGCGGAAGCTTTCATCTCCGGTAAGAGGCGTTCAACACGCCTTAGTAGGCATCGTAGGGAGGTTCATCCAGTGGGTTTTCGTGTCGGTGACAAGGTGGTTTACCCACATCACGGTGCTGCGATCATCGAGCGTCTCGAGAACAAAGAGATGTTCGGAGAGAAGCGCGAGTACTTCATCCTCAAGCTGGCCTACGGGGAACTGACGCTGATGGTGCCGGTCGATGCCACCGACGAGGTCGGCCTGCGTGTCGTTACCCCGGCCAAAGAGGTCCCCAAGGTCCTCAAGGTCTTGAAGAAGAACGAGCCCACCACGAACACCACGAACTGGTCCCGTCGGTTCAAGGCAAACGTCGAGAAACTCCGTTCCGGTGACATCTATCAGGTCGCCGATGTCGTGCGTAGCCTCCACCAGCGCGACAGGGAGAAGGGTCTTGCGGCAGGCGAGAAACGCATGCTCACCAAGGCTCGTCAGATCCTCGTCTCCGAGCTGACGTTCTCGAAGAACTGCGACCAAGACGCCGCAGAAGCACTCCTCGACGAGGTCCTGGGCTAGACCCCTGCCTCATCCATCCGTTGCGGCCGTGCTGGCTGCGGGCGGCAGAGGTGACCGCGCGCGAGACCTCCGCGACGATCGTCCCAAACAGCTGCGCCTGCTCGGCGGTCGTCCTCTGTGGCGCTGGTCGTTCGACGTCCTCAGCGCGACCTGCGACCAGGTGGTGGTCGTCGCTTCGGAGGAACTGGCGGACGAGCTCCGCGACCTCGGGGTCGCGGTTGCGGCCCCCGGTGACACGCGCCAGGCTTCCGTTTCGAGCGGTCTGAAGCTGGTTGAGACCGAGCAGGTCGTCGTTCATGACGCCGCTCGCCCGTTCGTCGATGTCGATACGGTGATCGCCTCGATCCACGCCTTGGACGAGGCTGATGGTGCTTTCGCAGCGGTACCCGTACGAGAGACGCTGGCTCATGTGAAGGAGGGCTCGATGACAGGTGTCGTCCCGAGGGGATCGATCCTCAGCGTGCAGACGCCGCAGACGTTCTGGACCGCGGCTCTGAGTGATTCACACGAGCGAGCGGTTGCCGAAGGCATCACCGAAGCCACCGACGACGCTCAACTCGTCGCCCACTTCGGCTACAAGGTCGTCCCGATCCAAGGTGACGCGCGCAACATGAAGATCACCTACGCAGAAGACTTCGAACTGGCACAGGCATTGATCGCGGGTGGTTCATGAATCGCGTCGGGCTCGGATTCGATGCGCATGCCTTCGCCGACGATCGGACGCTGGTGCTCGGCGGGGTGACGATCCCAGGGCCGCTCGGCCTAGCGGGTCATTCCGATGCCGATGTGGTCGCGCACGCGGTCGCCGATGCCATCTTGGGGGCCGCGGGTCTAGGCGATCTCGGCGAGCGCTATCCGGCTACCGATCTCTACAAGGATGCCGACAGCCTCGAACTGCTGAGGGAGTGCGCGGCGGAGGTCCGTGCGGCAGGTTGGACGATAGAGAATGCGGATTGCACGATCGTCGCCGAGGGTCCCCGGATGACTCCATACAAGGAGCAGATGGTCGACAACCTGGCGCGCTCCATGGAGGTCTCGCCCGGAAGGGTCTCGGTCAAAGCCACGTCGACCGACGGTATGGGCTTCACGGGCAGGCACGAAGGTATCGGCGCCATAGCGGTGGCTCTGCTCTCCGCTGACTAGGGCGACTGATTAGGGTGGCGGCATGACGATCCGCATCTACGACACGATGGCTCGCAGCCAGGTCCCCCTCGAGACGCGGGAGCTCGGCAGGGTCTCGATGTACTGCTGCGGCCCGACCGTCTACAACTACATCCACATCGGGAACGCCCGGACGTTCCTGTGGTTCGACATGATCCGTCGTTACCTCCGCTATCGCGGCTACGACGTCACCTATGTCATGAACTACACGGACGTCGACGACAAGATAATCGACCGCGCGAACCTCGAGAAGGTTCCGCCGGACGGGATCACCAGCAAGTACACGAGGGCCTTCGAGGAAGACATGGCCGCTCTCGGGGTCGCGCCCGCCGACATAGTCGTGAAGTGCACCGATCACATCCCCGAGATGGTCGAGGCAATCGATGGCCTGATCTCCAAAGGCGTCGCCTACGAGGCCGCCGGTGACGTCTGGTTCTCGGTGGAAGCCTTCGATGACTATGGCAAGCTGTCGAACAGAACCCTCGAAGACATGCGCGCCGGCGAGCGGATCGAGCCCCACGAAGGGAAACGCCATCCGCTGGACTTCGCCCTCTGGAAATCGGCGAAGGAGGGTGAGCCGTCGTGGTCATCGCCGTGGGGCGAAGGCCGTCCGGGCTGGCACATCGAATGCTCGGTGATGTCCACCAAGTATCTAGGGATGGCGTTCGACATCCACGGAGGTGGTGGCGACCTCGTCTTTCCCCACCACGAGAACGAGATAGCGCAGGCCGAGGCGCTCGCAGGATCGGAACCGTTCGTACGCCACTGGATGCACGCCGGCATGGTCCAGATGGAGTCCGAGAAGATGTCGA
>Ga0299913_10000902_pt1 | contig 20471 bp, 19 predicted proteins | sample RVTome_9_FD_201360 | JGI IMG/M metagenome (GOLD analysis project Ga0299913, IMG submission 201360) | Soil microbial communities from uranium-contaminated site in the Upper Colorado River Basin, Wyoming, United States - RVT155D38 (version 2) ... | reverse complement strand
GCTCCGTGAGCCAGGTCGCGTACCACGACGCCCAGTCCGGATCGTCCCCATCGACGATGCGATAGACGACGTGATGGGTCTCGGCCGCTTCGTGAAGGAGCTCGCTGAGATCGTGCCTCTTGTCGTGCATGTTGCCTCCCATCTGCCGCCGGTATCAGCATGGTTTGGGTCCGTCGCATCCACAAGGGCCTTGGACCTGCTATGACCGCACCATGAGGCTGTGTCTGATGATCGAGGGCCAGGAGGACGTGAGCTGGGATCAGTGGGCCGCGCTCGCGCGCGCCGTCGAGGAGGCGGGGTTGGAGGCCCTGTTCCGCTCCGACCACTACCAGTCGGTGATGGGCCGGAGCGAGCGCGGGTCGCTCGATGCATGGACCACTCTGGCGGGTCTGGCTGTAGTTACCGATCGCATCAAGCTCGGCACGCTCGTCTCGCCGGCAACGTTCAGGCATCCATCCGTCCTCGCCAAGGCCGCTGCGACCGTGGATCACGTCTCGTCCGGACGGGTCGAGCTCGGTCTCGGCGCGGGTTGGCTCGAACAGGAGCACCGCTCGTACGGTTTCACCTTCCCCGATACGCGCACGCGGATGGAGATGCTCGAGGAGCAGATAGAGATCGTCACCCGGGCGTGGGCCGACGGTGCTTTCTCGTTTGCCGGCAAGCACTACTCGATAGAGGACCTCGACGCTCGCCCCAAACCCGTTCAGCAACCGCGACCCAACGTTCTCGTCGGGGGCTCGGGCGGGCCCGGCAGCGTGAGGATCGCGGCCCGGTGGGCCGACGAGTACAACACTCTGTTCGCGTCGGCCGAAGAGTGTGCGAAACGGCGCCGCGATCTAGATGCTGCGTGGCAGAAGGCGGGACGCAACGGGCGCCCGGTGCTGTCGATGATGACCACGTGTGTCCTGGGTCGCACCGAAGCCGAGGTGCGCGATCGGGCGGGAGCGCTATTGCGTCAGACCGGTCGCGACATGCCGGTGGACGAGTGGCTCGACGGCGCCCGCGAGGCCAGGCTTGTCGGCACTGTGGATGAGGTCGCGACCAAGATTCGTTCGCTGGGCGATGCGGGGATCGAACGTCTGATGTTGCAGCACCTCGTGCACGAAGACGTCGAGATGGTGTTGCTGATGGGCGATCTCGTCTCGGAGGTGGCTTGACTCGAGACGTCAGGCGGCGTGGATGCGAGCCTGAAGCTCGGCCAGCCCCGGCGGCGGAGGAGCCACGATCTGAAGTGCCTTGATGAAAGCCGGCATCGCCAAACGGAGAGCCGGCAGCGTTGGCCGGAGATTCGGAAGGCGATAAGCGCGCCGCGCTCGATCCGGCAGGAGCGCGACGGCGCCCGCGCTCGGCAACGTCCACCCCGCGCGCGCGGGGATCGCCAAGAGCCTGCCTCCAGGTATGCGTGGGTAACTCCCACCGGGCCACACCACCGGAGGGAAGAGGATGAACCGCATCGCAGCGCGGGCCGCGGGTGATGCGACCAGATCCTGGTCGTCGAGGTATCTGTTCAATGCGACCACGCTGTCGGGAACGTCGTCCCGGTTCACCCCGACGAGCTCCGCTGCCGTCACCATCTCGGCGACGTAGAGATCCGCCTCCTCATCCTCTAGACGACCCCCGAAGGCGCGGTAGCCCGCGAGGAAGGAATCGATCTCTGCGCAGTGGATCCACAGGAGGAGCTCGGGGTCCTCGGCGTCGTAGGGGAGTCCCGAGAAGTCGTCAAAGCCTCTTACGTGGCGATGGATCTGCCTGACGCGCGCAGCAGCCGCCTCGGCACGTGCCGTGTCTCCGAACGTGGTGTCTGTGATGTACCGGCTCGTCGCCGTCAGTCGACCCCAGGGATCGTCCTTGTAAGTGCTGTGCTGGTCGACGGCGGCCATCGCACGCGGATTGAGGGCCTGGAGCAGCAATGCCCGCAAACCTCCGACCAGCATGCATGGATGGGCGTGGATCTTCCAGGTGATCGACGCCGGGCCGAAGAAGCCGTCATCCACGACAACAGCTTAGAGCGTTACTGCCACGCTCCGAGGATCGCACCCATGATCATCATGCCGACGAGCTGATAGCCGATCCCCAGCCACAGCACGGTCTGGTTCTTCTCTTCGTACGCCGCCGTCGTCACCATGCTCGATGCGATGAAGCCGATCCCGGCGATCGCACCCAACGTCACGCCGAGAGCGACATCGGGGTCGTCCCCCAGTGTTAGGAGTAGAGCGAGAGCGACCGCAGCGATGGCGGAGCTGATGATCCCGGTAACGATCGCGGCCCCCGCACCGCCGGAGATGTCTTCCTGCGTCTTGCCCATCCCCGCAAGCCACATCTTGCCGAACAGGGCCCCGTACCACAGGAACCCCAGCACCTGGAACGCAACGATCGCGACCACGACCGCCACCCAGTTGATGTCCCAGCTCAACATGTCGACTCCTTCGCAAACGGATGGTCGGACCCATCCTAGGAAGCCGCACGTCTTCTATCCGGGTTTTGGCCGGTCGCTAAAGAGGGATCGGGCCCTTTGCCGGCGAATGACCCCCCCGAGATGCCCCGACCGCGTGGTTCCCTCCGCTCCGTCCGGATCCTCGGACCCGTCGCGTACGCCGTCTTCCTCGTGGTGGTGGTTCTGACCCCGGCGACGGCATCGACTTCGTCGCTCGGCGAGTTCTCACAGCCCTTCGCGGAGCCGACGGTCGACGGTCAAACCACCGACGAGAAGTGCGTCGAGCACGCCGATCACGACAGCGGCGAGACCCACCAAGAATGCAAACCGGCGGCGGGCAGCATGGCCGTGCTCGCCGACGGCAGGATCCTCTACTGGAACGCCCTCGAGGGGACCGAGAACATCGAGGCCGCCACCGCGGCGGAGTTCGGGACCGTGTCGATCAACGACCAGTCGCGCATCCTGGACCTGGCCGGCCCCAGTTGGTCCGTGCCTCAGCCTGTCGACGCGGGTGCGAACGGAGATGGAAGGCCGCCGTCCGAGCTCGCTCCGGGCAGCGCATCGACCGAGGCGTACAACGACGGGGCCCTGTTCTGCGCGGATCTGATCCAGCTGCCCGACGGGCGGATCCTGGCGATCGGTGGCACGCAGTACTACACGGAGGCAGGCGCCGCCGAGCTCGAAGGGCTTCCGAACTCCCGCATCTTCGATCCTGAATCGGATACGTGGTCGCAGACGGGCTCGATGAACTACGGACGCTGGTACCCGAGCGGGGTGACGCTCGCCGATGGAGACGTATTCGTCGCGAGCGGCGTCCGCAAGTTGATCAAGCCGCTCTATCCCGACAGCCCCGCCGACTCGGGCCGCAACGTGGTGCAGACCGAGACCTACGACCTCGAGGGTGGGCGGTGGACCTACAACGAAGGCGGCGACCGGTCGTTGCCGCTGTTCCCCCGACTACATCTGCTGCCGAACGGCCACGTCTTCTATAACGCGGGCGGACAGGTGTTCAACCCGGCGGGCCAGGCCTACGACGAGGTGCTGTGGAACATGGCCGCTACCTATGATCCCGCCACGAGTACGTGGTCCGATCTCGGCGTCGCCGGTCTCGGCACGAAGGCTCCGGGGTTCCGGGGGTCGACGTTCTCGATCATGCTCCCGCTGGTTCCGGAGGCAGACGGCGAGTACGACACCGCCAGGTTCCTCAGCGCGGGGGGCGTCTACGGCGTCACGCCCGGTAGCTACATCGCGCACCCATTCAGCACGATCACGACGGTGACCACCGACGGGGACGAGGTCACGATGGACAGTGCCGATACCGGAGAACTGAACAACAACCGGTGGTACTCGACCGGTGTCCTCCTTCCGACCGGAGAGGTCTTCGCGGTCAGCGGCGCGTCGGCGGACGAGGTCGTGGGGCCGGGCACCGGGATGCCCGTGACACAAGCGGAGATCTTCGATCCCGAGACGGGCGAATGGCGTGCCGCGGCGAGCCAGCACCACGCGCGCACCTATCACAACACTGCCGCTCTCCTTCCCGACGGCAGCGTGCTCGTTGGTGGCCATGCGCCGATCCCGACCCTCTACGGTGCGCACACGACATTGCCGGGTGCGCTGTTCTCCCCGAACGACGGACGCGATCCGACGTTCGAGATCTACCGACCGTGGTACTTCGATCGTCCGGACCGCCCCGAGATCGTCAACGTCTCCGAGCCTGTCGCTTACGGGCTCAAGTTCAACGTGATCGTCGATGATCCGACCGACATCGAGTCGGTCGTGCTCGTGCGGAATCCGTCCATCACGCACTTGATCGACGGCGATCAGCGCAGTGTGGAGCTCGAGATACTCAAGGTCAGCGGCGATTCCATAACGGTTGCCGCGCCTCCCAACGGCGGGGTTGCTCCTCCGGGGCCGTACATGTTGTTCGTCAACCGGCGTGGCGCCGACGGAGCACTCGTGCCGTCCGCGAGCGAACAGGTCTTCCTCCGCTCGATCTAGATCGCCCAGTGTCGGTTCCTGCCCGAAAACCGGGCACCATTCGACACTCGGTGGGGGGAGGGGGTTAGACCGGGACCGCGATCCCTTCGAGAGCCAGGAGCTTCGCTTTCCGATCGAGCCCGCCCCCGTAGCCGGTGAGCGTTCCGTTCGAGCCGATCACACGGTGGCAGGGGAGAACGATGGCGATCGGGTTCGCGCCGTTCGCGCGTCCCACCGCTCGAACGGCCCGGGGATTGCCGATCCGGCGGGCGAGCTCGCCATAGCTGATCGTTTCGCCGTAGGGGATATCGGCCAGCGCGTGCCACACGCTCCGCTGGAACGGACTGCCCACGGTAGTGAGCTCGAGATCGAAGGCCCGCAGCTCGCCTGCGAAATAGGCCTCGAGCTGTGCCGCCGCGGGTCCGAGCGCGGCCGGGGAGCGTTTCCATGCCGGGTCGGGACGGAAGGGCGACATCTTCAGCCCCGTGAGCCGTTCACCATCGGAGGTCAACAACAGGTCCCCGATGGGGCTCTTTACGGTCGTGTAGAGATCCATTTCCATCCTCCTATCCGAGACTCGTCCATAGATGCATCAAGGCGTAGCTGCGCCACGGCCGCCACCGTTGAACCCGTGCCTCCGCCTCCCCGTCGAGACCTAAGCCGGCGAGTGCCTTACTCGCTCCGAGATCGGTCTCCATGAAGACATCGGGGTCGCCCAAGGCACGCAGCGCGATGTAGTTCGCGGTCCAGGGGCCGATGCCGGGCAGCTCGAGAAGCCGGTCGCGCGTCTCGTCTCGGTCGGCCCCGGGATCGAGTGTCACTTCTCCGCTCGCTAGAGCTGCCGCGAGCGACCGGATCGCGTTCTGACGAGCCGCAGGCATCCCGATGGAGCTGAGGTCCGCGTCTGCCAGCGTCTGGACGTCGGGGAACGTGTGGGTCAACCCATCGTGAGGTCCGGTGAGTGGCTTGCCGAAGGCGCCCACGAGCCGTCCGGCGATCGTGCGCGCGCCGGTAACCGATATCTGTTGCCCGATCACCGCGCGAATCGCGAGCTCGTTCCCGTCGACGCTGCCGGGAACCCTCAGCCCCGGAGCGCTTCTGACGAGGGGCCGGAGGATGGGATCGACGGCGAGCGCCTCGTCGATCGCGACCGGATCCGCGTCCAGATCGAGGAGCCTGCGACAACGCTGGACGGCGGCCGCAAGATCGCGGACGTCTCCAAGCCACAACGCGCATCGAACGTGATCGACGAGAGGTTCAAGCTCGACGGATGCAGAGCTGTGTGGCAGTCGAAGGGTCCGTCGGTAGCTCGTATCGTCTGCCGCTTCTACGCCCGGCACCGCGCGTGTTCCGAGAAAACCGAAGAGCCCTGCGGCCTCGAACGGTTTCCGGAATGGGAGTCGAAGCTCGATCAGGCCGGGCGGTGCGACTCCCTCCGCCTTGCGCTTCGATCGAAGTTCCGTAGGTGTCGATGCGAATACAGCCCGGATCGTGTCGTTGAACTGCCGGATGCTCGTGAAGCCGGACGCGAACGCTATCTCTGAGAACGTCATCGGTGTCGTCTCGATCAACAGCCTTGCGGTCTGGGCTCGATGGGCGCGCGCGATCGCTTGAGGTCCGGCCCCCAACTCCGACACGAGCAGCCGGTTGATGTGTCGCTCCGTGAAGTGAAGCCGCTCGGCCAGTCCGCCGACGCCGTCGCGATCTACGACGCCGTCTGCGATCAGTCGCATCGCCCGGCCCACGATGTCGGCGCGGACGTTCCATTCGGGCGAACCGGGGCTCGCGTCGGGCCGGCAGCGCTTGCAGGCACGGAAACCGTCAGCCTGGGCGGCTGCGGCGGTCGGATAGAAGCGGACGTTCGTGCGCTTCGGAGTGATCGCGGGGCACGATGGACGGCAGTAGATCCCGGTCGACGTGACGGCGGTGATGAACACGCCGTCGAAGCGCTCATCTTTGGCCGAGACCGCCCGATAGCACCTGTCGAAGTCGTCGATCACGGGGCCATCGTGACAGCCTGAGCGACCCCTGGCTAGCGGTTATCGGACATCACCATTCCGGGGAGGGCCGAAGGCTTTGCGCCGGAATCAGAGAACGTCTTCAGCGTTGGGCAGGATGCGTCGAGGAAACAGTTGAGGGGACATGACGGATATCAGAACGAGCATCGCAGTGCTAACGATCGCGGCGACCGTCGGCAGTTCGATCGTCGCGGGCGCTCCCGCGGGTGCCCAGGTGAGCGACGTCTCGCCCCCCGGAGAGGTACTTGTGGTCACGACGAACGTCCAGGAAGCGTGGCAGCGCGCCGACATGCGCAGTCAGGCCGAGCTGAACAACTACGTCGACCGGCTGCTCGGCCAGGTGCCATATCTACCCGACGTCGTGTTGCTCCAAGAGGTCCGGCGCAAGAGCGCGGCCTACGTCCGTGATCGTCTGACCAGAAAGAGCGGCGCTGCCTACGGGTGGGGAGTTAGGCCCCCGCGCCGTCCGTGGTCACAGAACCCCCGGAAGCGCACGGAGACGGACTCGGCGATCCTGATCAATACCGAAACGGTGCGCAAGAAGGATGCCGGCGGTTACATATCGCTCACGTACGAGCGCAGGCACGCGTCAGACACTGTCGAACGGGTCGAGATCACGCAGCACGCGCGCGTTGCCGTCGAGGAACGGGACGGCGGAACCACGCTGGCCGTGGCGAGCGTCCACATGCAATACGGCCACCTGCTCGACCGTCACGTAGATCGCTACCAGATCCGGTGGACCGACAAGCTCGCGCGCGTCATGGCCAATAGGTATCCGAACGCGGTCCGAACGATCGGAGGCGACTTCAACAAGGACCGATGTGCGGAGAGGAGCGGAGCGCGCACCTGCCGCAAGTCACCTTTCTGGACGAATCTAACGAGCGATCCGTGGAACTACGACGACGTCCTGTTCGAGGTCTTCCTTGCCGGGCAGGAGGGCGTCGGCCTGGGGGGAGTGGATTTCATCTTCTCGATGGGTGATCCGGTCGACGCGGGTTCCGACACGAGCTACAACAAGAATAACGCGAACGAGTTCTACTCCGATCATCGTTTCTTCTGGGGTGTGATCGGCGGTTAGCCGGCCGTCGCGGGCTCGAGTTGGAGCTTGCCGCCGGCAACAAGTGCGAGAGAAGCGACGACGATCCCGCCCCCGATCAGCGCGAGCGTGCTGTAACCCCACGCGTCGAGGACGACACCGGATCCCAGACTAGCAACGGCGGATGACGTCCATACGACCCCGTCGACACCGCCTTGAAGACGTATGCGCTGCGCGTAGCCAAGACCGCTCGTCAATAGCGCGCTTCCGGCAACGAAACCGAAGCACCATCCGAGACCAAGCAGGAACAAGGCTGCGCCTATCGCGTAGCCGTTGTCGGCCGGGGCGGCGGCGGCACCCATCGCGGCCAGCGTGAGCAAGGCCATACCGATCGTCGCGGCTTTGAGGCTGCCGATGCGCCCAACGAGCTTTCCTATCAGGGGCGCGAATGCGAACATCCCGACGAGATGAGAGCTCATGACCAAGCCGACTACGCCCACTCCGTGTCCATGCTCGCTTATGTGCAGAGGTGTCATCGTCATGATGAGAACCATCGTGACCTGACCGACGATCATGATCACGACTGCTGCTTGTACGTGTGGGAACCGCCCGATCGCCCGCAGTCCGACTGAGTCCCGAGGTTCATCGGCGTCAGGCTGGGCCAGCTCCGTTGGATCGGGCCTCATCGCCGCAGCACATGCGAGCGCGGCGATATAGAAGACCAGAGCCACGAGGAACCCGCCGGAGAGAGGGGAGATATCTAGGGTTCCTGCGGTCGCTTTCCCGAGGCCCAGCAGACTCGGGCCGAGCGCAGCGCCGATGGTGGACGCCCACACCACCCACCCGAGGACCGACGGGCGCCTGGCTTCGGGATGGAGGTCGGCTGCAGCGAACCGGGACAACTGGTTGGCCGCATGTGCCATGCCGATCAAGCCCATCGCAACGAGAAGCCCTACGAAGCTCGATCTCGATACCGCCACCACGGCACCGATCGCCCCCGCGACTCCTATAGCCCAGCCAAGGCCGAGCCCGGTTCTTCTCCCGCGACGCGCCATGACAACGGAAAGGAGCGCCGACCCAAGGGCGGTTCCGACGACGGATATGGCGCCGGGCACGCCGCTCCACGCGCGCGAAGCTCCCACGTCTCTGGCGACCAGCGGCGCGATTGTGAAGGCCGCATAAAGACTCGTGCTACCGAGTGCTACCGCGACGAAGATCGTCCGCGTCAACCGGGTTCTCTGGCGATCCCGGTTCGCGTGATGCTCTAGCTCTTGTATCACCGCCGCCACGCTAAAGCTTCTTGCCGTACCTTTCGGCAGATAGGACCTCGAGCACGACGCACGATTCGTCCCCTACGGTCCACGCATCGTGACCCGGCGCGATCTGGATCGCATCTCCCGCCGTCAACGTGAACTCGGAGCCGTCATCCATCCCGATCCCCATAGAACCTGAGATCACGTAACCGGCGTGCGGTAGCAGGCACGAAGTCGTTCCGACGATCGGGCCGACGGAGTCGGCCCACCTGAACCCCGGCTCGAAAGTGCCGCGGCCTACGACCGATCCCCCGATGCGAACGACGTCCATCCGGCCGCCCGGAAACCGCCTGACGTCGGTGGCCTCGTCGAGGTCCTGGATCGGGGGATCGTCGAGAGCGATCGCGTCGTGGGCGATCGCCCAGATCCCGGAGTGTAGGTAACCCTTCAATTGCAAAGGAGTGGCTTCCCCGAGCACGCTGACGTCACCCCCGGGGTGATCCCAGATCGCCACCGCCACCCAGTCTGCCAACGGTCGTTCGCGACTGCTTTGGATCGCGTCGCGGATCTCGGTATGCCTGTCGAGGCGTATCCCCTCGGACATGCCTTCTCCTTCCCGTCGATCGCCGCATTCCAAGTCCACTCCGTCGGAGCAGCCTTCGTCCAGGGGGTTCGAGCCAGCAGACCGAACCGCTCGGGGCTTTGCCCCCTGAGCGCGAAACGTCTTGACTGTCCCGCTGGGGTCGGTCACGTTGAGCCGAAGAGGTAGGGCGAGAAGAGGGGGTTCGAGGAAGATGACTATCAAGCTATCCATGCGCGCTCTGATGGCGGGGGCGGTGGCGCTCGCTACGACCGTGGTGCTGATCCCGATAGCCGAGGCCGCGACGCCGCGCTGTCAGGGACGGCGCGCAACGATCGTCGGCACGAGACGAGGCGACGTCATCAGAGGCACGCGGCGAGCCGACGTGATCGTGGCGAAGGGCGGCAGCGACAAGATCTTCGGCCGCGGTGGGAACGACTTGATCTGCGCCGGCAAGGGAGGCGACGAGGTCGTCGGCGGAGGAGGCAACGACCGCTTGCGCGGCGGACGTGGACAGGACTTCCTTTCAGGACAAGCCGGCGACGACCGCATCCTGGGCCAAGGCGGGTCGGATGCGCTCTTCGGTGGCGCCGGTGATGACGTACTCATCGTAGGCCCCGGCTCGTTCCAGTTCATGCTTCCGGGGACGGGCAACGACCAGGTCCGAGGCAACGCGAACGACGACTTCGTCAGTTACTTCGATTCGCCGGCCGGAGTGAACGTGAACCTCGCAACCGGTGTTGCAACCGGCGCGGGGAACGACACCCTGGTGAACATCGACGGTGCCGAAGGATCGGCCTTCGACGACACACTCGTCGGATCGGCCGGATCGAACTTCCTGTTCGGTCTCGAAGGCAACGACACTCTCGAGAGCGGCGGCAATACCGGAGATCTCTTGTCACCAAACACCGTTCTCGAGGGAAGGTTCGACTTCATGGGGGGCGACGCGGGAGACGACTCGATCACCGGGGGTACCGGCGTCAACCTCGTAGCGCACGACCTCGCGCCCGGTCCGATCGACGTTGATCTCCAGACCGGTCAGGCGACGGGCGACGGCAGCGACACTCTGGCGGGTATCCAGGCGGTGCTGGGTACCCAGTTCGCAGACACGCTGACCGGGGACAACAACGACAACCTCTTCGAGTCGGAAGGTGGCGCCGATACCATCGACGGGCGCGCGGGGTCCGACACCTTCGTCCTCGTCGACGCCGAGTCGGGCGAGGTCGATCTCGGGACGAGCTCTGCCACCACGATCTACCGTCCGTTCGATCCCGACACCGGCCAGCAAGGCAGCCCCATAACCTCGACTGTGGCGCTCGCAGGGATCGAGAACGTCTGGGGCTCCGAAGGCGACGACGTCCTGCGTGGGGACGCTGCTTCGAATCGCATCTTCGGCTTCATCGGGTCGGACCAGCTGTTCGGTCTCGCCGGTGACGATCACTTAGATGGCGGTCCCGAGTTCGATCCCTCGGACGTGAACACGATCGATGGGGGCGATGGCACCGACACATGCCTCAACGGCACCAGCCCGACGAACTGCGAAGTCACTCAGAGCAGCGAAGCGAGAGCGACCAGCTCTCCGACCAGGAGCGATGGGGCGTGGGCGATGGTAGATCGAGTGATCGCGCTGTCGTGGTTCCTGAAGTAGCCGCTCCGAGATAGGTACGTTTGAACCCGGGCTCCCGCAAGGGAGCCCGGGTTCGTCTTATCCGAGTGGCAGGCACTCAACTTCGGTCTTGAAAGGCCGTAGGCTTCGGCGCTTGTGGAACTAGCGGGCGTCTTCGCTCTGGTGGCCGTCGTGCTTACGGTCTCGGCGCTCGCCGCGGGTTTGGTGGAACGCGCGCCGCTGTCCTTCCCGATGATCTTCCTGGGCCTCGGCTTCCTCCTAGGGCCTCGTGGTCTCGACGTGATGAAGCTCGAAGTCGACTCGCCGGAGTTGGAGGCCGTCGCGACGTTGACGCTTGCCCTCGTGCTGTTCCTCGATGCCGTGAACCTTGAGTTCGCAAGAGAGCGCAAGGAGTGGCTCGTACCCGCTCTGTCGCTGGGTCCCGGCACGCTGCTGATCGTGGCGATGGTCGCCGGTGCCGGGATCCTGCTTCTCGACATGACGCCCCTGATCGCATTCTTGCTTGGTGCGGTGCTGGCATCGACCGACCCGGTTGTGTTGCGCGACGTCGTCCGGGACCGCCGGCTGCCGTCATCGGTGCGTCAAGCGCTGCGGGTCGAAGCCGGGACGAACGACATCGTCGTGCTGCCCTTGGTGATCGTGCTCGCCGCGATCGCGCGAGGAGACGTGGGAGATACCGGCGACTGGCTGCTGTTCGCCGTCCAGTTGCTCGTGGTTGGACCCGCTGCCGGGTTCGCTGTTGGCGCCGTAGGGTCAGAGCTCATGTCGCGGGCCGACGCTCGCTTCGATATCCGCCGGGAGTATCAAGCGCTCTTCGGGGTCGGCCTGGTCCTCGGTGCCTATGCCGCCGGTGTGGGTGTCGGAGGCGACGGTTTCTTGGCCGCCTTCGCGGCGGGATTCGCGGTCACGATCCTCGACCGGGAGCTCTGCGATTGCTTCATGGAGTTCGGCGAGGCCGCCGCCGAGATGGCGATGTTGCTGGCATTCGTGATGTTCGGAGTCGTCGTCTCTGATTCGCTGGCACTGCTGCCTCCGTGGGAGACGGTCGCGCTCGCTGCTTTGACGATCCTCGTTGCTCGACCGGTCGCTCTCGGTCTGCTGCTCAGCCTGCGCGGTGTTGCACTGAGTCCTTCCGCTCGGGCGTTCATCGCGTGGTTCGGGCCCCGCGGCTTGAACTCGCTCCTATTCGCACTCCTGGTCGTCGTAAGTGGCGTTCCGGACAGCGGCCTCCTGTTCGCCGCGACCGGCGCGGTAGTCCTGGCTTCCGTCCTCGCCCACGGGATAAGCGCCACACCGATCACTAGTTGGTACGCGCGCAAGGTTGCCGCCGCGACACTTGCCGAGGAGCGGGAGGACACTGCCTCGGGCTTGTTCGCGGCGCACACGGATGACGTCGAACGAATCACCGTCGACGAGCTCAACACGCTGCTGAGCTCCGACGATCCACCCATCGTCCTGGACGTCAGGAGCCGGTCGCAGTACGAGCGCGACGCGGGTGGGATCCCGGGCGGCATCCGAGTGATGCTCGACGACATCGCCGAATGGGCGTCGGTACAGAGCGAGAAGAAGCTCGTCGTCCTGTACTGCACCTGACCGAGCGAGGGGAGCAGCGCCCGTGCGGCGCTGGCGCTGATCAAGAGGGGGTGGGATGCCCGTGCTCTCGCCGGCGGCTACGACGCGTGGCGCCAGAAATATCCGGTAGCCGAACCATCTGCGTCACCACGATGACGCCGAACGGCGCTGGTCGATCAGGTGCTCGTCTGCGCGGTTGCTCCGGCGAAGGAGTCATCGCCTGCGAACTCGGCGGTGAACAGCCGGCTACCGCCGCGTAGCTTGCCCCCAACCGATAGCGTCGCAACACCGTTCTCGGTGTCGCCCGTCCCGATCGGCTGTCCGTCGGCGAAGAACGAGATCGTTCGGCCGTCGATCCCCACCCCACCCACGTCGGTGAGCACCGCAGAGAGAACACGTGCCGAACGCTCCTGCGTGACCGACAGCGTGAGGTTCGTCGGTGAGGGCGCGGTGGAGACCGAGATCGCATCGATCCGTCCGGTCATCGTCGCGTCCAGCGTGCCCCAGTCGCCGGGACCGACGAGGTCGGCGAGCGCGTAGGCCCGCAGCAGGACCTCGTAATGGCCGGCGGGCAGCAGGTTGTCTCCAAACGCGTTGCGCGCAGACATCGTTAGGTCGTAGGCCGTGTCGGAGATCGAATCTGCGGCTCCCGCCTCTGTCGCGCGCACCGCGACGACATCTGGAGCTCCCTGCGACGGCCACCCGCAGCCGCACGCTGCCGGGGCGTCGTGACCGAGCAGCTGGAGTAGCACCTCGGCGCCGGAACTCGGACTCTGTGTCCCACCGAACGCGCCCGGGACCGATTGCACCCACGAGGCCGATGCGTCGTCGAGATGAACGGTGACGCTGATCGTGGCCTGCGGGGTCGCGACGGGTAGATCGAAGCCGATCCGGTAACTCGCGAGGGCCTGTGAATAACGCGTCGCGCGGGTCAACGGGGAGTCCGGTGAGTTCAACGTCGCGGTCGCGCTGAAGGCGCCGGTGGGTGCGGCCGTGACGGTGGTGTCACAGGACCCATCCGTGCTCGCGAAGCAGGATTCGGATGTCGTTGCACCCGCGATCGTCCCGCTACCTGTCGACGCCGCTCCGGGGACGGCGAAGGCGGCGACCAACACGGTTACGGCGAACGCGGTGGAGAAGAGGCGAGGTCTCAATCGTCCGGCTCCTTGATCTGAGGGACTCCGTCGGGGCCTGGGATTCGCCGCGACCACGTCGGCACCTGCAATCGCTCGGTACGTCGCTTTCTCCACAACCCGGACAAGGGGTCCATCGTTGACTACTCGTCGTCGAGCGACGATAAACAACGGTTCCCTCATAGCGTGGGTTTTTTGTGGTTCTCGGGGGCTAGACCGGCGAGGATCACCCCGACCAGTCGGCCCACCGCAGCCTTCGACGCGAGGCTGCGAGATGCAGTTAGGGCGTGGAGGCAATACTCCGTTAGCTCTTCTGGGGAGACGTCACTCCGGACGGAGCCCATTGTGACGGCGTCGCCTATAAGCGTACGCACCATCCGCTGTAACTGCTGTTCGGCGTGATTGTGCCTCGCATGATGGCCGTGCAAGAGGGCGGCTAGCTCGGTATCGCGGTGACCACGAGAGCCGTGAACGATCAGCGCGTAGGAGTGCAGCACTGCGGTAAGGCGATCCAACGGGTCCGTCGCGCGCTCGGCTGCCTCAACGAGTTCATGAAGATGGCTGTGTATCTGACGCTCATGCCACGCCCGGAGGATGGAATCGACATCGGGGAAGTATTTGTAGAGGGTCGCCCGTCCGATGCCGGTCCGTTCGGCTATCTGTGACATCGTGACCGACCGCAGTCCTTGGTTGACAACGAGCGCGATGGTCGTCTCCTGGATGGCCTCACGAACTTCGTGACGGTGGGTCTCGACGGTGTCGGCCCAAAGCTTCGGCATTTCTCTAAGTATACAGAGTGTATTTGACAGAGACATAATGTCTCGTAAACTCGGCTGGGCGATTCCTAATGCGAGTGAGGAGATCCCGTGACGAACGGCGCACAACGGCCGCCCCCTAGGCCGACATGGGTGAAGGTCGCACTGGTCCTTGCACTTGTGGTCTTCGCGGCGATCGTGGTCATCGCTATCGCCGGTGGCGAACATGGACCCGGCCGACACCTCCCCGGAGGAGGGGTCGGACATACCCCGCCGGTCGAACACAGCCCGTAACCTGTGCTCAGCCCAAGGGCCCGCAAGCTCGGGCTGTCGCTACACCTCACTGTGTCGATCGGCTGGATCGGCGCCGTCCTCGCCTACCTCGGACTTGGGGTCACGGCAGTCCGAAGCAATGAGGTTCAGGTCATCCGTGCGATGTGGAGCGCGATGGATCTGACCGGCTGGTACATCATCGTTCCGCTAGCCGTGGCGTCGCTGGTGACGGGTCTGCTGATGGCGCTGGGGACGAAGTGGGGATTGTTCCGCCACTACTGGGTGGTCATCTCCCTTGGCCTAACCCTTTTCGCCGTGGCGATCCTTATCCTGCACATGCCTTCGGTAAGTTCGACTGCCGAGTTTGCGCAATTGGCCGAAGGGGCCGCCCTGGATGGTCTCGGCGGCGATCTCGGCCACCCGGGGGTCGGCCTGATGATCCTGCTCGCGGTTCAGGTGCTCAACCTCTATAAGCCAGCTGGATTGACGCGCTACGGGTGGCGCAAACAGCAAGAGTCTCGGACCAGAGGACCAGCTATTGGGGATCGAGACTGATCGGCTGAAGATCGAGTCGACGAAGAAGCTGTGCGTTGGCGGCTACCACCATCGTCGATAGCGACATCAGGATGGCCGCGATCGCCGGAGAGAGGGTGACTCCCGCCCATGCAAGGACGCCACCTGCGATGGGGATCGCGAAAGCGTTGTAGCCGGTCGCCCAGACGAGGTTTTGGACCATCTTGCGGTACGTCGCCTTCGACAGTTTGATCACGCCTACGACCGATCTCGGGTCATCCGAGGCAAGGATGACTCCCGCAGACTCGATCGCGACATCGGTTCCGGCGCCGATGGCGATACCCACGTCAGCTCGTGCCAATGCGGGCGCGTCGTTGACGCCGTCACCCACCATCGCGACGCGGTGCCCACGCCGCTGCAGTTCGGCAACCTTGGAGTCTTTGTCTTCCGGCTGCACCTCGGCGAAGTACTCATCGATCGCTAGCTCCTCTGCCACCGCAGCCGCGACCTGCTTCGCATCGCCCGTGATCATGGCGACCGCGACCCCGAGTCGATGGAGTTCCTCCACCGCTTGCCTTGACTCCTCCCGTACGCGGTCCTCGAGCGCGAAGGCACCAAGCACCTTGTCCTCCTCGAGGAGATAGAGAACCGCTGCCCCCCGCTTCTTCCATCCGTCGATGTGTCTTGAGAGGTCCGACGGGACCTCCGCCCGTCGCTCCTGCACGAGCTTCGGGCCACTCACGGCCAGCTTCCTGCCTTCGACCGTCGCCTCAACCCCGCGGGCGGTCATGGAACGGAAGTCCGCAGCCTTCGGGATCTCGCCCTTCTCCTTCGCGGCGGTGACGATCGCTCGGGCGAGAGGGTGCTCGCTGTCGGACTCGACGGCGCCGGCAAGCACCAGCGCCCCACCGTCATCGCCGTAGGTGGAAGCGAGTCCGGTCACCACGTGCTCGGCCGCGGTGAGGGTTCCAGTCTTATCGAACAGCACGACGTCGACTTCCCGCATCCTTTCGAGGGCAAGACGGTCCTTCACGAGGATGCCGTTACGGGCAGATAGTGCGGTCGAGATCGAGATCACCAGAGGGATCGCAAGCCCGAGTGCATGAGGACACGCGATCACCAGGACGGTGACCGTTCGCTCCACAGCTCCACGCGGTTCGCCGAAGACACTCCACGAGATGAATGTGACGACGCCCGCGGCGGTAGCGACATAGAAGAGGAACGCGGCAGCCCGATCGGCAAGAGCCTGGGCGCGAGATCGTGACGTTTGGGCTTCCTGGACGAGGCGTTGGATACCGGCTAGTGCCGTGTCTTCTCCGACGGCGTCAACCTGGACTCGGATCGCCGAATCCGTAGCAACGGTGCCCGCAGTGACGCCGTCACCCTCGCTCTTGGTGACAGGCCGAGATTCGCCGGTAAGCATCGACTCGTCGACGTCTGCGGAGCCCTCGACGACATGACCGTCGGCGGGGATGCGGGCGCCGGAGCGCACTAGGACGACATCGCTTTTCCGCAGCTCCGATATCGAGACCGTTTCAACGCCGTGCTCGGTGACCCTTTCGGCGTCATCCGGTAGTAGCTCTGCGAGAGCCGCGAGGGCGTTGCTCGCTTGCCCGATCGCCTTCATCTCCTGCCAGTGGCCGAGCAGCATGATCGCGATCAGCGCGGCGAGCTCCCACCAGAAGTCGAGCTCGAAGGCTCCGAATTCGGTCGCCACGCTTGCGGTGAATGCAACCGTTATCGCAAGTCCGATCAGCAACATCATCCCGGGCTGCCGCGACCCGGCCTCCTGGAGCGCCCCGGTGATGAAAGGCCATCCGCCGTAGATGAAGATGACGGTGCCGAGGGCGGGGGAGATCCATGTGCTTCCGGGGAACTCCGGAGCGGTGTAGCCGAGGAGCTCCTGAAACATCTCGCTGAAGAAGATGACGGGCAGCGTCAGCGCCAGCGTTACCCAGAAGCGGTCGCGGAATGAGGCGGGGTCGTGATGGCTGTGGTCGCCGTGACCGTGATGGTCGGCATGGTTGTGGTCGTCCACCGTTTGCTCCTCCCTCCCGAGGCTCCTTGACTACCATACCCCCCCAGGGTATATTTATGTCAAGCCCAGTGATGAAAGGACCCGGCATGAGGGGTTATTACGCTGACAAAGAAGACATCCAGGCTCGGCTGAGGCGGATCGAAGGTCAGGTCCGTGGATTGCAGAAAATGGTCGACAACGACGACTACTGCATCGACATCCTCACCCAGATCACGGCCGCATCGAACGCTCTGAAGAAGGTGGCCGTTGGTCTGCTCGACGACCACATCCGGCACTGCGTGGCACATGGAACGGAAGAAGGAAGAGACATGGTCCGAGAGGCGACCGCGGCGATCGAACGACTAGTGAGGGCGTAGAGAAACCCCGTTGACGCTGCCTTTCGGGCGCGGGAGCCTGTCGGAATGGACGACCAACTCGATCACGGAATGAAGAAGATCGACGGGTTCCCGACAGATCCCGCGGGGCAGCCCGAGGCCATCTCGCCGAGCCCCGTCGAGGTGCCTCCGGGCGGCGCTTTCGACCTGAAGGTTCATCCGGTGAACAAGCGCATAGGAGAGAGCAACTTTCGGATGCTCTCATACAACGGGTCGATCCCGGGACCCACACTCAGGGTGAAACAAGGCTCGGAGATCTCCGTGAACGTGACCAATGAGACCGAGATGGACACCACGGTTCATTGGCATGGTCTCCGGCTCGAGAACAGATTCGACGGTGTCCCACACGATACGCAAGAGCCGATCGCTCCGGGTGGGAAGTACACGCACCGACTGACCTTTCCCGACGCCGGTCTGTTCTGGTACCACCCGCACATGCGCGAGGACTACGCGCAGGAGATGGGCCTGTACGGAAACGTGATCGTTGATCCGTCCGATCCGGACTACTGGCCCAAGGTCGATCGAGAGCTCGTGCTTACTCTCGATGACATCTTGATCGAGGGCGACAAGATCGCGTCCTTCGATCCCCGCCACGCTACGTTCACTGCCATGGGCCGATTCGGAAACGTCCTCCTAACGCAAGGCGATACTGATGTCGGACTTGAAGTGAACGCCGGAGAGGTTGCCCGCTTCTATCTCACTAACACGGCCAACACGCGGGTCTTCAAGGTGTCTGTCCCAGGTGCCCGGATGAAGCTCGTGGGCAGCGACGGCGGTCGCTACGAGCGCGAGTCGTGGATCGAAGACATTGTGATCGCACCATCGGAGCGGGCGATCGTGGACGTGACGTTCGATACGGAAGGGGACTTCGCTCTCGAGCACGTTACACCTGAGCGCACTTACCGTTTGGCGTCAGTCACGGTTACAAGCGCATCCCAGCCCTCCGTAGCGGGGGCAGAGTTCGACACCCTGCGCGTGAACGCAGACATGGTGAAGGTGCATGAGACCGCCGCTGCGTTCCTCGATACGGATCCCGACAATACGCTCGCGCTCATCGCAGAGATGGACTTCGAGGAACCCGCCGGAGAAGGCGCGGTGATCTACGTGTGTCCGATGCATCCCGACGTAACCAGTGAGGAGCCCGGACAGTGCCCGAAATGCGGGATGAAGCTCATGCCGTCTGCCGCCGTGCCGGAGGGGAGCGGCGAGCACGGTCATACCGCTGGACACGGTCACGATCACGGCGAGGCGATGGCCGACGGCATCGAATGGGAAGACATGATGGTTGAGCTGAACCGGACGACCACGCCCGACAACATGCGCTGGAAGTTCGTTGATCGGGACTCGGGCAAGACCAACGCCGACATCGATTGGGTTTTCGAGGAAGGCGACCTCGTCAAGATCCGTCTTGTGAACGAGATGGAATCCGATCACCCCATGCATCATCCGTTCCACGTCCACGGGGAACGCTTCGTTGTTCTGGCTCGTGGTGGGGTTGCCGAGGAGAACCTCGTATGGAAGGACACGGTCCTCGTTAGGACGGGACAGGTCGTCGACATCCTGCTGGACGCCTCGAACCCCGGTCTATGGATGGCGCACTGTCACATCGCAGAGCACATGGAGAGCGGGATGATGTTCAATTTCCAGGTCCGCACTACGGCGGGTTAGCTTCCCGACGACCGCCGGTGACCGCATCGAGGTTCATCGACCTCAGCCATCTCTCGTCGACGGTAATGGCCCTCTTGGAACATCCGCGGGGCGGAGGACGTCTAAGGGGCCGAGCGATCCGAACATGAGGAGCCTTGGATGAGACGAGCTGCGACCCTCCTGATGGTGTTTGGTCTAAGTTTCGCGACGACCCCGGGGTCCAGCGTGGCCCACCCGGGTCACCGTCGACCCAAGATCACAGTCATGAAGTGGATGGAACCTCCCGTAACGACGAGCTCGGGTGAGTGCGATGAGCAGGGAATCTGCGACGAGGAGATCCTCATCGTGAAAGCCCACGACCCGGATTCCTCGATCACCGAGATCCAGGTGTGGTTCGACGAGAACGGAGACCGGGCGCCGTTCGTCATGGCGCACACCTTTTGCGTCCAGGGAAGGAAACCCGGGACACCGGCCCGCCTCGAGATTGGCGCTAGCTTCACGACGCCTGGTGAATATGTGGTCGCCGCCGTGGCGTACTCGCATAAGAGATGTTTAGGGCACGAGAGAGGCGACGGTCACCCACACCTTCATTCCCGTGTGAAACGCTTGACGACGACCGTTGAGGAAGCGCAACCCTAGAAGCATGCTACGCCCGACGCTTGCTCGGCGCGGGCTACACCCCACCGGATCGACGGCTACGCACGACCTACTGCCTCGTTATTGCGGTTGTCTAACTGGATAAATCTCGGTTGCGGGTTGAGCAGTGGCCCGGAGGCGGAATTGTTTCCCTACAAACTTCTCTCGCCTGCGGCTTTCCCGCTCCGTCCAGAGGATCTAGCGAGGAGCGGGCCGCAAGGGCGGCAAGAAGTCGAGTTGATTGGGAGGTGACATGACGCTTCCCACCGAGGTCGAGGCGGATCGATGAGGCAACGATTCGTGAGGGTCACTTTGGCTGCATCGCTTTTCGTCACGCCGGTTTGGTTGATGGCATGCGATCGGGAGGACCGCAAGGACGTAAGAGAAGGTGTCAAGGAGGTGGAGCGCGAGATCGACGAGCTCGACAGCGAGGGAAAGGACGACTGAAAGACCGGGCGGTTTCGCGGAAGGCGGGCGTCGCATCGCGCAAGCGATCATTGAAATCTGACTTACCCTGGTAGCAGGTGAGCCGGGAAGCCTGGTCGGCGCTCGGGGCAGCGCGACTGCTGGGAGGCTCACATCGACACGCAGGGTCCGTTGAAGGG
>Ga0299913_10000901_pt1 | contig 20472 bp, 18 predicted proteins | sample RVTome_9_FD_201360 | JGI IMG/M metagenome (GOLD analysis project Ga0299913, IMG submission 201360) | Soil microbial communities from uranium-contaminated site in the Upper Colorado River Basin, Wyoming, United States - RVT155D38 (version 2) ... | reverse complement strand
CGGAGATCGACCTCGAGGCGATCAGGCACAACGCGCTTCAGCTCATCCAGTTGATCGCGCCCGCCGAGTTGTGCGCAGTCGTCAAAGCCGACGGCTACGGACATGGGGACGTGCCGGTGGCGTCGGCGGCACTCGAGGCGGGAGCGACCCGTCTCGCCGTTGCCCTGGTCGAGGAGGGGATCCGTCTCCGGGAAGGAGGAATCGACGCGCCGATCCTGATCCTGTCCGAACCCGACCTGGAGTCGATCGACTCGCTGGCAGCCTGGGATCTGACCCCGACCGTCTACAGCAGCCAATTCGTGGCTGCTCTGGCCGACAGTGGCCGGCGACTCGGCGTTCACGTGAAGGTGGACACCGGCATGCATCGGGTGGGGGTGGACCCGTTGGCCGCCCCCAGCGTGTTCCAAGCGGTAGCCGGTGCGAAGAACCTCACCCTCGAGGGGGTCTTCACCCATTTTCCGGTTGCCGACGAGGACGCCGACTTCACCAACGGCCAGATAGAGAGTTTCCGGGAGGCGGTGGCGTCTCTCGACGTCCCCTTCGTCCACATGGCCAACTCGGCGGGGGCCATCCTCTTCCCCGACTCCCGTGGTGATTTCTGCCGGGTGGGTCTGAGCCTGTACGGGCTCCACCCGGCGGACACGACCCGGGGCTTGATCGATCTCCGACCTGCGATGAGAGTCGTCAGCCGGGTGGCCTATCTTCGCCCACTGCCTGCCGGCTCCCGCCCCAGCTATGGGAGGATCAGAAGCCTCAGCTCCCCCGGCCCGGTGGCAACCATCCCGATCGGGTATGCCGACGGCTACGCCCGGCGGCTCACCGAGAGAGGGTCGGTGCTGATCGGCGGCCGGCGGCATCCCTTTGCCGGGATGGTCACCATGGACCAGATGGTGGTGGCCGTGGACGACACGGTCGAGGTCGGCGACGAGGTCGTCCTGGTCGGCGATCAGGGAACGGGAACGATCACCGTCGACGAGCTGGCCGAGATCCTGGGCACGATCACCCATGAGGTGGTCTGCAGCTTTGGGCCCCGCATCCCCAGGAGGTATGTCGGATGAACGAGACCATCACCGCGGTGCCCGGCATCGAGGTCGGTCATTGGACGGACCTCGAGGGCATGACCGGTTGCACGGTGGTCGTCCTCCCCGAGCCGAATGTCGTCGCCGTAGAGGTGAGAGGAGGCGCCCCCGGGTCCCGGGAGATCGCTCTCCTCGAGCCCGGTATGAGGGTGGAACAGGTACAGGCGATCCTGCTCACCGGGGGAAGCGCCTTCGGCCTGGCGGCGGCCGACGGTGTGGTGCGCGGCCTCGAGGCTGACGGGAGGGGGCATGACACCGGTGTGGTCCGGGTTCCCATCGTCCCCGCCGCCGTCGTCTTCGACCTCTTTCCTGATCCAGCGGTGCGGCCCGGCCCGGACGAGGGCGAGGCGGCATATCGCGCCGCCACGGCCGATCCGGTGGTAAATGGCCTGGTGGGCGTGGGTACGGGCACCACCGTTGCCAACTGGCGAGGGTTCGAGCACATTCGCCCGGGTGGGGTCGGATCTGGGCTGAGGGGCGACGGGGAGACGGCCGTGGGCGCCCTGGTGGCGGTCAACGCCATTGGGGACGTCTTCACCTTGGCTGGAGAGCCGCTGACCGGAGGGGATCACGAGCCGGGCCCACCCGCTCCGTTCCTCGACGCGCCGACGAACACGACCCTGGGCGTCGTCGCCACCAATGCCCGGCTGGGCCGAAACGAGTTGTCGCGCCTGGCACTGCGAGCCCACGATGCGTATGCGGCCTGCATCCGGCCCGCCCACACCAGATTCGACGGCGACATCGTGTTCGCGGTCTCCTGCGGCGATGTCGAAGCGGACGTCGAGGCGCTGGCCGAAGCTGCCTTCGGGGCCACCGCGAGTGCAATCGAAAACGCGGTCCGAACTTCCGCGAGCTGAAAGCCGGTTTGCCACAATGGGATCCGCGTGCCTGACCCATCCCTTCTGATCGAGCTCCGTGACCGCGCCATGACGTGCTACGACTGTGAGCTGTCGGCGACGCGAACCAAAGTCGTGTTCGATGTCGGCGACCCCGACGCCGACCTGATGTTCGTCGGCGAGGCGCCGGGGAAGAACGAGGACCTCGAAGGCGAGCCATTCGTGGGACGGGCGGGGCAGCTCCTCGATTCATTGCTCGGTGACATAGAGCTCGAGCGTGCGAAGGTCTACATCGCCAACGTCCTCAAGTGCCGGCCTCCGGGGAATCGGGACCCGCGTCCCGGCGAGATCGATGCCTGCAAGGGCTATCTGCGGGAGCAGATCAGGCTGGTCCGGCCTCGAGTCGTGGTGACATTGGGCAACTTCGCCACCAAGCTCCTGCTCAACACCGAGATCGGCATCACCCGCCTCCGTGGGCGACGCCACGACGACTGGTGGATGGGCATCACGCTGATCCCCACGTTCCACCCGGCCGCCGCCTTGCGTGGTGGTGACCGCGTCACGGACCAGATGCGGGACGACTTCGCGGTCGTCAGGGCCGCGCTCGACGAAGCCGAGGTCTCCCGGACGGCACCGGCGCCGGATCAGGGCCGGCTGGAGCTATCGGGATGATCGAGATCCACTGCCCTACGGAGTCGGATACGACAACGGTGGCGAGGAAGCTCGCCGCTTGTCTCGCCCCGGGCGACGTGGTGGTGCTCGTAGGGGGGTTGGGGGCCGGTAAGACCTTGTTCACTTCGGGTGTGGCCGCAGGGCTGGGGATCGAGGAGACCGTGGTCAGCCCGTCTTTCGTCCTGGTCAAGCAGTATCAATCGGGTTTCCTGCCGATGGTCCACGTCGATGTGTACCGGCTCGCCTCGACCAACGAGTTCAACGATTTGGACGTGTTCGAGATGGCCTCCGACGGTGTGCTGATCATCGAGTGGGGCGATGCCGTCGAGCAGCTGCTGCCGCGTGAGCATCTCCGCGTGATGTTCGAGGTTGGTGACGACGATTCCCGGGACTTGCGCATCTCGGGGACACCTGCCTGGGCAGAGCGCGATCTGGAAGGCCTGCTTTGAAGCTCCTCGCCATAGAGACGGCCACCCCGGGGGCGTCGGTCGCGCTCGTCGAGGACAAGACGACGTTGGCTGCCGCCTCCCGGATCGACCGCGTCGGACATGCCACCTTCCTGGTGCCGGCGATCGACTTCTGCTTCGATCAGGTCGGGTGGTCGCCATCGGATCTCGACGCGGTGATCGTCGACGTCGGCCCTGGCCTCTTCACCGGGATCAGAGTGGGGTTGGCTACCGCCCAGGGATTGGCCGCCGCGCTGGGAATCCCTGTGGTCCCGGCGACGTCCGTCGACGCAATCGCACTCGAGGCCCGGACCGGGCATCGCATCATTTGGACGGTCGTGGACGCCAGACGTGGAGAGTTCGCCGTGGCTCGCTATCGGCCCGTGCCCGGGGGAGTAGTCCGAGAGTCGATGACGGAGCTGGTCAGCCCCGAGGTGCTCCGCGCCCAGCTCGAGTCATATCCAGATGAGAGTCTGGTCGTCGGGGATGTCAACGCGTTGCCCGACGAGGTGCTCTCGGGCATCCATCGGGCCAAGACCGGACGGCCGCGCTATCCCTATGCCGTCGCCCTCGCCGAGGCCGGGCGGGGCATGTTCGAGCGGGACGAGTATCCCGCTCCGGAGAGTCTCAAACCCATCTACCTGCGGGAGCCGGACGTGACGATCAACTGGTCCAAGCTACGTCAGGAAGGCCCATGGGGCGGGTCATGACCGCGGACGTCCGCCCGATGACGGAACGGGACCTCGATTGGATAGTGGCCATGGAGGCCGCCGCCCAACCAAATCCTTGGAGTGAGAAGATCTTCCGGGACGAGCTCGCCGCGCCGGACAGGGCCTATCTCGTATTCGAGGACCGGGGCATTGCCGGATTCGGCGGGGTCATGGTCGTCGATGGCGACGCCCACATCACCAACCTGTTGGTGAAGCCCGACCTTCGCCGACGCGGGGTGGGAACAAGACTGATGACGGCCTTGATCGAAGCTGCGCTCGAGATGGGCGCCGCAAATCTGACACTCGAGGTGCGGTCCCGCAACGAGGATGCAAGAAGCCTCTACTCGCGCTTCGGGCTCGCCCCGGTCGGAGTGCGAAAGGGCTATTACGGCGACGACGACGCACTCATCATGTGGGCCCATGACATCAACAGCCCTGCCTACCAGGAGCGTCTCGACGATCTGAGCACCAACTACCAAATACCAGGTACGGATTCATTGTCGGGAGGATCCCGAGCATGAATCCCATGATCCTCGCCTTCGAGAGCTCCTGTGATGAGACGGCCGTCGCGGTGGTCAGGGGCCGCGAGGCCCTGTCCAACGTATTGTCGTCGCAGGTGGACATCCATGAGCGATTCGGCGGAGTAGTCCCCGAGGTCGCGGCGCGGGCCCATGTCGAGTCGATCCGCTCCCTGACCCACCGCGCCTTGAAGGAAGCCGGGGTGCACCCCGCCGATCTCGACGGCATCGCCGCCACTGCGGGCCCCGGCCTGGTCGGCGCCCTCCTGGTCGGCCATTCCTTCGCCAAGGCGACCGCATGGGCGCGTCATTTGCCCTTCGTCGGCATCGATCACATGGAGGGCCACCTGATGGCGCCCCGGCTCCAGTTCGAGGAGTTCGAGCCCCCGGTGGTGGCCCTTTTGGCGTCGGGCGGCCACTCGCAGATCGTCCACGTCACAGAGTGGGGTGAGTACGAGACCCTGGGATCGACGATCGATGACGCGGCCGGCGAGGCGTTCGACAAACTGGCCCGGGTGATGGGGCTCGGCTTCCCCGGGGGACCTGCCGTCGACCTGGCTTCCGATGGCGGTGACGCCGCTGCTGTCTCGTTTCCGAGGGCTCTGCCCGACCGCCCTTATGACTTCTCCTTCTCTGGGCTCAAGACCTCGGTTACCAACTTCATCGAGAAGGCCACCGCCTCCGGCGACCTCCCCTCGCTCGCAGATGTCGCCGCCTCGATCCAGGAGGCGATCGTCGATGTGCTCGTTGAGAAGACGTTCCGAGCCGTCGACGACACCGGTGCGCCCACCGTCGGCGGCGGTGGTGGGGTCCTGGCAAACCGGCGTCTCCGTCATCGTTTCGCCGAGGAGGCCGACAGGCGAGGAGTCAAACTCGCCCTTCCCGACCCGGTGCTGTGCACCGACAACGCCGCCATGATCGGCGTCGCCGGCGCCCATTGGCTGAGCCAGGGCCGGATCACCGACTGGGCGGAGAATGTGGATCCCGGATTGGTACTTGGTGCCTAGGACCCGGTATTAGGTACCTGGCACCGACATTCAGATCTGAGCGCGTGGCGCTCAGATGTGGATTTAGCACTCCCGGTCGGAGAGTGCTAACCTTCCCCTAGCAAACGACTTCGTCGACTGCTAATCGTCGGGTCGATTGTTCGACATCTGCTGGTCATTTCAGCGGTCGACAGTCAATCCCGAGTACATGGAACGAGCTCAAGGAGGAGCTAGGTATGAAGCTGCAGCCGCTTGGTGATCGAGTGGTGGTCCAGCCGACGGATGAGGCTGAGGCCCGAACCCCGTCGGGTCTGGTCATCCCGGACACCGCTAAGGAAAAGCCGCAGATTGGAGAGGTCATCGCCGTAGGCCCCGGTGCCCGCGACGACGACGGCGACCGCATCCCGATGGATGTCTCGGTCGGCGACAGGGTCCTCTACTCGAAGTTTGCGGGCACCGAGATCAAGCTGGACGACGGTGAGTATCTCGTCTTGTCCGAGCGCGATCTCCTGGCCGTCGTCAACTGAGGAGAAGACTTAAATGGCAGCGAAAGAACTACGTTTTGATGAGCAGGCTCGCAAGAGCTTGCAGGCAGGTGTCGACAAACTCGCCGACACCGTGAAGGTGACGCTCGGCCCCAAGGGCCGCAACGTCGTCCTCGAGAAGAAGTGGGGCTCGCCCACGATCACCAACGATGGGGTGACCATCGCCAAGGAGATCGAGCTCGAGGACCCCTACGAGAACATGGGCGCCAAGCTCGCCTACGAGGTGGCCAACAAGACCGACAACGTGGCCGGCGACGGGACCACGACGGCTACCGTGCTTGCCCAGACGATGGTCCGCGAGGGTCTTCGTCAGGTGGCGGCCGGTGCCAACCCGATGGAACTGAAGCGCGGGATCGAGTCCGCGGTCGAGGCCGCCGTCAAGGCGATCGGCGACCAGGCCCGCGACATCACGACCACCGACGAGATCGCTCGGGTCGCCGCAATCTCGGCGAACAACGACATGTCGATCGGCCAGGTCATCGCGGACGCGTTCGACCGGGTTGGCAAGGACGGTGTCATCACCGTCGAGGAAGGCCAGACCTTCGGTCTCGAGCTGGAGTTCACCGAGGGCATGCAGTTCGACAAGGGCTACATCTCCCCGTACTTCATCACCGATCCCGATCGTCAGGAAGCGGTGCTCGACGAGCCCTACATCCTGATCGCCAACCAGAAGATCAGCTCGGTCAACGACCTGGTGCCGGTCTTGGAGAAGGTGATGCAGCAGGGCAAGCAGGTCCTGGTGATCGCCGAGGACGTCGAGGGCGAGGCCCTGGCGACCCTCGTCGTCAACAAGATCCGCGGCACGTTCGCTTCGGCGGCCGTCAAGGCTCCGGGGTTCGGTGAGCGTCGCAAGGCGATGCTCCAGGACATCGCCACCCTTGCCGGTGGCACCGTCATCTCCGAGGAGGTCGGTCTCAAGCTCGAGAACGTCACCCTCGAGATGTTGGGCCGGGCCCGCAAGGTGGTCATCTCGAAGGACAACACCACGATCGTCGATGGCGACGGGAATGAGACCGACGTCAAGGCTCGCATCAAGCAAATCGAGCGTGAGATCGAGAACACCGATTCCGACTGGGACCGCGAGAAGCTCCAGGAGCGTCTCGCCAAGCTCTCGGGCGGAGTCGTCGTGATCAAGGTCGGCGCGGCCACCGAGGTCGAGCTGAAGGAGAAGAAGCATCGCATCGAGGACTCTGTCTCTGCCGCACGGGCTGCGGTCGAGGAGGGAATCGTCCCCGGCGGCGGTGTCGCCTTGCTCCGCGCCCAGAGTGCGGTCGACAAGGTCCGCGGCGGCTCCGATGACGAGAAGGCCGGGCGTTCGATCGTCCGCCGGTCGATGGAGGAGCCACTTCGCCAGATCGCGATCAACGCCGGTTTCGAAGGCGGGGTCGTGGTCGAGCAGGTACGCGCCGGTGAAGGTGCCTTCGGGTTCAACGCCCAGACAGGTGTGTACGAGGACTTGTTGAAGGCAGGTGTGCCGGATCCCGCCAAGGTGACCCGGTCGACCATCCAGAACGCGGCCTCTATCGCAGCGTTGCTACTCACGACCGAGGCCCTCGTCGCCGAGCAGAAGGAAGAGGCACCCGCCATGCCCGGCGGTGGCCACGACCATGGCGGCGGGATGGACTTCTAAGCCCACCCACCACCCAATCCAAAGAAAGGGGGCCCATCGGGCCCCCTTTCTGCGTTCCTAAGGAATGCGGCGTCAGATATGAACGTTTCGGCGTTCAGAATTCTCCAGAGCGGTTCTCACGGAGGTCACGACGTACGAGGGCCGTCTCGTGATGTCTTCCCAGGTGAAGCGGAGCACCGTCCACCCGGCGAGTTGAGCGAGATTGTCCCGCTTCCGGTCGGCCTGAAAGGACCTCGGATCGTTGTGCCAACGAAAGCTGTCGCCTTCGACAATCAACTCGGCGTCCCTGTACACCAAATCGACCCGTCCATTCATGTGTCTCAGCCAAGGTGGTGTCCACTGCGTCTGGGGCAGAGGAATCCCGGTCGACGTCAACAGGTCGACCAAGCGCATCTCGAGGGTCGAATCGGTGACGAGATTCATGTCGAGCCTCAGTTCGAGGATCCTCCGTAGCTTTCGTATCCCCGGTTTCCCACGTCGGGCGAGTTGGCCATGGAGGTCCCAGACCTCCTGATACGTGGCGATCCCGGCGCGGTTGGCGTCGTCGACCAGCTTCTGGAGGAGATCGGCGGGGACCACCCCGGCCAAATCCACGATCGTTCGCGGCCCCGTGGTCGTCGGAACGCCTCTGCTCACCTCGGTGTGCTCGGGCATCAGGTCAGTGAGTTGATGGACGACCACACCGCTGAACCGGTTACTCCGTCGGATCGGAACCGAGACCACCGGTCGAAGGTCCTGGAGACCTTCGAGACCATGCAGTCGGGCGGCCGACTCGTGCGACGCCACCGCGTTCAGGGCGTGCGTTGCCGCCAGGAGCATGGTGAGCTCATTGGCCAGGACCCCTGGCGTCGCCAGAATCCCGTGCCCAACGACCACGAGGGCTCCATCCAGAACCCGGCGACGGACGGTGCTCGCTGACATCCCGAGAGCGAGAGCCTCGCGGCGGGTGATCACGCCATGGTTCTTCGTCGCGTGCTCGAATACTTTCCTGTCGGCATCGGACACTTGACCAGCGTGCCGCGTGGGCGCTCTGGATGGAAGAGGCGCGTACCGCGCGGCGGAAGCGCCATATCTGACGCCGCATTCCTTAGGTTCGCGAAAAGACCTCGCGGGCGAGGTGGTCGAGGCGGGGAATGACCACGTCGGGGCCGAGGGGCGGGAGGGTGAAGACGGCGCGGTCCACCTCCGCCTCCTCCAGACGGTCGACCAGCTCCAGCTTGGCCGAGTAAGCGGTTATCTCGAACTGCTCGGGGTCGCGGCCCGCGTCGGCGACAGCCTCCCGTACCCGCGCCACCTGGTCGACGATGTCGTGGCGTGTCGCCAACGGCATCCAGCCGTCGCAGTATTCGACCATGTCAGCCGTGGTCTTAGGCCCGGCGGCGGCGCCCATGAGTATCGGGGGATGAGGCCGCTGCACCGGTTTCGGCCACGCCCACGACGGCTCCAGCGCGAGTCGCTCTCCCTGGTACGAGGCCACGTCCATCGTCCAGAGCGCCTTCATCATCAGGATCTTCTCGCGCATCAGCTCACGACGCTCTGAATACGGGACACCATGCTGGGCCATCTCCTCCTGGTTCCAGCCATATCCCACTCCGAAGAGGACGCGCCCGCCCGACAGGTGATCGAGACTGGCGACCTCCTTGGCTGTCCAGATCGGATCGCGTTGCGCCATGAGCGTGATTCCGGTGCCCAGCCTCAGTCGCTCCGTGACCGAAGCGGCGTAGGCAAGCGCCACGAAGGCGTCGTGGGCCCGCCAGTAATGCTCCGGCAGCGGCTTGGCGTCCTTGACTCCGCCCCACGGGGTCTCCCGAGAGGAAGGGATATGGGAATGCTCCGGGAACCAGAGGGACTCGAACCCCCGCGCCTCGACCTCTCGGGCGAGGTGGTCGGGTCGAATTGCCGTATCGGTAGGGAAGATGAAGACTCCGTATTCCATAACCTGGACGCTAAACGATGTCACTCAAGGACCGGATTCGAGACGAGATCGCACGGCATGGCCCTATGCCCTTCGAACGCTTCATGGAGCTCGCCCTTTACCACCCCGATGGCGGTTTCTTCGGGTCGGGCAGCCTCAAGTCGGACAAAGCAGGCGACTTTCTGACTTCACCCGAGGTGAGTCCACTGTTCGGGGAGACCCTGGCCGTCCATGTCGCGCGGGAACGAAGCCGGATCGGAGACCCCTTCTCGGTGGTCGAGGTCGGGGCCGGATCTGGTTCGCTACTTCGCCCGCTCCTGGAGAAGGTCGAGGTGCCTGCGATGGCCGTCGAGGTGTCACCGGCGGCGAGGGCGGCCCTGGGATCGGCGCCTGGTGAGATCACGGTCGCCGACGAGATGCCGTCCTCCATCCGGGGGGTGGTGATCGCCAACGAGCTGGTCGACAACCTCCCGATGGCGCTGGCCCAGCGGTCGGGTGGTGGTTGGCGGGAGCGTCGGGTTGGCTCCGACCAAGACGACCTGGTCTTCATCGACTTCGAACCCAGACCAGAGGTCTCGGCATGGCTGGCCGATTTTGCCGGTGACGTCCCGGATGGAGGATGGGTCGAGGCCCAACTCGCCGCAACGGCCTGGCTGGCTCGAGTCGTCGACGAGCTCCAGGCCGGTTCCGTCGTCATCATCGACTACGGGGACACCACCGAGGGGTTGCTGCCACGACGTGCCGATGGGACGCTGCGCACCTATCGGGCCCATCATCTCGGTCCCCACCCACTCGACGAGCCAGGGAAGACGGACATCACGGCGGACGTCAACTTCTCGGCCCTCGCCGCCGTCGCAGAGAGTCACGGCGCCCGGGTCGAGCTTCAACGACAGGACGACTTCTTGAGCGACCTCGGGCTGAGACACCGTCTCTCCGAACTGCGCGAGGCTGCCTTGAGCGCGGCCCGTGACGGAGACGTGATGAGCCAGCTGCGGATCAAATCCACCGGCACCGAAGCCGAGACGCTGCTCCATCCGCGCGGGCTCGGTGATTTCAGGGTCCTCGTCGCCACAGTATGAGCGGGAACCGGTGAACTGGCCGGCCCGTCTTAATGTGTAGAGGTGAAACATGAGAATCAAGCTGATATTGCTGATCGGCGGGCTGATCCTGGCCGCCTGCGGTGAACCGGCCGACCAGGGCGGCGACACGACTCAACCGGCCGAGCCGACTACCACCACACAGCCGGCAGAGGTGACGACCACGGCCGACACCGAGCAATTGGAACAAGTGGCGATACGCGCCAGGACCGAGCTCGCTGCGGAGCTGGAGACCGCGGAGGGCAACCTGAAGCTGGTCTCGGTGCAACCCGTCACCTGGCGCGACGCATCAGTGGGATGCCCGGAGCCTGATCAAGGCTATGCCCAAGTGTTGACTGAGGGCTATTTGGTGATATTCGAGTACGACGGTGAGCAATACGAGGTTCATCAGGCCGTGGATGCCGATCCGATGGTCTGCTTCTTGCCGGCGCCGGATGGGTTCATCCCCCCGACGAAGCAGGCACCCGAGATCTCCATCCCCCCGCCCATCGACTGATCTCTCCGCGAAGAAGCCCCCGTCTCGAGACGGGGGCTTCTTCCAATTGCGGCCCGGCTCCAGCCGGGCAATCGATCTACTTGTTGACGTGCACCTGCATGAAGTTGCCACCACCTGAGGTGCCGATGACCCGGATCGTGGTTCCGGTGCCTGGCAACGGAACGCTGGACCAACCGAGGTGGCCTGGGGCCGCCCCTGCCGGGAACCAGTAGTCGACCGTGTCGTCGAACAGCGGGTTGGCCGGCAAATCGCCATAGCAACCCTCGACGCTGTTCATGTGGAGACAGACCTCATCGGTCCGCTGCTTGCCGAACGTCGAGTCATAGGACTGGACCCTGGGCCGCCACACCTGTCCGTTGTCAGGACGGAGCAATAGGTCGGGGTGGGCGTCTACCGGCAGGTAGAGCCCGCCACACCGGCCGCCGGCGCAGTTGTCTCCGACGTTGTTATCCGGGAAGGACTCGTCGTAGTACCACACCAGGAGCCCGTCCTGATACGGGAAGTGCTCGACCCAGTTCTGGAGATCCGGGTTGTCGAGGAACCCGAAGTTGTACGGCCCCGTCCTCAAGCCGTCGTCGTAACCCCGGTAGTTGCGGTATTCGGCGAAGTAGGCGTTGAAGAAGGACAACGTCACCGTCGACCCGGTCCGGATGAACCCGTCGTAGTCCCAGCCAGGATCGGTCTCCGCATCGTCGAGCGGCTGGCCGGTGATCGCGATGTTGTCGACGAAGAACCCCGGATTGGCAACAGCTACATCGGTCCAGTACCTGAACCCGATGGTCACCGTCTGTCCGTCGTATGCGGACAGGTCGGCCGTCAGGTCGACCCATGCTCCCCCCGAAGTGTCCGTGATGCCTTCACCGAAGTTCTGGCCGTTGGGGTTGGTGTTGGTCGACAGGTTGGTCGCCACCGGTGTCCCATTGACCGTCAGGTACGCGTAGTCCCAGTCGGTCTCGATGTCGTACTTCACCTTGGCGGTGAGCGACGCACCCGCAGGCAGCGTGACGTCCCGGGTCATCGTGTTGTCGAGGTCGTTCCCGGACCCGGAGAAGTAGAAGAAATCTCCTTCGTAGGGATCGCCGACCGGGAAGTCGACGAACTTGTCCGGTAGCAACGCCACGATGGTCTGGGCCTTCTTGGTGTTGGATGTCACTGGACCGAGCTTGATCGAGGCCTCTTCCCCATATCCAACCACTCGGTAGTTGGACCAACCCAGGAGAATCTTCTCATAGGAACTCATCGGTATTGGCTTGGAGCCGATTCCCTCCGAGGGCTCTCCGGTGCTTCCGTAGGAGCCGCTGGAGTACAGGGTCCAGAATCCGGTCGAGTTCTCGGCGCCACCGGTGTTGCCACCGGTGTCGTAGAGATCCGGTAGTCCGAGGTCATGGCCGAACTCGTGAGTGAACACTCCGATTCCGCCGTTCTCGGGCTCGACGGTGTAGTCACCGACCCAGTAGTCGGAGCCGCCGATCTGCACACCACCGAAACCGTTGGGGCCGACGCCGTCGGGCCCGTTCGCCGAGAAGTAGGCGTACCAGCGGTGGCTCCAGATGGCATCGCTGCCTTGGGCGCCGCCTCCGGTTTCCTCACCCTCGCCGGCGTGGACAGATTGGAAATGGTCGATATAGCCATCCGGCTCGTCGAAATTTCCGTCGTTGTCCACGTCATAGCGGTCCCAGACGTCGAACTGGGACAGGTAGTCGTTGATCTCCGCGGGTGTGGCACCCTCGAGGATTTGGCTGTTGTACCAGGCGTCGATCGAGTGGTTGACGAATACCCATGTCTGGGCGCACACGATGCCGCCGCAGTAATTGCGGCCATATGCCGCCGCGTTGTAGGGCACTTCGACCCAGTCAGTGACGTCACCGTCGACCGTGTAGCGGTTGGACGACTCCTCGATGTAGAAGTTGGTCATTGACACCGCGCCCTGCGCATCGGAGAACAGGAGGTTCTCGTAGTAGTCGGCCGTGAAATCGTCGGTCCAGATCGTGGTGTTATCCACGCTCCGGTCAGGCTCCGGGATCTCATTGTGTGACGGGCCGGGTATCCCGCTGAACAGGATCGGGGCCGGATGGTCGTCCGGTCCGAATTCCCCAAGGACGGTGAAGATGAGATCCTCACCTTCTCGCTCGAGCTCGACGAACTGCCCCTTGGACACCTCAGCCACCGGTCCATCAGTCTTGCCATTGACGGCCTGGGTGACTCCCTGTGCCGTCAACTGGGCCTGGAGGTCTCCGGCGGGGTGACTGGGGTTGTCGGTGTCGGCGCCGATATTCAGCACCGGGCCGTCGACGAAGGGCACCAGGGCACCGGTGCTCGCCCCCTCTCCCGTGGCCGTGTCTGCTGTAATGCCCTCGGAGCGGGCGCCCACGGGCGCCGTCACGGCGAACGCTGTCGCCAGCACCGCGAGCAGTACGAGAAGCTTTCTTCTCAAAGTCACTCTCCCTGTAGCTTCGCTTGCGTGGGGAGGCCGAGGATCGTCCCCCATCACTGTCAGTGACCTTACACCACTCTGTGCAACCGATGTCCTCCGAAGCCGTCATCGCGAGAAGGGGGCCCCTCGACGAGGGGCCCCCTTCCATCTTCGAAACGGTGCCAGGCAGTTACTTCAGTTTCACCACCATGTAGCCACTGGTCTCCTTCTTGATCTTGATGATCGTCCCGGTATGGGGATTGATCACCCCGGCCGTCGGGGTGTCGGGGTTCCAGTACTGCTTCGAGTCCTTGAACTTCTTCTTCCCCCTCAGGTCCCCATGTGAGGAGCTCTCGCTCAACCAATGCAATTCGATTGCGTCGGTCCGCTCGAGTCCGAACGTGGAGTCGTAGCTCTGGATCCGGCTCCGCCAGATGTCACCGTCAGCCCGGATCAACGGCTTGGGGTGGGCGTCGATCGGAAGGATCAGACCCTCACCCGGATGGGCGCTGGTGCTGTTGTCCGACTGCGACGTGTCCCAGTAGTTGATCAACAGCCCGTCCTGATACGGGAAGCGCTCGACCCAGTTCTGGAGATCCGGGTTGTCGAGGAACCCGAAGTTGTAGGCACCGGTCTGAAGCCCCTCGTCGTAACCGATGTAGCGACGGTTCGCGGCGATGTAGTAGTGGGCATACATGGCGGTTTCAGTACCGGCGGTGGTCCTGAACCCGTCCAGTGTGAACCCATCATCCACTTCGGCCCCAAAGGGACCCTCGCCCGCGATCACGATCTCGTCGGCCATGAAGCCGGGGTTGACCACTGCGACGTCGGTCCAATACCGGAACCCCACCAGGGTGTCGGTCCCGGCGGCGGCTGCGGGCAAGGTGGCGGTCAGTTCCACCCAGCCACCCGAGCTGCCGCTGATGCCGAACCCGAAGTTCTGGCCATTGGGATCGTCAGGGTCGGACAGGTTGGTCTCGACGCCGGTCCAGGTCGCCCCACCATCGGTGGAGTAGACGAGGTAGGCGTAGTCCCATCCTGCCTCGATGTCATAGTTCACCTGTGCCGATACGGCGTCGCCGCCGGCCAAGTCGAACGCCTGATACATCACGTTGTCGAGGTCGTTGCCTGATCCGCTGTAATAGAACATGTCGCCCGCGAACGGATCGCCGATGTTCTCGACGACTTCCTTCTCGGGCAGGATCACGATCAGGGCCTGATTGCCCGTCGTGGTGGTTCCTTCAGCAGGTGTCAGCTTGTGCTTCGACTTGTCACCGGGGAACCCGACTGCGTAGTCGAGCCAACCCAGCTGCAACTTCTCCCAGGCACCCATGTGCCCCGGCTCGTCACCGAGCTGGTTCTCCCCGGGGTTGAGATAGGAACCGGATGACATCAACGACCAGAACCCGGTCGAGTTCTCGCAGGTCGAGCCACAGGTGTTGCCCGAGGTGTCATACAGGTCGGGCAGGCCCAGGTCGTGAGCGAACTCGTGGGCGAAGACGCCAAGGCCTCCGTTCTCAGGCTCGATGGTGTAGTCACCGATCCAGTAGCTGCTTCCGCCGACGGGCGTGCCGCCGAAAGGCACTACGGTTCCGTCTTCGAGGGTCGGGCCACCAGACCCGATCGGCGTCAGCTGGACGTACCAGCGATGGCTCCAGATCGCATCGGAGCCCTGGGCTCCTCCACCGGTCTCCTGACCCACACCGGCATGGACCGATTGGAAATGGTCGATGTAGCCGTCGGGCTCATCGAAGTTCCCGTCGCCGTCATGGTCATAACGATCCCAGACGTCGAACTGGCTGAGATAGTCGTCGATCTGCTCCGGTGTTGCGCCCTGGTCCAGCATGTCCTGATACCAGCCGTTCACCGAGTCTTCGACGAACCACCAGGTGGTCGCACACACGATGCTGCCGCACCAGTCGCGTCCGTAGTGAGCGGCGTTGTACTGGACCGCGGTCCAGTGGCTGACCTCGCCGTCGACCGCGTAACGACCCGAGGACTGCTCGATGTAATAGTTCCGCATCGAGACGGCTCCCTCCTCGGTCGAGAAGAGGAGATCCTCGTAGTAGGCGGGCGAGAAGTCGTAGCGCCAGATCGTGCTGTTGTCGACATCACGGTCGGGCTTCTCGATCTCGTTGTGAAGCGGTCCGGGTATCCCACTGGTGAGATCACCAAAGGTGGGATCGTCGGTGAACGGGGAGTCTTCCTCACCGAACTCGCCCAAGACGGTCCAGATCAGATCCTCATCCTCCCGCTCCAACTCCACGAACTCGGTCTCGCCCTCCTGGTGGCTCAGGGCAGCCACTCCTTGGGCGTTGGTCCGCAGTTTGCCTTGTGCCTGAGCCTCCAAGGCGATTCCTCTCAGTTCCGCCATCTTCTCAGCCATCGGACTGGGGTTGTTGTCGCTGTCCGTGCCGAGCTGGACACCCGGCGGAAGCGAAGGCAGATCCTCGTTGCTATCGGCGGCGCCAACGGGGATCGCACCTGCCAACGCTGTGGCCAGCGCGGCGATTGCTACGAGAAGTTTCCTTCTCAATTGTTGTCCTCCCTCTTAACCTCGCTTGCTCCTGGAGGCGAAAACTCGGTTCTCCTCCACACGCTGAGTGACCCTACACCACTTGTCTGTTTGATGTCACGGGCGAAGGTCGAGCTGGCCTCCATATGTCACTGGGCCGACATTGACCGGGTCGAGGTGCTCTGCCCGCCGTGTAGGCTTCCGACCGGATCGTTCCGAGAGGGAGGAAATGTGAGAGCTAGACTGTCGCGACTGACCACGCTGCTGGTTGTGTTCGCCTTGATGGTGTTTGCCGTTGCGCCGGCATCGGCGGTGACCAACGGAGAACTTGACGGTGAGGGTCATCCCCACGTTGTGTTGGTCTTGATGGATGTCGGCGGGGAGCCCGCCTTCAGATGCTCGGGCACCCTGATCAGCCCCACTTATGTGCTGACCGCCGGGCATTGCACCAGCAACTTCCCCGACGACCCCTTCACGGGTATCCGTATCTTCACGGAGTCGAATGTGCAGACCGGGAACAACACCTACCCGTTCGGCGGCGGGCCCAACAGCGTCGAGGCGGTGAGATGGGCGTCCCATCCTCTCTACGAGACGGCACCGTTCTTCTTCCACGACGTGGGGATCATCGAACTGGAAGAGCCCGTGATTCTGGACGAGTACGGCGTTCTCCCCGGTCTCAACTCCCTCGACGCGCTCAAGGGTGGGAAGAAGGACTTCTTCGACTCGGTGGGCTACGGGCTGGTTCATGCGCAGCTGAACAACCCGACACCCCAGGCGCACACCGATGGAACCAGGGAGCGGAGGATCTCGCATCCCAAGCTGATCCAGATCAACACCCCGGGTTTCACCGGCGACTTCTCGATGTTGCTGTCCAACAATACCAAGACCGGTGGTACCTGCTTTGGTGATTCGGGCGGTCCGAACTTCCTTGCCGGTACCAATGTGATCGCCGGGGTGACCTCATTCGGGCTCAACGCGAGTTGCGGGGGCACCGGTGGAGTCTTCAGGGTCGACCGACAGGACGTCCAGGACTTCATATCCGATTTCATCGACGCTGGCTGACGCGCCATCATCTGACGTTTGGAGAGGGGGCGGCTACGGTCGCCCCCTCCCTGATACAGCAGGCGTTCTCGTAAAATCCTGGACATGAACAATATAAAGACAGCCGGTCTTCTCGCGATCCTGACCGTGGTCGTCGTGTTGATCGCGGCCTGGATGGGCTTCAGCCCCTGGATCGCCCTGGGGTTCGCGGCGGTCTTCAACGCCATCATGTACTTCTTCTCCGACAAGATGGCGCTCGCCTCATCGAGGGCCCGACCGGTTACCGAGGCCGAGCTACCTCGTGTCTACGGCACCGTGCGACGCCTCGCCATGCAGACCGGGATGCCGATGCCGTCCATCTACGTCATCGACTCGCCACAACCCAACGCTTTCGCCACCGGACGAAGCCCGAAGAAGGCAGCCGTCGCAGTGACCACCGGGATCCTCGACGTCCTGACGGCGGAAGAGCTCGAAGGAGTTCTCGGCCACGAGTTGGCCCATGTCCAGAATCGGGACATCCTGATCAGCTCCATAGCCGCCATGCTCGGTGCCGCGATCGCGGTGCTGGTTCGCTTCGGGTTCTGGTTCGGTGGCGGCAGGCGGGACAACCCCTTGGGGGCCATTGGGGTGATCATCGCGCTGATAGTGGCGCCACTGGCGGCGATGTTGATCCGTTTCGCCATCTCACGGACACGGGAGTTCCAAGCCGACCGATCGGGAGCGGAGATCACCGGACAGCCACTCCAGCTCGCTCGTGCCCTCGAGAAGATCGCGGTGGGCACCGAGCGAATCCCGATGAAGGTCAATGAGTCGACCAGCCAGTTGTTCATCGACAATCCACTCAAGGCGGTGAAGGGAAGGGGCGTCTCGCGGATGTTCAGCACCCACCCACCCACCGAGGAGCGAATCCAGCGGCTCACCGACATGGCAATGGGAATTCGTTGACCGTGTTCTCTCCTCCGTCGATTTCAGTTTTCTGACGCTGAATCAATGGTCGGCGAGGGTGGCGAGCCAGCAGATCGCCGCTAGTTTGTGGTGGCAGATTGCCTTGGAATGGGGGAGGCGAAGGGCTTGGCATTGGAGTCACGGAAGACGCACCCGATGAGGGGTCCCACCGACGCGAACCGGCGTCCACGGGTGCATGAGGTCACTCGCGTCCAGCCAGACCTCGTGGCGGACGGGGCCCGCAAGCCGATCGTGTTCATCGCGGGAATGGGCAGATCGGGGAGCACCCTTCTGGAACGGATGCTGGGACAGCTCCCGGGATGGTTCTCGGTCGGGGAGATGGTGCACATCTGGACCCGCGGCCTCACCGACAACGAGCGTTGCGGGTGTGGCCGCCCTTTCCGGGAATGCGAAGTGTGGTCTGCGATCGGCGAACGCGCCTTCGGCGGTTGGGACCAGGTCAACCCGTCGGGTCTCAATGAGATGCGTCTGGCCGTCGAGCGGGACAGATATATCCCGTTTCTCCTCTATCCCCGGCTCAAGCCAGGCTTTCTCGAGGACGTCCTCGCCTACACCGAGGTCCTGGAAAGGATCTATGACGCGGCCCGGCAGGTCACCGGCTCGTCGATCGTCGTCGACTCCAGCAAGCACGTGCCGGCTGCACTCGCCCTCCGGCTCAATCCAGGCATGGATCTGCGCATCGTCCATCTGGTCCGTGACAGCCGTGGCGTCGCCTACTCGTGGAGCAAGGCGGTGATGAGACCGGCCACATCGGGTGAGACCTTGATGGCCAGGTGGTCGCCCCTGGAGGCGTCTCTCCGCTATCTCGCCTACAACTCTTTGCTGTCACGGGTGTTCGCCGACAGCGCGGTTCGGATCAGATACGAGGACTTTGTGGCCGAACCGGATGGGACCGTGGCGTCCGTCGCCGAATGGCTCGGGTCGGACGCCGCCGTCGGGGAATGGCTGGGGAAAGACGGTTCGGTCGCCCTGGCTCCCAGTCATGGCCTGAGCGGGAACCCGATGCGCTTCAAAACGGGGGCGGTGGAGTTGTCGGTCGACGACGAGTGGACCAGGTCGATGCGGGCATCCGATCGCCTCCTCGTCACTGCCGTAACCCTGCCGAGCCTGCTCCGGTATCGCTATCGCCTCACCTCCGCGGGGAGCAGGGATCGGGAGGTCTGACCGAGATGGACATCCCGATCATCCCAGACGTCTCCGTCGTCATCGCCACCCGAAACCGGCCCGACTTCCTCCGTGATGCCCTCCAGGCGATCTTCTCCCAGACCGCGGATGTCTCGGTCGAGGCGATCGTCGTGTTCGATCAGAGTGAGGTCGACACCGGGCTCCTCGACGAATTCCCCGGGCAGGCGGTTCGGGTGATGTCCAATACCCGCCAGCCCGGCCTCGCCGGTGCCCGCAACACCGGGACGCTGGCATCGGAGGCCCAATGGGTCGCCTTCTGTGACGATGACGACATGTGGCTCCCCGACAAGCTCGAGCGTCAGCTCGCCCTGGCGGCTGACGACCCGACCGCCCACTTCCTGACGGGCGGGCTGCTGATCGATCATCCGGGTGGCATCTCGGAGCGTCCCCATGAGAGCTCACACCTCACTCATGCCGATCTCCTCCATTCCCGCGTCGCGCAGGCGCACCCGTCCACCTTTTTGATGAAACGGGAGGAGTTCCTCGACGAGGTCGGGCTCATGGACGAGGAGCTGTTTGGCGGGCACGCCACCGACTACGACCTATTGCTCCGGTATTCGGCAATCCGTGACGTCAGGGCGGTGGTCGAGCCGGTGGTCAAGATCAGAATGCACCCGGTCTCATATTTCACGTCGAAATGGGAGATGAAGATCCCTGCGCTCGACCGGCTTCTTGCCAAGTACCCCGAATTCGCCGACGACCCGGTGGGGTTGGCCAGGATCCGTGGCCAGAGGGCGTTCGCCCTGGCTTCCTCGGGTAGACGTCGCGAGGGCTTCAGGGAGGGTATGACAGTGCTCCGGCTGAATTGGCGGGAGCGAAGGGCCTGGTTGGCGTTCGCCGTCGGGCTCGGCCTGCTCAAGCCGGCGACCGTGGTCAGAGTGGCCAACAAACGGGGACGGGGCATCTGACCATGGGGGACGGATCGAGATCTGTCTCACCCCTGACACTCGAGCCCGAGGCGGCCTCAGCCCCTTCGAGCTACCTGCCGGCAGGGTGGCCGATCTTCCTCGTGTTGTACGGGTTCCTGATCTTTTGGGCCTTGGGCCTGGCCAGCTTCATCTGGATAATCATCGCCATTCCGATGCTCTTCGCCCTGCTCACGATGCCCGAGGCGAAGCTGCCTCGGGGCGCGGGCCTGTGGATGCTCTTCTTGGGCTGGGCTGTCCTCTCGATCCTGATGGTGGGCAGCGGGAGCCGGGGTTTCGTCTGGGGTTACCGGATGGCCATATACCTGGCGTCGGGCATCGCCATGGTCTATGCCTACAACCTGCCGAGATCTCGGGTCGGCGAGCACTCGGCAGTAAGGGCCATGGGCACCTACTGGTTGTTCATCGTGGCGAGCGGGTTTCTCTCGCTGATCATGCCCGAGCTGACCTTCCAGAGCCCGGTCCAAGCGATCCTGCCGGGCAATCTCAGTCAGGA
>Ga0299913_10000900_pt1 | contig 20473 bp, 24 predicted proteins | sample RVTome_9_FD_201360 | JGI IMG/M metagenome (GOLD analysis project Ga0299913, IMG submission 201360) | Soil microbial communities from uranium-contaminated site in the Upper Colorado River Basin, Wyoming, United States - RVT155D38 (version 2) ... | reverse complement strand
TCGGTCTCCCCGGGGGCAAACCGACCTGGGAACCGGCAGGCCGAGCTGCGCTCGAACGCGCCCTGGCCGGGAACTGACCGCGCGGACTCCTTACCGAGAGCGAGCCAGTCGACGCCGGCGTCGCCGAACAGGTAGTCGTTGCCCGCGCCGCCGACGATGGTGTCGTCGTCCGGCCCGCCGCGGTTGTCGAGCGGTACGTAGACGGTGCCGGTGCGGCCCTCGTACGACGTGGCGTCGGTGCCGTCGCCGCCGTCCACGGCGGCCAGCTGCGGCGGCCGCGAGGGACGCGCCTCCGTCAGGGCACGGCGGCGAAGTGGGACGCCGCGTGCTCGGCCGCCTTGAGCACGAGCGCGACGCCGCCGAGGGCAGCCGCCCGCTCGCCGAGCTGCGCCCGCACCACCTCCACCGCGGCGGCCGCGGCCGGCATGCCGGTGTTCTCCAGTCCGCGGCGCAGCGGCTCGATCATCAGCGCGGCCCGCCCTAGCTCGCCGCCAAGCACGATCCGCTCCGGGTTCAGCAGGTTGACCAGGCTGCCGAGCGCGATGCCGAGCTCGGTGCCGGCGTCCGACAGCAGCCGCCGGCAGCCCGGATCGCCGGCCTCGGCGCGGGCCACCAACTCCGCCAGGCCGGAGATCTGCGGCTGGGTCAGCCGCACGTTGTCCAGCAGCGCCCTGCCGCCGGCGTAGAGCTCGACGCAGCCGCGGTTGCCGCACCGGCAGACCGGTCCGCGGGCGTCCAGCGTGACGTGCCCCAGCTCGCCGGCGGTGCCGACGCTGCCGCGGAACAGCCGCCCGTCGAGGACGATGCCGGAGCCGATGCCGGTGGCCAGCTTGAGGTAGACGAGCACGCTGCAGCCGCCGCCCGCGCCCCACAGGTACTCGCCGAGCGCGCCGAGGTTGGCGTCGTTGTCCACCCACACCGGCATGTCGACCCGGCCGGCAAGCTCCTCGGCCGGCGACAGCGAGGCCCACGCCGGCATCAGCGTCGGCGAGCCGAGCTGCCCGCTGCGGGTGATCGGCACCGGGATGCCGAGCCCCACCCCGACCACGGCGTCCTGGGCGGCGTCCAGGTCGGTGAGCGCCGAGCAGATCATGCCGGCCGCGCGGTCCAGCACGTCGGCGGGACGGTCGTCGGAGTCCGAGCTGAACCGGCTGGTGCGCTCGGCCAGCACCGCGTGCCCCAGGTCGGCGACCGCGACCTGCACGTGCCGGCGCCCGATGTCCACGCCGACGGCCAGCCCGGCGCGGCGGGCCAGCCGCACGATCGACGCCGGGCGGCCGCCACCTGGGGCGGCGGTGCCGGTCACCTCGGTTACCAGCCCGGCCGCCGCGAGCTCGGCGAGCGTGGCGGATACGGTCGGTCTGGACAGCCCAGTGGTGCCGATCAGCTCCGACCTCGTGTTGCCGCCGCGCGTGCGCAGCGTCTCGGCGACCCGGCGGGCATTGCCGGTCAGCCCGCCGCCCGTCCACAGCTCACGGGCGGACATGGGCTGCGCGGTCACGCGACGCATCGTGTGCCCGCGGGCACAGATATGTCAAGAATCGCCAAAACTGGAGCGCCTGTCCGCCCAGTTCAGGGCCGGTATTGACAAAACAAGGCCGGGACGACCACTGTCCACGGTGAACGAGCGGATGCCGCCCGCCTCGGGCACGGCGGCCTGAGCCTCAGAGGAGTTGGCATGCGACGGAGCCTGCGGCGCGTTATCGCGCTCGGCGTCGCGGCTGCGGTGGTTGCCCTGCCGGCGTGTTCGTCGAGCAGCAACGACAGCGGCGGTGGCGGGCAAGGCGAGAGCAAGGTCGAGGTCTTCTCCTGGTGGACCGGACCGGGCGAGGAGGACGGCCTGGCCGCGATGATCGCCGACTTCAAGGCCAAGAACAGCGGCATCGAGTTCATCAACGCCGCGGTGTCCGGCGGCGCCGGCTCGAACGCGAAGGCGATCCTGGCCGGCCGGCTGCAGGCCAACGACCCGCCGGACTCCTACCAGCGGCACGCCGGGTTGGAGCTGCAGGACGACATCAAGGCCGGCAAGGTGCAGGACCTCACGTACCTGTACGACCAGGAGAAGTGGAAGGACGTCTTCCCGCAGGGCCTCATCGACAACCTGACGATCGACGGCAAGATCTACTCCGTGCCGGTGAACATCCACCGGTCGAACCTGCTCTACTTCAACCCCAAGGTGCTCTCCGACGCCGGCATCGCCGCGCCGCCGAAGACCTGGGCGGAGTTCCTCACCCAGGCCGAGACGCTGAAGAACGCCGGCAAGATCGCCATCTCGATCGGCCCGTCCTGGACGCAGAAGCACCTGCTGGAGAACGTGCTGCTCGGCGAGCTGGGTGCGGACAGGTACGAGGACGTGTGGGTCGGCACGCTGGACTGGACCTCGCCCGAGGTCACCGCGGCGCTGGACGTCTTCAGCAAGGTGCTGTCCTACTCCGACCTGGCCTCCGCGGCCGCGGACTGGCAGCCCGCGCTCGACAAGCTGATCGACGGCACCGCGGCCTACAACGTGATGGGCGACTGGGCGGACGCGTACCTGTCCGGCACCAAGAAGCTGGAGTTCGGGACCGGCTACGACGTCGTTCCTTCGCCGGGCAGCGAGGGCGTCTACAACTTCCTGTCCGACACCTTCACGCTGCCGGTCGGCGCCAAGAACAAGGGCGCGGCCGAGAAGTGGCTGATCGAGTGCGGCTCGAAGGACGGCCAGGACGCGTTCAACCCGCCGAAGGGCTCGGTGCCCGCGCGCAAGGACGCCGACAAGTCGCTCTACAAGGGCTACCTTGCCGACGCGCTCGCCGAGTGGCAGAACCCGTCCACCAGGATCGTCGGCTCGCTGGCGCACGGCGTCGTCGCCAACAACGCCTGGAACGCGGAGATCGACACCGCGCTCGGGTTCTTCGCCAAGGACGGTGACGTGGCCAAGTTCGCCGACGCCGTGAAGAAGAGTTACGAGGCCACCAAGTAGCAGGCATGGCCGACTCGCATCCGTATCGACGTTCTGAACGCGCGAAAACGTCGATACGGATGCGAGTCGCCACCCACGGGTGAGGAGGCGCGTGTCGTGCGCAAGCTCAGACGCTGGGGTCCCGGCCTGCTGCTTGTGACGCCGTCGCTGCTCGCGCTCGGCGTGTTCGTGTACGGCTTCATCGGCTGGAACCTGCGTGTGTCGTTCACCAGCTGGCGCGGCCTTACCCCCAAGTACGACAACGTCGGATTCGAGAACTACCGCGCGCTGGCCCGCGACGAGCGGTTCAACCTGGACGTCAAGCACGTGCTGGTGTTCACGCTGGTCTTCGTCGGGGGTTCGCTGCTGCTCGGCTTCTTCATGGCGATGCTCCTGGAGCGCGGCATCCGCGCCGAGACCGTGTTCCGCACCATCTTCCTGCTGCCGATGGCGATCTCGTTCATCGCGACCGCGATCGTCTGGCGCTGGATGCTGGACAACGGCGGCGCGCACACCACCGGCCTCAACGGGCTGCTCGGCGACGTCGGCCTCGGGTTCCTCCGCAGCGACTGGCACAAGACCGACTCGACCTGGGCGATCGCGGCGATCGGGCTGCCAGCCGGCTGGGCGCTGTCCGGCTACATCATGGCGCTGTTCCTGGCCGGGCTGCGCGGCGTGCCGGACGAGCTTCGCGAGGCGGCGCGGGTGGACGGCGCCAACGAGCCGCGGGTGTTCTGGCACGTGGTGCGGCCGATGCTGCTGCCCGTCGTGATGAGCGCGGTGGTGATCCTCGCGCACATCTCGCTCAAGACATTCGACCTGCTCTACGCGATCGACAACAAGAACATCAACATCGACGTGCCGGCGCTGTACATGTGGTTCACCACGTTCGACGGCGGCTTCTACGCCCGCGGCGCGTCGATCGCCACGCTGCTGCTGCTCGGCGTCGCGCTGGTGATCGTCCCGTACATCTGGTACTCGGTGCGATCGGAGCGACGGCGATGAGCGCGCCGACCACCACGGCCCCACCGGCGATCTCCGGGCCGCTGCGCGAGCTGGAGAACCGGCCGATCCGCTCGCGCTGGGCGCCGTGGGTGATGACGGCCAAGTACGTGGCGATCTTCGCGCTCGTGGTGTTCTTCCTGCTGCCGGTGTACGTGCTGCTGGTGACGGCGCTCAAGGACCCGTCCGAGGTCAGCGTGTCGCGGATGTGGGACCTGCCGGCGTCGCTGTCGCTGGCCAGCTTCTCCGCGGTGTGGCCCAAGCTGCAGGACGGCTTCGTCAACAGCGTGGTGCTCGCGGTGCCGGCGTCGATCGTCTCGGCCGCGCTCGGCGCGATGAACGGCTTCGTGCTGTCGAAGTGGCGCTTCCCCGGCGCGGACTTCGTGTTCCCGCTGATCCTGTTCGGGATGTTCATCCCGTACCAGGCGGTGCTCATCCCGATGGTGCAGACCATGACCAACCTGGGGCTGCGCGGCGGGCTCGACGGGCTGATCCTGGTGCACATCATCTACGGCCTGCCGATCACCACGCTGATCTTCCGCAGCTACTTCGCCGGCATCTCCGACGAGATCATCGAGGCCGCCCAGGTGGACGGCGCCGGCATGCTGCGCACCTTCGCCTACGTGGCGCTGCCGGTGGCCCCTCCCGCGTTCGCGGTGGCGATGATCTGGCAGTTCACCTCAGCATGGAACGACTTCCTGTTCGGCGCCGTGCTGACCAACCGCGACTACTGGCCGATCACGATCGCGCTCAACAACATCGCCGGCGGCCAGGCCGTCCCGTTCAACGAGGCGATGGCCAGTGCGCTGCTGGCCTGCATCCCGACCGTCGCCGTCTACGTCATCCTCGGCCGCTTCTTCATGCGCGGCCTGATGGCCGGCGCACTCAAAGGCTGAGGAACGCTGCATGACTGACACGGTGATCGTCCACACCGAACCGACCGGCATCCGGCTGGAGGGCGTGCGCAAGAGGTTCAGGGGCGGCGTCGACGTCATCCGCGGCGTGGACCTGGAGGTCGAGCCCGGCGAGTTCATCGTGCTGGTCGGGCCGTCCGGCTGCGGCAAGTCCACGCTGCTGCGGATGATCGCCGGCCTGGAGGAGACCACCGCCGGGCGGATCTTCCTCGGCGACCGCGACGTGACCAGCGAGCTGCCGCAGCGGCGGGACATCGCGATGGTGTTCCAGAGCTACGCGCTGTACCCGCGGATGTCCGTGCGCCGCAACCTCGGCTTCGGGCTGCGGATGCGCGGGGTGCGGCACGAGGCGCGCGAGGCCAGGGTGGCCGAGGTGGCCAAGGTGCTCGGCCTCGACCACCTGCTCGACCGGCGGCCGGCCGCGCTGTCCGGCGGCCAGCGGCAGCGCGTCGCCATGGGCCGCGCGATAGTCCGCGAGCCCAAGGTCTTCCTGATGGACGAGCCACTGTCCAATCTGGACGCGAAGCTGCGGGTGTCGATGCGCTCGCAGCTGTCCCTGCTGCACAAGCGGCTCGGCGTCACCACGGTGTACGTGACGCACGACCAGATCGAGGCCATGACGCTCGGGCAGCGGGTCGCGGTGCTGCACGACGGGGTGCTGCAGCAGTTCGACACGCCGCAGAACCTGTTCCGGCACCCGGTGAACCTCTTCGTGGCCGCGTTCATCGGCTCGCCGTCGATGAACTTCGTGCAGGCCGTGGCCAGCCGCGGCGCCGCGCGGTTCGCCGGCATCTCGGTGCCACTGCCACCCGGTGACGGCGGTGCGCCCGGCACCCCCGTTGGCCCCATCGTCGACGAGCGGCAGGTGATCGTCGGCATCCGGCCCACCGCGCTGTCGGTGAACGGCGCCGCCGGCGGGCCGAAGCTGACCGTGGTGCCGGACCTGGTCGAGGACCTCGGCGACGAGCGCTACGTGATCTTTCAGCTGGACGCGCCGCGGGTGGACACCGACGCGACCCGCGCGGCCGTCGACGCGGCCACGGCCGACGACGCCTTGCTCGCCCCGGCCGGCGAGCGCGCGCAGTTCACCGTCCGGCTGCCGGCCGATGTCCCGGTCACGATCGGCGCGCCGCTGGAGCTGTCCCTCGACACGCAGCGCGTGCACCTCTTCGACCCGACCACCGGCGCCGCACTGGGCTGACTGTACGACTACTCGATCACTAGCGGCACGCCCGCGGTCCTGGCCGCTTCCCGCAGGCGGCCGCCCTGGGTCGCCAGCGGAATGCCGTCGTGTTCGGCAAGGATGAGGTACGCGGCGTCGTACGCCGAGAGCCCGTGCCGCCGACCGGTGGCCATCATCGTCGTCATCGGTGGCGGGGCCGGATCGACATTGATCGGCAACGTGGCCAGCAACGACACGAACCGTGCCGCCTGGGCTTCGCTGAGACGCCCCCGTCGCTCACCGACGAGCAGGACGTTGGCCACTTCGAGTTCCCACAGAACGGGGACGACGGCCGGGTCATCGGCCAGCCGATCGAGCACGGCCTCCGTCTCCGGGGTGGCCTCGTCCTCGAAACACCAGGTCATGGCGACCGACGCGTCCAGGACGAATGGCATCAGCGGCGGCCCTCTTCGATCATGTCGCGCAGGCTCAGGTCGCCGAGTCGCACTCCCTTGCGGGCCGCCCGCAACGCGGCAATGACCTCCCTGGGCTCCGCGGCCTCCCGCCGGACGGCAACCAGCCGGGCCACTGGAACCCCGTGCTTGGTGATGACGAAGGACTTTCCGGCCGCTACCTCGTCGAGCAGCCTGGGCAGGTGCGTCTTCGCTTCGTAGGCACCGATACTGTCCACAAAGGACAGACTAGTCTACGGCTGGTCTATCCGTCCAGCTAGGAGCGTCCCCGGCCTACACGGGCACCGGCAGGGTGGCCACGTAGCCGGCCGACACGCTGCCGGTGACGGTGGCGAGCTGGCTGTCGTGGCCGTCGCGGAAGACGTTGTCGGTCTCCAGCGACGTCTGCGCCAGGTTCCGCACGCTCGCCTGGTAGCCGTCGGTGGCGTACACCGCCTCGCACACGTCCTTCGGGAAGGCGAGCTGCGAGGTCGCGATCTTGTCGGCGGAGTTCGTCGCCTTCGCCAGGCTCGGGTAGACCTCGAAGTGGATGTGCGGCCAGCGCCCCGCGTAGGCCGCCGGGAAGATGCTGGTGAACGTGACGGTGCCGGTGTTGTCGGCCTCCTGCACCCCGCGTAGGTAGTTCTCGCCGGCCGCGTCCTGCGAGTACATCGAGTACAAGCCGGCGGCGTCGCAGTGCCACAGGTAGACGGCGGCTCCGGCGAGAGCGGCGCACCCGTTCGAGGTGTCCAGCAGCCGCAGGTTGATCGTGAGCGGCACGCCTTCCGCGACGCCGGACGCCGAGCCGAAGCTGGACCGGATGTCGCCGCGCACGATGCCGCTCTCGCTCAGGATATTCGGCCCGTTCGACCCGTCGCCAGGGAACGGGCCGGCGGTCTCCTCGGGGATCTGCTCGCAGCTCGCCGCCGGTTCCGTGGTGGTCGCGGTGGTCGTGCCCGCTCCCGTGGCGGTGGTGGTGCCCGTCGCCGTGCCGTCCGTCCCGTTCCCGCAGCCGGCGAGCGTGACCAGCCCGGCGCCGCCGATCAGCCGCAGCATCCGCCGCCGGTCCAGCAGCGTCGACAGGTCGGCGCCGAGGCCGCGGTGGAACAGGTCGTCGTGGTGGTCCATGTCCGGGCTCCTTCGATCGAGTTCGCCTCGGACGGTATCCACGGACCCTGGTGGTCCGCTGTGCGAACGCTGTGCCCCTCGCGCTTGCCGAGGTGGCCGCCGGCCGGCTCACCCCGCTGGCCGAGGAGCAGTTCCCACTCGCCGATGCCGCGGCCGCACACACCGCGCTGGAAACCCGCGCCACCGCCGGCAAGGTCGTCCTCGTCCCGTAGACACCGCTCGTGCGGCCCGGACTGTCGGACCCAGGAGCATAATGGAACACATGTTCGATGGGCTTGGACGGTGGTGGCACGGCCTTGCGACTCGTGGAGAAGGCGCTCGTACCCCTAGTCTCGCCGGCATGACTGCTGGCTGGGACGACGCCGAGCGGGCCGCGCTGGTGGCGCTGCTTCGCGAGCGCCCTGACCAGATGACGTGGCAGCAAATCGCAATGGAGGTTGGCGAGCGGGGCAGCGCGCTATCCGTATGGCGTGATGTGCGGAAGCCCGATCTGTTCGACGATGGCTCGACTTCACCCGCCCTCGACCATGCGGCATCGGACATCGCGGTGTGGCGAGCCACTGGGGCTGGGCTCCTGACCTTCCTGGACGCCGACTACCCCGCTCAGCTCCGCGAGATTCACGAGATACCACCAGTGCTGTTCTATCGGGGCGTACTCGTACCTGACGAGCCCGCGGTTTCGGTAGTTGGTTCTCGAGCAGCCTCGGAGCATGGGCTGGAGATCGCACGGATTGTCGCCACTGGCCTCATCGAACGTGGCATTACTGTAGTGTCAGGTTTGGCGAAGGGAATCGACACGGCGGCGCACGTTGCGGCACTCGATCGGCGTGGTCGTACGGTGGCCGTCATCGGCAACGGCATCAACCGGTGCTATCCGGCCGAGAACCGTCTGCTCCAGGACCGGATTGCCCGCGACGGTCTCGTTCTGTCGCAGTTCTGGCCAGATGCCCCGCCCCGGCCACAGCAGTTCCCGATGCGTAACGCGGTAATGTCTGGTTACGGCAGAGCCACGATCGTGGTCGAAGCAGGCGAGAAGTCCGGAGCGCGAATCCAAGCACGTCAGGCCGTAGCGCATGGCCGGCCAGTCGTGCTGACCAGCCTCGTCGTCGAGGCGAACGAGTGGTCTCGGCAACTGGTAGGTCGACCGGGGGTGCACGTGGCCAATGGCGCCTCCGAAGTGCTGGCCCGGATCGAGGAGATAATGGCGGCCGCCGCCGATATCGACGAACTCCTGGCGGCAGTGTACTGATGAGTCCCGATGAAATCGGGCTTCGACTGAGGGCTCGGCTGCTGACGGAGGTCGGTGGATTCTTCTGTAACACTCGTCGGGGTGCTCGCGGTATCTGTCAGGTTTGCACCGGCCCAACCGTCGGATTGATCTGCCCGCAGTGCCGCGACCATAGGTCAAAGTTCGGCAATCGGCTGGCCGACCTGGTAGTCGCGCTCGCATACGCCAAGGCCCGGATGCCGAGTCAGCACCAGTCTGCACACCATATGCAATCTTACAAAGGCAGGCCACCCGGGCCGAAGTGCGTTAAGGACCTCTCCTTGATGGTGCTGGCGGCCGCTCAGCTGCATGGAGCATGTGTCACCCGCACCGTCGGGTCCCCGTGGGATGCGGTGGCCTTCGTACCTTCCGTCAACCGCCCGGGACCAGAGCATCCAGTGGTGCAGTTGGCTCGTCAGGTCGTCGACTCGGGCCATCGGACGCAGCGACTTCTGCTGGATCTGGGACATGGTGCTGAGCTTGTCGGCCGACACCCACGTGATGACGCGTTCACTGTGTCCGGCAAGTATGTCGACCGCGTTGCTGGCCGGCACGTCCTGGTAGTCGAAGACACGTGGGTGTCCGGGGCCAAGGCGCAGTCCGCCGCCCTGTCGCTCAGGGCGGCCGGGGCAGCGACCGTCACCGTGCTGTGCGTAGCCCGGTGGCTACGTTATGACTGGGACGACCACCGGGCTCTGATCGACAGCCTGGAGGATCCCTACGACGCCTTCAGATGTCCTGTGACCGGATCGGTCTGTCCGAGGGATTGACCGGCTCGCACGAGGCCGCCGGGCCGTTGGTCCCGGTGGTGGTGGGACCAACGGCGGGTGAGGCGGTCCCTCGGTCCCTGCCAGCCGCCGGTGTGGGGTCCATAGCCTTCGGATATGCCGTCGAACGAGGAGGCCGTGGTGTCCGAGCGGACCGTGACCGGGCCCATGAACGACAAACCGATCAGCGTCCGCCCGCAGGCGCCGGCCACCGAGATCGTGGCGGTGCTGACGGAGTACCAGCTCGCCACCGTGCCGGTGATCGACGAGAACGGCGTGCAGGTCGGCGTCGTCGCGATGGCCGACCTGCTGAGCACCGGCGAGGACGATCCGACGTTCGCCGGGCTGGGCAGGCGCCGCTGGTGGGACCTGCCGGAGGGGGCCACCGCCGCCGACCTCATGGCGGCCGTGGAGCCGCGCCGGGTGCACACGGACGAGCGTTCCGCGGCCGTCGCGTAACTACCGGCTCAGCCGCCTCGCCTCCGCGGGCGCCGGCCGGGCGCCGGCCGGGCAGCCGGGCCTCTGGGTCGCCGCGCCCGGCTTCTGCTGGGCGGCCCGCCCGGCAGCGACCGTCAGTCGCCGCGGCGGAACTCCGCGGCCGCGATCGCCAGCATCACCACCCCGATGGCGGCGACGATCGCCACCTCGACCAGCACCGGAACCTGCCAGCCGCCCCAGTGCACGCCCGGCACCAGCACCGCCCTTGACTCGTCGCTGATCACCACGTGCTCGAAGACCGTGCGCCGTACCGCGTCCACCGCGTAGGTGAGCGGGTTGACGTGCGTCAGCGCTGACGGTGCGGATCGGCACGCCGAGGTCGGCGAACAGCCGCGGCACGAACTGCTCGCCCTCCGCGACCGCGAAGGTCACCGCGCCTTCGTGCACCGCAGCGTCCAGCCCGAACCGGTCGCGCAGCGCGGCGATCGCGGCCGCGTCGTCGTCGGTGCGCAACTGCACGCGGTCCTTGCCGACGCTGGCCTTGAGCGCCGCAGGGGTGTCCAGCGTGATGATCTTGCCGTTGTCCATGATGGCGATCCGGTCGCAGTACTCGGCCTCGTCCATGTAGTGCGTAGTCATGAAGATCGTGATGTCCTCGGCGCGCCGCAGCTCGCCGATGTAGCCCCAGATCGACGCGCGGGTCTGCGGGTCGAGCCCGACCGTCGGCTCGTCGAGGAAGAGCACGCGCGGCGAGTGCAGCAGGCCGCGGGCGATCTCCAGGCGGCGCTTCATGCCGCCGGAGAAGGTCTGCACCCGGCTGCCGCGCCGGTCCCACAGCCCGACCATGTCGAGCACCTGCTTGAGCCGGTCGTCCAGCACCGCGCGCGGCACCCCGTACAGCTCGGCGTGGAATCGCAGGTTCTGCTCGGCCGTCAGGTAGAGGTCGAGCGTGGTGTCCTGGAACACCAGGCCGATGTTGCGCCGCACCTCGTCCCGCTCCGTCACCACGTCGTGCCCGGCGACCCGCGCGGTGCCGCTGGTCGGGGTGGCCAGCGTGCACAGCATGTTGATCGTGGTCGACTTGCCGGCGCCGTTGGGCCCCAGGAAGCCGAACGTCTCGCCCGGCGCGACGTCGAGGTCGATGCCGCACACCGCCTCGGTGTCCGCGGCCCGCTTGCGGCCACGCCCGTTGGCGCCGCGGTACCGCTTGACGAGCCCGCGCACCTCGACGGCGGACCGCCCGTTCACTCTTCGTCCTCGGCGAGGATCCGGTACAGCGCCTTGCGGGCGTCGTCGAGCACCCGCGCGGCCTGCTCCCGCTGCTCGTCGGTGCCCATGTGCCACACCTGCATGAACGCCCCCAACGTGCGGCCGAACGTCTCGCGCAGCCCGACCGTGTCGCTCGACTCGTTCTCCGCGACGGCCTCCCACGGCGCGGCCAGTTCCTCCGGGTTCTCCTCGACGTACTTGCGGCCGGCGTCGGTGAGCGAGAACGCCCGCCGGCCGTCGTACTCGCCGGCCTGGATCAGCCCCTCGTCCTCCAGCTGCTGCAACGCGGGGTACACGGAGCCGGAGCTCGCCGTCCACCGGCCGCCGCTGCGCTGCTTGATCTCCTGGATGATCTGGTAGCCGTTCATCGGCCGCTCGGCGAGCAGCGCGAGGGCCGCCACCCGGACGTCGCCGCGACGCGCCCGCGGGCCGCGGGCCTCCCAGCCGGGCCAGTGCCGCGGGTCGCCGAAGCCGCCGGGGCCGGGGCCGTGCCCAGGGCCGAACCAGCCGCCCGGGCCGAACGGCATGCCGCCGGGCGGGCCGAAGCCCCGGCGCCCCCTTCTCGGGATGTTGAACGGTGTGCTCATGCCCCCGCCCTCCTTGGTCGCTCTGTCGTCGACATCTCGACGATATATCGCGATTGGTCGTAGAGCAAGAACGTGCTTGACCTGTCTGCTTGCCTCGATGCATGGAGGGCTATCGAGCGAACACCTACGGGGACCGCATCGCGGACGTCTACGACTCCTGGCACTCGTTCCCCGACGAGACCGAGGCCGCCACCGACCTGCTCGCCACGCTGGCCGGCGACGGGCCGGCGCTCGAACTGGCGATCGGCACCGGCCGGATCGCGCTGCCGCTGGCCGAGCGCGGCGTTGCGGTGCACGGCATCGACGCGTCCAAGGCGATGCTCTCCAGGCTGCGCCGCAAGCCAGGCGGCAAGCGAATCCCGGTGACCTTGGGTGACTTCGCCGAGGTCGGCGTGGACGGCCGCTTCCGGCTCGTGTACCTCGTGTTCAACACGATCTTCGCGCTGCTCACCCAGGACGACCAGCTCCGCTGCTTCCGCAACGTGGCGGCGCACCTCACGGACGACGGCGTGTTCCTCGTCGAGGCGTTCGTGCCCGACCTGGCCCGCTTCGAGCGCGACCAGTCCACGAGCGTCAGCCACATCGACGTCGACAAGATCATGCTCGACGTCAGCCGGCACAACCCGGCCACGCAGACGATCGACAGCCAGCACGTGCTGGTGGGCGCCGACGGCATCCGGCTGCAGCCGGTTCGGCTGCGCTACGCCTGGCCGTCGGAGCTCGACCTGATGGCGCAGCTCGCCGGCCTGCGGCTGCGCGACCGCTGGGCCGGGTGGCGGGGCGAGCCGTTCACCGCGGCCGCCACCTCGCACGTTTCCGTCTACGAGTTCCGTGATCCGCCTGCTACTGACCAGTAAGGTTACGGTCGAGTAGGTACAATCGCGTGTGTGACCGACGCCAGCGCGCCGCGCCCCCGCCGGCTGCCGCGCGCGGTCCGCGAGCGGCAGATGCTGGACGCCGCGGTCTCGGTGTTCTCCCGGCGCGGGTACCACGCCGCGTCGATGGACGAGATCGCCGAGGTGGCCGGCATCTCCAAGCCCATGGTGTACGCCTACCTCGGCGCGAAGGAGGACCTCTTCGCGGCGTGCGTGCGCCGCGAGGCCGACCGCCTGCTGGCCGCGGTCGTCGGTGTCGCCGACGGGGACGAGCTGCCCCCCGAGGAGCTGCTCTGGCGCGGGCTGCGGGCGTTCTTCGCGTTCGTCGACGAGAACCGCGACGGCTGGGCCGTGCTCTACCGGCAGGCCCGCGGGGAGGGTGGCTCGCTAGGCACCGAGCTCGACTCCATCAGGGGCAGGGTGGTCGATGTGATCACGCTGCTGCTCGGTCGCACCAAGGCCGTGCACGGCAGCGAACGCACCGCCGGCACCGATGTCGACCTGGCGGCCCTGGCGCACGCGCTGGTCGGGGCGACCGAGTCGCTTGCCGGCTGGAAGGTCGACCATCCCGAGGAGCGGCCCGACGCCGTCGCGTCCCGGCTGATGAACTTCGTCTGGGTCGGCTTCGACAACCTGCTGCGCGGCCAGGTGTGGCGCCCGCACACCGCCACCGAGCCGACCTGATCGCCGTCCTGGCCGCACTGGCTGCAGGGAGATACGATAGTCGTATGGCCAAACGTAAGATCACGGTGACCGTGGACGAGGAGGTCGTCGAGCAGGCTCACGCCCTCGGCGTGGGGCCGAGCCTGTCCGCCGTGGTCAACGAGGCCCTGACGGCGCACATCGACCGGTTGGCCCGCCGCGCTGCACTGGGTGAGCTGCTCGACTCCTGGGACGACCGCCTCGGACCCGCATCTGCGGCCGACGCCCAGGCCGCTCGTGCCGCGTTCGACGAACTCGACGGGCTGACGGCCGGGCAGGGAGCCGCATGACCTTGCCGGTCGTGCTCGACTCCGACGGCCTCGACGCGCTGTGTCACCCCTCGCCGCCGCCGGCCTTCCGTGCCTTGCTGCGCGAGGCTTACGAACGCAGGCGGGACGTCCTGGTGCCGGCCGTGGTCTGCGCCGAGGCATGCCGAGGTGCGGCGCGGACCCGCGGAGTGGAGGCTGCGGTCGCGCGACACGCCAGCAGCCGCGGCCAGCTGCCGGCTGTACGGGTCGTGATCACGGACTTCGACCTGGCCCGTCAGGTCGGAGCGGTATTGCACGGCGCTGGCGCCGGCAGTGCCGACATGGTGGACGCCCACGTCTTGGCTGTCTGCGCACGGCACGGCGGTGGGCTGGTGGTCACCGCAGATGCGGGTGACATCGAGCGGCTTGCCCAAGCCGTGCCGTCGGCACGCGTCGTCGCGCGGCCGGCGCGGTGATCAGGTCGGGTTGATCGCGCCGTTGAGGTGGGGCTTGCCGGAGCGGGCGTCGCGCAGGGTGAACCGCCAGCCGCCGTCGCTGGGGGTCGCGGTGAAGGCCGACTTGGCGGGCAGCAGCACGGGCAGCTTGAACGCCACGTCGACGGTGTAGGCGGCCGGCAGCCGGCTCTCCAGGGCGGCGACGCAGCGTGCCTTGGTCCACATGCCGTGGGCGATCGCCCGCGGGAAGCCGAACGCGCGGGCGGTCAGCGCGTGCAGGTGGATGGGGTTGCGGTCGCCCGAGACGGCGGCATACCGGCGGCCGACGTCGTCGGCGATCCGCCAGACCGCGGTCGGTGGCGGCTGCTCCTCGGCCGGCCGGTCCTGGCCGCCGCCTCGTCCGCCTTGTCCGCCGCCGGAGCCGCCGGAGCCGCCGCCGCTGCCGGAGCCGCTGCGGCGCAGGTAGGTGCTGACGTCGCGCCACACCACCTCGCCGTCCACGGTCGCCTCGTGGATCACGTCGAACTGCCGGCCCTTGTCGTGCGGCCGCAGGTCGGCCGTGCGCACGCGCAGCCCGAACGGCTCGTCCAGCCGCAGCGACCGGTGCTGCGTGATCATGTTGTCGACGTGCACCAGGCCGATCATCGGGAAGGGGAAGGAGCCGTCCGCCATCAGCTGCAGGGCCAGCGGGAAGGCCAGGACGTGTGGATACGTCACGGGCAGCTCGTCGCGAATCCGGAAGCCACAGACCCTGGCGTACGCGGCGAGGTGGTCCGCGTCGACCCGCACCTCGGGCAGCACCAGCTCGGTGTCCGGCAGCTCCTTGCCGCGGCGGCCCAGGCCGGGCAGCGGCAGCGCGCCGAGCGCCGCCTTGGCCAGCAGCGAGCCCGGCCGCGGTGCGCTCTCCTGCTCCTTGGCGATCATGCACGCTCCTCGCTTTGCCTGAGTCGACGTGAGCCGTGGGACGGGGGGGTCAGGCGCCGAGTAGGGACTGGCCGCAGACCCGGACCACGTTGCCGGTGACCCCGCCGGATGTCGGGTTGGCGAACCACGCGATGGTCTCGGCGACGTCGACCGGCAGGCCGCCCTGCGCCAGGCTGTTCATCCGGCGGCCCGCCTCGCGGGTGCCGAGCGGCATGGCGGCCGTCATGGCCGTCTCGATGAAGCCGGGCGCGACGGCGTTGATGGTGATCTCCTTCTTGGCCAGCACCGGCGCCATCGACTGCACCATGCCGATCACGCCGGCCTTGCTGGTGGCGTAGTTCGCCTGGCCGGCGTTGCCGGCGATGCCGCTGATGGAGGACACGCTGACGATCCGCCCGCCGGCGCCGAGCACCCCGTAGGAGAGCAGCGCGTCGTCGATGCGCTCCTGGGCCGACAGGTTGACGTCCAGCACCAGGTCCCACAGCTCGGGCTTCATGTTGACGAGCTTCTTGTCGCGCGTGATGCCGGCGTTGTGCACCACGATGTCCACGCCGTCGTGCCGCTCCCGCAGGTGCGTCGCGATCTTGGCCGGGGCGTCGTCCGCCGTGATGTCCAGCTGCAGCGTGGAGCCGCCGATCCGGTTGGCCACCTTGGCCAGGTCGGTGCCCTGCGCCGGCACGTCGAGGCACACGACGTGCGCGCCGTCGCGGGCCAGCACCTCGGCGATGGCCTCGCCGATGCCGCGCGATGCGCCGGTGACCAGCGCGACCTTGCCCTGCAGCGGGTGCTCCCAGTCGGCCGGCGACTCCACCGTGACGTCGCCGACCCTGATCACCTGCGCGGACACGTACGCCGACTTCGGCGACAGCAGGAAGCGCAGGGTGGACTCGACGGCGTCCTCGACCCCCGGCGCGACGTACACCAGCGCACCCGTGCTGCCGCCTCTGAGCTCCTTGCACACCGAGCGGACGAAGCCCTCCAGCGCGCGCTGCGCGGTGGCCTGGCGCGGCTCCGCGCAGTCCTCGGGCGCGGTGCCGAGCACGACCACCCGGCCGTTGTGCGCGAGGCTGCGCAGCGTCGGGTTGAAGAACTGGTGCAGCGCGTTCAACTGGGTGCTGTCGGCGATGCCGCTGGCGTCGAAGACGATCGCGCCCAGCCTGCCGTCGGCGACCGGTTCGGCGCCGGGCTCCCCGCGCACGTCGATGCCGATGCCGGCCAGCAGCTTGCGGACGGGCTCGACCAGCCGCCCGCCGGCCGCGCTGCCGAGCAGCACCGGGCCGGTGACCGCGCGGGCGCCCGGCCGGTAGCGGCGCAGCGGGGCCGGGTTGGGCAGCCCGAGCCGCTTGATCAGGAACCTGCCGGGCGTCGTGGTCGCGAGCTGGGCGTAGCGGTCACTCATCTGCGCTGTCCTTTCGCCGCACTAGACGCTACTCAGAGTAAGTCTACTGTTCGGTAGGTTATGCTGGCGGCAGCGACGAGTCCAACTCGACCTCTGGAGAGCATCACCATGGTTGCGAGCATTCGCCCGGTGGCGATCGTCGGCGGTAACCGGATTCCCTTCGCGCGATCCAACGGCCCCTACGCGCACGCGTCCAACCAGGACATGCTGACGGCTGCACTGGATGGCCTGATCGGGCGATACGGGCTGGCCGGACAGCGGCTCGGTGAGGTGGTCGCCGGTGCCGTGCTCAAGCACAGCCGTGACTTTAACCTCACGCGTGAGTGTGTGCTGGGTAGCGCGCTCGCCCCGGACACCCCCGCGATCGACATCCAGCAGGCGTGCGGCACCGGCCTGCAGGCGATCATCCAGGTCGCGAACAAGATCGCGCTGGGACGCGTCGAGGCGGGCATCGGCGGTGGTGTGGACACCACGAGCGACGCCCCGATCGGCCTGAACGAGGACCTGCGCCAGGTGCTGCTGGAGGCCAACCGTGTCAGGAGCGTCGGCGGCCGGCTGAAGCTGCTCGGCAAGCTGCGCCCCGGGCAGATCGTGCCGAGTATCCCGCAGAACGCCGAGCCGCGCACCGGCCTGTCGATGGGCGAGCACGCCGCGATCACCGCCGCCCAGTGGAGGATCGGCCGCGAGGACCAGGACGAGCTGGCCGCGGCATCGCATCGCAACCTCGCGGCCGCCTACGACCGCGGCTTCTTCGACGACCTGGTGACGCCGTACCTGGGGCTGGCCCGCGACCAGAACCTGCGGCCCGACTCGTCGGTCGAGAAGCTGGCGAAGCTCAAGCCGGTGTTCGGCGGTGACGGCGGGACCATGACGGCCGGCAACTCCACGCCGCTGTCCGACGGCGCCGCTGTCGTGCTGCTCGCCTCGGAGGAATGGGCCGCGGAGCGCCGGCTGACCGTCCTCGCGCACCTCACCGAGTACGAGACCGCGGCCGTCGACTACGTGCACGGCGGCGAGGGGCTGCTGATGGCGCCGGTCTACGCGGTGCCGCGCATGCTGGCCCGCGCCGGGCTGGCGCTCGGCGACTTCGACTTCTACGAGATCCACGAGGCGTTCGCCTCGCAGGTGCTGGCCACGCTCGCCGCGTGGCAGGATCCCGCGTTCTGCAAGGAGAAGCTCGGGCTCGACGGGCCGCTCGGCTCGATCGACCGCGGCAAGCTGAACGTCAACGGTGGGTCGCTGGCAGCCGGCCATCCGTTCGCCGCGACGGGCGGGCGGATCGTCGCCGCGCTGGCCAAGGCGCTTGCGGAACGTGGCTCGGGCCGCGGCCTGGTCTCCATCTGCGCGGCCGGCGGCCAGGGCGTCACCGCCATCGTGGAGCGCTGACCCGGCTCAGTCGAGCAGCCCCCAGGTGGCCACACAGGTGGCGCGCACCGTCACCTGCTGCGGCGCCAGCCCCAGTTGCTGCACCGAGTTGCGGCTGACCCCGCCGGACTCCGCCGCGAAGGTCATCATGTCGCCGCCGCGCATCATGGGGTACGGCCGCTCGGCGCCCTCGTCGCTCAGCCGGATGAGCGAGCCCAGCCGGCCGCCGAGTGCATCGGCGTACGCGGAGGCACGGGAGCGGGCGTCGGCCACCGCGAGCCGCTGCGCCTCGCGTACCGCAGCCGTCTCGTCCTCGAGCGACCAGTGCGGCCCGTCGAGCCACTCCGGCTCGGCCGAAAGCAGCGCGGCCAGCAGGTCGTCCAGCACGCCGAGGTCGCTGACCCGCAACACGAGCTGCTGCTGCGCCGTGGCACCCACCCGCCGCTTGCCGTCCCAGCGATCGCCGACGTGCACCGTGCGCTGGCGCACCGTCACCCCGTCGCGCCGCAGCAGCGGGTCGACCACCGCCATGCGCTCCGCCAGCAGGTTGACGGCCCGCGTCCGGTCGGCCTCGTTCGCCGCGAACGACACCCGCAGCTCTGCCTGGTCGGCGACCGCCTCGTGCTCACCCGTGCCTCGCGTAATCAGCTCTGCCACGAGACCAGCCAACCGCCAGCCGGCACTCCCGCGCAATCGCGAGTGCTCTATCTGACTCTCTTGCTCAAATTCTAGATTTGCTCATACAGCGGCATCGAACTCCCATCTGGTCGCGGTCGTCGGGTACTCCGTCCACGCCAGCACCCGATGCGGCCGCAGCGCCCACACCGGCGTGCCGTGCCGCATTCCGTACTTCTCCTCGTACGCGTCGTCGATGCGTCGCAGCAGCTCGGCGTCCGCGTTGTCCTCGGTCAGCCTGTCCGTCACCCCCTCGACGATCACCACCTCGTCGGCGCTCTCCAGGTGCAGCGCGACGTGCGGGTTGGCGTCCAGGTTGCGCGCGCGGCGGGTGTCGCCACCGCCACCGTGGTACAGCGTGCCGTCCACCCACACGCCCCACACCGGCACGGCGTGCGGCCGGCCGTCCGGCCGCGTCGAGCCGACCCAGTAGTTGCGCGAGGCGCTCAGCCGGTCGACGACGTGACTCCAGGGCAGCATTCCCTCGGCCGACTTCGGGATGCCATACGGCTCCGGGATCTGCGGTCTGCTCCTCTTCGGTTCGCCCACGTGCACAGGGTGCCAGCCGCCACCGACAGTTCCGGCGACACTCCATCGCGCTCGATAGCGAAATCTGCGGTTCGCGCTAGAGACGCCGATACCTTTCGATGATGGACCCGATCCGCAATCCTTTCGCGCCGGGAGCAGGTCAGCGTCCGCCGGAGCTCGCCGGGCGAGACCGGGAGGTCGAGGCCTTCGAGGTCGTGCTGGAACGGGTGGCCCGTGGCCGGCCCGAGCGCAGCCTGGTGCTCACCGGGCTGCGCGGCGTCGGCAAGACGGTGCTGCTCGGCGAGCTGCGTTCGATGGCCATGCGCCGCGGCTGGGGTGCCGGCAAGGTGGAGGCGCGGCCGGAGGCAGAGTTGCGGCGGCCGCTCTCCGCTGCGCTGCACCGGGCCGTGCGCGACCTCGCCGTCCGGCACCGCGCGCCGGACCGTGTCGAGCAGCTGCTCGGCGTGCTCAAGGCCTTCGCGCTCCGGGCGGCGCCGACCGACGCCAAGCTGAAGGACCGCTGGCAGCCCGGCATCGACGTGCCGGCCGCGCAGGGTCGCGCCGACTCCGGTGACATCGAGATCGACCTGGTAGAGCTGTTCACCGACGTCGCGGAGCTGGCGGCGGACGTGGGCACGGGCGTGGCGCTGCTGATCGACGAGATGCAGGATCTGCAGCCCGACGACGTCTCGGCGCTGTGCGCGGCGTGCCACGAGCTGTCGCAGTCCGGGGCGCCGCTGGTCGTGGTGGGCGCCGGGCTGCCGCACCTGCCGGCCGTGCTCTCGGCGTCCAAGTCGTACTCGGAGCGCCTGTTCCGGTACACGAGGATCGATCGGCTGGACCGCACCGACGCCGACCTCGCCCTGACCGCGCCCGTGCATCGGGAGGGCGCGGAGATCACCGGGAACGCCCTGGACGCGCTGTTCGAGGTGTCCGGCGGCTACCCGTACTTCGTGCAGGCCTACGGCAAGGCCGCCTGGGACGCGGCCGCGGCGAGCCCGATCGACGCGTCCGACGTCGCGATGGCGGCGCCGGAGGCCGAGTCGGAGCTGGCCGTCGGCTTCTTCGGATCGCGCTACGAGCGCGCCACGCCGGCCGAGCGCGAGTACCTGCAGGCGATGGCCGCGCTGACCGGTGGGTGCGACGAGCCGGTCGGCACCTCGCGGGTCGCCGACCAGCTCGCCCGCAAGCCGTCGTCGCTGTCTCCGGCGCGCGACAGCCTGATCAAGAAGGGCCTGGTGTACTCGGGCGAGCGCGGCCAGATCGCCTTCACGGTGCCGCACTTCGGCCGGTTCCTGCTTGGTGTCGAGCCGTAACGCAGCGTCCGGCGTAGACGCGATTCGGCCGGCGTCTATCCGGCTTGTGCGCCATCTCA
>Ga0299913_10000899_pt1 | contig 20475 bp, 20 predicted proteins | sample RVTome_9_FD_201360 | JGI IMG/M metagenome (GOLD analysis project Ga0299913, IMG submission 201360) | Soil microbial communities from uranium-contaminated site in the Upper Colorado River Basin, Wyoming, United States - RVT155D38 (version 2) ... | reverse complement strand
GGCGCCGACGCGCTCGCCGTACGTCTCCGCGCCGGCGAGGAGCGCGTCGTCCCGCTCAGGCTTCGCGCCGTGCGCTGGGGCCTGTACGACGTGGGAGACGTCGAGGCGCGCGCCCGCGATCCGCTTCGGCTCGTCGTGTGGGAGAGGCGGTTTGCGCGTGCGCAGACGCTCAAGGCGTACCCGCGGCTCGACTGGCTGAGCCGCACCGTCCCACCGGTCGAGACCCAGGCGCACACCGGTAGCGAGGTCGCGCGCGTCAAGGGTGACGGAATCGAGTACGCCGACATCCGCGACTACGTGCCCGGAGACCGGGTTCGCGCGATCAACTGGCGTGCGTCCGCGCGGAGAGGCGATCTCGTCGTCAACGAGCGGCATCCGGAGCGGAACACCGACGTCGTCCTCTTCGTGGACAGCTTCACCGACGTGCGCGGCGACGGCCGGAGCACGCTGGACGACGCCGTCCGCGCCACGGCGACGCTCGCAAGCCGCTACCTCGAGCGTCGGGACCGCGTCGGTCTGATCGCGTTCGGCGGCATCCTCCGCTGGCTTCGCCCTGGGATGGGGCTCTGGCAGCGCGTCATGCTGATCGAGACGCTGCTCGAGACCGGGGTCCAGCCCACGTACACCTGGCGCGAGGTCTCGAGCATCCCCGCGCAGATCCTCCCTCCCAAGGCGCTGGTCTTCGCGATCACGCCGCTCGTCGATTCTCGCTTCGTCTCCGCGATCGAAGACCTGCGCGGCCGCGGGTTCGACCTCGTCGTCCTCGAGGTCGACCCGGTCGGCTTCGTCGAGCCCGGCCGGAGCGAGATCGCCGGCCTCGCGTACCGGCTCTGGCTCCTCGAGCGCGAGACGCTTCGCGCGAGGCTCGAAGGCCTCGGCGTCGGCGTCGCGCGCTGGAGAGACGACGTGCCGCTCGAGGCCGCCCTGGAGGAGGTGAGGACATACCGGCGCAACGCGAGGCTCGCACGCGTGTAGCCACCGGCGCCGCCGCGCTCGGGGGCGCCGTGAGCCTTGCGGCGCTGCCCTTGGCGCGGGCGGATGACAACGCCGTGTTCGAGGCCGGCCTGCGTGTGGCCGTCGTCGCCCTCCTGACGCTCGTCGCCGCGCTCGTGCTCGACTGGCCGCCGCTCGTCCCGGCGTCGCTCGGCCTCCTCGGAGGCCTCTACGGCGTCCAGCTCGCGGTGGACGACGCGAGTCTCGACAGTGGCGCCGCACTCTTCGCGGCCGGCGCGCTGGTCACGGCCGAGCTCGCCTACTGGTCGCTCGAGGAGCGCGAGCGCGTCAGGGCCGAATCGGGTGAGGGATTCCGCCGGCTCGCGTTCGCCGCTTTGCTGGCCATCGTGGCGCTCGTCGTCGCCGGACTCCTGCTCGGCGTCGTCGACAGGGTCGGTGCGGGCGGGCTCGCCGTCGACCTGGTCGGCACGGCTGCCGCCGCAGCGGCGATCCTCGCGATCGTGGCGGCGGCGCGACGCCGCGAAACCGGGCCCTGATCAGGTCCGAAGATCGCCCACGCGTGGCCGCGGCCGAGCGGCCACGCAAGTTAGGACGGCGCGCCCTCCGGCGGCGGCGGCTGCATCGCCGTGCCCGGGATCGGGCGCGGCTGCGGCCTGAGCTTCGGGCGCTTCTCGGCGTCGAGCTCCGGCTCGGCAACCGCCGGCTCGTCCGCTGGGAAGACGGACTCCTCGGACTCGCCTGCGAGCAATCGCTCGAACTGGTCCTTGTCGAGGGTCTCGCGCTCGATGAGGATGGCGGAGAGGCGGTGGAGGTCGTCCATGTGCGCCCGCAACACGGCGTGGGCGGAGGCGTGCGCCTCCTCGATGACGCGCCGGATCTCGTCGTCGATCTCCCGCGCGATCTCCTCGGAGTAGTCCGGCTCCGAGCCCATGTCGCGGCCGAGGAAGGGCAGCTCGTGGTTCCGGCCGAGGACCCGCGGGCCGAGCTTCTCGGACATCCCGAAGCGCATGATCATCTGCTTCGAGGTCGTGGTCACCCGCTCGAGGTCGTTCGCGGCGCCCGTCGTGACCTCGTGGAACACGAGCTCCTCTGCGGCGCGCCCGCCGAGCGTCATCGCGAGCTCGTCCATCAGCGCGGACTTCGTCGTCAGGTAGCGATCCTCGGTCGGGAGCGAGATCGTGAGGCCTAGCGCCTGGCCGCGAGACACGATCGTGATCTTGTGGACCGGATTCGTGTTCTCGAGGTAGTGACCGACGAGCGCGTGCCCCATCTCGTGGTAAGCCGTGATCTTCCGCTCCTTCTCGGAGAGGAGGCGCGCCTTCTTCTCCGGCCCGGCGATCACGCGCATGATCCCTTCCTCGAGCTCGTCCTGCTCGATCATCTTCTTGCCGCGGCGCGCGGCGAGAAGCGCGGCCTCGTTGATGAGGTTCCGCAGGTCGGCGCCGGTGAACCCGGGCGTTCCGGCGGCGAGCGTGTCGAGGTCGATTTCCCGCGCGAGCGGCTTCCCGCGCGCGTGCACCTCGAGGACCTTGCGACGGCCGCTGCGGTCCGGACGGTCGACGACGATCTGCCGGTCGAAGCGGCCCGGCCGAAGGAGCGCGGGGTCGAGGATGTCGGGCCGGTTGGTGGCGGCGATGAGGATGATGTTGTCCTTCATCTCGAAGCCGTCCATCTCGACGAGGAGCTGGTTCAGCGTCTGCTCACGCTCGTCGTGACCGCCTCCGAGACCCGCGCCGCGATGCCGCCCGACGGCGTCGATCTCGTCCATGAAGATGATGCAGGGCGAGGCCTGCTTCGCCTGCTCGAAGAGGTCACGCACGCGAGAGGCGCCGACGCCGACGAACATCTCGACGAAATCCGAGCCCGAGATGGAAAAGAAAGGCACGCCGGCCTCGCCGGCGACCGCCCTGGCGAGCAGCGTCTTCCCCGTGCCGGGCGGCCCGTACAGGAGGACGCCCTTCGGAATCTGCGCTCCGAGCGCCTGGAACTTCTTCGGGTTCTCGAGGAACTCCTTGATCTCGTGCAGCTCCTCGACCGCCTCGTCCGCGCCGGCCACGTCCTTGAAGGTGACCTTCGGCGAGTCGGGCGACATGCGCTTCGCGCGGCTCTTGCCGAAGCTCATCACCTTCGAGCCGCCGCCCTGGACCTGGTTCATGAGGAAGATCCAGAACGCGATCAGGATGACGAACGGCAGGATGTTGATGAGGAGCGCCCACCACGGCGAAGACCCCGTCCCCTTGGAGTCGTAGGGGACGTTCTGCCGATCGAGGAGTCCCTCGAACTGAGTCGCGGACTGCGGCGTCGGGTAATTGACCTTGATCTTCGTGCCGTCGACGCGCGTTGCCTCGATCGACTGCGGCCGCGGGTTGAAGAGCACCTCGTTGATGTTCCCGTCGCGGACCTCCTGCTTCAGCGCCGAGTACGTGATCTCCTCGGTCTGGCTGTCCCCGCGCAGGACGGTCTGGCTCGCCAGATAGACGAGGAGGACGATGATTACGAGCGGGAAGAGTGCGCTGCGGAAGAAGCGGTTCACGTCAGTGGAGGGAGGGTAGCACCCTGTTTCTTCGGCACCCAGGCGCCGGTGCCCTACCCCTGGTACGGGTTCGTCAAGCGCTCATGTGGCACTCGGCACCAAGTCCGGGTGGAGGACCGCGACGTACGGCAAGTTCCGGTAGCGCTCCGCGAAGTCGAGCCCGTAGCCGATGACGAAGCGATTCGGGATCTCGAAGCCGACGTAGCGGACCGGCACGTCGATCTCGCGGCGCTCGGGCTTCGTCAGCAGCGTGACGACCTCGAGCGACGCGGGCTTGCGCGAGCGCAGGTTCCGCATGAGGTACGAGAGCGTGAGGCCCGAGTCGATGATGTCCTCGACGACGAGGACGTCGCGTCCCGAGACGTTGATGTCGAGGTCCTTCAGGATGCGGACGACGCCGGAGGAGTCGGTCGCGGCGCCGTAGCTCGAGATGGCCATGAAATCGATCTCGCAGGGCACTGTGAGCTCGCGCATGAGATCGGCCATGAAGAAGACCGCGCCCTTGAGCACGCCCACGAGCAGGAGATCGCGCCCTTCGTAGTCGGCCGAGATCTCGACCCCGAGCTCGGCAATCCGCCCCTGCAGCGTCACCTGCTCGATCAGGACCTCGCCAACCCCCTGCTCCAGCTCCGCTTGGGTCACGGCTCCGTATCCTTCCATGCCCGGACGGTTCCTTCCCAGCCAGGCGCCTCCGCGATCCCCGGCACCGCGACGACCTCGTCGCCCGAGACGACGAGCGGCCAGCGATCCCGCTCGGCCCGCGGCACCTTCGCGTCCACGAACAGATCCTGCACTTTCTTGCTGCGCCCCGCGAGGCGATCGCCCGGCCGACGTGTGCGCACCTCGAGCCCGGGCACCGAGCTCTCGAGCCGCCACGGCCCGAAGCAGACCGCCCCTTCGAGCCGCACCGTGTCGTACTCGCGCACAGCTCGGAGTCCCCGGCCGAGGTCGGCCGCCTTCGTACCCTCGGTCGACGCCAGGAGCTCGGCGAGCGTGCGCTCGAGGGCGCGCGGGAGTCGCGGACGCTCGTCCGCCAGCGCCAGCAGGTTCTCCTCCGCGCCGGGGTGGAGCTGTTTGAGGAGCGGGAGGATCTCGCGGCGGATCAGCCCGCGCTTCGTATCCTCGTTCGAGCTGTCGACGCGGAACGGAAGCGCGCGCTCGCGGCAGTAGGCCTCGGTCTCCTCGCGCCAGATCGGGAGGAGAGGCCGGACGACGCCGTCCTCGCGCCTCGGCCTGATGCCCTTCGCGTTCCCGGAGGAGACGAGCCGGTAGAGGACGGTCTCCACCTGGTCCGAGGCGCTGTGACCCGTCGCTCGAAGCCCGCGCCCCTGCGTGAGCCCGTAGCGGAGGTCGCGAAGGTCGGCCTCACTCCCGCCTTGTAACAGACTGTTACTTGGCCGCAGGATCTCCGCGCCCAGGACCTCGTGGCAGTGGCGGGCGTCCGCGTCCGACTCCTCGCCGCGCAGGCCGTGGTCGACGTGCACGGCCGAGACGCGGTAGCCGAGCGCACGAAGGACGTGCCAGAGGCAGGTCGAGTCTGCGCCGCCCGAGACGAGGCAGCAGATGTCTCCGCCGGGTGGGATGAGATCCCGGTCGCGAACGAAGCGCTCGACGCGCGCGGCAAGCTCGGTAGCCATGCGCACATTGTGCCGGGGCAGCTCCCTGTGCTAGGGCACCGCTCGCCCGTCGACGGAGGGCACGCGGAACGCCGGCGCGCGACTCCACTCCTCGAGGAGCTCCGCAGCACGGCGCAGATCGCCCGCGTCGAGCCGATGCGGGAGGGCGTGCTCCACCGGAGATGCCATCAACGCCGCGGGCACGAGGCCGCCGGCGGCGTCGAGAACGTAGCGGACGGCCAGCGCATGGCCGATCACGAGCGCGTTCTCCTCCGGCCGCTCGAGCACGATGGAGAGCCCTCGCGCGTAGCGCGCCGCGGCTTCGGCACGGCTCTCCCCTCCTCCCGGGGCGCGCAACGAGGGCGACTCGGCCCCGGCCCAGGCCCGGTACTCGAGGAGGAGCCCGCCGTCGAAGCTGCCGAAGTGGATCTCATTCAGCTCCGGCACGGCGATCGTCGGCACCTCGCGCCCGGCTAGCGCGTGCTCGAGCGTCTGCTGCGTCCGGAGGTGTTCTGTCGCGACTCCGAGGTCGATCTTCTCGTGCTCGAGCAGCTCTCCGAGCCGGCGCGCCTGCTCGACGCCCTCCGGCGTCAGCCCGAGGCCGGGTGGCGTGCACGCAGCCAGACCATCGCGGTTGGAGCCGGCGAGGGCGTGCCGCGCGAGGAAGATCGTCCTCATTGCTAGATGAGCACCGAGCGGTAGTCGAGCACGTGCCGCATGCCGATCGTCTCGTAGAGCCTGATCGCGGACGCGTTCTCGGCACGCACGAACAGGCACACCGCCGGGACGCGCTCGAGCAGGAGCCGGCAGAGGTCGCGTAGCCCGCGCGACCCGAAGCCCGCTCGACGCGCCTCCGGATCGACCCATACCTGCTGGAGCTGCACCGCAGACGGAGTCCACGCCGACGCTTCGGCCTTGAACAGGATGACGCCGTCCTCTTCCCAGAGCCAGGAGCGCGCCTCCTCGATCTGCGTCCGCGTGCGCCACCTGAACCCCTCCGCGTCCCGGCGGAGCGGATCGACGCCGATCTCCTGCTCGTGGGCGGCGGCGCACGCCGGAACGAGGAGGTCCAGGTCGCCCACGCCCGCCGCGCGCAGACCTGTGTCACCCGCCGGAGGCGCCTCGTCGATGACGAAGACAGGCTGTCCGGGTCGATCCTCGCGCGGCCGCGGCAGACGCGAGCGTGCTTCCTCCCACAGCTCGGACACCGCATTCGCCTCACCGATGAGCATGCGGGGGGCGGCGCGGGCGACCTCGCGGGCGAACGCGCCGCACTCCTCGCCCGAGGGGACGGCATTCACACCGACGTGACACAGGGCGCGGAGCTCGCCGCGACGCTCCACACCGGCGAAGCGGCCCGCGCCACGCCTCGCCATGTCCTCGAGGAACACGCGCTCGACGGGATCCTCGGCACAGAAGCGGAGGATCTGCTCCCTGTTCGGCTCCACGACCTTCCTCGCCACGCGCGACACTCTAGGAGAGCCCCTAGTACAGCGCCGAGCACGGGTTCGCGACAACTCTGCACCCGAGAACCCGTAGGGTTCGCGCGTGCCGATTCACCTCCGTGCGGAGCCCGGCGACTACGCGGAGGCCTGCCTCCTTCCGGGCGATCCGCTGCGCGCGAAGTACATCGCCGACACGTTCCTCGCGGACGCGCGCGAGGTGAACGCAGAGCGGGGGCTGCTCGGGTACACGGGCACGTGGGAGGGCAAGCCGGTCTCGGTGCAGGGCACGGGAATGGGCTGTCCGGGAGCCACGATCGTGTTCGAGGAGTTGATCCAGCTCGGCGTCAAGCGGCTGCTACGCGTGGGCACATGCGGCGGGCTCCAGCCGGACCACGCGCTGGGCGACCTCATCGTCGCGCTCTCGGCGGTTCCAGCCGATGCGACGGCGACGCACCTGGTCCAGGGCGAGCCACACTGCCCGACCGCGAGCTGGGAGCTCATCCACGAGGCGGTGCACGTCGCGAAGCACACGCAGGAGACGCTCCGCGTCGGCCCGATCGTCTCGAGCGACCTCTTCTACAACCCGGACGAGGACCAGTACGAGCGCTGGTCGAAGCGAGGGATCCTGGCCGTGGAGATGGAGGCGGCCGCGCTCTTCACCGTCACGGCGCTCCGCGGAGTCCACGGGGGGTGCCTGCTCACGGTGAGCGATCACGTGGTCGGAGGAGCGTTCGTGCGGATCACCGACGACGAGCTCAGGGCGGCCGTCGATCGCATGACGAGGATCGCGCTCGAGACCGCGACCGCCGGCTATTAGCACCGTCTTTCTCGTGAACCCGGCTTCGGCTGGCGGCTCGACCGGCCGGCGCTGGCCCGAGATCGCACATCGCGCGGCCGCGCTCGGCCTGCCCGGCGACGCGCTCATCTCCGAAGAGCCCGGTCAGCTGACGGCGCTCGCGGCGCAGGCGGTCGAAGGCGGGGCCGAGCTCCTCGTCGTCGTGGGCGGCGACGGGTCCGTGAACGAGGTCGTGAACGGCGTCGCGGGGTCCCGAGGGGTCCAGGTGGCGCTGATCCCGCGCGGGACGGGGTGGGACTTCGCGCGCACGTTCGGCATCCCGCGCGACCTCGACCGCGCCGTTGCGATCGCGCTCGAAGCGACGGTTCGGGAGCTCGACCTCGGCCGCGCGACGTACCGGGCCTGGGCGGGAGCCGAGGCCCACGCCTACTTCGCGAACGTCGCAAGCGCGGGCATCAGCGGCGCGATCGCGCAGCGCGCGAACGAGGCGTCCAAGGCGCTCGGCGGGAAGATCTCCTACTACTGGTCGACGCTGGCAGTCTTCGCACGCTGGCAGACGGGCGAGATGCAGGTCTCCGTGGACGACGAGACGCGCTCCGGGAAGATGATCGACGCGATGGTCGCGAACGGCCGCTTCCTGGGCGGCGGGATGATGATGCTCCCCGAGGCCGAGCCCGACGACGGCCTCTTCGACGTCCTCCTGATCGGCGATGTCACCAAGCGCGACCTCGCGTTCACGCTTCCGAAGAGCTATCGCGGCAAGCACCTGCCGCACCCGCGCCTCGAGGTGCTGCGGGGACGCGTAGTGACCGTGGACGCGCCCGAGCCGCTGCCGATCGAGATCGACGGCGAGCAGCCCGGCACGACCCCGGCCCGGTTCGAGGTCGTCCCACGGGCGCTGTGGCTCCGCGTGCCGCGGGCGGCGCCCGCGGATCACGCTGCGGCCTGAGCCCGGCCCCCCGGCCTACGCAGAGGAGGACTTGCGCGAGGTCGCGCCGCGCTTCAGCGACGCGACTTCCTTCTCGAGCTTGGCCACGCGTGCCTCGAGCGCGTCGATCCCGCGCACCTTCTTGCTCAACTCGTCGACGCGGTTGCGGAGGTCATTGAACGCGTCCAAGGCCCGCTGACCGCCCGGAAGCTCGGAGAGGCGATGAAGCGCGTCCTCGCCCGCCTCCGTCAGCCGGCCGACGATGTCCTTCTGACCGGGCTTCGAGCTGTCGGTGCCCGACTTGCGGCGCGATGAGGTGGTCGGTGCCATGACCCGAAGTCATACCATGGCAAGGGCCGCCGACAGCGTTTCGCCCGCCGGAGCGTCGATCTTCAGGAGTGCCCGGTGGTCGAGTGCGGTCGGGCCCCGGTTGACGATCGCGAGAGCTCCGGCTTCGAGCGGCAGACCCGCGACGGGCCAGACCTCGAGGGAGGAGCCGACGACGAGCATGAGCGCGGCGCCGCGAGCGAGCGCCGTGGCCCGTTCCATCGCCGCCTCCGGAAGGAGCTCGCCGAAGAGCGTGACGCCGGGCTTCAGAACCTCGCCACAGTGGACGCAGAGAGGCGCCGGATGCTCCTCGAGCTGCGCGAGCACGCCGTCCATGCCCAGGCTCCAGAGACAGTGCAGGCACTCGGCCGTGCGGATCGAGCCGTGCACCTCGACGACGTCCCGGCTACCCGCCCGGCTGTGGAGCGTGTCGATGTTCTGCGTCACGACTGCCTGGACGAGGCCGCGTCTCTCGAGCTCGGCGAGCGCGCGGTGCCCCGGATTCGGCTCGGCGGAGAGCAGCGAGTGGATCCGCGCCCGATAGAAGCTCCAGACGCGCTCTGGATCGCGACGGAAAGCCTCGATGGAGGCAACCTCGAACGGGTCGACGTCGGCCCAGAGCCCGCTCGCCGACCGGAAGTCCGGAATGCCGCTCTCCGTCGAGATCCCGGCCCCCGTGAGGACGACGCACGGCTGCCGCTCCCGCACGAGCGCGGCTAGGGCGACGTCCGACACCGTGCAATCCTAAGGTTGCGTCCGTGGGCGAGTTCGCGTTCTCGACCGAGATCACGGTGCGCTTCGCCGAGACCGACGCACAGGGTGTCGCGCACCACGCCTCCTTCCTCGTGTGGCTCGAGGTGGCGCGCGTCGAGTACCTCGCGCGCCACGCCGGCGGCTATCAGGCGATACGCGACCGCGGGCTCGAGGCGCTGACGACGGAGGTGAACGTGCGCTACCACCGAGCGGCCTCGTTCGACGACCGCCTCACCGTCGAGGCGCGCTGCGTCGACATGCGCGGGGCGCGCTTCCGCTACGAGTATCGGGTCACGCGAGCCGGAGAGCTCGTTGCCGAGGCGTGGACGAGCCACGCGGTCGTCGACGCCGAGACGTACCGGCCGACCCGCGTGCCGGAATGGTTGGCCGACGCCATAGCTACGGCTGAGTCGGGGGCGTCGTAGGACCGACGCGCGGCGTCGTGCCCCCCGGCCCCTGCGGCCCACCGGGCTCCCCGGTCTTGGGCGGCGGGGTCGGCGGCGGCTGGGGCTTCTTCGTCCCGACGCGGACGATGCGCGTCTCGCCCTTGTACGACGTGTTCCAGGTCTCCTCGCGGATCACGTCCCCGTCCGGCGAGTAGACCGTGCGGGTCACGGTCGTCCGGCTCGGCGACGAGCCTTCCTCCTCGACCACCGTCTTGCCAACGGCCAGCGTCTTGTCCTTGACGCGTCTCAACGGCGCTGACCCGGTGACGGTCATCGTCCCGTCGGAGCTCTCTACGCGCCGGCGTTCCCCTCCGTAGATCGAAACGGTGATTCCGTCCGACTCCGCGAAGCCCTTGACCAGGATCCAGCTCTCGGTGTCGTTGGCGAACTTCAGGTCGAGCGAAGGCCAGTACACCGTCGCGTCGCGGCCGAGCTGGTAGCGGCTGATGTACAGCGAGTGCGGGTTGCGCTCGGTGATGTCGAGGCCCGCCTCCCACGCGGCGTTGAAGACCGTCGTCGCCACCTGGGAGGTGCCGCCGCCGACCTCCTCCTCGTACCTCGTCCCGATGATGACGGGCGCCGACCGGAATCCGCGCTCTTCGGTTCGCTCGCCGATCGCTTCGTTGAGCGAGAAGGTGCCCCCGGGAGGAACGAGCGTGCCGTCCAACGAGGTGACGCCGAGCCGCAGGTTCGTGATGCGGTCCCAGGTGCCCGAGTTGTACGTCTTGTAGCTGGCCATCCTCGTGTCGATGCCCATGGCAAGCGCGTCTTTCGTCGTGCGCTCGGGCACGGCGCGCACGATCGAGACTTTCGCGACGCGGTTCGTGCGCGAGGTCGCGGCGCGGAGTAGCGCAGTCGCGGTCCGTGCCACGTCGAGCTCGATTCCGTTCCTCGACGGGATGACCCCGATCGTGTCGCCGGACACGCTGAAGGTCGCGTCCACCGGCGGCTTGTCGACGCGGCCGGCAAGGGCGTGGAAATAGGCGTCCGCGCCGGGACCGCCGATCGCGAGCCGCCGCTCTCCGTCCCGCGGAAGCGCGAGCAGCTTGGCGATTCGACTGCGCGAAAGGCGCCAGCTGCGCTTCTCTCCTCGAAGGGTGACAGGCGCCGAGACCGCGCGTCGCGCGCGGCGCGCGGCGGGCGCGAGGGTCTCCGAGCTGACCGGCGGCGTCGCGACGGCGACCGGGAGCGCTGTCGCGGTGCCGCTGCGCTCGAGCGTACCGAGCGTGCGCACGATCAGCCGGGCGGCCGCATCACGCTCGAGCTGTCGGCCCGATCGCTCTGCGAGGATCTCGATCCGCAGGCCGCGGCGGACGAGCGCGGCACTGCGGGCGGGCCGGTTCGTCGCGGTCTCGATGTTGTCGAGCACGAACCGGAGCGCCGAGTCGGATACCGCGATCCGGGGGAAGATCTCCGCCCCGAAGAAGCGAGTCTGGATGCGGCGGAATCCGCGTATCGGGCCGAAGCCGTCTCCCTCGCGCACGGCGGCCGCAACCGCGCCGCGCCAGTCGGGCTCGACGCCCAGCTGGTTCGCTGCGAACGAGAAGCGCTCCTCATCCGCTACCAGTGCGACGGGCACTGCCTCGACCTCCGCGTAGAGCCCCGTCAGCTTCTCGACCGCCTCCTGCTGCGTCAGATCGCCGACGTCGATCCCGGCGACCTCCGTTCCCTCCGCCAGCTCCTGCGGCGAGCCCGCGAACGCGAGCCCGAGGAGAACGCCGACCAACGCGAAGACGCCCGTCACCATGACGAGCGAAACGAACGCCGACCGGGTTCGGCCCTGTCGACGTGCGCGATGAGAGAAGAGCGGCGAATCGGCGCGCACCGAGCGCGGAATTGTACTTGCCGAGCTCGGCCGAATGGCTGGATTGCGAATTGGAGACAGCCGGTATCAAACCCGGCGAATCCGGTCTCGCCACGACAGAGAGGGGTCTGCTTTCGCGCGATCGGAATCGGCGCTAGCCGATTCCGATCTTGCGCACTAGAAAACGAAGAGCTCGATGCCGCCGGACACGTAGAGCCCGACGCCGGTGATGTAGCCGGCAAGGTCCGAGCACAGGAAAGCGATCGCGTTGGCGATGTCCTGTGGCTCGCCGTGCCGCTTGAAGACCGTGCGCGCCACTATGCGCTCGTTCATGGCCGCGTTCGCCATGTGAAACGCCTCCGAGCCGATGACACCCGGGACGATCGCGTTCGCGGTGATGCCGTGCCGGCCACCCTCCATCGCGAGCGTCTTCGTCAGGCCCAGAACGCCGGATTTCGTCGTCGAGTAGCTCGCCTGACCGAAGCCGCCGAGCGTTCCCGCGACGGAGGCCATGTTCACGATCCGCCCCCAGCCGCGCTCCTTCATGTACGGCCACACAGCCTGGGCGCAGTTGAACGACCCGCTGAGGTTCACGCGCAGGTCGCGCTCCCAGAGCTCGGGGCTCTGGTCGTGGAACTGTCCGACGTGGTCGAGCGTCGCAGCGTTGTTGATGAGGATGTCGACCGATCCCAGCTCGTCGACGGTCCGCTCGACCGTCGCTGCGACCTGCTCGCGATCGGTCACGTCGCACTTGAGCGCGAGCGCGCGCCGGCCCATGCCGCGGATCTCCTCCGCTGTCGACTCGGTGTAGACGATGCCCTGGGTTCGCGCGGCGGTGGCGAGGTTGCCCCAGCGGTCGGTTTCCTCCGAGACCTCGGACTCGACGAGGATGTCCGCGATCGCGACGTCCGCGCCCGCGCGTGCAAGCGTGAGCGCATCCGCACGTCCGAGTCCCCGCGAGCCGCCGGTAACGAGCGCGACGCGCCCCGAGAGATCGATCTCGAGCGCCACGAGGGCGATCCTACGGTGGTAGAAGAGCCGGCGTGGATCGCATCGGCGTCGATGAGCGGCGAGCGCGGCTCGTTCGCCGCCACCGGCTGCAGCCCAGCGAGCGCGCGGGCAGCGCCCTCGAGGCGACGCGCAGCCTCGTCGTGCTCCACTCGACGGACGCGGTCACGGTGTTCCTCTCGGTGCACGCGAGGACCGACGGCGTCGCGCCGGCGGACATCGAGCGCGAGCTCTACGACGAGCGGAGCCTCGTGCGCGTGCTTGCGATGCGCCGAACGTTGTTCGTCGTCCCGCGCGAGCTCGTCCCGGTCGTGCACGCGGCCGCCACGAACGGGGTCGCTTCGGTCCAGCGGCGACGGCTCGAGAAGTTCATCTCGGACAGCGGCCTCTCGAAGCGGCCGTCATCGTGGCTCGACCGCGCCTGCGAGGCGGCGATGCAGGAGCTCGAGGCGCGTGGCGAGGCGTTCACGTCCGACCTGACGAAGTCGGTGCCCGTGCTCGCGAGAAAGCTCCGCCTGAGCCCCGGTGGCAAGTGGGAGGCGACGCCGAGCGTCGGATCGCGCGTCCTGCCTCAGCTCGCGATGGAGGGTCGAGTCGTCCGCGCTCGTCCGCGCGGCGGCTGGACGAGTGGCCAGTACCGCTGGGTGCCCACTGCCTCATGGTTGGGCGGCGAGATCGAGGCGCTGGACCGGGCTGCTGCGCAGGCGGAGCTGCTCCGCCGCTGGCTCGCTGCGTTCGGGCCTGCGACGGAGACGGATATCCGCTGGTGGACGGGCTGGACGGCGCGCGAGGCGCGCGCGGCGCTCGCCGCGGTGCCGCACGTGCCCGTCGACCTGGACGGCGCAAGCGGCTACGTGCTCGCCGACGATCTCGAGCCTACGGAGCGCCCCGAGCCGTGCGCCCTCCTCCTGCCGACGCTGGATCCGACGACGATGGGCTGGAAGGAGCGCGACTGGTACCTCGGCCCGCACGCGTCGATCCTCTTCGACTACAACGGCAACGCCGGGCCAACCGTCTGGTGGGACGGGCGGGTCGTCGGCGGCTGGTCGCAACGTCGTGACGGCGAGATCGTGTTCGAGCTCCTCGAGGACGTCGGCGCCGAGGCCGTGAAGGCCGTGGAGACGGAGGCCGAACGCATCGCCGACTGGCTCGGCGACGTCCGCTTCTCGCCGGGCTTCCTCCCGCCTTTCCAGCGCGGATTGGCGGCATGACCCTCTGCGGACGTCAGTCCGCAGAGGGCAGGAAGATCTCCTTCGCGATCACGAGCCGCTGGATCTGCGACGTGCCCTCGTAGATCTGGAACAGCTTCGCGTCGCGCATGAGCTTCTCGACCGGGTACTCCTTGATGTAGCCGTAGCCGCCGAAGATCTGGACGGCGTCGGTCGTGACCTTCATCGCCGTGTCCGCGGTGAAGCGCTTCGCGAACGAGGAGTAGAGCGTCGCCTTACGTCCGTACCCCTGGTCGAGCATCCACGCCGCCTGCCAGGTGAGCAAGCGCGCGGCCTCGATCTCGGTCGCCATGTCCGCGATGAGGAAGTTGACGCCCTGATGCATCGCGATGGGGACGTCGAACGTCACTCGCTCCTTCGCGTAGTCGACGGCGTACTCGTACGCCGCCTGTGCGACGCCCACCGCGCCGGCGGCGGTGCCGGGACGCGTTAGGTCGAGCGTTTGCATCGCGACCTTGAACCCTTCGCCCTCCTCGCCGAGCCGGTTCGCCTCGGGCACGACGACGTCGCTCAGCGCGAAGGCGGAGGTATCGGTCGACCGCTGCCCCATCTTGTCGAGGTGCTTCTCGATCGAGACGCCGTCGGCATCCATCGGCACCACGAACGCAGACAGGCCCTTGTGGCCCTGCGAGCGGTCGGTCGACGCGAACACCACCGACCACGCAGCTTGACCGCCGTTCGTGATGAACATCTTCGACCCGTTCAGGACGTATTCGTCGCCACGACGCTGCGCGGTCGTCTTGATGCGCGCCGCGTCGGAGCCGGCGTCCGGCTCGGAGAGCGCGAACGAGCAGAGCAACGGCGCCTCGAGGAGCGGCGGCAGCCAGGTCCGCTTCTGCTCGTCGGAGCCGGCGATCATCACCGGCGCCGCGCCGAGCGTGTTCGCGACGATCGAGACGGCGATCCCTGAGCAGCCCCACGCGAGCTCCTCGCCGATGAGCATCCCATCGAAGGCGGGAAGCCCAGGTCCGCCCACGTCCTCCGGGATGTGGATGTTCATCAGCCCGAGCTCGTGGGCCTTCTCGATGATGTCCCCCGGGTGCGTCTGGTGCTCGTCGTACTCGGCCGCCTTCGGCCGGATCTCCTTCTCGGCAAACTCGCGCGAGAGAGAGCGCAGCTCCCGCTGCTCGGGCGTCAGCGCGAACGACACGCCGCCCGCGACGCGCGTCTCCGTCGTGGTCATGCTCAGGCTCCCCGTTTCGATTGACTAGTCAGTCAAGATTCTACGACGCCTCGATCGTGCCGGTCAAGGCGAGCGCGCAGGGCTATGCTCACGCTCCATGGCCGTGACGGAGAGACCGACCGCGCTCGACCCGCTCGACTACCTGGACCTGGACGCACTCCTCGACGACGAGGAGCGCGCGATCCGCGACACCGTGCGGCAATTCGTGCGCGAGAACGTCCTGGAGCAGGTCGGCGACTGGTTCGAGAAGGGCTACTTCCCGCGCGAGCTCGTACCCGAGCTCGCCAAGCTCGGCCTCCTCGGAATGCACCTCGACGGCCACGGCCTGCCCGGTGCGAGCTCGGTCGCGTACGGCCTCACGTGCATGGAGCTCGAGGCGGGCGATGCCGGTGTCCGGAGCGCAGTCTCGGTGCAGGGCTCGCTCGCGATGTACCCGATCTGGAAGTGGGGCTCGGAGGAGCAGAAGGAGCGCTGGCTGCCGCCGATGCACCGCGGCGAGCTCATCGGCTGCTTCGGCCTCACCGAGCCGGACGCGGGCTCCGACCCGGGCTCGATGCGAACGCACGCCCGGCGCGACGGGTCGGACTGGGTCCTGAACGGGACGAAGATGTGGATCACGAACGGGTCGATCGCCGACCTCGCGATCGTCTGGGCCCGCACCGACGACGGCGCGATCCGCGGCTTCATCGTCGAGAAGGACTTCCCGGGCTTCTCCGCGCCCGAGATCCACAAGAAGCTCTCGCTGCGAGCCTCGGTCACCTCGGAGCTCGTGCTCCAGGACGTGCGGGTGCCCGACGAGAACGTCCTCCCGGACGCGACGACGCTCCGCGGGCCGCTCTCGTGCCTGAACGAGGCGCGCTTCGGGATCGTCTGGGGTGCTGTGGGATCGGGCCGAGCCTGCCTCGAGGCGGCGCTCGAGTACGCGAAGGAGCGGATCGTCTTCGGAAAGCCGATCTCCGCCTACCAGCTCACTCAGCAGAAGCTGGCGGAGATGGCGCTCGAGCTCAACCGCGCCTCGCTCGTCGCGCTCCATCTCGGCCGCATGAAGGACTCGGGGACGCTCCGCCCCGAGCACGTCAGCCTCGGGAAGATGGGCAACGTCCGAGGCGCGATCGAGGTCGCACGCTCGGCGCGCACGATCCTCGGCGCGAACGGCGTCACGCTCGAGTACCCGGTCATCCGCCACGTGAACAACCTCGAGTCGGTGCTGACGTACGAAGGGACGCACGAGGTGCACACGCTCGTCGTCGGCGAGGCGCTGACGGGGCAGAACGCGTTCCGCTAGCTCACTCGTCGCCCGAGCGGCCATGTGCGGCGACGAGGTCCGGTTCGTGCGCTGCCGGGACCGAATCGGTTCGACGCAGGTCCCGAACCTGGTCTATGAGCAGCACGAGCGCGGTCGCGACGACGATCACGACCGCCGCTCCGACCAGCGTCTCGGTGACGCCGACGAGGTCTGCCATCGGACCGGCGACCGCCGCCCCGAGCGGGATGAAGACGAACGAGCCCAGCGCGTCGTACGAGTAGAGGCGGGACAGCTGCTCGGGCGGGATCTGCTGCTGCATCGCAACGTCCCAGAAGACGCCGAAGATCTCGATCCCGAAGCCCGCCGCGAACGCCGCCAGCGCGATGACGACGAACGGCGCGGGCGCTGCGAGCAACAGGATCGGAACCGCCATCGGGAAGATCGCCAGCGTCGCGACGAGGAGGATCCGGTCCGGGCGGTAGCGCAACGTGAAGACGCCGCCGAGGATGAAGCCTGCCGACTGCGCCGCGAGGATGAAGCCCCAGACGGCAGCGCCGCCGAGATCGGCGTCCGCGACCACCGGCCCGAGCACGGCCCACGCTCCCACGCCCGCTGCGTTGACGAACGCGAACTGGACGACGATCCCCCAGAGCCAGGCGCGCGAGCGAAACGCGTCCCAGCCTTCACGCAGCTCGCGCGCGAAGTGGCGCTCGGGCATCGTCAGGTCGCGCGGGAGCCGCATGCCGAGGAGAAACGCGGCCCCGAGGAAGTACGTGGCCGCGTCGAACGCGAGCGCCCAGCCCGAGCCCGTGGCCGCGACGATGATTCCCCCCGCCGCCGTTCCGCCGATCTGAGTGCCGTTCCGGGTCAGGCGTAGCAGCGCGTTCGCCTCCTGGAGGAGCCGAGCGCTGATCGTCTGCGGGACGATGCCCTGCGAGGCGGGGAAGAAGAACGAGGACGCGACGCCGCGGACGACCTGGAGCGCCAGCAGATGCCAGATCTCGGCGGAGCCGGTCAGGACGAGCACTGCGATCGCCGCCTGGGCGCCGCCCGCGACGAGATCGGAGACGACCATCACGTGGTGTCGCGGCAGCCGGTCGGCCCAGATCCCGCCGACGAGGATGAAGAAGACCTGCGGGACGAAGCCCGCCGCGACGACGAGCCCGAGATCGGAGGCCGACCCGGTCAGGTCGAGGACGGCGAACGCGATCGCGACGGGCGCGAAGGCGCTCCCGAAGAGCGAGACCGTCCTCCCGAAGAAGAGCAGCCGAAACTCGCGCTCGCGGAGTGGGGTGAGCGCGGCACCGAGCACCGGTGAAAGCTACTGGCGCGGGGCGGTTCGGGCGAAGGCGGGACCGGTATCCAACCCGCGAAGCCCGGTCTCGCGACCCTAGAGAGGGGTCTGCTTTCGCGCGACCGGAATTCGCGCTAGCGAATTCCGGTCTTGCGCACGAGCTAGTCCTCGCCGTCCCAGTAGTCGAGCATCGGGCCGGGCCGTGAGAGGAGCACGCGCTCGCCCTTCACGTTCCTCGCCCCGAACTTCCCGCTGTCCGGGTAGTGGACGAGGTCGGGCCTGAACATGGAGGAGAGCATGAGCACCCGGATGGGCGCGTCCGTTCGGTTGCTCACCTGGTGGAGCCCTTCGTCCCCCCGCGGGAACGCGACGACGTCTCCCTCCTCGAGGTCATGCTCGCCCTCGGGAGTTCGAAGCGTCGGGCGGCCGCGGACGACGAGCATCCACTCCTCGTTCGCGTAGTGCGTGTGGTACGGGAAAAGCCGGTTGCCAGGCTCGAGCTCGTACATGCTCCCGCCGATCAGCTCCCCGCCGATGTGATGGCCCACCCACGCGTCCTTGTTCCGCCATCCAGGGCGATCTTCCTCGCGATCCCACTCAGGGTCGGCATACAGGTTGAAGAACTTCGGCATGCCGCCGAGCCTAGCTACGCCCTGAGCCCGCCGAGGGCGAGATCGATCGCCGTCCGCTCGGCGCGCGCGACCTCCTCGTCCCCGTCGGGGAGCTGCCCGAGCACCCAGCCGGTGAGCACCTCCTCGAGACCGCCGTACACGATCCAGCTCGCGAGGCGGGCGTCGAGATCGCGCCGGAAGGAGCCTTCCGCCTGCCCCTGCTCGATCACGCGCTGGACGATCACGAAGGCCTCGCCCACCTCGTCGACCTGGAACTGGAGCTGAGGGCTCCGCGCGACCTCCCGCACCATCACGGTCACGAGGTCGGGATCGTTGCGCCACGTGCGCAGCAGGATCTTCGCGATCCCCTCCAGCTTCTCGGGCGCCGGCTCGTCCGTCGCCTCGACCGAACGGAACCGCTCGAGGAGCTCGCCGAAGTTCTCGCGGAAGACGGTCTCGAGGACCTCGTCCTTCGAGGAGAAGTAGTGGTAGAGCAGCCCGTGCGCGACGCCCGCCTCGGTCGCGATGTCGCCGACGCGGGAGCCGTGGTACCCGGCGCGCGCGAAGACCCGCACCGCGGCGTCGAGGATCAGGCGGCGCTTGTCGGCGGCAGGTGACGCGATTGAACGGTCAGTCAACGTGCACGAGGATAGAGGTTAGGCTCATCCGTCGTGCAGGCGCTGTCCGGGACGCTCGTCGTCGACTTCACACGCTATCTCCCCGGCGCCTACGCGAGCCGCGAGCTGCGCCGCCTCGGCGCGCGCGTCGTCCATGTCGAGCCGCGCGGCGGCGATCCGATGCGGGAGACAGCGTCCGCGTGGGACGACGCCCTCAGAGCCGGAACGGAGTCGGTGGTCTGCGAGCTTCCGGCCGATCGCGATTTCGCGCGCGCGCTCGGAGCTTGCGCCGACGTCGTGCTCGAGAGCTTCCGGCCGGGCGTCGCCGAGAGGCTCGGAATCGGTCCCGGCGACTTACCGGAGCGCGTTGTCTACTGCTCCATCACCGGGTTCGGCGAGGAGGAGTCGCATCGCGCGAGGGCCGGGCACGACCTGAACTACCTCGGGTGGGCCGGAGTCCTCGAGGACACCGCCCCGCACTGGCCCCCGGTGCAGGTCGCCGATCTTTCCGCCGGCGCGCTGGCCGCGGTGGTGAAGGTGCTCGCGGCGCTGCTCGAGCGCGAGCGAACCGGCGCCGGAGCCCACGTCGTGGTTTCCATGACGCACGGCTCGCACGACCTCGTCGCGCACCGTCTCGGCGGTGACCCCGTCCCGCGTCTCCTCACTGGCGGCCTCGCCTGCTACCGGGCGTACGCGACGGCAGACGAGCGCCACCTGACCGTCGCGGCTCTCGAAGCGAAGTTCTTCAGGCGGCTATGCGAGGTCGTCGAACGACCTGAGCTCGCCGCGCGCCATTACGGCGACGAGCAGGAGGCGTTGGCGGCCGAGCTCCAGACGATCTTCGCGACACGGCCGCTCGTCCACTGGCTCGAGCTCTTCGACGGTGAGGATGTGTGCGTCGGTCCCGTTTGGAGTCGCGAGGAGGCGGCGGCCGAGTTCGGCACGACCCTGACCGCCCCCGCTCCCACCCTCGGCGAGCACACCGCACTCTGGCGCGGCGAGCTCGGGTTCTAGCGGCGCGAGCGCCGACGGCTTTGTGGCTCTGAGCCAACAAAGTCGTTCCGGCGTTTCAGGCCGGCGGGAGGCCGAGCGCCGCCGGCAAGGCGAGCAGCGTGTCGATCCGGTCGGGCTCCTCTGGCCGGTACCCGTCACGGTCGAGCAGGATGCCGCGGATCCCGAGCGCCCGAGCGCCCTCGATGTCGTCCTCGAAGGAGTCGCCGACCATCGCTGTCTCCTCGGCGGCCGTGCCGAGGGCGCCCAGCGCGGCGACGAAGATCGAGGGATCTGGCTTGATCCGCCCGTGCGCCCTCGAGCCGACCATGGCGTCGATGTCGAGGCCGTGGTGGGCCGCGAACTCCTCGAGGTCACGCGCGCCGTTCGACACGAGCCCGATCTTGAGCCCCCGCCCCTTGAGGTCGTCGAGCGCCGGCAGCGCGTCGTCGAAGAGCGTGAAGTTCTCGTGCCGCTCCCACTCCCGCACCATGTCGGTCGCGCACTCCCGCGAGCCGGTCGCGTCGCCGCCCATCCCGCGCACGATCTCCTCGGTGAACGCGATCCAGACCTCCTCGTCGTGGACGAGCTCGCGGTCCCGCTGAAGCGCCGCGATCGCGGCGGCGCGAGCCCGGTCGTAGAGCTCCGGATCGAGCGCGAGCCCGTGCCGCTCACCGACGCGCCGGTACCCGTCC
>Ga0299913_10000898_pt1 | contig 20487 bp, 15 predicted proteins | sample RVTome_9_FD_201360 | JGI IMG/M metagenome (GOLD analysis project Ga0299913, IMG submission 201360) | Soil microbial communities from uranium-contaminated site in the Upper Colorado River Basin, Wyoming, United States - RVT155D38 (version 2) ... | reverse complement strand
GACCGGCGACGTCATCTTGAGCTTCAAGCCCGCTCCGAACGGGATGATCCGCGAGGTCGTCGTCTCGCCCGACGGCACCAAGGTGTACGCCGGCGGCGGGTTCGGCACCATCGGTGGGCAGCCCCGCGGTGCGCGGGCCGCCGAGCTCCTCGCGAGCACCGGCGCCGCCACGGCGTTCAACCCGACGGGCGACGGCGGCAACGCCGTGACGGTCGAGCTCACGCCCGACGGCTCGACGTTCTTCTACTCCACCGAGAACAACACGGTGTTCGCCTACGACCTGGCCGGCGACGGCAGCCCGCTGTGGTCGCGCAAGATGTCCGGCAACACCCAGGCGATGGCGGCCAGCGCCACCGGCGAGCTCTACCTCGGTGGTCACTTCTCCCAGGACCTGACCACGAAGCTGAAGCGCACCTACTTCGCGTCGCTCTACTACGACACCGGCTCGCTGACGTCCTGGAACCCCAACGCCTCCGGCGGCAAGGCTGGCGTCTGGGCCTTCCTGATCGATGGTGACAAGCTCCACTCCGGCGGGTTCTTCCGCTACTTCGACGGCGTCCAGCAGCGCGGCTACGCCCGCTTCAGCGGCACACCCTGACGAACCTGCTGAGAGGTCGTGGACCGGTCCCCCGGGAGGGACCGGTCCCGGGAGGGACCGGTCCACGGCCTTCTCCGCCGTCGAGCGACGCGGTCGCCCGACGCTAGCGTGCACCCGTGACGCGACTCCTCGGCTGGATGGTGCTGATCGCCGCCGGCATCCTCAGCCTCCCGCTGGCCGCCTACTCCCTCGACGACCAGGGGGCCGAGAACTGGATCCTGCCGGTCCAGCTCGGCGGGATGGCGCTGCTCGGGGCCGTGGTCGGCGTGGTGATCCCGGGGTTCCTCGCCGGCTCGACCCGCCGTCGCGTCCTGGTGGGGGCGGCGTACGGCGTCGGGGCGGCCGTGGTCGGCGTGCTGATCTTCTTCCTGCTGCTGAACGGGTTCAGCGGCGCCTGACCGCGACGCGGCGCGACTCAGTCGTCGTCGACCGCGGTCGCCGTGGCCTGCTGCCGGCCGACCACCGCTCCGCTCCGGGCCCAGACGTTGACCGTCCAGCGGCGGTCCTGCCCTGGCGTCGTGTCACCGACGTAGCTGATCGGGATGACGCCGCCGTCGTCGCCGGCCTCGAGGACGACCCTCATGGGCGTCGGGGCCTCGCCCGTGAGCTCGTCGACGAGCTGCACCTCGATGACCGTCGTCCCGGTCAGCACGCCCGTCACGGTGAGCGGCACGTCGAGCACGCGCTCCCCTTCGCCACCCTCGGGCGCTTGCACGTCGAGCACGTTCACCCGCGGCACGTAGGTGTCGCCGAGCTCGGGACTGCCCTCGCGCCAGCCGCTCGCCTCGAGCAGCCACACCCGGCCGCTGCCGTTGCGGCTGACCAGCTCGACCGACGCGATCGCGGTCCGGTCGACGCCGGCCTCGTCGAGACCGGCCAGCGGGGCGCGGAGGGTCTGGCCCCAGAGCCGGCGCAGCAGCCGCCCCGGGCCTGGCATCGGCTCGAGCCGCCCGTCCAGCCGGGGTTCGAGCACGACGGCGTCACCGTCCACGTCGGTCACCCGGAATGCCAGCCGCACCGGCCCGGCGGCGGGGTCGACCACGACCCGCGCGTCCAGGTGCGTCGAGCTGCCCAGGTCCACCGGAGCCCGCGCCACGAGACCGGCGCGCGCCCCGCGCTCGGTCCAGCGTAGCTCCGCCGCGGACGCCGTCGGGGTCGCCCGGCTGCTGAAGCTCGGCAGCCAGTGCGGCGTCCGCTCGAACATCAGACCGCGCCCGCACGACGTCCGCGCGTCGTCCGCGGCGTAGCCGCGGCACAGGCGCGCGGTGGCGCCCGGGCTGCTCGACAGGGTCGCGTCGATCCGAGGCCGGACCAGGACGCGGTAGCCGCCGAGAGGGCTCACCGACACGTGCGCGCCCGCCACGTCGCGGGGCTTCACCAGCCGACCGTCGAACAGCCGCAGCCGGGTGGTCTCGCCGTCGACGTAGACCTCCGCTGCCGCGGTGAGGTACGTCGCCGTCACCGCGCGTTGCTCCGCTGCGCTGAGCCGGGTCGGGGCGCTCCTCCCGCACAACGGGTGGTCCGTGCTGTAGAAGTTGGAGCCGTCGTCGCCGGCCGGTGTGCTGGCGAGTCGCGGCGTCCACTCCGTGTTGAAGTACGCGTGGTTGGCGCCGGTCAGCGACACGGCGGTGCGCAGTGCAGGGTCGGGGACGATGTCGCGGGCGACGTCGAGGTACCCCTGGCCGGGCCAGAAGTTGAGGTCGCCGTCGCAGTACCCCATCAGCACGGTCGTCGGCACTCGCGGCGCGACCTGCCGCGTGTTGTTCGCCGGCGCGAGCAGCACCAGGCCGCGGACCCGCCAGCCCTCAGCGGGGAGCGTGTCCACGGCAGCGCGGACGACGCCCTCGCCCCCTCGGCTGTGACCGACGAGCAGCGTCCGGTCGAGGTCGACCCGGCCGGTCCAGTCGGTGCCGTCGGGCCCGGGGCGCTCGCCCGTCGTCCAGGCCTCCCAGAGCCGCAAGTGGCGGCGGACCAGCGCCGAGCGCGTCGCGACGCCCGCATCGCCGGCATGGAAGTCCTCCTGGCCGTCGACGCCGTTCGCCATGACCGAGACGGTGACGTACCCACGCCAGGCCAGCAGCCGCTGCAGGTATCGGTAGCCCAGGTGACTCGGGATCGGGTCGGCAGTCCGAGGGCACGGCCAGGACGAGAACTCGGCGCCGTCCGAGGAGCGGTAGCAGGTGGCGTGCTTGCCGTGCAGGAACAACGCGAACGGCCGGGGTCCTTGGGCACCCTCGGGGACGACGTAGTGCCCGGTCACCGGCACGCGGGCCGGAAACCCGTCGATCTGCAGGCCGGTCACGGTGTAGTCGCCGGAGACGACGGCGTAGCGCTCCGGGTCGGCGGCGGCAGCCGCCGGCGCCTCGACGTTCCGGGGTGCGGCGCCGATCAGCACGGTGAGCATCGCCAGGCAGATGACGACGTGACGGGTTCTCATGGCTCTCGTTCTCCTCGACGCATGGGGGCCTCGGGGATCGAGGCGGCAACTCCAGGACGCATCCTGGTCGGAAGAGGTTGCATCGCGCGACGGATCCGTCGCGTGAGCGGCGGTCAGGCGAGTCCGGCCACCAAGCCCAGCCATCCGTCAGCCAGCCGAGGCCGCCCGGAGCCGCCCGGGACCCGGCGGACCTGGTCGTCGGCCGTTAGTTACCAACACGTGTGTCGACAAGATGGACCCGTACGTGCACACTCAAGGTGTTTCCAGGGGGAATCGAGGAACGCTGTTCAACGGGGGATTCCACAAATTTCATCATGGTCCTCCGCGCGCGCTCCTCCTGGCGTACCCCCGCGGCCACGGGGGGTTTCGCACATGAGTTCGATCTTCAGTTGGGCGCTCAGGTTCCGGCTCTTGGTACTGGCAGCGGCGGTCGCGGTGTTGGCCGTGGGGGTCATCCAGCTGCGGGACGCCACGGTCGACACTCTGCCGGAGTACGTGCCGCCCTATGCGGAGATCCAGACTGAGGCTCTCGGCCTGTCCGCGGAGGAAGTCGAGCAGCTGATCACGGTCCCGATGGAGGCCGACCTGCTCAACGGCGTCGAAGGAATCGACGTGATCCGCTCGGAATCGGTCCCCGGGCTGTCGTCCATCGTGCTCGTCTTCGAGCCCGGGAGCGACCTCTACGAACGGCGACAGCTGGTCCAGGAGCGGCTCACCCAGGCGCACGCACTCCCCCACGTGTCGAAGCCTCCCGAGCTACTGCAGCCGTTGTCGGCCTCGAGCCGGGTGCTGATGGTGGGCCTCTCCTCCGCCGACCTCTCGCTCATCGAGCAATCCGTCATCTCCCGCTGGGTGATACGGCCGCACCTGATGGGAGTCCCCGGGGTGGCGAACGTCTCCATCTGGGGCATGCGGGACCAGCAGCTCCAGGTCCAGGTCGATCCTGAGCAGCTGCGGGCGATGGACGTCAGCCTCAGCCAGGTCGTCTCCACGGCGGGCAATGCCCAGGTCGTCTCCCCGCTCACGTTCCTCGAGGCGTCGACGCCGGGCACCGGGGGCTTCATCGAGTCACCCCAGCAGCGGCTGCAGGTTCGTCACCTCATCGAGAAGATGGCTGACCCCGGCGCCCTGGGCAAGGTGCCCGTCGAGGGGACGCAGGGCCGGTTGCGGCTGAGTGACGTGTCGAACGTGACCGTCGACCACCAGCCCCTGATCGGCGACGCGGTGGTGAACGGTGGCGAGGGTCTACTCCTGGTGGTGGAGAAGTTCCCGGGCGCCGACACCGTCGGTGTCACCGAGGGTGTGCAGGACGCCCTGGAAGAGCTGCAGCCGGGACTGGCGTCCCTTGACATGGACACCACGTCCTTCCAGCCCGCCAACTACGTGAGCGAGGCGCTGGACAACCTCGCCCTGGCCGGCCTGATCGGGGGCGTCCTCATGCTCCTGATCCTGCTGGCGCTCCGCTTCCGGTGGCGTTCGGCGCTCATCGCCGTCGTGACGATTCCGCTGTCGTTGATGGCTGCGGCACTGGTGCTGCACCTGATGGGGCAGACGTTCAACGCGATCACGCTCGCCGGCCTGGCAGCGGCCGTCGCGATCGTCATCGACGAGGCGATCGCGCCCACCGACCGCGTGCTGCGCCGGCTCGGCCAGCGGCGCCGGGCGGGTGACACGACGGTCACGTCGATGATCGTGGTCGACGCGTCGACCGAGGTCCGTCGACCGCTCATGTACGCGACGATCATCAGTCTGCTCGTCGTCGCACCGCTCCTGGTCATGGGGGGAGTTACCGGTGACTTCTTCGGCCCGCTCGTGACCGCGTACGTCGTGGCCGTGTTGGCCGCGATGGCGGTAGCTCTGACGGTGACACCGGCGCTCACGTCGCTGTTGATGTCGGGGTGGAAGCCGCCGACCAGGGGCGGTCGCACAACGCGGACCACGGACCGGGTTACTCGTCTCGCGGGCAGCCTCGCGGCCAAGCCACTGCGACTGATCGCCGTAGCGGGCGCGGCCGTGGTCCTGATGGTCGCTGCGCTGCCGTTCCTGAACGTCTCCCTCGTGCCCAGCTTCCAGGACCGCAACGTTCAGATCCAGCTCGAGGGTGAGCCCGGCGCATCCCGCGAGCGGATGACGGCGCTGAGCACCGAGCTGAGCCAGCGGCTGCAGGAGATCCCGGGAGTGGAGGGCACCGGTGCGCACATCGGGCGCGCCCTGACCGGCGACCGCGTCACGAACGTCAGCTCCGCCGGCGTCTGGGTCGAGATCGATCGAGACGTCGACTACGGCGACACGCTCCGCGCGATCGAGCGGACCGCGGACGGGCTGAGCGACGTCGACCACCACGTGTCGACCTACGCCAGCGACCGGATCCGCGAGATCGGTGCTCTCGCCAGTGGCGAGAACGCAGATTCCGGCAACGGCGACGTCCAGGTGCTGTCCGGGACGGACCGACCGCTGGTCGTCCGGATCTTCGGCGAGGACCTCGACGTGCTGCGCGACCAAGCGGCAGGCGTCGAGGAGATGATGGCCGAGATCGACGGGATCACGGAGGCGCGCACGATCCTGCCGCCAATGCATGAGGCCATCGAGATCGAGGTCGACCTCGACAAGGCACAGGAGTTCGGCGTGACGCCCGGTTACGTACGCCGTGCCGAGGCCACCCTGCTCCAAGGCATCCAGGTCGGCAGCGTGTTCGAGGACCAGAAGGTCTTCGACGTCATCGTGCAAGGGACCGAGGACACGCGCGGCAGCGTCGAGGACATCCGTTCACTGACGATCGGGCTGCCGGACGGCGGCTACATCCAGCTCGGACAGGTCGCCGACGTGCGGATCGTCAGCACTCCCGCGGTCATCGCGCGCGACTCCGTCTCGCGCTACATCGACGTGGAGGCCGTCCTCGACGGGCGCAGCGTCCAAGCCGTAGCAGCTGACCTCGAGGAACAGATCGCTGGCGGCCAGCTCCCGCTGGAGTACCACGCCGAGGTTCTGACGGAGACGACCGGCGAGGAGATCGGACTGACCCGGATCCTCGGCTTCGCCGCCGGTGTCCTGATCGCCGTGTTCCTGCTGCTCCAGTCGGCGTTCCGGAGCTGGCGACTGGCGGCGCTCGTGCTCGCCGCGCTCCCGGTAAGTCTGGTCGGCGGAGTAGCGGCCGTCCTGGTCGCGGGAGCAGATCTGACGCTCGGCGCGGCGATCGGCCTGCTCGCCGTGTTCGCCGTCGCGACCCGATCCTGCCTGCTGATGGTGGCGACCCTGCAGTCGTTGCAGCGCGACAACCCGGACGAGACCCGCTCGGAACTGGCCAGACGGGCCGTGCGCGCACGACTGGCACCTGTCCTCACCCTCGCGATCGCCCTGGCCGTGCTCGCACTTCCCTTCGTCGTCCTCGGGCCGCGCGCGGGCTTGGAGGTCGTGCATCCGATGGCGCAGGTCCTGCTCGGAGGCCTGCTCACCATGGTCCCGGTGGCGCTGCTGCTGGTGCCGGCGCTCTGTCTGACCGGCGAGCGGCACGCGGCGGCTCCCCATGAGACCGGAGACGCGGGGGCCGACCTGGCCGAAGCGCCGACCAAAGCCGTCTCGCGGAGCACCTCGTGAGGCGTCGGGCGGGCGCGCTGGCTTCGGTCCTGGCGGTCGCCGCCACCACCGTCACCGCTGGCTGCACCGAGGTGGAAGAGGCCGCGCCTCACGTTCACCAGCCCGCGATCCTGCAACCGATCGACGGCTCGGATGTGCAGAAGGTGAGCTTCGACCAGCGCGCGGCCGAGCAGGTCTCGTTGCAGACAGCATCCGTGCGGAGGCGGGGGAACCACACCGTCGTCCCGTACGCCGCGCTGATCTACGACGGCCAGGGCGCCTCGTGGGTCTACACCAGTCCGGAGCCGCTGACCTACGTGCGGGTCGCGGTCGACGTGGCGCGCATCGTCGACGATCGAGTGCTGCTGCGTGACGGTCCCCCGGTCGGCACCCATGTGGTGACCACGGGCGCAGCCGAGGTCTACGGAGCAGAGCTCGAGATCGCGGGAGGTCACTGATGTACGACCACGACGGCCGGATGATGCGCGGGATCGTCGACGCCAGCCTGCGGTTCCGCTGGTTGGTTGCGTTCGCTGCGGGCGCCATGCTGGTGCTCGGGTTCGCTGCCATTCCGAACGCGAAGGTCGACGTCTTCCCGGAGTTCGCCCCACCCCGAGTCGAGATCCAGACCATCGCGCTGGGCAACTCCTCGAACGAGGTCGAGGAGCTGATCACCATCCCGATCGAGAACCAGCTGAACGGCATCGAGGGACTGCAGGAGATGCGGTCCAAGTCGGTCGCGCAGCTGTCCTCGATCGAGCTGATCTTCGAGAAGGGAACCGACGAGCTGAAGGCCCGCCAGCTCGTGACCGAACGCGTCGCGCAGGTCACTGCCACGCTGCCCACCTGGGCGAGCCCACCGTTCATGATGCCGCCGCTCTCGTCCACCAGCCGGATCCTCAAGATCGGGTTGACCTCGGACGAGGTCAGTCCGATCGACCTGTCGACGATCTCGTATTGGAAGATTCGCGCTCGGCTGCTTCGGGTGCCCGGGGTCGCCCAGGTCGCGATCTGGGGGGAGCGGCTTCCGCAACGGCACGTCCAGGTCGACCCGGCTCTGCTGCGGAAGTACGACGTCTCGCTGGACACCGTCATGAGCACGACCGGGGACGCGTTGGACGCAGGGTTGCTCCGGTACTCCGACGGCTCGGTCATCGGCACCGGCGGGTGGGTGGAGACTGCTGATCAGCGCTTCAACATCCGGCACGTGCAGCCGATCTTCAGCCCTGACGAGCTGGCGAAGGTGCCTGTCGTCGAACGGAACGGGCGGGTGCTTCGGCTCGACGACCTCGGAGAGGTCGTCATCGACCACGGACCCCTCTTCGGGGACGCGGTGATCGACGGTGGGCCCGGCATCATGCTCATCGTCCAGAAGTACCGCGGTGCGAACACCATGGAGGTCACGCACGGTGTCGAGGACGCGATGGCCAAGCTCCAGCCCGGTCTGCCCGGGATCAAGGTCGACACCACGATCTTCCGCCCGGCCACGTTCATCGAGCAGTCCATCGACAACCTCACCGAGGCGATGCTGATCGGCATCCTGCTGGTGATCATCATCATCATCGCCTTCCTCTACGAATGGCGCACCGCCTTGATCAGCCTGCTCGCCATCCCGCTCTCCCTGGTCGCGGCCATCCTCGTCCTGGATCTTCAAGGGGTCACCATCAATGTGATGGTGCTCGCGGGTCTCGTGGTGGCCATCGGGGTGGTGGTGGACGATGCCATCATCGACGTCGAGAACGTGGTCAGACGGCTGCGGCAGGCCAGAGGCGACGGCAGCAGCCGGACGACGTACGCGGTCATCCTGGACGCGTCGGTCGAGGTCCGCTCGGCTATCACCTACGCCACCGTGATCAACGTCGTGGCAATCGTCCCGGTGCTGTTCCTGGAGGGCCTGTCCGGGTCGTTCTTCCAACCGCTGGTGCTGTCCTACGCGCTGGCCGTCCTGGTCTCCATGCTCGTGGCACTCACCGTCACGCCGGCGCTCTGCTTCCTGCTGTTGTCGCGGGGCAAGCTCGTCACTCGTGAGTCGCCGCTGCTGCGAGTGCTCAAGCGCGGCTACCGGAAGGTCCTCAAGCCCCTCGTACGGCGGCCGGGGCCGGCGATGGCCGGGGCGCTCGTCGTCGCGGTGGTCGGGGTCGTCGTCTACCCGTTGTTGGGTACGCAGCTGTTGCCGAGCTTCAAGGAGCGGGACTTCCTGATGCACTGGCTCACCCAGCCGGGGACCTCGGTCGAGGAGGAGACCAGGGTCTCGGTCGACGCGTGCCAGGATCTGCAGGAGATCCCCGGGGTTCGCAACTGCGGTTCGCACATCGGGCAGGCCTTCCTGGCGGACGAGGTGTACGGGGTCGACTTCGGGGAGAACTGGATCAGCGTGTCGCCGGACGTCGACTACGACGAGACGCTGGAAAAGGTCCACGACGTGGTCGAGAGCTATCCCGGGCTCTACCGCGACGTGCAGACCTACCTGCGCGAACGGATCAAGGAAGTCCTGTCCGGAACCAGCGAGTCGATCGTCGTGCGCATCTACGGCGCGGATCTCGCGACGCTTCAGGAGCAGGCGCACGAGATCGCAGCCGACATCGCCGGCGTCGAGGGGGTCGTCGACGCGCATGCGTCGCTGGAGACAGACGTCCCCCACATCGAGGTGGAGCCCGACCTCGCCCTGACGCGCAGGCATGGGCTCACACCGGGCGATATCCGCCGGCAGACCTCGATCCTGATCGCCAGCGAAGAGGTCGGCGACCTCTTCGCCGGTGGCCGCGCCTACGACGTGCACGTCACCGCGATTCCCGCCGCCCGCGACAGCGTCACCGACGTCGAGCGAATGTGGATCGACACTCCCGACGGTGACCGGGTCCGGCTCGAGCAGGTTGCGGACGTCCGGATGGGGCCGACGCCGAACTCGATCCACCGTGAGCAGCAGTCGCGGTACGTCGACGTCGGTGCCAACGTCGAGGGGCGAGACCTCGCGTCGGTCATGGACGACATCGACGATCGTCTCGACTCCGTCGTCCTGCCTCAGGGCTACCACTTCGAGGTGCTCGGAGAGTCGACGGAGCTGAAGGCGGCCCAGAGCAGGCTCGGGGTGTTCGGAATCGCGGCAGCGGTCATCATCCTGCTGCTCCTGCACGCCGCCCTGCGCAGCTTCCGGCTGGCGGTGCTGACCTTCATCCTGCTCCCGACGGCACTCGTCGGCGGTGCGCTCGCTGTGTGGCTGACCGGTGGCATCCTGTCGCTGGGTTCGCTGGTCGGCTTCCTCACCGTGTTCGGCATCGCAGCCCGGAACGGGATCCTGATGATCAGCCACTTCCAGCGACTGGAGCAGGAGGGACACGAGTTCGGACCCGAGCTCGTGCTGCGCGGGGCGAGCGAGCGGTTGGCGCCGATCATGATGACGGCCACCGCGACCGCGCTGGCGCTGGTCCCGCTCGCGGCGGCGGGCAGCATTCCCGGACACGAGATCGAGCACCCGATGGCGATCGTCATCCTCGGCGGACTGGTCACCTCGACCCTGCTGAATCTGTTCCTGCTGCCGTCGCTGTACCACCGGTTCGGGCACAGCCGCCAGCAGCTCGCGATGGCCACGACGTGAGCGGGGTTGCAGCGACGGTTGCTTGCCAGACGCACCGGACCGGTGCTTTCATGCAAGGACTACTCGCCGTGCCTCGGCGAGGAACTGGGGGGTCACCACGATGCGGATTTGGATAGCGCCTGCACTACTAGCCGCCGGGGTGACGGTCGCGCCGACGGCCGCCCAGGCGCAGGTCGTGGCGCGCTGGCACATGGACGAGGAGGCGGGTGCCTCGGTGATGCACGACTCGGCGTCGGCCGGCGGCGAGAACGACGGTACCATCGTCAACGTCACGACAGGTGACCCGGGACTGGTGTCCGGGAAGGCCTACACCTTCGCGGGCGGGAACGCCTACGTGGAAGTGCCCGACTCCGACAGCCTGGACCCGGGCAGCGCCCCGATGACGATCACCGCAACGGTGCGCACGGTGAACGGACCGATGCCTGACGACAGCTACGACCTGGTGCGCAAGGGGTACGCGACCACCAAGGGCGGGGACTGGAAGATGGAGATCAAGCGCAAACCCGACAACCACTCGGTGGGGCGGCTCCACTGCAGCTTCAAGGGCGTCATGCCGGATGGACGCCGCCGTGCTGTGGCAAGGCTGGCCCAGGTGGACATCGTGGATGGGCGCACCCACACCGTGGAGTGTCGCCGGACCGCGACGTCGGTGATTGCCGTGGTCGACGGTCGGGTGTTCACGAAGGCCAAGGTCACCGGCCACATCTCGAACACGGAACCGGTCATCGTGGGTGCCAAGATGGATGGTGATGACGTGCTGCAGGGCACCCTGGACGAGGTCATCGTCGACATCGGGTAGCTGCTACGGGCGAGCGATGCCGACTGCGTCCAACAGGCGGTCGCTGGCCCCGAGTCGTGTCTCGGCGCCGATCTGCTGCACGGCCCGAGCCCGTTTGCTCCTCGAGGCGGCTGACTCCTCGAGACATTCGCGCAGGAACCGCTCGAAGTCGGCTGGAGAGTCGAGGAGCGGCCCGGGGATGAGATCCCGGTAACCATCGACGTTGAGGCCGCGCGCGGCTTCGTACTGCTCGAGATCAGGGCAGTAGAACCCGATCGGTCGATCGACCGCGAGGTAATCGGTCCACACACTGCTGTAGTCGGTGATGAGCCCGTGACTGCGGCCCAGGAGCTGGTAGACGGTCACCTGCGCGCGCTGCAGGACCTCGGCGTCGATCACGTGCAGGTCGGTGGCGCCGTAGTCGTCGGCGTCGAGTGGGTGAGGCTTCACCACGACCGTCACCCCCAGCCGGGCGGCCGATTCCGACACCTCACCGATCAGGCGGCGCACCCGCTCGGAGTCCGACAGATCCGCAGCGTCGGCCCAGTTGCGCACCTTCGCGAGCCGGCTGCCCCGATACTCGGTCCGACGGTAGGTCGGCATCCACAAGATGAAGGGCTTCGCCGGATCGAGTCCGAGCGCCTGCAGCTGCTCGTCGCCGACGGGTCGTTCGAACTGGTCGATCCGTGGGTTGCCGGTGACGAGAACGCCAGTCGGGGCTACGCCGAAGTAGACCGGTCGTTGTTCGCCCCAAAGCCGGGTCCCGGCGACGGTGTAGGTCGACCGGACGTTGGCGAAGCGCTTGCTCATCTTCGGTCCGTCACCGTGCCATAGGTTGACGAAGGTGCGGCGCCGCGGCGCTGCAGGCGACCCGTAGAGGCCGTGCGTGAAGAAGACGTAGCGTGCCGTGGCGTACGCGAGGAAGGCCTTCTTGGATTCCTTGGGCACCAAGCGGATCCGGTCGCGCCCCTCCGCGCCGGCCAGGAGCCACTCGACCGACTCCGGAGGACTGTTGATCAGCCAGTACACGGGAAGACGCCTCGCCAGAGCGCGCACCGTCTCGACGCTGTTGCCCTCCTCGTCGGGGAAGCCGGCGACCACGGCGTGCCGGCGCGCAGGCAGCACAGACAGCGCCAGCCGCAACAGCAGCAGCTCTCCGCCGGTCCTCAGCTCCTCAGTACGCATGGCTCATGCCTCGAGGGCGCCGACCAGGCGACGTTCGCTGTCGCGCATCAACAAGCGTGTGTGGGCGCCGATGACCCGCAGCTTGACGGCCAGGCGTGCCGAGGTCTCGTTCTGCGCAGCCAGTTCCCGCATCCGGCACCACCGTCGGCAGAGCTGGTGGAGGTACTTCAGCTCGAACAACGGAGGACGTGCCGGGACCTCGTAGTAACCCGTCAGCAGTCGATCCTCCATGCGCCGACGCACTCCGGCGAACGGCGGCAGCGCGAGCTCCGGCGCGAGACGGATGATCCCCGAGGTGAGAGCGACATAACGGACGAGGTCGTCCTCGGGCAGGCCGACGGCGTCCAGCGACGGGTCCAGGCCCACGGTCGACCCGTCACGCGCGAGCAGGATGTTGGCGGGGCCGAAGTCCCCGTGCAGCCGCACCTGCGGAGACCTCGCCTGCAGCTGTGGGAACTCCTGCATCGTCCGCCGGACCTGCTCGGGAAGGTCCAGGCCGAGGGGGTGGAGCTTCTCCTCGGCCACCGCGAGGACCTGCTCTGCCTGCGCCTTGAGGTCGACCTCCACGTGCGGAAGGACCTCCAGGGTGTGCAGGTGTCTCAGGAAGGTGCCGGACGCGGAGAGGCCGTCGAGCAGCATCGTGGGCCGACGCAGGCTGCCGTAGCCCAGCAGGTCCTTGACCGTCACTCCGTCGACGTACTCCATCACGAGGGCGTCGACCTCGGGAAGGAACGCGACGGGCTCCGGAACCCGGAGGGCCAGGCCGAGCCTGGCGAAGTGGTCATGCAGTCGTCGAAGCGCGTCGAACTCCCCCTGGGCGCTCAGCGGGTTCGAGACGTCGTCCTGGGACCACGCGGTGTGAGGCTGCTTGACGATCCAGCGAGGGGCCGCCGGCGCGGACCCGGGTGAGCCGATCACGTAGATGTTCGAACGTCCTGCGAGTCGTTGTCGCTCGACCGTGAGTTCCCCCCGGGATCCGATCGGGAGATCCACCGCGCGCGCCACGGCGTGCAGCACCTCCTCACTCGGCGTTCCCGGAACGGGCTGACCGCCCTCCACCTGCGCCGGAGGGCGCCACTGGCCGCCTCTCACCGAAGCCCCCGCCAGACCGTCGTCACGATCTCCTTCGCGAGTTCGTCGGCGGGCCGGGTGCCGTCGAGCCGGTGAAGGCGGTAGCGGGGCACCTGCTCCTGGTACAGCTCGGCCATGTCCGCGAGCTCTTGCAGCGTCTGTTCCTGCCGACGCCCGTAGGCGACCTCGCTGGAGACGTCGACGAGGAACCCGACGTCCGGCTTGGGGCTCATCACCTCGAACAGCTTGCGCTGCCACCTGATGTCGATGCCGCGCATGCGTGTGAATCGCAGGTCGAGCTTGACCATCGTGTCGGGGCTGAACCTGTCGAAGACCAGGAGCTTGGTGCCACGTGGCCGCAGCAGCACGAACCGCCACAGGTGGGCACAGTTGAACAGCACCACCACGTATCCCCAGGCCGTGGTTCCGACCCGACTCCCGTGCAGCGCATGCGGGATCAGCTGGTCTCGTTCTGTTCCTTCGTACGCACTGCTCGGGCGGTCCAGGATCGGGAACCGCACCCGCAGCAGCGCAGCGTTCTTGAAACCCGCCCAGTGGTCGACCGAAACGACGCCCAGCTCACCCAGCTCGTCCTTGAGCCTCGTCACCTGCGTGCTCTTGCCCGAACCGTCCAACCCTGAGAAGGACACGACCGCCGGCCGGAACCTCCGGGGACGAGCACCCAGCAGGACGCGCGTCTTCGCGGCGATCGGGCCGTCGTGCAGGACCACCGACGCGAGTCCCGCCACCCGAGCCGACGGCCGGAGCGGGGCACGCGAGTCGTAGGCACGGCGCAGCAGCTCGATCGCGCCGGCCATGCCCAGCGGACCGGCCAGCCTCAACGATGCCTCCCAGGCGTTGGGATCGCGGCCCAGTGCTCCCGACACGCGGCTGCGTGCCTTCGGCGTCAAGCCCCCGCGCCGGGTCACGGTTCCTCGGGCCGCGAGCAACAGCACGACGGCAGGGCTCGGCATCACCAGGTTGCGGAAGCCGGGGATCGGCTCGGCGTCCTGGAACAGCGACGAGGCATCGGACTCCGACGTCTGCCAGCGCTCGGTCGACGACAGCTCGACGCCGTACGCCCCAGGCGGTTCGAACCTGGCCCAGGTGTGCCCCCAACGGATGAAGCCGGCGGAGTGGAGCCAGCTGGTGATGGCCGCGTGGTCCTGGGGAGCGGCCACCAGGTCGAGGTCTCGACCACAGGGGGGCGCGGAGCCCTCCACCAGCACGGGCCCGGTGGCCACGGCGTCGATGGCCTCAGCCGTCTCCTGACGAAGAGCCATCATCTCCACGCCGGCCTCCTGTTCACTCGTCTCACGATTCATGGTCGTCATCCCGAAATTCGGGCCAGGATCCTCAAGTTGGGACGCAGCGTCGCGTGCGTCGAGATGGAGAGCCGCCGGCGTACGGCGACCCAGTTGGCCAGGTAGTAGGCCACGGAGATGACCAGGGCCGACGCGGCGAGGCCGGTGATGCCCCACAGGGACGCGCAGACCACTCCGGAGACCACCCGGGTCGCCACCACGACCCAGGTGATGACGGCCAGGTCGCCCTCGTGGTGCGACATCGACAGCGCCTTGCCCGACATGCCGCTGAGCGAACTCATGAGGTATCCCGTCGCGATCAGCATCAGGGCAGGTGCGGCGCCCTCGAAGCCCGCACCGAACACGGTGCGCAGCACGAACTCCGGTGCGAACACCATCGGCAGCCACAGCACCGCACTGAACGCGGTGGTCACCGACGCCGCCGTGCGGATCAGCGTCTGGAGCTTTGTCCGCTCGCCGCTGGACGACAGGCGCGCGATCGCCGGGCTGAAGACGGTCGCCAGCGACGTGGCCGGGATCACGAGCAGGCGTCCGAGGCGCTGGCTGGCCGCGAACAACGACGTCGCGCCCGCCGACAGGACGGCTCCGGCGAGCCACAGCTCGACGGTCGAGTTCAGGTAGCCGCCACTCTGGCTGAAGCTGAACCGCCAGTCCCTCCTGAGGATGGTCCGCAGCTGGCGGAACGTGTGATGCGGTCCCGTCGCCGCCGGCCAGCTCCGCTTCAGCACCCCTTGGACGTAGATCAGGGGGCCGAGATATCCGGCGACGATGCCGAGCAGCACTCCTGCCAGTCCCCAGCTCGGCGCGAAGTAGGCCATCAGACCCACACCGGCTGCCTGCGTGAGCGCGATCATCGCACCGCCCGAGCGCCCGCTCAGGAGGCTGGCGGTCCTGATGTGGCCGAGGCCCCGCAGGAAGTTCGCGCTGAGGAGCTGGTAGCCCGACTGGTAGACGAGCACGCCGCTCAGGACGGCGGTCAGGAGCTCCAGGTCCTCGCCGGGACTGATCAGCCACACGACGGCAGCGGTGGCCACCGACGCCACGGGGAGCGGCACCAGCAGGACCGCCCGGACCTGCTTCCGGAGTGCGATCAGGGTCTTCGTGTCCTGGGCGCGCGAAGCCTCGCGGAGGCCCGCCCTGTGAAGTCCCAGGAGGGCCAGCTGCGCGATGAGCCCCGCGACCGTCAGCAGGACGACGAGGTGGCCGAAACCGGACGGTCCGAGCAACCGGGCGGCGATGACGTTGACCGCCAGGTAGCCCACGATGGCCAGCGCGTACGACGGAACGAAGTAGACCAGGGCCCGGAGCAGCGTCACGGGAGACGGGCGCGTTCGGAGGGTCGACGTGGAGTCCCCGATCTCTCCCATGACTTGTCCCCCTGTGCCTGCCATGGCCCTCCGGGCTCCTGCCCGGCCCACAGTCTAGGCCATCCTCACTTCACGGAATGCTAAGCACCGGCCGCTCGGCGACCGGTGACGTGGCAACACTAGTCACCGCCGCCCCGCGATGTGCGCGCTTCGCGATCTTGTTCCGGTCTTGTTCCGTCCCTGTCGGTCATGTGGTCGGCGCGCCGCGCGACCATGCGAGTGCGGAGGTGACGCTGATCTCCGCCGTCGAAGCGGTGCGACCTTTCAGCTCGAGGGCTGCCTCGGAGGCCGCCACATGGCTGGCCAACGGATCGTCTCGCCGGATGTCGATGAGCTGGCCGGTCTCCTCCGACACGAGGGCTTCGACGGAATGGCGCGCCACCGCCATGGAATCGAGGAGGGAGTCGACCGGCTCCTGCCCGAAGGCCCTGGTCCGCATCGGAGTGCCGGTGCGTTCGGGGTTGATGCAGTTGACTCGTACTCCGTACGGTGCCCATTCCTCCGCCAACGCCTGCGTGAGGTTGACCACCGCCGCCTTGGCCGACGAGTAGAGGCTGTACCCGCTGCGCCCACGGGTGTACGAGCTCGAGCTGAACAGGAGCAAGCTGCCCTTGGTCTTGGCCAGGTGTGGGAAGAACTCCTGGGCGATGAAGATGGGAGCGAAGTAGTTGATCTCCGTTGCTTCGTACACGGCCTCTTCCGACGTCTCGGTCAAGGGGCCTCGTGGCAGGACGCCGGCCGTGTTGACGACCATGTCGATGCGGTCGGTGGCCGCGAGCACGCCGGCCACGGCCGCGGCGATGTCCTTCCGGCGTTCGACATGTGTCCCAGTCGATGACCGGCTGAACGCGAAGACATCGGCACCGTGCTGTCGAGCGAGGTCAGCGATGTCCTTGCCGATGCCGTAGCTGCCTCCGAAGACGACGACGGTCTTGCCCGACAGCGATCTCGAGTCGGCCGGCAGGCTACGTGAAGGCGCCTGCTGATTGGTCAGGTGGTACAGCTTGTCGGCGATGTAGACGTCGATCGGCTCGGTGACCTTCATGTTGCGGTCATCGCCTTCGACGACCCAGATCGGTACCTCGGGGAGGAACCGGAGCACGACCGTGCAGTCGTCGGTGGCGACGAAGCCTGGCTCCCGCGACGCGGCAGCGTAGGCGCGGCGTAGCACCGATGCCCGAAATGCCTGCGGGGTCTGACCCCGACGGAGGGTGGCGCGGGGCGGGATGTTCCTGATCGTGCCTTCATCGGTCACCTCGATGATCGTGTCCGCTGAGGGGATCGCGACATCGACGGCGTCGTAGCGGTCGAGGGCGTCGTAGCACTCCGTGATGATCCGTGCGCTGACGAGGGGCCGCACCGCGTCATGGAAGAGGATCTTGCAGTCGGCGTCGCCGATCGCGTCCAGGGCGCGCAGCGTGGTGCCGTTGCGGGTCTCGGCGCCCTCGTGGACCTGTGTCACCTTGTCGTACCCGCCGGACCGTACGAGAGCGTGCACCGCATCGAGGTGGCCCCGAGCCATCATGATGATGATCTCGTCCACTGCGGGGTGACGCTGAAAGGCGGCCACGGTGTGCTCCAGAATGGGGCGGCCGGCGATCTTGATGAGTTGCTTGGGGATTTCGAAACCCATCCGCGCACCGACGCCGCCCGCGAGGATCACTGCGACATTGCGCCTCATGCCGGCGTCTCCGACCGGTCGACGTGGTGGGCAGAGCCCCGCTCCGGTTCGGGGTCACCCCTGAGCTGATCCGCGCACCACAGCATGCCAGTTCCCCCTAGGCCAACCCGTCCCCCGCGGGTTCACCGACCCATCGTGTGCCGTTCACCTGGAGTTTGGCAATGTATCCGCGAGATTCTGCTGACTTTTCGCTCGTTTCGTCCGCTGTCGACAGTGCCGTCCTAGACTGACGCGCACGTCGGAGGGGGAGCAGCATGGCGTCAGGCGAGGACCGGACCGGGCCCGCATCCGAGCCTGCCCCGGTCGGCGGCGAACACGAGCTGGTGGCCGCAGTGCTCGGTGGACTGGACCAGGTCGGCGTGAGATGGGTGCTGCTGCGCGGACGCGCGACGCTGGGCGTTCCGGGAGGGGACGTCGACCTGCTCGTGGCCGCGGACGACCTCGACTCCTTCGAGGACGTCGTGTTCGAGCTCGGGGCGTTCGCGCTCCCCAGGATGCGTGTGCCCACCTCGTGGTCTCGGGCGGTCCTTCGGCACTCATGGCACCGCTTCTACGTGGTGTCAGCCCCCTCGTCCGGGGCGTCCCTCAAGCTCGACGTCGTGACTCAGCTCGTCTACGACAAGCAGCGCAAGCTTGCCTCGAAGCTCGAGGAGGGGTGCCTGGCGAGACGGGTCGAGGATCGCGGTGTGTACGTTCTCGACCCCACCGACCACTTCTGGACGCTGCTCCTGCACTGTCTGCTCGACAAGCACCACGTCACACCACACCGGGCCGTGGAGCTGGAGTCTGTCGTGGCGAAGTTGCGTCGACCGAGCGCGGGGGAAGCGTTCTTCGACTCCCTGTGCCCTCCGGGATACTCAGCCGATGGTGCGGTCTCCGACGTGCTCAACCGTGACAGGGACTCCCTGGCCGCGGCGGGACGACTGATCCTGGGCACCACCGAGAGATCCGCCGCCGAGCCCTCTAGCGGACCGACCACGTGCGCTCCGGACCCGGCAGCGCGGCAGCGCCCGGGCGGCGCCGACCAGGCGGCTCCGCGCCTGGCACGGGGTCTTCGTGCGGCGGCAGTGTCTGCCTACCCGGTGATCTGGCGACGGGCCGGGCTGGGGGTGGTTCCCCGCGTCCTCGACATCGTCGAGGCGGGGGCGGTCGAGGCCACCGTGGTGCGCCTGCGCCGACGGCCCGCCAGGTGCGAGATCTACCTCCTGACCACCGACGAGCAGCAACGCTCGCTCGCAGCCACGCTTCGGGCCGGGCGCTACATCCCGGTCAGGAGCCGCTGGTACCGGCTGACCAGCGTAGGTCTGGAACGGGTCCAGCTGGTCACCGCGGAACAGCTCTCGCTCTCCCTGGACACCGTCGAGCAGATCCGTCGTACCTCCCTTCCCATGGCCGGTCGTACGCACTGCCGCCGAGCAACACCCGGGCCGTGGCTCGACGGTGTGCTGGAACCGACGCGGGCCTGACCCGCGGGCGCACCCGCGTCGTACAGCGCTCCGCCACGGGCAGCCCGGCGAGCCCGGCTGCCAGACCGAGCAGCGCGCAGAGTCCCATGGTGCGCAGCACGGACCAACGCCACCGGAAGATCAGCAGCCCGGCCACGACGCCGATCGCGAGCGGCACCCACCGCAGGGTGTCGAGCACCGGCCACTCGACCGTCAGCCAGCCCCAGCTCGAGCGCTCGGTGCTGCCGAACAGCGTGTGGAGGGCGAAGAACACGGCCAGGATCGCGACGACGCCCACGACGGCCGCGGTGATGCCGGTCAGGGCCGACGAGAGCGCCCGGTTGCCGCGCAGTCGCTCCACGTACGGCGCGCCGAGGAAGATGAAGACGAAGCACGGGGCGAACGTGACCCACGTGGTCAGGAGCGCCCCCAGGACGGCCGCCACCCACGGGTTCAGTGATCCGGGGTCGCGGTAGGCGCCACGAACGCCACGAACTGCACGACCATGATCAGCGGGCCGGGCGTCGACTCGGCGAGGGCGAGCCCGCGCACCATCTCCCCGGGCGTCAGCCACCCGTAGACCTCGACCGCCTTCTGCGCCACGTAGGCGAGCACGGCGTACGCGCCGCCGAACGTGACCAGCGCCGCTCCGGAGAAGAACAGTCCCTGCTCGGTGAAGACGGAGTGCACGCCCGTCAGCCACGCGACGAGGCCGAGGACCGTGGCCGCGTGACGTCCGGTCGGCCGCTCGGCATGCAGCTGGTCGTCGGGGATCAGCGGTGCCGAGCCGTCCTCCTCCGCCTCGGGTCTCGCGGTCATCGCACTCGGCAACCACCGACCGATCGCCAGTCCGATGGCCGCGGCGCACGCGACGACGACCGGAAGCGGCACCCGCACGAAGGTCAGGGCGACGAACGCGGCGACGGCCAGCGCGACCAGTGCGGCGTGCCCGAGGGCCCGCTTGCCGAGCCGGAGGACGGCCTGGGCCACGATCGCCAGCACCGCCGGGGCGAGGCCGGCGAACAGGGCCGCGACGGCGGTGGTGTTGCCGTACCCGGAGACCGCCATCGAGGTCCTCAAGAACGCGGTCGCCTGGTTCGCCGACCGCGGCGTGACCGTGAAACGCGTGATCAGCGACAACGGCAGCTGCTACAAGTCCCACCTCTGGCGCGACACCTGCGCCGACCTCGGGATCACGCCGAAGAAGACCCGACCCTACCGACCCCAGACGAACGGCAAGATCGAGCGCTTCCACCGCACCTTGGCCGAGGGCTGGGCGTTCAAGAAGTTCTACAACTCCGAGTCCGCCCGGCTCGCCGCTCTGCCAGCATGGGTCCACGACTACAACCACCACCGGCCCCACTCCGGCATCGGAAGGGCTGCACCCATCACCAGGTTGGACAACCTGGCTGGGCATCACACCTAGCCGGTC
>Ga0299913_10000897_pt1 | contig 20499 bp, 18 predicted proteins | sample RVTome_9_FD_201360 | JGI IMG/M metagenome (GOLD analysis project Ga0299913, IMG submission 201360) | Soil microbial communities from uranium-contaminated site in the Upper Colorado River Basin, Wyoming, United States - RVT155D38 (version 2) ... | reverse complement strand
CGGATCAAGCGGCCCAGGGGTGCCGAGGAGCGCCTCGAACTCCGGCTCGGCCATGACCTCGGCTTGGGGGAGGAAGTGGAAGATCCCGCCGCCCCCGTTGTCGAGGACGATCAGCCGCAGATCCGGATGCCCGCTCGCCGCCGACAGTCCGCCGATGTCGTGGAGAAGCGCGAGGTCGCCGAGCACAGCCCAGGTCCGTGTCTCGCGTCCGGCCGCGAGGCCCGCCGCCGTCGAGACGAGTCCGTCGATCCCGTTCGCCCCCCGGTTCGAGGCAAAGAGGACTCCCTCGGCACCGGGCCGCAGGAAGCCCTCGAGATCGCGCACCGGCATGCTCGACGCGGCGAGGACGGAGTCGCCGTCCCTGATCGCTCCGCCCAGGACGCTCCAGAGGCCGGGCTCGCTGAGCTCGCCGAGAGAGGCGAGCCGGCCATCGACGGCCTCGCTCACCAGGCGATTGGCCTCGAGCCAGCCGGTCGCGAACGGGGCGCCGGCCACCGCGCTTGCGCCGGGTCGCATTCGCGAGAGCCGCTCGCTTACGGCCCGGGCGGTTGCCACGGGATCGGCCCGGAGGATCGTTGCCGCGCGCCTGCTCGGCTCTCTCCAATCCCCGCCTGGGTCGATCACGATCTGCTCGAGTCCGTCGATCGTGGCGAGCCACTGGCGCAGTGGCTTGCTGGTCGGCATGTCGCCGACCCGAATGACAAGGCGTGGCTCCAGGTCACCGCGGCGGCCGCGCGCGATCGCGTCATAGGCGGAGATGACGAGGGAGCGGTCGTGGGGGCCCAGACGGAGCTGGGAGGTGGGTTCCGCGAGGATCGGATATCCAGCGGCGGCCGCCAACGACGCGACCGGCTCGGCGAGCCGGGTGTGCGGCTGACGCCCGGCGACGATCAATCCGCGCGGCTCGCCTTCGATCCGCTCGGCGATCCGATCCAGCAGGGCCTCGTCGGCGCGAGGCCGGCTCGGAGCGATGGCCGTAAGCGGCGCATCCCCCCGGCCCTCGAGCGCAAGCGGGTCGGTGGCACTGACGTCCCCGTCGACGGCGATCGGAGCGAGCGGCTCGCGCCAGGGGACGTTGAGATGCACGGGGCCCGGCCGTGGGTCCCCGGAGGCGCTGGCGTAGGCGCGGCATCCGACCGAGCGGAAGTGCAGCAGGCCCTCGTCGTCTGCCTCGTGGGTACCGACCTCGCAGAACCAGCGAACCGCGTCTCCGTAGAGCTTCAGCTGGTCGATCGTCTGGCCGGCGCCGATATCCCGGAGCTCGGGAGGCCGGTCCGCGGTCAGGACGATCATCGGCACACCGGCCTCGTCGGCCTCGACGACCGCTGGATGCAGATTCGCGGCGGCGGAGCCCGAGGTGCAAAGGACGACGGCGGGCACGCGCGTGGCGAGCGCCGTCCCGAGGGCGAAGAACCCGGCGCTGCGCTCGTCCAGGATCACCTCCACCTCGATCGTCGGCTCGCGCCAGAGCGCCACCGCGAGCGGAGTGGAGCGGGAGCCGGGAGAGACGACCGCTCTCCGGACGCCGCACCGAGCGAGCTCCTCGACCATCGCGGAGGCGAGGGCGGTATTCCGGTTCGTCGGATCCATCCCGCTGAATTATCGTTGCCCTCATGGCCGCGGCTGCGAGCACCGACCCAGAGCTGAAGGTCTCGGTGGATCAGGCCGAGCTGTTGCCGGGCCAGACCGTCACCGGCTCGGTCAGGGGTCGCGCCTTGCCCGAGGGCGCCGATTCGGCCGTGGTCCAGCTCGGCTACGACAGCTTCGAGGAGCCCGAGCCGAGCACCGCCGAGATGACCCTCGATCTGATCCCCTCCGCGAGTGGCGGCTACCACGATCCCACGAAGGAGCTGATCAGGAGGTGGAATCCGGTCGCCAGCGTCGACGTCAGCCTCGCGGAGCTCGTCGGCGGACGCCGCTTTGAGCTCGGTCTCCCCGAGGACGCGCCGGCGTCGGTCAAGAACGTCGCCGACTGGCGCATCCTGGCGCGCGTCTCGCACGCCGGCGAGCCGGAGGTCGTGGAATGGGAGGGCCTGCGGGTTCTTCGGCCCGTCTCGGTCCCGGGATGCGATGAGCTCGCGGTCGTGCGCGATGACGGGAGGAAGACGAAGATCGATCTCCAGGTCGCCGATCTGAGGGTCACGCCGGGCGATTCGGTGCACGGCAGGCTGGCGGTCAGGACGGAGGGGGAGGTCAAGGTGAAGCGGGCCTCGATCGCGCTGGGCGCATTCCATGCCCGGCCGGCAAATCAGCTGCCCGCTCGTCACTGGCACCTCGATGACGCCGAGGAGATCCTCTACGAGGGCCAGATTCTTCCCGCCGGAACGCGCGAGTGGTCGTTCAGCCTTCGGGTGCCGGACGACGCCGAGCCCAGCTGCCGCGCCTCCGCCGCCGCAGCGCGCTGGTGGGTGAGCGCCCGCTTCGCGTACAAGGGTTGGAGGGCGGCGTTCGAGACCGACATCGTTCGCCAGGAGATCCTGGTGTTCGACGCTTCCTGAGCGCCCGGGTCGGCAAGGCGTCGCTTCAGAGGGCGCGAGCGGCCAGAGCCTCCTCGTCGATCTCGACCCCGAGCCCCGGGCGGTCGTCCAGACGGAGCAGGTCGCCATCGGGAACCACCCCTCGCCCGATCGTGGTGGAGAAGAGCCGCTCGGTCGCCAGGCCGTGCGCGACCCCGGCATCGCCGCCACGCGAGTGGAGGGCCTGCACGACGTGGGCGGCGGCGGTGATCCCCACCGGCCCTTCGAGTGCGCTGGAGAGATAGGCGGGAAGCGTCTCAGCTATCTCCAGGGCCGAGCCGATCCCACCGACCTTCGCGACCTTGATCGCGGCGAGCTCGCAGGCACCCAGCTCGAGGGCCCGGCGGGCATCGCGGGGGGCCACCAGGCTCTCGTCCGCCGCGAACCGAACGCCGACCTGCTTGCGAAGCTCGGCCATCTGCTCCAAGGTGCCCACCGGCTGTTCGGCCAGCTCGATCTCATGGCGCGCCAGCGCCCCGAGCCGCTCGGCCGCGTCCCCGACGCTCCAGGCTCCGTTGGCGTCGACCCTGATCGCGGCCTCGGGGCCGAGCGTCTCGCGGACGGTCGCGACCTGGGTGACGTCTCCCGGGAGACCGACCTTGAGCTTGAAGGTGCGGAACCCTTCTTGGGACCAGGATTCCGCGAGCGCGCGGGTCGCCGAGGGGTTCGCCGCCGGGAGGGTGGCGTTGCAGACCACCGGCTTCGACTCATCCGCGCCCAGCACGGCCCAGACGGGCCGTCTGGACGCCTTCGCCGCCAGGTCGTGGAGGGCGATGTCAACCGCGGCGACCGCCTCCGGCACCGCGCCACGACTACGACAGCGCGCGATCGCCGACCAGATCCTGCCGGGGTCGAGACCCCCATCGACCAGCGCCGGCCAGCAGCGGTCTCGGATCTGCGCCGCGATCGTCTCTACTCCGGCACCGCCCCGCAGAGAGAGGGAGGCGGTCTCGCCGAGCCCGACGAGCCCCTCGGCGCGAATCCGGATCAGGAGCAGCCGCCGTTCGCGCAGCTCACCGCGGGCGGTCACGTATGGCTCGCGGAACGGGAGCGAGAACGGAATCAGCTCGAGCGACTCCAGTCTCATGGGGTGAGATTAGATTCGGCGGCGGTGTTTGTGGCCGCCGTATGTTCTGCGGCCGGCACGCTAGCCGGCGATCAGCAGCCCGGCCGAGAGGGCAAGGCTGAACGCGCCGAGCAGTGCCCCGGTTCCCGCGAGCGCCCCATTGAGGGCTGGGCCATCGGTTCGCGTGGTCACAGCCCGAGCCGGTTTGATCGCGAGGGGAAGCGAGAGGACGCCGAGGAGCGCCCACCACGGACCGCCGTTTGCCGCCAGGGCGACCAGGAGGGCGAGATACGACCCGGCGAGCAGCCCCAGATAGAGACCCCGGGCCCGGTCCCGGCCGATCCGGACCGCCAGTGTCCGCTTTCCGGCGCGGCGATCGGTCTCGATGTCGCGCACGTTGTTCACGACGAGGATCGCCGTCGCCAGGCAGCCGACCGCGACCGATAGCCCGAACGGAAGCCACTCGAGCTCCTCGAGCTGGACGTAGTAAGAGCCGTTGACGGCGACGAGGCCGAAGAAGAGGAAGACGAACAACTCGCCGAGGCCGGCGTAGCCGTACGGGCGCGGGCCGCCCGTGTAGAGGACGCCGGCCGCGATCGACGCGACGCCGACGGCGATGATCACCCAGCCCGCGACCGTTGCGAGATAGATACCGGCAGCGACCGCGACAGCGAAGGCGAGCCAGGTCGCGACCAGCACGCGCTGGGGTGCGACCAGCCCTGCCGCCGTGACCCGGACTGGCCCGAGTCGCTCGACCGTGTCGGCGCCGCGCTTGGCGTCGGAGTAGTCGTTGGCGAGGTTCGTCCCGATCTGGATGAAGATGCTGCCGACGAGCGCAGCGATGAACGCGCCGATCCGGGGGAGCTCGCCGACGAGCTCGATCGCGGCCGCCGTTCCGACCAGCACGGGGGCGATCGCCGCGGGCAGCGTCCGTGGACGCGCCGCCATCAGCCAGATCCTCAAGGTCAGGGCCTCTTCGGGAACCTCGAGAAATCCGGGCTGCGGCCCTGCTGGTAGGCGTTCCGCCCCTCCTGGCCCTCCTCGGTCATGTAGAAGAGCAGCGTCGCGTCGTGGGAGAGCTGCTGGATCCCGGCGAGGCCATCCTCGGTGGCGTTGAAGCTCGCCTTGAGCAGCCGTAAAGACAACGGTGACAGCGCCGCCATCTCGCGGCACCACGCGACCGTCTCGCGCTCGAGCTCCGCAAGCGGGACCACCGTGTTCACCAGCCCCATCTCGAGTGCCTCGGTTGCGTCGTAGAGGCGGCTGAGGAACCAGATCTCCTTCGCCTTCTTCACGCCGACGTTCCGGGCCAGCAGCGAGGAGCCGAACCCGCCGTCGAACGAACCGACCCGGGGACCCGTCTGCCCGAACATGGCGTTGTCCCCGGCGATCGTCAGGTCGCAGACCAGGTGCAGGATGTGGCCCCCGCCGACCGCGTAGCCGGCGACCATCGCGACGACCGGCTTCGGCAGCCGCCGGATCTGGACGTGGAGGTCGCCGACATCGAGCCGGCCGACTCCCTGCTTCGCCACTTCGTCGTCTCCGATGTAGCCGTCGTCCCCGCGAATCCTCTGGTCACCGCCCGAGCAGAACGCCTCGTCCCCGGCGCCGGTGAAGATGATCGCCCCGACGCCGGTGTCATCGCGGGCGCGGGTGAACGCGTCGCGGAGCTCGGCCAGGGTGGGGGGGCGGAAAGCGTTCCGGACCTCCGGCCGATTGATCGAGATCTTCGCGATCTGATCGCTTCGCTCGTACAGGATGTCCTGGTAGGTGCCCTCGGAGCGCCATTCGATCGGCGCGTAGAGCTCCTCCTCCGGCGGGGCGTCTTTGTGGCGCCTGGGCACGGGGCAAAGATAGCCAGGGGGCCAGGCCACCGTGTCCTTCCTTAGGCTACGGCGGGTGAAGCTGGACAACTGGCTCGCGCAGCGGGCCCAGAGCTGTCCCGAGCGCACCGCGCTGGTCACCGAGGCTTCCAGCGTCACCTACGCCGAGCTGGAGGCGGAGGCGACCTGGGTCGCCCGCAGGCTGGCCGCCTACGGAGTGCGGCGCGAAGGGACGGCGGCCCTCACCATGCACCCCCAACGCGAGGAGGTCGTGCTCCTCCACGCCCTGATGAAGCTGGGCGCGACGGCCCTCCCGCTCGGCCCGCTGCTGACCGACACCGAGCGCGCCGCCGTCCTTTCCGACGAGCGCCCGGCCGTGGATCTCAACGACGCCGCCGAGCTCACCCAGACCGAGGCGGACCTGCCGTTGCTGGGCGAGCACGACATGGAGGACCTGTGCTGCCGCATCCTCACCAGCGGGACCTCGGGCGAGCCGCGGCCGGTGAGCCTCACCTACGGCAACTTCCTCTTCAGCGCCGTCGGGTCGGCGTTCAACATCGGCGTCGAGCCGGAGGACCGGTGGCTGTGCTGCCTTCCCCTCAGCCATGTGGCGGGGCTCTCGATCATCCTCCGCTCGGCCATCTACGGCACCACCGCGGTCCTGCTCGACGGCTTCGATACCGAGCAGGTCGCAAGCACTCTCGTCAGCGGCGAGATCAGCGTCCTCTCCCTGGTCCCGACCCAGCTGATCCGGCTGCTCGAGGCGGATGCCGACCTCTCCGGCCCTCGCGCCATCCTGATCGGGGGCGGCCCGGTCCCCGCCGACGCGCTTGAGGAGGCCATCAACCGGGGCGCGACCGTGGTGCAGACCTACGGGATGACGGAGACCTGCTCTCAGGTGACGACGCTGGCGCCGTCCGACGCTGCGCGAAAAGTCGGCTCGGCCGGACGCCCCCTGCTCACCACCCACCTGCGGATCGAGGAGGGGGAGATACTCGTCCAGGGCCCAACCGTCTCTCGCGACTCGCTCGATCCCGACGGGTGGCTTCACACCGGCGACATGGGGCACATCGACGAGGAGGGCTTCCTCTACGTCACCGGGCGACGCAGCGAGGTGATCATCACCGGCGGCGAAAACGTGATGCCGGCGGAGGTCGAGTCCGTTCTTCTCGCGCACCCCGCCGTGGCCGACGCGGCCGTCGTCGGACGACCGGACCCGCAGTGGCAGGAGGCGGTCTGCGCGCTCATCGTGCTCGCCGAGGATCGAGAGGCGACCGACGAAGAGCTGCGCGCTCACTGCGCCGCTTCGCTGGCGCCCTTCAAGGTCCCGAAGCGGATCGACTTCGTCTCGAGCCTGCCCCGGACCTCGTCCGGCAAGCTCCTGCGCGGCGACCTCGTCGAGCAGGCGGGCTCCTGAGCGGGCGCTCGGCGATCGCAGGCCGGTCTGTACCATCCTCCGCCGCATGGCCACCGACCAGGTGCTTTATGACAAGGACGCCGATCTCTCAGTTCTGAAGGGGAAGACCGTCGCGATCCTCGGGTACGGCTCCCAGGGTCATGCTCACGCGCTCAACCTGAAGGACTCGGGCGTCGACGTCGTCGTCGGGCTCCGCCCGGATTCGTCGAGCCGAGCGGACGCCGAGGGCGAAGGGCTCGAGGTCCTCGACATCGCCGACGCCGCCAGCCGCGGCGACGTGGTGATGATCCTGCTCCCCGACGAGAAGCAGGCCCAGGTCTGGCGCGAGGAGATCGCGGACGGGATCGCCGACGGCGACCTTCTGATGTTCGCCCACGGGTTCTCGATCAACTTCGGCCAGATCGAGGCGCCGGGCGGCGGCGACGTCGGGATGGTCGCGCCGAAGGGCCCGGGCCATCTCGTTCGCCGTCAGTTCGCCGAGGGCCGCGGGGTCCCATGCCTGATGGCGATCCACCAAGACGCCACCGGCACCGCTCGCGACAAGGTCCTGGCTTACGCCAGCGGGATCGGTGGCGGGCGGGCCGGAGTCATCGAGACAACCTTCAAGGACGAGGCCGAGACCGATCTGTTCGGCGAGCAGTCCGTGCTCTGCGGCGGCGTCACCGAGCTCGTCCAGGCTGGCTTCGAGACCCTGGTCGAGGCGGGCTACGACCCGCGCCTCGCCTACTTCGAGTGCCTCCACGAGCTCAAGCTGATCGTCGACCTCATGTACGAGGACGGGATCCAGGGCATGCGGTACTCGATCTCCAACACCGCTGAGTACGGCGACATGACCCGCGGGCCCAAGGTGATCACCGACGAGACCCGGCAGGCGATGAAGAAGATCCTCGCCGACATCCAGTCGGGCGAGTTCGCGAAGGAGTGGATCGCCGAGAACGAGGCCGGCCAGGAGAACTTCCAGCGTATGCGCGAGGAGGCCGCCGGCAAGCAGATCGAGCAGGTCGGCAAGGACCTCCGCTCGATGATGCCCTGGATCGAAGAGGGGAAGGGCTAGTCTCGCGCCCTTCCCCCCATGTGGTTCCGACCTAGTCCCTGCGGGTCGCCGCCTCGCGGCTGATCTCGCCGGCGGCCGGGGCACCGGCCTCCTCAAGCGAGAACGGTGGCCAGTCCTCGGTCAGGAGGAGGAAGTAGCCACCTGCCCTGGCGAGGTAAGCCGAAGCCGAGCGCATCGGATTGAACAGCCCTTCGCCGAGACGGCCCGTGAATAGGATCGCGAACCACGCGATGATCGTGCAGACCGTGAGAATCAGCGACTGGATGATCGCCAGCACGTACACCGGGATGCCGTAGATCAGGCGAAGCCCGGTCTTCAAACGACTGTAGGTATCGAGCGGCGGCGGCACTCCCACCCTGATCGGATAGCTCGGTCCCTCTTCGCCGCCGAAGGGCGGGAACTCGTCGGTGAGCAGGTAGTAGAAGGCGTTCACCCGTGAGGCCATCCGGAGATAGCCGGCGTTGAAGTTGTATAGCCCCTCGGGATACCGTCCCGTGAACACGATCGCAAACCATGCGATTACGGCCGCGACGAATGCGCCGATGCCGTAAAGCGCTGCGACGATGTACCACGGAATCGCGACGATGTATCGGAAGAAAGTCGTCAGGCGGTTGCGGCCTTCGAGGGCGGCATCCGCTGCATAACTGATCGGGTACATGTCTCCTCCTGAGTCGGGGATTCCCGTCCGCGCCCATCGGCAAAGCCGCCCCTGGGACGCGCGCGGCCACCCTATCTCACGTTACGGAGGTCAGTCCAGCGTCCCTCCTAATACCCTGTGCCAGCGTGTCCCCGCCGCGGCGCGGCGGGAGGGCTGCTCAATGACCGAACCCGCCAACCCATACGTGAAGCAGTACCTGATGGCCGCCGGCCCGACGCCGCTGCCCCCGGCGGTGAGCCAGGTGATGGCTGAGCCGATCCTTTACCACCGGGCCCCCGCGTTCATCGAGATCTATGCCCGGGCGCTCGAGCGCCTGCCGAAGGTCTTCCGGACCGAGAACCAGGTCCTCAGCTTCGCCGCCTCGGGGAGCGGCGCGATGGAGTCGGGGGTCGCGAACCTGGTCGGCCCGGGCGAGCAGGTCGTCGTCGCCTCCTGCGGGAAGTTCGGCGAGCGCTGGCTCGAGCTCTGTGAGGCCTTCGGCGGCGACGTCGAACACCTCGCGATCGAGTGGGGAGAGGCGATCTCGCCGGACGAGCTGGACGCGGCGATCAAGGGGATGAAGCGCCCGCCGCGCGCCGTCTTCACGACCCATTCGGAGAGCTCAACCGGCGTCGTCAACGACGTCCGCGCCTTGACGGCGGTGGCGCACGATCACGGCGCGGTGATCTGCGTAGACGCGATCTCTGGCCTCGGCGCGGTCGATCTCCCCCAGGACGAGTGGGGGGTCGACGTCGTCATCGCTGGTTCCCAGAAGGCGCTGATGACGCCGCCCGGGCTGGCCTTCACGTCGGTCAACCAGCGGGCGATGGCCCTGGCGGCGGAGACGCCGGGGCGGCGCTACTACTTCGACTGGGCAAAGGCGGCGAAGGGCCAGGCCGAGCAACCCCCGAATAGCCCGTTCACTCCGGCGGTCACCCTGTGGCGGGCGCTGGATGTGGCCCTGCACCTGATCGAGGAAGAGGGCCTGGACCGAGTCCTCGAGCGTCACGCGATCCTCGCCCGCGCCGCGCGCGGGGGGATCGAGGCGCTCGGCCTGGAGCGCTTCGGCCCGGACAACCCGGACGCCAACGTCCTCACCGCCGCCCACCTTCCGGATTCGATCGACGGCGCCCAGGTTCCGAAGCTGATGCGCGATCGATACGGAGTGACGGCGGCTGGGGGCCAGGGGCAGCTCAAGGGCAAGATTGTCCGGATCGCTCATTGCGGCTACTACGGCGCCTTCGACATCGTCATTGCCCTCACGGCCCTCGAGTCCGCCCTGAGGGATCTCGGCGCCGAGGTGGAGCCGGGGGCCGGGGCGGGCGCCGCGCAGCGCGTCTTCGCCGAGGCCGGCCGCGCCCCGGAACCGGTTGCGTAGGGACGAACGGAGACCGGCGTGAACGAGAAGGCCAAGGTCCTGGTCAAGGAGAAGATCGCCGAGGCCGGCGTGGAGCTGCTCCGCGAGCGCTTTGACGTCGAGGTCGGCGTCGACTGGGATGGGAATGAGCTCGAGAAGCGGATCGGTGAGTTCGACGGGATCCTGATCCGCTCGGCTACCAAGCTCACGCCGGAGCTGATCGAGCGCGCCGAGCGACTCAAGGTGATCGGCCGCGCCGGGACCGGCGTCGACAACGTCGACGTCGAGGCGGCCACCAAGCGCGGCATCATCGTCGCGAACGCCCCCGAGGCGAACTCGATCGCGGCGGCCGAGCACACCCTCGCCCTGATGCTCTCGCTCTGCCGGAACGTGCCCGAGGCACACGCATCACTCGCCGGCGGCAAGTGGGAACGGGGCAGCTTCAAGGGCGCCGAGCTCTACGGAAAGACCCTCGGCGTGCTCGGCTTCGGGCGGATCGGACAGCTCGTCGCGGCCCGGGCGCAGGCCTTCGAGATGCGGGTGGTCGCCTACGACAAATTCGTCACCGCCGAGCGCTTCCGCGAGCTCGGAGCGGAGGGCGTGGACGATCCCGACGAGCTGTTCGCTCGCGCGGACTTCATCAGCCTCCACCTCCCGAAGACGCCGGAGACCGTCGCGATCATCAATGAGGAGTCGATCGCGAAGATGCGCGACGGCGTCCGGATTGTCAACTGCGCGCGCGGCGAGCTCGTCGCCCTGGATGCCCTGCTCGCCGGCCTCGAGTCCGGCAAGGTCGCGGGGGCCGCCCTCGATGTCTTCCCCGAGGAGCCGTTTGAGGGGCATCCGATCACCGAGCGCAGCGATGTCGTGGCGACGCCGCATCTGGGTGCCTCCACCGCCGAGGCGCAGGATCGCGCCGGCGTCGTCACCGCCGAGCAGGTGACCGCGGCTCTCACCGGCGGGGTGGTGACCACCGCGGTCAACATCGCCGCCGTCCGCCCAGAGGCGATGGAGCAGCTTGCCCCGTTCGTCCCGCTCTGCGAGAAGCTCGGCCGGCTCGCCCAGGCGCTCGGCGAGGGCGCCCCGGACCGGGTCGATGTGGAGTTCCGCGGTCGGCTCGCCGACCAGGACACCCGCATACTCGGCATCGCGACGCTGGTCGGGATCCTCTCCGGCCACACCGAGGAGCCGGTCAACCTCGTCAACGGCCCGCACATGGCGGAGGAGCGCGGGATCGAATTGCTCGAGACGCGCGATGCAGTCTCGGAGGACTTCACCGAGCTGGTCGTCGTCCGCCTGCACAGCGGAGGGGAGGCGGTCGAGGTGGCCGGCACCGGCGTCGGCCCGCGCAACATCCCATACCTCGCCCGGGTCTGGAGCGAGGACTTCTACCTGCCCTTCGCCGAGCATCTGGCGATCTTCCGCTACACCGACCAGCCCGGGATGATCGGCCGGGTCGGCACGGTCTTCGGCGAGGAGGGCGTCAACATCGTCTCGGCGGCGGTTGGCGCCGAGCCAGATGGAGACACCGCCGTGATGGCGCTGACCACCGACGCGCCGGTCAACCCAGCGACGATCGAGCGGATCCTCCGGCTCGACGGGTTCTTCATCGGCCGGGCCGTTTCCCTGTAACAAACGGGTTGCTCCTGCGGAGCACCCTCGCATATAGGCTGCGCCCATGAGGGCGGTGGTGCTCACGGCCCACGGGGGCCCTGAGGTCCTGCGGGTCGAGGAGCGCCCCGATCCCCCGGTCGGCCCGGGCGAAGTCCGCATCGCCGTCAAGGCCGCGGGGATCAACTTCGCGGACACGATGGCGCGGGTCGGCCTCTACCCCGACGCCCCGAAGCCGCCCTGCGTGCTCGGCTATGAGCTCGCGGGCGAGGTCGAGTCGGTGGGTGAGGGCGTCACCGAGCACAGACCCGCAGACCGGGTGGTGGCAGGGACACGCTTCGGCGGGCAGGCTTCGCTGGTCAGCGTTCCGGCGGGACAGGTCCTGCCGCTGCCCGATCGCCTCAGCTTCGAGCAGGGGGCGGCGATCCCGGTCAACTACGCGACGGCGTACTGCGGCCTGGTGATCATGGGCGGGCTCAAGGACGGCGAGCGAGCGCTGATCCACGCGGCGGCCGGCGGGGTGGGCACCGCGACTGTCCAGATCGCCCGGATGCGCGGTGCCGAAGTGTTGGGAACCGCTTCGGCCGTGAAGCACGCCGCGGTGCGAGAGCTCGGCGCGGCTCACATGATCGACTACCGGACCCAGGATTTCGAGGACGAGGTGATGCGGATCACCGAGGGCGAGGGTGTCGACGTCGTCTTCGACGCGCAGGGACCTCGGAGCTTCCGCAAGAGCTATCGAGTCCTGCGCCCGGGCGGGAGGCTGATCATGTACGGGCTCGCGGAGGCCTCGACCGGAGAGGGGCGGAGCATTCCCAAGCTGATCGGGAGTCTGGCGCGGATGCCGCTCGCGACGATGCCCTGGTGGAAGAGCCTTCAGATGATGAACGAGAACAAGGGGATCTTCGGCCTCAACATGCTGGCCTGGTGGGACGCCGAGGGGGACGTCGAGCGGATCACCGGTCCCATGATCGGCGAGATCGACGCGGGAGGCCTGGAGCCCGTCGTCGCCGAGGCATTTCCCTTCGACCGCGCCGGCGAGGCGCATTCCTTCATCGCCGAGCGCCGCAACATCGGCAAGGTCGTCCTCGTCCCCTAGCCGTGACTGGGCGCCCACGAGGCCGCTCTGATCCCGATTTTCCGGGGTTACGATGATCGGATGGCCAGGGTAGGAATGAAAATCTGGGCGCTCACCATGCTCGCCCTGGCGGGGACCGCGGCTTCCGCGGCGGCCTCGACCGAGCCCGGGATCGAGGGATCGGTGTGGACTGTGCAGGGCCACGGGGCAATCGCGGCTTCACCGATCAACCTGCTGACCATCAATGACCAGCGGCGGATCGACAACCGGATCCGGGCGTACACGGACGCCGAGGGTAGGCTGGTGCTGAGCGCACCGGAGGGTTTCGGTGACCCGGACGGGAGCGGCCCCAACTGCCGGCTCGACAACGCCAAGTCCGGCGAGACGATCGCCCAGCGGGTGAGCTGCGCCCCGGGCTACATCGGGGGGATTGTCGGGAACCTCGGTTCCGGCTCCGACACCTTCGAGGCCGACCCCACCCTCGCCGTGATGATCGGAGCGGTGATCGATGGGGTTCGCCGGCCGGTCCGGGGAGGATCCGGACGCGACCGGCTGATCGGCGGCCTCGGTGACGATCTGCTCAGTGGCGGGGGAGGGGCGGATTGGATGCGCGGCGGCGGCGGCGAGGACCTGATGCTGGGAGAGAGCGGCAGTGACGTCCTGGCCGGAGGTGGCGCCAACGACGTCCTCCTCGGGGGCGGCGGCCCGGACAAGCTCGGCGGCGGGGGAGGGCGCGACCTCTGCCGCGGCGCAGGCGGCATCGATCAAGCCAAGAGCTGCGAGATCGCGCGGTCGATTCCATAATCGCCGAAGTCCCTAATTAGGCTTGATCCATGACGCCGGTGCTTGCCAGCGTGGGCGACCTGTACCGCGAGGGGATCGTGGACACCGGCCGCGAGACCGAATTCCTCTTCTTCGTCGCGTTTCTCCTCTCGTTCGGCTTCATCAGGACGAGCGCGCACATGATCCGAGCGCAGGTGAGCTGGTGGCCCGGGAACGTCTCCGTCGGCGGCACCCACATCCATCACCTCGTCTGGGGAATCCTGCTCCTGCTGAGCTGCGGGTACGTCGGCGTGGCGATTCACCCGGGCGATCCCTGGCGGGAAGTCGTCGCGGTTCTCTTCGGGATCGGGACCGGGCTCACCCTCGACGAGTTCGCGCTCTGGCTGAACCTGAAGGACGTCTACTGGGCGAAGGAAGGCCGTCGGTCGATCGACGCGGTTGTGATCGCCGCGGCGGTCTCGGGGATGCTGCTGATCAGCTTCCGCGGCTGGATCGACGCGGCGACTGAGGTCGAGGATGCGGTCTTCGCCCTCACCGGGACGATCGGGATCCTCGGAATCGTCCTGGCGATCGCTAACGCGGCGAAGGAGAAGTTCGGAATGGCGATCCTCTCCGTCCTGATCCCGATGGCGGGCGCGCCCGGCGCCTTCCGGCTCGCGAAGCCGCACTCGGTGTGGGCGAGGCTGTTCTACCCCCACGCCAAGAAGGAGCGCTCGGAGGCGAGATTCGCCGGACCACGGGGAAAGCCGTTCTGGAAGCGAGGCGGCGAGCTACTCGACCGGCTCAGGTTCCTCACCCGGCGACCCGGGCGGGCCTGAGAGCACCAGCTCGTCGATTACGACGCCGAGTGACGCAGCGGCCGGGATCGCCAGCAGCGCCCCCAGTACCCCCGCGAGGTTAGCCCCCACGATCACCGCGACGATCGCGACGGCCGGGTTCACCTTGAGCGCTCCGCCCTTGTACAGAAGGGGCTGGATGATCCGGTCCTGGAGCTGCTGGTAGACGAGGAAGATCACCAACCAGAGGATGGCGTCGCCGGGGCCACCATCGATCAGGAGCACGACCGCCACCGAGAGACCGCCGACGGTCAGGCCGATCAGCGGGATCAGGTCCAGGAACGCCACCAGCGCTGCCATTGGCAGCGCCAGGTGGAACCCCTCAATCTCGAGGAAGATCCAGGTGAGCACACCGGCGGCGATCGCGAGCAGCAGGTTGACGCTCACGTAGGCCTTGACGACCTCGGCGACCCGGTTGGCGATCCGCCGGGCGCGCTCGCGCTGCCCCGACGGCAACCGACCGGTGCCGCGGTCGACCATCCCCCGCCCGTCGAGCAGGAGGAAGAAGGTCAGGGTGATCACGGTGATCGCCGCGAGCAGGTGCTCGAGCAGGCTCACCGTGAACGACCCGAGCGTGCTCGCTCCGCTGCTCAGATGTGAGGGCAGGCCCTTGGCCTGCTCGGTCAGCTTGTCGGTGATGCCGTATTTCTCGTTCAGCTCCTGGAACTGCTCGTTGTTCTCCGCCCAATCCTCTACGTCCCCGACGTAGGTGGGCAGCTTTTTGGCGAGACCCTCGATGTCCTGGATGATCGGCGGGAGGACGTGCAGGACCAGGAACACCAGCGCAACGAAGGCGACCACGTAGACCATCAGGATCGCGAGCACCCTGGGCATCGACCCCGCCCCCGGCCAGACGCGCTGGATCAAGCTGACCGCGGGGTCCAGTGCCAGCGCGAGAAAGATCGCCGCGGCGACCCACTGCAGCGTCGACCGGGTGTGAAGCAGCGCGATCGCGATCAGAACGGCGATCGCCGCCCAGAACAGCGCCACCACCACGATCTTGGCGACCGCCCGGGCCTGGATCTGGTCCGCGCGCATCGAGGTGACGCTAGAGCGCGCTCCGGACCCAATAAATCGTCATCACGCGGGCGCTGGGCTGCGCTAGTCTGCCAAGACTTCGATGACCCACCGGCTCGACAGCCTGGCGCTTCTCCTTCTCCTCCCCCTCCGGGGGGAGTAATCGCTGGGCGGCGCGATAGCCGCGAACTCAGAACAGGTCATCGGAAGTCTTAGGAGAAGGAGGTAGGTGATGAGCGAGGTTGGCGACGTAGGCTCCCCGGTCCCAGAGGAGAACCGGGTCCACATCTTCGATACGACCCTGCGCGACGGCGAGCAGTCGCCCGGGATCTCCCTGAACACCCAGGAGAAGGTCGAGATCGCGCAGCAGCTCGCCCGCCTCGGCGTCGACGTGATCGAGGCCGGCTTCCCGATCACCTCCCCCGGTGACTTCGAGGCCGTCGAGGCGATCGCCCGTAAGGTCGAGGGCCCGGTCGTCTGCGGCCTGTCCCGCACCCACAAGGCGGACATCGACGCCGCCTGGAACGCGATCAAGGACGCCGAGCGGCCGAGGATCCACACCTTCATCTCGACCTCCGACATCCACATCACCCATCAGCTGCAGACGACACGCGAGGACGTCAAGGGCCAGGCGAAGGCAGCCGTCGCCCTCGCGAAGTCCTACACAGACGATGTCGAGTTCTCGCCAATGGACGCTACCCGCGCCGACGTCGGGTTCACCGCCGAGGTCTGCGCGATCGCCGTCGCCGAGGGCGCGACCGTGGTCAACATTCCCGACACGGTCGGCTACACCACACCGGAGGAGTACGCCGCCTACTTCCGCAAGCTCTACGAGCTCGTTCCCGGTCTCGATGGGGTCGAGCTCTCGGTGCACTGCCACGACGACCTCGGTCTCGCGGTCTCGAACTCGTACGCCGGAGTGCTGGCCGGCGCGCGCCAGGTGGAGTGCGCCGTCAACGGGATCGGCGAGCGGGCCGGCAACTGCTCCCTCGAGGAGATCGTGATGCTGCTCAGGACCCGGCGCGATGTCCACGGCCTGGACACCGGCATCGATGCGCGCGAGCTCGCCCGAACCAGCCGGATGGTCTCGCGGCTCACCGGCTACTCCGTGCCGCCGAACAAGGCGGTGGTGGGGAGGAACGCCTTCGCGCACGAGTCGGGCATCCACCAGGACGGGGTCCTGAAGGAGCGCTCGACCTACGAGATCATGGACGCCACCGAGGTCGGTCTGGAGTCGAACTCGATCGTGCTTGGCAAGCACTCCGGGCGCCACGCGCTGCAGGACGCACTCAAAGAACTTGGGTTCGTGGTCGAGGGCGGCGCGCTGAACCAGGCGTTCAAGCGCTTCAAGGAGATCGCGGACAAGAAGAAGCAGGTCACCGCGCTCGACCTGGAGGCGATCGTCTCCGACGAGATGCGCGATGCCGCACAGGCCTACAACCTCGGCTGGTTCGAGGTCGAGGCCGGATCCGAGCGTGCGCCCAGGGCACGGGTCTCCGTCGTCCTGCCGAGCGGCGAGGAGTCGATCGCCGAGGCTTCGGGCGACGGCCCCGTCGACGCAATCTTCGGCGCGATCCGCGACGCGACCGGGACCGACGCGGAGCTACAGCGCTTCGAGGTGGAGGCGGTCACCAGCGGGACCGACGCCCTCGGCGAGGTGAGCGTCTCGGTGCGGGCGAACGGCAAGCTCGCCAGCGGCCAGGGGGTTGCCACCGACATCCTGGAGGCCGCGGCGCGCGCCTTCGTTCGGGCGATCTCCAACGCCCTCGAGGGCGTCGCCGTGCGCGAAGCCGAGGATGCCACCGCCGAGGCGGTAGCCGAGCGCACTCCGGGCCCGTAGCCCTGGCCAGCGGGGTAAGCCCCAATAGGGTTCGGCCGGTGAGGGTTCGCTTACCGGACGCCCCCCAGGCCCAGTCGCCCTTGTGGTGGTTCTGGGAGCGGTTCACCGACTTCCACACGCTTGTCTACAAGGCGAGCCGCGGCCGGATCGGCGGGACCGCGTATGGCGCTCCGATCGCCCTGGTCGAGTCGGTCGGGCGGAAGAGTGGAAAGCGGCGCACCCACCCCTTGATCGCGCGCGAGGACGACGGCAAGCTGATCGTGGTCGCGTCGAAGGGCGGAATCGAGCGCCACCCGGCCTGGTATCTGAACCTGAAGGCGAACCCCGAGACCACCGCGTACTGGCAGGGTAGAAAGAGACGGGTGCGGGCCCGGGACGCCACCGACGCGGAGCGCGAGCGCCTCTGGCCGCTGATGGTCGAGATCTATCGGCCGTACGAGAGCTATCAGCGACGAACCGAGCGGAGGATCCCGGTCGTCATCCTCGAGCCGGCGTCCTGAGCATACGCTCGTACGTGATAGCGTACAGGCGATGGGCGCCGCCAGCAGCCTGAAGACAGCCCCCGCCCCGCGATCGATCGATGGGGCGCTTGGCGACCGGGTGCGAACGCTCCGCGAGAGCATGGATCTCTCGCTTAGAGACTTCGCCGAGCGGAGCGGCGTCAGTGCTCCGATGCTCTCTCAGGTGGAGCGCGGCGAGACGAGCCCGACCCTGGCGGTCGCCGAGAAGATCGCCGCCGGCCTGGAGCTCACTCTCTCGCAGCTTCTGCGGCTGGATGAGACGAAGCATGTCGTGGTCGTCCGGCCGGGCGAGCGCCGGGCTCGTCACAGGCGCGGCCACACGGTCGAGGAGCTCAGTCCGCCGCTGCCCGGGCAGCGAGCGGATGTCTCCGTGCACACGCTCGTGCCAGGCGCCGCGACGGGCGGGCCTGATGATCCTCCGATGCACGAGCCCGGTAGCAGGGAGACCGCGGTGGTCCTGGATGGCGCGGTCGAGCTCTTCATCGACGGGGCTCGCCATCGGCTCGGGGAGGGCGACAGCGTGACCTTCGACGCCGATCTGCCCCATCATTTCGAGAACAACGACAAGGCCGAGGCGCGCCTGATTGCCGTCGTGGCGGCCGGGCTGCGTCGAGGCTGACCACCGGCATGGCCAAGAACCTCTTCGAGAAGATCTGGGACGCCCACGAGGTTGACCGCGACCTGATCTACATCGATCTGCATCTCGTCCACGAGGTCACTTCCCCCCAGGCGTTCGACGGGCTCCGGCTGGCCGGCCGCGGTGTCCGTCGCCCGGACAAGACCCTGGCGACGGCCGACCACAACGTCCCCACCGACGGGACCCCGGCCGCCCGGCTGATCGCGGACGAGCTCTCTCGCAAGCAGGTCGAGGCCCTCGAGGCCAACTGCGAGGAGTTCGGCATCCCGCTCTATTCGCTCGGCTCGGACCGGCGGGGAATCGTGCACGTGATCGGACCAGAGCTCGGCGTCACCCAGCCTGGGATGACGATCGTCTGCGGCGACTCGCACACCTCGACCCACGGCGCCTTCGGCGCGCTCGCCTTCGGGATCGGCACCTCGGAGGTCGAACACGTCCTCGCCACCCAGACCCTCGGCCAGCGCAAGCCGAAGACGATGCGGATCAAGTACTCAGGCGAGCTCGGCTTCGGCGTCACCTCCAAGGACCTGATCCTGGCAACGATCGGCCGCCTCGGCACCGGCGGGATGCAGGGCTACGCGGTCGAGTACGCGGGCCCGGCAATCGAGCCCCTGTCGATGGAGAATCGCATGACTATCTGCAACATGACGATCGAGGGCGGCGGCCGAGCGGGGATGGTCGCGCCGGACGAGACGACCTTCGAGTACATGCGCGGCCGCCCCGGGATCCCGAAGGACTTCGACGCCGCCGTCGAGGCCTGGCGCGAACTGGCCACCGATGAGGGCGCGAGCTTCGATCGCGAGATCGAGGTCGACGCCGCCGCGATCTCGCCGATGGTCACTTGGGGCACGACTCCCGGCATGGTCGTCGAGGTGACCGACGTCGTCCCGGACCCGGCCGCGATGGACTCTCCCGCCGACCGCGAGACGGCCGAGCGGGCGCTCGCCTACATGGACCTCCGCGCGGGCACCCCGATGCGGGAGATCCCGCTCGATCGCGTCTTCATCGGTTCCTGCACCAACTCGCGGATCTCGGATCTTCGTGAGGCCGCCGCGCTCGTCGATGGGCGTAAGATCGCGAGCTCGCTCCGGGGGATGGTCGTTCCCGGCTCGCAGCAGGTGAAGGACCAGGCGGAGCAGGAGGGGCTCGATGAGGTGTTCAAGTCCGCCGGCTTCGAGTGGCGTGAGTCCGGTTGCTCAGCCTGCCTGGGGATGAACCCGGACATCCTCAGCCCCGGAGAGCGCTGCGCTTCGACGACCAACCGTAACTTCGAGGGTCGCCAGGGAGCCGGTGGGCGCACCCACCTGGTCAGCCCGAAGATGGCGGCGGCCGCCGCGGTCGAGGGCCACTTCGTCGATATCCGGCAGTGGGCCTGATGCCAATGGATCCGATCGACATCATCGAGGGCCACGTCGCCGTGCTCGACCGCTCGGACGTGGACACGGACCAGATCATCCCCAAGCAGTTCCTGAAGCGGATCGAGCGGACCGGGTTCGGCGAGTTCCTGTTCTACGACTGGTTCCGTTCCGGCGAGATCGAGCTGGAGCCGCATCCGATCCTGGTCGCCGGCCGGAACTTCGGCTCGGGATCCTCTCGCGAGCACGCCGTCTGGGCGCTGAAGGATTTCGGCTTCGACGCGGTGATCGCGCCCTCGTTCTCCGACATCTTCTATTCGAACTGCACGAAGAACGGACTCCTCCCCGTGATCCTCGACGAGGAGCACTGCCGGGCGGTGGCCGGGGCGGGGGAGGCCCGGATCGACTTGGACGACCAGACCGTTAACTGCGCCGAAGGCGTCTTCCGCTTTGAGATCGACGAGGAGATCAAGCACCGCCTCCTCAACGGGCTCGACGACGTGGCGATCACCCTGCATCGGGCCGAGAAGATCGACGCGTTCGAGGAGTCTGGTGGCGCCGATCGCGGCCCCGTGACCACTTCGCTGTGAGCTCGAAGACCTCCGACTGGGACGCCACCCTCTATCACCAGGTCTCCTCCTTCCAGGAGGGCTGGGCCCGGAGGATGCTCGATGAGCGCCTGCCGCTGGCGGGTGACGAGACCGTGCTCGACGCGGGCTGTGGCAGCGGCCGGGTGACCGCAATGCTGATCGAGCGGCTCCCGCGCGGACGGGTGATCGGGGTGGACGCCGCGCCGTCGATGATCGAGCACGCGCGGCAGGCGCTGGGCGGGGAGGCGACCCTGATCAATGCGGACCTGACCGAGCTCACGCCCGAGCTGCTCTGCGAGCGGGCAGGGGTCGACTCCGTCGACCTCGTGTTCTCGAACGCCACCTTTCACTGGGTTGCCGA
>Ga0299913_10000896_pt1 | contig 20502 bp, 19 predicted proteins | sample RVTome_9_FD_201360 | JGI IMG/M metagenome (GOLD analysis project Ga0299913, IMG submission 201360) | Soil microbial communities from uranium-contaminated site in the Upper Colorado River Basin, Wyoming, United States - RVT155D38 (version 2) ... | reverse complement strand
CCGGCGTGATCGAGCAGCAACGTTGCCGATCCCGTCAGCGCCCGGCCGACCGCCACCGGGCCCGGCAGGAGATAGGGCGGGATCTCGGTCAGCCAGACCAGCGCCTGCCACGCCAGCAGCAGGCCGAGCAGGACGACGAGGGGCCGCAGGGTGGTCAACCGGCTGCGTCTTGGGCATCCGCGAGGCGCGCCAGCAGATCGCCTTGCAGGGCCAGGAGCGCCCCGTCGTGCAGATCGCGCGGCGGCTGACCTTGCGGCTCGATCGCCGGCTCGATCCGGACCGGCTGGCCGGCCATGACGTGGATCCGATGGCCGAGCCGGAGCGCCTCGAGCGGGTCGTGGGTGACCAGGAGCACGGTGCGCCCGGCCAGCAGCGTGGCGGCCAGGGTCTGCAGCCGCGCGCGGGTGATCGCATCCAGCGCCGAGAACGGCTCGTCCATCAGCACGACCGGCCGGTCCTCCATCAGCGTGCGAGCGAGGGCGGCCCGCTGGCGCTGGCCGCCCGACAGGGTCGCCGGCAGCTGAGATGTCTGGCGGGTGAGGCCGGTCCTGGCGATCAGCTGGCGGGCCTGCTCGCGGTCCGCCGGCTCACCGCGCAGCCGGGCGCCGAGCGTCACGTTGTCCTGCACCGGGAGCCAGGGCAGAAGGCTGTCCTGCTGGCTCATCCAGGCGAGCCGTCCGGCCAGCGGACGCCCATCGCTGCATGCGACCGTGCCCCCGCCGATGGGCGCGAGCCCGGCGATCAGGCGCAAAAGGCTGCTCTTGCCGACGCCGCTCGGCCCGAGCAGGCAGGTCCAGGCACCCCCCGACAGGACGAAGTCGAGGTCGTGAAACAACAGCGCTCCGCCGTAGCGAAGCGAGGCGCCGGTCACCTCGATGTCGAAGCGGGTTGGCGAGGTCACGCACGGTCCCTTCGCGAGCGCGCAGGTTCAAAGGGTCGTCCGCGCCGCGGACCTCTCAGCCTTGCCGGCTCCCCTCGTGCGCCGCGCACCATAGAGGCACCGGCATGGCCAGGCAAGCGGGCCTGGAGGCGGTTGGTGGCGATGCCTTGCCGGCGGTAGAATACTGCTGCGCAGCACCAAGGGGGAGAAGACCGATGCCGCCAACCCCGGCCGAGCTCGGGCGTCGGATCGATCAGGCGACCGGGCGCGAGCGCGCCGATCTGGTGATCAAGGGCGGGCGCTTCCTCAACGTCGCCACCGGCACGCTCGACCAGGGCGACATCGCGATCTGCGCCGACGTGATCGTCGGCACGCACGACGCGTACCGCGGGGCCCGCGAGATCGACGCGCGCGGAAAGATCGCGGTGCCGGGTTTCGTCGATGCCCATGTCCACGTCGAGAGCAGCCTGGTCACGCCGGCCGAGTTCGAGCGCTGCGTCCTGCCGCGCGGCACCACGACCGCGATCTGCGATCCGCACGAGATCGCCAACGTCCTGGGTCTCGCAGGCATCCGCTACTTCCTCGAGGCGTCGCGCTCGCTGCAAATGACGCTCAGGGTCCAGCTCAGCTCCTGCGTGCCGGCAACCCACCTCGAGACCGCAGGCGCGCGCCTCGATGCGGCCGACCTCGTGGGCCTGCGCGACGATCCGGCGGTGATCGGCCTGGCCGAGATGATGAACTTTCCGGGCGTTCTGGCCAAGGACCCCGCGGTCCTGGACAAGCTGGCGATGTTCGCCGATCGCCACGTCGACGGCCACGCGCCGCTCGTGCGCGGCTACGACCTGAACGGCTATCTGGCGGCCGGGGTGCGCACCGACCACGAGAGCACGCGTCGGGACGAGGCCGAGGAGAAGCTGCGCAAGGGCATGTATCTGTTCGCCCGCGAGGGCAGCATCGCCAAGGACGTCGCCACGCTCGCGCCCTTGCTCGGCGAGCGGACCTGGCCGTTCTTCGCCTTCTGCACCGACGATCGCAATCCGCTCGAGATCGCCGAGGAAGGCCACATCGACCATGCGCTGAGAACGGCGATCCGGGCCGGAGCGCCGCCGCTCGCGGCATACCGGGCGGCTTCTTATGGCGCCGCGATGGCCTTCGGCCTGCGCGATCGCGGCCGGATCGCCGCCAGCCAGCGAGCCGATGTCGTGCTTCTCGACGATCTCGAGAGCTGCGCGGTCAACGCGGTGGTCTGCGGCGGGGTCCTGGTCGACGACGATCTCTTCTCGGGGCGCCAGCACGCTCCGCCGGTCGGCTATGGCTCGATCAAGCGGGCGCCGGTGGCGCCGGACGAGCTCCGGGTCAAGGCTCCAGGCCCGGCCGGCCCCGTGATCGGCGCGATCGAGAGATCGCTCCTGACAGAGCGCCTAGACCTGACGCTGCCTTACGAGAGCGGGGAACGCCGGCCCGATCCGGCAAACGGCGTGCTCAAGCTCTGCGTGCTCGAGCGGCACGGCATCAACGGCAACATCGGTCGCGGCTTCGTCAAGGGCTTCGGCTCCATGCGGGGCGCGATCGCGTCCAGCATCGGCCACGACAGCCACAATATCGGCGTGGTCGGCGCCAGCGACCTCGACATGGCGCTCGCGGTCAACCGGGTGATCGAGCTGCAGGGCGGCGGCGTAGCGGTCGCCGGGGGCCGGATCGTGGCGGAGCTGCCCCTGCCGATCGCCGGACTGATCAGCGATCGGCCGTTCGAGGACGTGGAGGCGGCGCTGCGGAAATTCCGGAGGGCGACCGGCGAGATGGGCTGTGCCCTGGAAGAGCCGCTTCTGCAGCTGGGGTTCCTGCCGCTGCCGGTCATCCCCCACCTCAAGCTGACTGATCGGGGTCTGGTCGACGTCGGTCGCTTCGAGCTGATCGAGCCTTGAGACCGGCACTGCCGGTCCGCCCGGCGAGGGATCACGGGTTGCGGTCCGGCGGCCGGCGGCTCAGAGTGCCCGTCCAGGGGTGCAGGGGCCCGTGCGAGGTGACCGGCGCCGGCCGGAGAGACGGGGAGCCATGGCGTACTGGCTGATGAAGACGGAGCCCGGGGACTACGCCTGGGAGCAGCTGATCGAGGATCGCGTCGCGACCTGGGACGGCGTGCGCAACCACCAGGCGGCGCGCAACATGCGGGCCATGAGGAAGGGCGACCGGGCGTTCTTCTATCGCTCGGTGGCCGATCCCGCCGTCGTCGGGGTGATGGAGATCGTGCGCGAGGCCTACGAGGCCCCGGACGATCCGCGGCAGAGCTTCGTGCTGGTCGACGTCGAGCCCGTAAAGCCGGTGAGCCGCGAGGTCACGCTGAAGCAGATCAAGTCCGAGCCGCGGCTCGCCCATCTCGCCCTGGTCCGCCAGTCGAGACTCTCGGTCAGCCCGGTCGACGAGGCGGCCTGGCGCCTGATCTGCGAGATGGCAGGCATCGAAGCGTAGCTTGGAACGAACAGACGCCGGGCGATCGCGACGCGGATCGGCTCGGCGGATGGTGTCGAATGCGGCAGCTCGAACTCGATCGGGCGAGGCTTTTGCGGCGCGCCGGGCGGATCGGACGCGGATGCCTTCAGCCGAGTAACCCCCCGAACTCCTGGAGGACTGCCTGGTAGACCGGGCGCTTGAACCCGACGACCAAGTCCAGCACCTCGGCCGGCGTGGCCCAGCGCCACCGGCGAAACTCCGGAAGCTCGCCGTCGAGCCTGATGTCCTCGTCGGTTCCGGTGAAACGGAAGGCGAACCATTTCTGACTCTGGCCGCGGTATCGTTCGTCCCAGTAGGCGGGGATCAGCTCTGGCGGCAGGTCGTAGCCGTACCAGCAGGCGCTCTCGGCCAGGAGCTCGGCGCGCCCTGTGCCCACCTCCTCCAGCAGCTCGCGGCGCGCGGCCTCGAGCGGGCTCTCGCCCGGGTCGATCCCGCCCTGCGGCATTTGCCACTCGTCGCGCAGCGGACCGATGCGTTCGCCGATGAACACCGAACCTGCGCTGTTCAGCAGCATCACACCGACGCAGGGACGGTAGCCCGGCTCTGGTCCGGTGCAGCTAACCCTGGGACCGGCTAGGCGGCTCGACATGACTGCTCTGCCCGGGGGGCGAAGCGAGGCGCTCGATCAGGAAGGCGCTGACCGGCGCCAGCGCGAGGCCTTTCGCATCCAGGGTCGCGACCCAGAGCTCGAGCCGCTCGAGCGACACTGGATAGGCCTGGGCAAGCCCGAGCGCGCCGCCGCTCGCCAGCGCCGCGGCCTCGAGCGCGGCGAGCGACCGGTCGATCGCTGCGGCCGACGGTTCCTCGTCGATCGGGGCCGCCGTGGCCATGTAGGGGAGCGCGAGCGCACCCGCCGTCCCGGCCAGCCGATCGGAGCCCAGCTCCACGAGCCCGAGACCGCGCCGCGCGAGCTCGCCGAGCACGGCAGCCGCCTGAGGGCTGCCGGCAAACCTGCCGCCACTGCCGGCGAGGCCGATGTAGCCGGGGGCGCGCGCCAGCAGCCAGGCAAGCCGGTCGAGGTTGTCTCCAGGGGAGTTGTCGGCCAGCAACAGGTGAGGCCCCGGATCGTCCGCCGGGTAGTCGAGCGGCTCCATGGGCAGGTCCAGCAGCACCTCGTGGCCGGAGGCGCGGGCGCGCTCCGCCCACTCGCTGAGCCCGGTCGCATAAGCAGAGAAATGCAGGCTGACCGCCCCCGGCAGATCGATCGCCCGAGACGTCAGCCGATCCTGCAGGCCGAGCCCGGCCACCACCAGCGCGACCTTCGGCCGCGGTTCATGTCGGTCGAACGGCCGAGCATGGACGACGAGCGGACGACGGCCGTCCGGCGCGATGCGCGGCACCGGCCCGTAGGCGCCAGCCTCGAGCCAAGCGGGCTCGGCCGGCCCGAGGCTTCGGAATCCGGACCGGGTCGACGGGCTCAGCTCCGCGGCGAGCGCCATCTCGATGCTGGCCGCATCGGCAAGTCGATCCCGTGCGCTATCACTGAGCCACCCGGCCGACACCGTCCCGAGCAGCAGCACCACGAGACCAGCCACGAGGATCGGGGCGATCCTCCCGGCCCGGCTGCGCCATCCCTTCATCCGGTGGCAGCCGACCAAGCAAGATCAGGCTGGCTTGCCACGAAGCTTTGGCGATCACTGGCTGGTTTGCGCACCGAACATGGCGACGCCGCGCAGGAGGTCGAGGGCTCTCGCCAGCTGATAGTCATCGGGCAGCTCGCCCTCCTCAGGGGTCTCCGCAGAAACGGCGGGGTCACTGGCCTCATCGTTGTCGGCCGGCTCGGTGACCGCCTCGTTACCGAGGCTGCCGCGGAGATCGGCCTCGCGGCGCGCCGCGCTGCCCTCCTCGATGACCTCCACCTTGGACTGCCTGACCTCGATGTCCGGCACGATGCCCGTGGCCTGGATCGACGTTCCCGAGGGCGTGTAGTAGCGCGCGGTGGTCAGACGGATCGCGCCGTGGCCTGGCAGAGGCATGATGGTCTGCACCGAGCCCTTGCCGAACGACTGGGTGCCCATCACGATTGCCCGGTCGTGATCCTGGAGGGCGCCGGCCACGATCTCCGAGGCCGAGGCCGAGCCGCCGTTGATCAGAACCACGATGGGACGGCCGTCGATCAGCTCGCCGCGGCGCGCATTGAACCTCTGGATACTGTCCGAACGCCGACCGCGGGTCGAGACGATCTCGCCGCGGTCCAGGAAAATGTCGGCCACCGAGACGGCCTGCTCGAGCAGACCGCCGGGATTGTTGCGCAGATCGAGGACGACACCCTTAAAGCCGGGACCGATCTGCTTCTTCATCTCCTCGATGGCGTCCAGCAGGCTGTGCTCGGTCTGCTCATTGAACGTCGTCACCCGCAGGTAGCCGATGTCGCCTTCCGCCCGCCAGCGCACCGGGGAGATGGTGATCACGGCTCGATTCATGCTGACATCGAGCGGGTCCTCGCGGCCGGGGCGACGCAAGGTGAGCGCGATCGAGGTGTCCACCGGCCCGCGCATCCGCTCCACCGCCTCGGCCAGGGTCATTCCGAGCACCGGCTCGCTGTTGATGTGGGTGATCACGTCGCCGGCCTGGATTCCGGCACGGTGCGCCGGCGTTTCGTCGATCGGCGAGACCACCTTCACCAAACCTTCCTCCATCGTCACCTCGATCCCGAGCCCACCGAACTCACCCTTCGTCTGGACCTGCATGTCGCGGTATTTCTTGGCGTCCAGGTAACCGGAGTGAGGATCCAGCGACGTCAGCATGCCGTTGATCGCCGACTCGATCAGCTCCTCGTCGGTGACCTCCTCGACATATTCCGCGCGCACCCGCTCGAAGACGTCGCCGAACAGCTTGAGCTGCCGGAAGGTATCAGAGGAGCCCGCCTGCGGCACCCCGGACGACAGCAGGTACGTCGAGAATGCCAAGACGCTCAAGGCAAAGACGTTGGTTACACTCTTGCGCATCAACCTCTGACCTTGCTGGTGTTAGCGGCCAGCCACGGGAGTGGATCGACTGGCCGACCATTCCGCCGGAGCTCGACATGGAGCCTGGGAGACAGCGTGCCCTGCCTGCTCATCACGCCGACGACCTGCCCGGTCCGGACCCGGTCGCCGATCTGCACCTCGAGCTCAGAGAATCCCCAAAGCAACGTATGATATTCGCGCTCGTGCGCAATGATCAAGAGCAAGCCATAGCTTCGGAACGCGCCGGCAAACACGATCCGCCCATCTTCGGGGGCGGCCACGGGCTGGCCGCGGGCCGTCGAAATCGTGACGCCCGGCCCATCCAAATCGCCTGCGGCCTCGCCCAGGCGCGCCAAAACCCTGCCAGGTATGAGCACGATCGGCGCAGGATCGAGCCGGGATGGCGCGACATGCGCCATCCGGCCGGACAGCGGCAAAGCCGGCAATGCCGACGCGTCCATCGGCTCGACGCGCCGGGCAGCCCACCGCGTGACGTCCGGCAGCGCCGGCTCGAGGTCGCCCCTGAGCGCCGCGTGGACCGGCCTGACGGGCGGCGGCAGCGAAACCGGGGCAGCCCGAGAGGCGAGCTGGACCCTCGTCAGGTCGAGAACCTGATGCGGGATCATGGCGACCAGGTGAGCGGCCGCCGGCTGAACGCCATCGACGCCCCGCGCGAGACGTTCCTGACCGGAAATCAGCGCCTTGACGACTGCGTCGCCGGCGCGCCCCGCCCGGCGGGAGATCTCGAGAGAGGCCTCGTCCAGCGCCGGAGCGTCGGCTTGCGGCCCGGCCCGAGCGGCACGCGCGTCCTCCACCGCCAGCACACGCCGCGCCAGCACCTGCTGCTCCGTCCGTAGCGCCACCAGCCCGGCCCGGATTTCAGGCAGCCGGGCCAGCGCCCGAGCGCGCGCCTGCTGCTTCTCGCCGCGCTCCCTTCGCACGTGCTCCAGCTCCTCGGCCATGGCCGAGGCCCGTGATCGGGCCTGCCGATGCTCTGCCGTGATCGCCTCGGCTTCCTTGCGCATGGCGTCCGCCCTGGCTTCGGTCGTCCTCAGGCGTCCCAGGATCACCGGGCTGATCGCGAGCAGGCGAGCCTTGGAGGTCCCATCGAGCTCGACGTTGCGGCTCAGGGCAGCCAGACCGGCGACCGCCTTCGCGGTGATCTCCCGGCTCTCACGAAGCTCCCGCAGCCGAGCGAGCAGCCTCGGCACGGTACGGTCGAGCTCGCGCTCGAGGGTCTCGATCTGCTGCCGTCGTTGGCTGAGCGTCCCGGCGACTCTCTTCTCCCGCCGGTCCAGCTCCTCGCTCTCTCGGTCGAGCTCGCCGGCTCGCCGACCGATCGCACGGTGCCGCGCCTCGTATCGGGCCAGGCGCTCGCGCACCTCGCCGAGGCGGACCAGCAGGTCCGGGCGCCGATGAGCTCTTCGCCCGGCCGCCTCGGGCATCGCGAGGCGTTTTCGGATCTCGAGGAGCCGGCCGGCGTTATGGCCGCCGCCATCGACGACGACGCGATCGTTCGGCGCCAGCCCGGCCCGGGCCGGGGACACGCCCCCGGGCGTGCCGAGGATCGAGACCAGAGCACCGGCGATCAGCGCGGCGACCACGCGCATCAGAAACCTCGATGCAGGCGCATCGCCCGGGTCTCGTGCCGGGCTGCACCCGGCGCCATCCTCGATCCGCGAGGTCGCGGCAAAAGCGCCGGTCGCGATGCGGCGGGCCGGGCAGAGCCCGGGCGCCGCGAGGACGAGCACGGCGCCGCGCTTGCCCACCAGTCTCGATCTCCAGGCGGAGCCATCGCTCATTCGTACCTTATTGCATCGTCTCCGACCGGTCTGGAAAACGTCTCGTCCCAGGACCGCCTGGGGACCGCGCCTGGTCCCCACTCCTCGACGCAGCTCAGACGCTCATCAAGGATCGGCGCCGGCCCGAAGTGCCGCCGCCCTCCGATGTGCGAAAGCCGCGCTCTTCAGCCGACCGGACAGACTGCCAGCTCGACATCGTCCGGGTAGAACAGGGTCATGCCGGTTGCGAATGTGACGAACGCGAAGCCGCCCACGTCCTGGCCGTCGGCGGTGACGTGGTCGCCTGCGGTTCCCGTGGCGACCACCTCGGCATCGGTGGCGAGCGCCAGCTGGCCCTGCCCGGAATCGGCTAGCAGCACGATTTCGTCGTTGCTGTCGGCGAGCATGTCGTCCAGGCGCAGAACCAGGTCCATCTCGCCGTCGTCGACCATCGGCTGGAGCGGGCGCGAGGGCTCCCCCGGCTCGGCCCTCTGGCCCGGCAGGGCCAGGTCCTCACTCAGGTCCAGGAGGTCGATCGCCAGTCTTTCCAGGGGCTCCTTGCCGACCGCTGCCACGCTGCGGCCAGCCTCCGATTCGGCAAGCTGCATGGGTTGGGTCTCCCGCACTATGGCCTCGTCCTCGTCGGAGAGGATCGGGAGAGATTAACCATGCATTGGTTGACACATCGTTAATGCCCGGCCAGCTCAGCCCGGTATTCCCGCCGACCGCCAACTGCGGCTCGGACCCGGATCCGACACCTCCAAGGCGGCAGGCCGCCGCGAGAGAACCCGGACCGATGCACCCTGAACGATCCGGCGTCTTCGCTCCTCGCGCACGGGGCCGGGAGCGTACCGGATGGCTTAGCGGGCGGCCGAAGCAGGGGCGCTGACGGCGGCCGAGCTCCGGTGGCTCGATTCTCCGGTCCGCCGCTGCCAGGGCAGGTGGACCTGCGCCGCCAGCCGGCCGAGCACGTAGCTGGGCCGTGCGGCGCCGGCGATCAGCAGGTGGCGCGCGCCTCGCAGCCAGCGGCGGTTGGCGATGTCGAAGCCGGCGAGGCGGTAGTAGACGCGCGCCTGCATCAGCCGCTCCCGTTGCAGCCGGCGCCACCAGGGCTCGGCGCGCAGCTCGGCCAGGTACTCGTCCCGGGTCGGCTCGGGGCGACCGCCGCGGCGCGCCCGCATGCAGGCAATGGTCCAGTCGCCCTTCTCCCAGCTCTGCCGGGTACGCGAGGCCATCACCGAGCTGCCGTGGATGCGGTAGTTCATGAGCACCTCGTCCTGCTGCAGCACGAGGTGGCCCTGCTCGGCGACCCGGTTCCAAAGGTCGATGTCCTCCGCGCCCTCGAAGTCGGGCCGGTAGCCGCCGACCGCGAGAATGGTCGGCCGGTGCAGCGCCGCGGCCGGGTGATTGATGCCGATCGGCTCGCCCGATGCGAGGTGGCGCTCGAGCGCCTCGCGGGTGGTGATTTGCTCGCATTTGGTCTTGCCGAACACTTTTCCCTCGGCGTTGATGTAGAAGGCCCGGCAGGAGAACACCTTGACGTCGGGATGGGCGCCGATGAAGGCGAGCTGCCGCTCGATGCGGTTCGGCAGCATGACGTCGTCGTGATCGAGGTTGATGATCCACTCGGCGCGCGCTTCCTGGAGCGCGCGGTTGCGCGCCCGCGCGCCGCCGCCATTGGCCTGCCGGATGACCCGCACCCGCGGATCGGCCGCGGCAAGCTCGGCGAGGATCGCCGGGCTGTCGTCGCTCGAGCCGTCGTCGATCGCGACCAGCTCGAGGGCGCGATGGGTCTGCGCCAGCACGCTTTCGATCGCCTCGCGCAGGAATGCCTGACCGTTGTAGACGGGCATCACGACGGAGACGAACATCCCGGGACTCCTGGGGTGGCGCACGCGAGCCATAAAACACGGAAAAGCGTTGATGCTTTACGAAACGGGATTGGCGCGGGCGACGGCGCCCTCCCATCACGCCGCAAAATCGTCGAGATGAACCGCGCGCGCCGCAAGCTCGCTGCCGGCGAGCGCGGCGAGCAGCCGCCGGTCGGCGGTGACCAGACGCGCGCGGGCCCGTTCGGCGCAGGCCAGGTGCACGCCAGGTAGAGGCAGTCGTAGATCGGGTGCCGGAGCCGAAAAGCGACTCCGATCGCGCGGTCGACGAGAGCCTCGCTTCGGTGGAGACCGGTGAAACAGCGTCTCAACGAGGCGCAAACGAAGCGTGCCTGCTCGCCGGTGATTTCGCCCCGCGCCGACGCCCGGCGAAGCGACTTGCTCCAGCGCTCGCGGCCGAGTTGAATGATCCTCCATGGCCGCCGCACGCCCGGATGTCACCACCCGTCTTCGTCTGGCCTCCGGGCTGGTGCTGATGAGCTTCGCGGCCACGCACCTCCTGAACCACTCGCTCGGCATCCACTCGCTCGCCGCCATGGAGGGCGGCCGGACGCTGTTCTTGTCGGCATGGCGGAGCTGGCCCGGCACGCTCCTGCTCTACGGCGCGCTCGCCTGCCACGTCGCCCTGGTGGTACACAAGCTCTACCGTCGGCGCACCCTGCGCGTGCCGCGCTGGGAGATGGCCCAGATCGCGCTCGGCCTGCTGATCCCGTTCTGGCTCGTGGTGCACGTTGTCGGCACCCGCGGCGTGCACCAGCTGTACGGCGTCCACGACAGCTACGCCTACGAGCTCGACGTGCTGTGGCCGGAAGGCGCCTGGCGCCAGACCATCATGGTCCTGATCGTCTGGCTGCACGGCTGCATCGGCGTTCACTTCTGGCTGCGCATCCGACCTTGGTACCAGCAGGCCAGGCCCTGGCTGCTGCTGGTCGCCGTGCTGCTGCCGACCCTGTCCCTCATCGGCTTCGTCGACGGCGGGCGCGAGCTCCGGGCGCGGGCCGCGGCCGATCCCGCCTGGTTCGCGGCCGAGGCCGAGGCCGGCGACTGGCCGGACGCCGCGGAGAGGGCGTGGGTCTACCGGGTCGAGGAACGGGTCCTGAACGGCTTCGTCCTGCTGCTCGCGGTGGTCGCCGGCGCCCGCGGGGCGAGGCACCTCTGGTCCCGCTACGCCGGGCGGGTGCGGCTGCGCTATCCTGACGGCACGGTGGTGGCGATCGCGCCGGGCATGAGCGTGCTCGAGGCCAGCCGCTCGGCCGGCATCCCGCACGCCTCGGTGTGCGGCGGCCGCTGCTCGACCTGCCGCGTGCGGGTCGGCGAGGGCGCCGACCGGCTGCCGCCGCCGGCGCCCGACGAGGCCAGGGTCCTGGCGCGCATCGCCGCCGATCACGGCGTTCGCCTCGCCTGCCAGCTGCGGCCGAGCCACGATCTCGCGATCGCGCCGCTGCTGCCCCCCGGCGCCGGGCCCCGCCACGTCCGGGTCCAGGTCAATCCGGGCCAGGGCGTCGAGCGCGAGGTGGCGGTGCTGTTCGCCGATCTGCGCGCGTTCACGCGCATGGCCGAGGGCCGCCTGCCCTACGACGTGGTATTCGTCCTCAACCAGTACTTCGAGGCGATGGGCCGCGCGATCGAGGAGCAGGGCGGCCGGGTCGACAAGTTCATCGGCGACGGCATCATGGCCCTGTTCGGCGTCGATCGCGAGCCCGCGGCCGCCTGTCGGGACGCGCTCGCGGCGACCCGCGCCATGGCGCTGGCGCTCGAGCATCTCAACCAGCACCTGGCCCACGACCTGCGCGAGCCGCTTCGGATCGGCATCGGCCTGCATGCCGGCCCGGTGATCCTCGGCGAGATGGGCTACCGGCGCGCGACCTTGCTGACCGCGGTCGGCGACACGGTCAACGTCGCCGCCCGGCTCGAGGCGCTGACCAAGGAGTTCGAGGCCCAGCTCGTGGTCTCGGCGCGCCTCGCCGAGAGCGCCGGCGTCGACCTCTCGGCCGCCGAGCTGCGAGAGATCGAGATCCGCGGCCGCCGGCGGCCGCTTCGGGTCCGGCTCGTGCCGGACGCCCGGGCGCTGCCGGTCGCCCTGGCGGGAGAGCGGCGAAGACACAATCTCGTCCGAAACTGGTGGCCGACGTTGCTGGCCAGACGCCGACCGCTGGACGCGCGGTCGTCATGAGCTAGCTGGAACAGCAGACTGACCGGTTGGCACCTCGGCAAGCGCGATGCTCCCGCTCGCAGCTTGCCCGATTCGGGAACCGCACGCCATGCCTCTTGCCGGCCCGTGGATCCGATACGCCGCTCTCGGTCTGTGCCTGACCGCGCCTCTCGAGCTTCGCGCCCAGGAAGGCGGCGTGCCGGTGGACCTGGAGCTGGTGCTGGCAGTCGACGTCTCGGGCAGCATCGACGACGTCGAGGCGCGGCTGCAACGGGAGGGCTACGTCGCGGCCTTCCGCCATCCCGAGGTGGTCCACGCGATCCAGGGCGGCATGTTCGGGCGCATCGCGGTGACCTATTTCGAGTGGGCCAACGACGAGTACCAGCGCCTGGTCGCCGACTGGACCTTGCTCGAGGATCCGGCTGGCATTCTCGGCTTCGCCGATGCGCTGGCCGAGGCGCCGCTCAGCCGGGGCCGCTGGACCTCGATCAGCGGCGCCATCGATTACGGCTCCGCCCTGTTCGACGGCAACGGCTTCGACGGTTTTCGCAAGGTGATCGACGTCTCGGGCGACGGCTACAACAATCGCGGCCGGCCGGCCGAGCGGGCGCGCGACCAAGCGGTCGCGGCCGGGATCACCGTCAACGGCCTGCCGGTGGTCAACGACCGCCCCAATCCCTGGGGCAGCCCGCCGGCGTTCGATCTCGACGTCTACTTCGAGCAGCGGGTGATCGGCGGCCCCGGGGCGTTCATCGTGGTCGCCGAGGATTTCACCGCCTTCGCCTCGGCGATCCTCTCCAAGCTCCTGCTGGAGATCGCTGGTGATTTCTCATCGTCCCGGGAGCTCGCTGCAGCGCGCTGACCTCGCCGGGGCGCCGTCGCGAACAAGCCGCCCCCTGGTTTGGATCTGCTTGCAGCCGTAGCAGCTTCCTTCACGGGTCCATCGTCGCCAGATGACGGGAGCGCCGGCGTCGGGCCAAGCCCATTAAATACTTTCATTATTCGAGCTTGGTCGTAATATCGATCCAACAAATCAGGGGAGCAAAGCCATGGCTCGATGCCAGATCCTCACGGAGATCGGCCGACGCCAGTTTCTCAAAGGAAGCGGTGCGGCCACGGCGGGAGCGGTGGCCGGCGCCGTGGTGGCCGCGGCGCCGGCGCGTGGGGCTTTCGCGCCGGCGCGGGTCACCTACCCGTCAAGCCGGCTGGCCAATCTCGCCGACCTGAGGGTCAACGAGCCCTTCGACATCAGCTATCCGGACGCCGATTCCCCGGGCGTGCTGCTCAAGCTCGGCCAGCCGGTCGAAGGGGGCGCTGGGCCAGACGGCGACGTGGTCGGCTTCTCGATCCTCTGCCCGCACAAGGGCTATCCGCTCGCCTACGACCCGTCGGACCGCGTGTTCAACTGCGCGGGCCACTATTCGCGCTTCGATCCCGAGAGGGGCGGGCTGCAGATCTGGGGACAGGCAACCCAGAACCTGCCGCAGTTCGCGCTCCGGGTCGACGACGGCGGCGACATCTACGCCGAGGGCGTGGACGAGCTGATCTACGGCCGGCTCAGCAACGTGCTTTGAGGGAGGCGGGACCCATGGCTTACAAGCGCAACGTCGATCGCCTGCCGATCATCCCGGCCGATGCCAGGGAGCAGAGCGTCGTCTGCCACTTCTGCATCGTCGGTTGCGGCTACAAGGCCTACAGCTGGGACGTCAACCGGCAGGGCGGCACGGCGCCTGGCGAGAACAAGTTCGGCGTCGACCTCGGCGAGCAGCAAGGTGCGGAGACCACCGCGTGGTACGCGCCGTCCATGTACAACATCGTCCGGCAGGGCGGCAAAGACGTCCATCTGGTGATCAAGCCCGACAAGGAGTGCGTGGTGAACTCGGGCCTCGGATCGATCCGCGGCGCGCGGCTGGCCGAGCTGTCCTACTCGCGCACCACCTCGAGCCAGCTCCAGCGCCTGACCGACCCCCTGGTCTGGCGCTACGGCCAGATGCAGCCGACCGGCTGGGACGACGCGCTCGATCTGGTCGCCCGGGTGACCGCGGCGGTGATCCGGGAGCAGGGCGAGGACGGCCTCTTCGTCTCGGCCTTCGACCATGGTGGGGCGGGCGGCGGCTACGAGAACACCTGGGGCACCGGCAAGCTCTATTTCGGTGCCATGAAGATCCGGAACATCCGCATCCACAACCGCCCGGCCTACAATTCCGAGGTCCACGGCAGCCGCGATATGGGCGTGGGCGAGCTCAACAACGCGTACGAGGACGCGGAGTTCGCCGATACCATCGTCGCAATCGGCACCAACGCGCTCGAGACCCAGACCAACTATTTCCTGAACCACTGGGTCCCGAACCTGCGCGGCACGTCGCTCGCCAAGAAGCAGGCCGAGATGCCGGACGAGCCGCACGCGCCTGCCCGGGCGGTGATCGTCGACCCGCGCCGCACCGTGACCGTCAACGCCTGCGAGGCCGAGGCGGGCAAGGACAACGTCCTGCACCTCGCGATCAGGTCCGGCACCGACCTCTCTCTGTTCAACGCCTGGCTCACCTACGTCGCCGACCAGGGCTGGCTGGACCGGGAGTTCATCGACGCCCACACCTCGCACTTCGACGAGGCGCTGGCCGCGAACCGGACCTCGCTCGAGCAGGCGGCCGAGATCACCGGCCTGCCGGTCGAAGACATCCGCACCGCTGCGCACTGGATCGCCGAGCCCAAGGAAGGCAGCCGGCGACGGACCATGTTCAGCTACGAGAAGGGGCTGATCTGGGGCAACGACAACTACCGCACCAACGGCGCGCTCGTGAACCTGGCGCTGGCCACCGGCAACATCGGCCGGCCGGGCGGCGGCTGCGTGCGCATGGGCGGCCATCAGGAGGGCTACGTGCGCCCGTCGGACGCGTTCATCGGCCGGCCCGCGCCCTATGTCGACACGCTCCTGATCGAGGGCCGGGGCGGCGTGCACCACATCTGGGGCTGCGACCACTACAAGACCACGCTGAACGCGCTCGAGTTCAAGCGGGTATACAAGGAGCGCACCGACAAGGTGAAGGACGCCATGAATCGCGTGCCGGCGGGCGATCGCGAAGCCATGGTCGAGGCGATCATGGGCGCGATCCGGGACGGCGGGCTGTTCGCGGTCGACGTCGACATCGTGCCGACCCTGATCGGCGAGGCCTGCCACGTGGTGCTGCCGGCCGCCACCTCGGGCGAGATGAACCTCACATCGATGAACGGCGAGCGGCGCATGCGGCTGACCGAGCGCTACATGGATCCGCCCGGCCAAGCCATGCCCGACTGCCTGATCGCGGCGCGGCTCGCCAATCACCTCGAGGCCACCTTCCGCGCCGCGGGCGACGCCGCCACCGCCGACAAGTTCAAAGGCTTCGATTGGCAGACCGAGGAAGACGCGTTCATGGACGGCTACCACCAGAACGCGGCAGGTGGCGAGTTCGTGACCTACGAGCGCCTGCGGGCGATGGGCACCAATGGCTTCCAGGAGCCGGCGGCCGGCTTCGAGAACGGCGAGATCGTCGGCACCAAGCGCCTCTACACCGACGGCCAGTTCTCGACCGAGGACGGCAAGGCGCATTTCATGCCAACCACGTGGCGCGGCCTTCAGGCGCCCGGCAAGCAGGCGGAGATGGAGAAGTTCCCGTTCCTGATCAACAACGGGCGCGCCAACCACGTCTGGCAGTCGGCGTATCTGGATCAGGAGAGCGAGCTGGTGATGGACCGCTGGCCGTTCCCCTTCCTCGAGATGCACCCGGACGACATGGCCGAGCTCGGGCTGAAGGAGGGCGACCTCGCCGAGGTCTGGAACGACAACGGCGCGACCCAGGCGATGGTCTGCCCGACGCCGACTGCAAAGCGGAAGGAGACTTTCATGCTGTTCGGCTACCCCAAGGGGGTGCAGGGCAACGTGGTCTCGGCCGGGGTCAACGAGCTCGTGATCCCCAATTACAAGCAGACCTGGGGCAACATCCGAAAGCTCGCCGACGCACCTGCCTCGGTCCGGCACCTTTCCTTCAAGTCGCAGGAATATCGGCCCGGTTGATCTGCGGGATCGAGCGTAGGGACGCCGCCGCCAGCCGGCACTGGCCGCGGCGTCAGCGGGTTGTCACAGCCAGGACGCTGGAAATGTCGAAGGATGAGGCATTATACCCGATGCCTCGCGAAGGTATCGGATTCGAGGACATGGAAGAGAAAGCTGCTCTTGCGGCCCTGGCAGCACTGGCCCACGAGACCAGGCTCGCGGTGTTCCGCCTGCTCGTCACGGCCGGCCCGAGTGGCCTGCCGGCGGGGGACATCGCGGAGCGGGTCGGCGTGGTGGCCTCCACGCTCTCCTTTCATCTCAAGGAGCTCGACCGGGCCGGCCTGCTGCGCTCCTGGCGACGGCAACGGCAGGTGTTCTACGCCGCGGACTTCGAGGGGACCCGCGGACTCCTGACCTTCCTGACCCGGGACTGCTGTCAGGGCCGTCCCGAGATCTGCGGCGACCTGACCCGACTCGCGGCTTTGCCCGAACCCGAAGAAGCCTGAGACGTCGAATGGTCGAGAAACTCTACCATGTGCTCTTCCTGTGCACCGGCAACTCGGCGCGCAGCATCATGGCCGAGTCGATCCTGAACCGCCACGGACGTAGCCGATTCGAGGCGTACAGCGCGGGCAGCCATCCGGCCGGCCAGGTGACCCCGATCGCGCTCGAACTCCTGGAGCGGTACAATCACCCGACCGCCCGACTCCGAAGCAAAAGCTGGGACGAGTTCGCCGGCCCGGATGCGCCGCAGCTCGACTTCGTGTTCACGGTCTGCGACAACGCCGCCGGCGAGGTTTGCCCGATCTGGCCCGGTCAGCCCATGACCGCGCATTGGGGCGTCGAGGATCCGGCCGCCTTCGTCGGGCCGGAGGAGAAGAGGCTGCGCCTGTTCCGGGATGTCTATTTTCAGCTCGAACGGCGCATCCGGATCTTCACGAGCCTGCCAATCGCCTCGCTCGACAAGCTGAGCCTGCAAAAGCGCCTGGACGAGATCGGCCGAACCCGGGCGGAAGCGCCCGCCTAGTGAGCGCCGCGCGGTTCGACCTGCCGCGTCGCCTCGCGGCGGAGGCGCTCGGGACCGGCTTCCTGCTGGCGACCGTCGTCGGCTCGGGCATCATGGCCGAGCGCCTGGCCGACGGCAACCTGGCACTCGCCCTGCTCGCCAACGCGATACCGACCGGCGCCATGCTGGTCGTGCTGATCACCGTCTTCGGCCCGATCTCGGGCGCGCACCTCAATCCGGCGGTGACGCTGGCCTTGTTTCTGCGCCGCGCGATCGGCGCGCCCGACGTGTCGGCCTACGTCGCCGCGCAGCTGGTTGGCGGCGCGATCGGCACCTGGTGCGCGCATCTCATGTTCGACCTGCCGATCCTCATGTGGGGCGCCACGGCGCGCGCCGGCATCGGGCAATGGGCGGGCGAGGCCATCGCGACCTTCGGCCTGGTCGTCACGATCCTCGCCTGCGTGCGGTTCCGGCCCAAGGCGGTGGCGGGCGCCGTCGGCCTCTATATCACCGCCGCCTACTGGTTCACCTCCTCGACCTCGTTCGCCAATCCGGCGGTGACCTTCGCGCGCACGCTGACCGACAGCTTCGCAGGCATCCGCCCGGCCGATGCGCCCGCCTTCATCGCCGCTCAGCTGGTCGGGGCCGTCCTCGCCACCTGGCTGTTCGGCTGGCTCCTGCCCGAGGTCAAGCCCGCAAGCAAACACGAAAAGGCCCGAAAGCAGCGCCTCCGGGCCTGAACGCGTCGGCCGTCCGATGGCAGGCGGCTAGCGCGCGGCTCTGTAGAGCTTCTGCGTCATCTCGAAGATCTCTTCCGGGTGGTACTCGGGCGTGAAGGCGTCCCCGCTACGCGCGTGCAGCTTCTCGCTCGCTGCCAGCCCTTTCGCTATCGGACGGCGAGGGCTGACGGCCCTCGAACAGGGGCCGCTCCCCGGCGAGCCCGCCGCCGACCACGTCGAAGAAGGCCCGCACGCGCGCCGTCCGCTTCAGGTCGGTGTGGGTGACGACCCAGAGCTCGCGTGCCAGCTCCGGGACCGGGTCCGACAGGGCGCGCGCGAGCCCGGGCTCGAGGTCGCCCAGATAGCAGGGCAGGACCGCAAGGCCGATCCCCGCCTTCGCCGCGTGGAGCTGGTTGACGAGGCTGCTCGTCCGGTACACGAACGCCTGCTCGGGCGCAGTCGCGCTGAGCCACGCGGCGGCGTTGATGCCAGCGGCGGCCTCGTCCCAACCGATCAGCGGGTGCGCTTTGAGATAAAGCGGTGAGGCGAGAACGCCGTGTGCCTCGACGTATCTGCTTGCTCCGTAAGCCGTCCAGGCGACGTCGGCAAGCTTGCGGCCCCATAGATCGCCCTCCTTGGGTCGCATCGGACGCAATGCCACGTCCGCTTCCCGCCGCGTGAGGCTGAGGATCCGATTGTCGAGCGCGAGCTCGACCGCGATGCCCGGATGGGCCCGCCGGAACGCTGCGAGATGTGGCGTGAGGATGCGATGCGCGAGCGTCTCCGAGGAGGTCACCCGCAGCCGCCCGGTGAGGCGGTGATCGCGCCCGGCAATGTCGCGGGCCAGCGCCAGAGCTTCCTCCTCCATGCGTTCGGCCGCGACCGCCACCCGCCTGGCCAGGGGCGTTGGCTCGTAGGCGCCGCCGGGAAGGCGCTCGAACAGCGGTTGGCCGAGCCGCGCCTCGACGACCTGAAGGCGCCGGAATGCGGTGGAGTGGTCAATCCCGAGCGCGCGAGCGGCGCCGATCAACCCGCCCGCGCGGGATACCGCCAGCACCAGCCGCAACGCGTTCCAGTCATCCGTCATCGCTTGCAGTTTCGCAAATGACGCTTGGACATGCGCGTATCGCCTTGCGCAGTCGCAGCCTTTACCTTGCCCAGCAGCTTGTCAATCGGGTCCGTCCTTTGGGCGATCGCACCGCTCGGAAGGACTTAAGGAGGCCAGTCATGAAGCTATACTATGCGCCAGGCGCCTGCTCGCTGTCGCCGCACATAGTCGCCCGAGAGGCGGGCATAGCCGTGGATCTCGAGCGGGTCGATCTCGGCAAGAGCCCGCACCGGACCGAAACCGGCGCCGACTTCACGGAGATCAACCGCAAGGGTTATGTGCCGGTGTTGCGCCTCGACGACGGGCAGTTGCTCACCGAAGGCGCCGCCATCGTCCAATATCTCGCGGACCTCGCCCCGGAATCGGGGCTGGCGCCCGGCGCAGGCACGCTCGAGCGCTACCGCCTGCAGGAATGGCTGAGCTTCGTCGGCACGGAGCTCCACAAGATGTTCAGCCCCTGGTTGTTCCATCCCGAGCATGGTGAGCGGGCCGCCCAGGCGGCGCGGGCGAAGATCGGCGAGCGCCTTGCCTTCCTCGACGCGCATCTTGCCGAGCACCTCTACCTGCTTGGGCGTAGCTTCACCGTGGCTGACGCCTACGCATTCACGATCGTCGGTTGGGCCCGGTTGATGCGGATCGATCTTGCGCCCTTCGCGCACCTGAAGAGCTACATGGACCGCATCGCATCCCGACCTAAGGTCCAGGAAGCGATGCAGATCGAGGGCTCCTGACCGTGGGCGGTCCGGCGAGCCAAGGAAATTGAACCCGCAGATCGGAGGAAAGGACAATGGGAGCTCCTTCACCGGACCTCTGCAACCTGTGGCTCGCACGCGCTTTCAACGCGCAAGATGTCGAAGCCGCAGCAGCCATGTACCACCCGGACGCCGCGATCGTGCAGGTAAATCAGGTGCACCGGGCCACGCGGGTCGCACGCGGAGCGAGCGGCATCCGCGAAACGATGGCGGCGTACATCGGCCTGAAACCGCATATGGACGTGGTGACCCATCATACGACGGTGGCCGGTGACTTCGCCATGACCCGCTCGCAATGGCTCATCACCGGCGTCGACGATGATGGCGAGCCGCTCGAAGTGCATCATCACGGCATGGAAGTACACCGCAGACTGCCCGACGGCACGTGGGTGTTCTTCATGGACCACCCGTTCGGCGCCGACCCCGATTGGGCGGTCGCGCGGCCTCCGCACACGGAGTGACGTGACGCTCGACATAGAGGCCCGGAGGATGGGGACCTCCGGGCCTCGAAGCGTGTGAAGCGAGCTGTGCGCGGCTACCTCGCGGCCCTGTAGAGCCTCTGCGCCATCTCGAAGATCTCTTCGGGATGGTACTCGGGCGTGAAGGCGTCCCCGGCACCGTCCAGCTCGGCGAGCTTGCCGCCCTCGGGCGGGCCGTCGACCACCTCGAGCGGGCCGCTGCCGTCGGGCGCCGTGCCGTGCCAGACCGCGGAGACCGACCTGTAGT
>Ga0299913_10000895_pt1 | contig 20509 bp, 19 predicted proteins | sample RVTome_9_FD_201360 | JGI IMG/M metagenome (GOLD analysis project Ga0299913, IMG submission 201360) | Soil microbial communities from uranium-contaminated site in the Upper Colorado River Basin, Wyoming, United States - RVT155D38 (version 2) ... | reverse complement strand
GCGTCCAGTCGAGCAGGAAGAACGCAACCAGCGACGTGACGAGGAACGGGCCGGCGAACGAGGAGACCCCGATCGCGACCGACGCTTCGAGCCGGCGGCGCATGTAGGCCGGGTCGACCTCCATCCCGGCGAGGAATGTGAGCACGATCGAGGCGAACGTCGCGACGAAGTCGAGCCATTCCTGGCTGGAGAGGTCGAGGACGTTGCCGGCGACGACGCCGAGCGTGAGCTCGAGCAGCGCGACGGTGATGCCGAGCTCGACCGAGAGTACGCTCGCGAGGAGCACGACTGCGGCGAGAACGGCGGCGAGTTGAATCGGCTCCACAGTGACCTCCACGTCGCGTCGACTTGACGATCGGTAGAGGCCATCAGCCCCGGAGGGCGGTTGAGCGCGAGCCTCATCGCGCAGCAGTTGCCGACTATACCGTTCCGGCTGTCGAGCAATTCCGGCATACGTGACCCACGGCTTTGCGCCGCTGCATGTGGTCAAGCTCGAAAGGAAGGCCCATACGGGATTCGAACCCGTGCCGCCGCCGTGAGAGGGCGGTGTCCTAGGCCACTAGACGAATGGGCCGTGGCGCTGCGGCAGTGTAGCTGAACGGATCCGGCGCAAAGCTTTCCCAAGCGCTTGCCTTCGCCTATCCGGCTGCTGGGAGGACGCCGGGCATCCTCGTTGCATGAGCGACGCGAGGAGGGAACCATGCGCAACCTGCTGATCGGCCTCGTCGGCGCGGCGGTGATCGGAACGGGCGGCTATGCCGCCGCATCCGGCCTCGACGAAGCCGAGCCGGCCCGCACCGTCTCGCTTCCGGGTGCGACGACAGGCGAGGGCACCACGACCACCGGCACGACGACCACGACCACGACGACGACCGCCGGCGGCGTGGACATCTCAGGCCCGTGCGACGAGGCGGAGCACGCGAACGACCCGCGCTGCACCGGTGCCACGACCGGCGACGACGACCGTGACGACAACTCCGGCCGGGGCCGGGGCCGCAGCGGACACGACGACGACGGCGACCAGGACGACGAAGACCGCTCCGGCTCGAACAGCGGCCGCGGCTAACCCACGAACACAGGAGACACAGATGAAGACGACCCTGCTAACCCTGGCCGCCACCGCGGTGGCCGCCGTCTCGCTCGCCGCGGTGGCGCAGAGCGCGACGACCGCCCAGACCGTCCGCGTGACGGAGACGAACCACCGGATCGCGCTCTCGGCGAAGCCGACGCCCGGCGCGGTCAAGCTCGTCGTCCGGAACGCCTCCGACGACGCGCACGACTTCTGGCTCCGCGGCGGCGGCAAGACGTGGAAGACGCGCGTGCTCGGCCAGAACCGCTCCGCGACGCTGACCGTGGCGCTGCGCAAAGGCGTGAAGTACACGTACTGGTGCGCCGTGGGCTCGCACCGCAAGAAGGGCATGAGCGGCAGCTTCGTTGCCCGCTGACCCCCAGGCGCCCTCCGCTCCGCGCTGCCGGCGCGGGGCGGAGGGCACACTTCCCCCATGACACGCGCGCGACGGACGATCTTGCTCGTCGAGGACGAGGAGTCGATCACGACTCCGCTCGCCGAGGCGCTCGAGCAGGACGGATTCCACGCCGAGGTCGCCCACACCGTTGCCGACGGCCTCGCGCTCGGCCGGAGCATCCGCCCCGACCTCGTCCTGCTCGACCTGATGCTCCCCGACGGCTCCGGCCTCGACGTCTGCCGTGAGCTGCGGGCCGAGTCGAGCGTCCCGATCATCATCCTCTCCGCGCGGGGAGAGGAGACCGACCGGGTCGTCGGGCTCGAGCTCGGCGCCGACGACTACGTCGTCAAGCCCTTCAGCGCCCGCGAGGTGATCGCGCGCGTCCGCGCGGTGCTGCGCCGGAGCACGGCGCCGCCCCCGGCGGAGGCTCCGCTCGAGATCGGCCCGGTCCGCCTCGACCCGGCGCGCCGCAGCGTCGCGTTCCACGGCGAGCCCGTCGAGCTGGCGCGGAAGGAGTTCGACCTGCTTGCGCTGCTGATGCGCGAGGCGGGCACCGTCGTCCAGCGCGAGCGCCTGATCGACGAGGTCTGGGACGTGAACTGGTTCGGCTCGACGAAGACGCTCGACGTCCACGTCGGCGCGCTGCGCAAGAAGCTCGATCCCGGGCTGATCCACACCGTCCGCGGCGTCGGCTTCCGCTTCGCGTCGGCCGAGGAGCTCGCTTGAGCCTGCGGCTGCGGTTGCTCGCGGCCTTCGCGTACGTGCTCGTGCTCGTCCTGATCGCGCTCGAGATCCCGCTCGTGCTCAGCCTGGCCAGCCGCGTCGACAACGAGGTGCGCGCGCAGGCGTCCGCGCAGGCGCAGGTGGTCGCCGCAGCAGCTGCGGCGCGACTCGACGACGACCCGGAGCTCGCGCGGGTCGTGGAGCGGGCCGGCCGCGACCTCGGCGCGCGCGTCGTCGTCGTCGACGACAAAGGACGCCTGCTCGCCGACTCGGCCGGCGGCGCCCTGAGCGACGAGTCGTACGCGAGCCGCCCGGAGATCGCCGCCGCGCTGGCGGGCCGGTCGGAGCAGGGGACGCGGCAGAGCGACACCGTCGGGGGCGAGCTCCTCTACACCGCCGTGCCCGTCCTCGACGACGGCCGCACCGTCGGGGCCGTGCGCGTGACGCAGAGCAACGCCGCCGTCTCGGAGCGCGTGCGGCGGAACGTCCTCGTCGTCGTCGGCGTCGGCCTCGCGGCCCTGGCGCTCGGACTCGCGCTCGCGTGGGTGCTCGCGGGGTCGCTCGCCGGGCCCCTGCGCGCGCTCGCCCGGACCGCGCGCCGCGTGGAGGACGGCGAGCTCGACGCGCGCGCCGACGTCTCCGGGGCCACCGAGCAGCGCGAGGTCGCGCTCGCCTTCAACGACATGACGGCACGGCTCGCCCAGGTGCTCGATGCCCAGCGCGAGTTCGTCGGCAACGCGTCGCACCAGCTGCGGACGCCGCTCACCGGACTGCGGCTGCGCCTCGAGGCCGCGGCGCTCAGAGCGGACGATCCCGCAGTCCGCCACGAGCTCGAGCTCGCGGACGCGGAGGTGGAGCGGCTGACGCGACTCCTGAACGCCCTCCTCACCCTTGCGCGCGGCGGCGACAGGCCCACGCTGCGGGCGCCGGCCTCGCTTCGTACGGCCGCCGAGTCGGCCCACGAGCGCTGGGTGGCCCGCGCCGAGGCGAGCGGTCACGTGCTGGTGCTCGAGGGAGACGGAGAGGCGCTCGTCCGGGCCGGGGAAGAGGACGTGGCGATCGCCCTCGACAACCTGATCGAGAACGCGCTCGTCTACGCGCCGAACGGAACCACCGTCACCCTCGCCTGGAGCGCAGACGGCCGGATCGCCGTCCTCGACGAAGGGCCGGGCGTGCCGGCCGGCGAGGAGCGCCAGGTCTTCGAGCGCTTCCGCCGCGGCCGCACCGACCGGCCGGGAAGCGGGCTCGGCCTCGCGATCGTCGAGACGCTCGCGAGGCGCTGGGGCGGCTCGGCCTCGATCCGGGCCCGCGAGTCGGGCGGCACGCGGGCGGAGATCGCCCTGCCGCCGGCGGGAGGCAGCTGATGCGCACGGTGCTCCTCGGCCTGCTCGGCCTCGTGCTCGCCGTCGCCGTCGGCGTCGGCGTCCACGTGGTCACCCGAGGGACGATCTCGCTGCCGGTGGTCCAGCTGGAGCCGGCGACGCCGCTCGCTCCGCTGCCGGAGACGACGGAGCCGGCGTCGACCGGAGCCGGGACGACGAACCGGACCGAGACCGAGACCGAGACGGACGACGACAGCTCTGGCCGCGGGCGCGGGCGCGGGCGGTCCGGCGGTGACTCCGGAGGCAACAGCGGCCCCGGCGGGGGAGACGACTGAAGCCGTAGGATGCCGCGTCGTGGCGACCGACACGCAGCGGGAGAAGCGGCGGCTGATCCTGCGCGCCGCGATCACCGTCTTCGCCCGCGCCGGGTACCACACGAGCAGGGTCTCGGACGTCGCGAAGGAGGCGGGTGTCGCCTACGGGCTCGTCTACCACTACTTCGGCTCGAAGGAGGACCTGCTCGAGACGATCTTCCGGCGCACGTGGGCGCGGATGCTCGAAGCAGTGGAGGAGGTCGAGCGCTCGGACGTGACGGCGCGCGAGCAGCTCGCCGGCGTCGCGCGGATCGTGCTCGGCTCCTGGCAGGCCGATCCAGACCTCGTGCGTGTGCTCGTCCGCGAGGTGGCGCGGTCGCCGCAGCTCGGGCGCGAGGTGGACGAGATCGCGCATGCGTTCGCGGCGCTCGAGCGGCTCGTCGTGCGGGGGCAGGAACGCGGAGAGCTCCGCACCGACGTCGAGCCGCGCCTGGCCGCCTGGATCGTCTACGGCGCGCTCGAGGAGATCCTCACCGGCTGGGTGTTCGAGCGCCTCCCCGCCGGCCCCGAGGACGTCGAGCGGGCGGAGCGGGCGGTCGTCGCCCTGCTCAGTGACGGTCTCGCGGTGGATTGACTCGTCAATCGGTTTCGATTGATTCATCAGTCAATTACAAATTATTTGACGATGGGTTTAGAGGTGTAATTCCGACGGTAGGACTCCACGGTTCGTTCGTTCACCTCTCGCGAATTGGAGCCCTGCATGCGCCTACGCCTCCCGCTTCTCGGCCTGATCGTCGGGCTGGTCGCTCTCCTCCCGGCCTCCTCGCACGCGGCCACTCCGGCCACAGGCACGGTCTCGCCCGTCGCGCCCTCCACCTCCTGGACCGGCGGTCCGTTCCTCACCTCGAACCCCTCCGGACTCTGCTTCTCGATCGACCCGGCGTGTGACACCTACGCGCTGACGATCGTGCCGCCGGCGACCGGCAGCTACACCGTCGAGATCGCCATTACGCCCTCCGCCGAGGGGGACGACTACGACCTGTACGTGAACGGCCCCGGCGGCGAGCGCGTCGGCAGCTCGACCTCGCCGACCGGCCACGAGAAGGTCGTCCTCAGCAACCCGGCGGGCGGGACGTACACCGTCAGCACGCTCGCCTGGCTCGTCACTCCGGGCGGCACCACCACCGGCAACGCGACGCTGAAGGTTGCGACCGCGCCTCCGCCCGAGGACACCGGCAGCGTCCTGCACCCGTACGACGCGACCGCGACCCAGGCCACGGTCGAGGTGCCGCTGCGCGTGGTCGCCGTCGGCTTCGCCCCCGGCGAGCTCGACGAGGCCAAGGTGCTCGGCGAGATCCCGGACGTCCAGCGCCCCGGGGTCCTGATCCCGCGCGGCCAGACCTCGAGCGGCGACCAGTTCCCGCTCTTCGGCGCCGAGACGCTGATCAACCACGGACGCAACTACTACAACAGCTCGCAGCCCTTCCTCGTGCCCTACCAGTACACGTGGAAGCGCGAGCTGATCTACGCGCCGACCGAGTTCACGACCGGCCTCTTCAGCGCGATGAAGGCCAACTCGACGACGGGCGACTACACGAGCTCGCGCAACCGCGAGTACCTCGAGGGCTACAACGCCACCCGCGGCGTGTACCGCGGCACCGGCGCCCTCGTCGCGCCGGAGACGCCGGTGCGCTTCGTCGACGGCGAGAAGGTCGAGGACTGGATCTCGGCCAACTCGAAGGCGATGCTCGGCTGGGACGACCCCGCCCGCGGCAAGGGCCCGGGGCGGAACCCCGGCTACACGGTCTACATCCTCAACACGTGGGACTCGGCCGAGGCGCGGGCGATCCTGAACCCCGAGGACGAGTACCACGTCTGGAAGATCAACCGCACCGACCCGGACACGGGCAACTTCGACGGGATCGACTGGGCCCGCAACTGGGGCGGCCGCTACCGCTTCATGATGGTCGACACGGGCGCGGCGCCGAACCCGTACGAGGCCGAGACGTGGGGCAACCGCAACCGGACCGTCTACGGGTCGGCGAACTACGACCCGCCGCTCTGGGAATACCGCGCGAACGCGCCCCGGCCGGTCACGCTCGTGAACATCGACGAGAGCGTCGAGCAGGCCGTCACGCCCGGGGAGACCTGGGACGAGAACCAGCTCAACCTGATGCTCGGCCGCGCCGTCGGCCAGGCCGCCTCGTTCCGGTTCCTCCACTCGTACCTGTACGAGCCGTACCCGGCCACCGGCCAGTACTGGTTCTCGGACAACGTCTGGCACGACGCGAAGGCGGAGCTGCCGTGGGCGTCGGACCTCTCGAAGCTCTACGACCAGGACACGGTCCTGGCGGGGCTCAGGACGCTGACGCCATACCTCACCTTCGCCGGGGACGTGCGCTTCGCCTACCTGGCGGAGGGCGGCGCCGACAACGACGGCGACCAGGCCATGCTCGACCAGGCCAAGCTGGACGGCGACGACGTGGCCGGTGCCCCGGGCGTCTCGATGCACACGAACACGGCGATGGACTACATCGACCAGCAGACGCGGCTGTACCGCGGCAGCGCCTGCTACACGACCGTGCCGGCGATCAACGTCGTCGCGGAGAAGCACTACGCGTGGGCGCTTCCGATCGCCGCGGGGATCGCGACGAACCGGAACGGCGTGCCGTGGGGCTACCTCGGCTCGGTCAACGACGTGTTCAAGTCGCCGCAGTCCGACCGTGACCAGTCGATGACGTTCGCCCATCCGTCGATCGGGACCGGCGCGTTCACATACACCTCGATCCACGAGGCCAGCCACTTCCTCGGCCTCGCGCACCCGCACGACTCGATCGGGGCGACCCGGAACGCCGACGGCACGCCGCGCTACTACGACGGCTTCACGTGGGCGTACAACTCGACGGCCGCGCCGACGACGTACTCGCACACCGAGCTCGTCTACTCGATCCTCGACCAGGAGAACATCGCCCGCGGCCACGCGGCGTACTACCTGCAGTGGACCGACGAGGCGCTCTCGGAGGGCGGCGAGGCGTACAACGCCGCCGGGATCACGCAGGTCTCGATGCTGCCGAAGGACGCGGCGCGGCTCCGCAGGGAGGCGCTGTCGGCGTCCGCGAAGGCCGAGGGCCTGTTCGCGAAGTTCGACTTCGTGAACGCGACGTTCGCGGCGCAGAAGGCCTGGCGTGCGGCGGCGGCCTACCGCGACCTCGCGCTCGGGCTCGCGCCCGGCACGAGCGAGCTCGAGAAGGGCACGCGCAAGGAGGGGGCGGAGGCCTGCCCGTCGTCCAAGCGCTAGGGGATCACCACCAGAGGAGCGGCGCCCTGCGGGCCCCCGCTCCTCTTCACCTCCAGGGGAGGATTCGATGAGAAAGCGTCACGCATTGGGGCTCGCCGCCGCGGCGGCCGTGCTCTTGCTGGGACCGGCGACGGGAGGCTCGTCGCCGGTGGCGACCGACGCCGCCACCTACGAGCTCTGCGGCCGTGTGTTCCCCGACCCGCACGCGTACTGGCCCTCGCCGGCTCAGGCGCCCGCCCGCTCGCAGTTCGCGAAGGGCAACGCCACGTGCGCGTCGGTCGACTTCCTCTCCTACTCGGACATGGTCGACGGGGTCGAGTACCTCGAGACCCTGTTCCCGCAGTTCGTCGAGTTCTACGAGCTCGAGCGCGACTTCGGCGACGGCTCGGACTGCACGAGCTCGACCTCGAGCGCCGACCTCTGCTCGGCGGGGCTGCCGCAGCAGGGCGTACCCGCCGGACGCGAGCGCTCCTCGCTCTACCTGCTCCGCGTCACGGACGAGCGGGTACCCGACACCGACAAGAAGTTCTTCACCTTCCCGCTCTCGATCCACGGGATCGAGCGCGCCGGCGCCGAGGCGGGCGTCCGCGCCGCAGAGGATCTCGCCACCTGGGCCGCCTGCGAGGGTGGCGTCGCGACCGCGCCTGTGAGTTGCGCCAAGGAAGGCGTCATACCGCACCCGCTGCTCGAGACGACTCCCGGCGAGAGCGTGACGGCAGGCGAGGCGCTGCGCCACTCCTCGGTCTACTTCGTCTTCGCCAACCCCGACGGCTGGCGCCGCGGCGACCTCGACAACGGCGTCCGCTTCTACCAGCGCTACAACGGCAACGGCGTCGACATGAACCGCGACTGGCCGACGATGGGCTTCACCTTCCGGCCGTACACGCCGTGGTCCGAGCCCGAGACCCGCTCGTTCGGCAAGGTGATGAAGCAGATCCGGCCGAAGTGGGACGGCGGGATCGACCTGCACGGCCAGTTGATCGATCGCGCCTTCTCCTTCACGCTCCTCGGCGCGGGCGAGCACGACTACACGAAGAACCAGCGGATCCTGCAGACCGTCAAGGGCGCCTGGAGCGACGCCGAGAGTCGCCTCGCCTGGTCGCCGCTGATCAAGCCGAACACGGCGCCGGAGGACGACCAGCGGCTCTACGGCGTCCAGTGGGGGACGGTGTGGGACACGATCGCGTACACGACGACCGGCTCCTTCGGCGACTGGATCAACTCGCCGCTCGGCCTCGACGCCGACGGGATCGACAACGAGATGAGCCTGTCGCACCTGTCCAACTGCGGTGTCGGCTCCTGCTACCTCGTCGACGCGGAGCAGCTGCACGTGGACGGGAACAAGAGCCTGATCTACTCGATGATCAACTACACGCTGAAGCCGGAGGACTCGACGTTCCGCGTCCCCGGCTCGGTCGCCTACGTCCGGAGCCCGAAGATCGCCGCGAACGCGGGCGAGCCGGTCGCGCCGCCGCCCGGCGACGGCCTGCCGCCGCAGACGCCGATCCTCGACGCCGCGCTCGACGCCGGCAACGACTTCACCTACGAGTTCGAGATCGACGGCTTCGATGCCGGCGTCGCGAACGGCGGCGTCGAGGGCAGGATCACGGGCGTCAACGCCGGCGGCGTCGGCCAGCTGGCGACGACCGAGCTGATCCTCGAGCGCTACCGCTCGGGCGAGGAGGACCCCGGCCCGGCGACCGCCTGCGGCGACGCGGGCGACGCCTGGGAGGAGGTCAACCGCTACTTCGACCAGAGCGACGTCTACCAGCAGGGGGGCGCGGCCGTGCACGGCAACCTGCCGCTGCCCGGGCGCTGGCGGATCTGCATGACCGGCGGCCTCGTGACGAAGCTGCGCGCCTCGGGCGGCTCCGCCGACCTCGACATCACCTTCACGGGCGAGCAGGCCTGGGAAGACCCCGGCCAGCTGCCGTACTCGGTCACGAACATGAAGTTCTTCGACGACCTCGCGGCCCACATGGCCCCGGGGCAGCTGACGAGCGTCACCGCCGACGAGGTCCTGTCCGGCGCCGTCGACCTCGACCGCTTCTCCAGCCTCGTCGTCGCCGACGACGCCTTCCCCGGCTACGTGGAGCCGGTGCCGACCGGCCCGGCGCAGGGGCCGACGACGTTCGCGGACGTCCCCATCAGGACGGCGCTGACCGTCCCGTGCGCCTACCAGCCCGGGACGGCAGACGTGTTGCCGCCGACGTGCGCGGCGGACTTCGAGTTCGACGTCGACGGCACCTTCAACAACCAGCGCATGACCGTCCAGCTCGACGCGCCCAACGCCGTCGACTACGACCTCTATGTCGAGCGACAGAGCCGCATCTCGGGCGCCTGGTCGGCTGTGGGGAGCGCCGCCACCGGCGCGGCGAGCGAGACGCTCACGCTGCTGAGCCCGCTGGCCGGGCACTACCGCGCACGCGTCGTCAACTGGGCCGCGGGTGCTCCGGCGGACGGGCTCGCCGTCTCGTTCTCGAACGAGTACGCGGGCACCCCGCCTGGCCCCTCCTCGCGCACGGACGCCGAGCGGGACGCCTGGGGCGCCAGGCTGAAGGCATTCGCGGAGAACGGAGGCAACCTCGTCCTCACCGACGGCGCCGTGGCCAACGTCGCCCACATGGGCGTCGTCGGGCGCGAGCTCGTCAACACCTTCAGCGTCTACGCCGGCTACATCGGCTTCACGCGCGACGGCTCGACGGGCACGTACGACGACCCGCTGGCGGAGAACGTGAACCAGCCGGGCGCGGCGGAGGGGCCGGGCTTCCGGCACCAGACGTACGAGCCGGTGCCGATCGGCTACGCGATCACCGCGCCGGACGACGACACCGACTTCAACTCGTCACCCGTGTGGTCGGTCGACCAGGTGCAGTGGGAGGCGCTCGGCGGTCGCACCGCCGGCACGACCTCCGCCGACCAGATGACGCTCGGCGAGCTTCCCGTCGGCAAGGGCGTCGTGCGGGTCGTCGGAGCGCTGCTGCCGATGCCGACGCAGCAGTACTACCACCCGTTCGGGCTCGCGAACTATGCAGTCACGTACAGCGGCTACCAGGTGCTCTCGAACGCGCTCCAGTGGGACCGGCCGCTGCCCGACCTGACCGTGTCGGGACTGGAGGCGACGAGCACTCGCGGCACGCGCTCCGCGACGATCACCGCGACCGTCGGCAACCTAGGCGAGGCCGGCGAGGCCGGCGCGGTCGTCCGCTTCGCGGTCGACGGCACGACGCTCGGCGAGCGGACCGTCGGCGCGCTCGCGCCCGGCGGCAGCGCCACGGCGGCGATCGAATGGCCGCTGAAGGGCGTCTCGAACGGGACGCACACGCTCATGGCCACGGTCGACCCCGGCGACGCGATCGCCGAGTCGAGCGAGAGCAACAACACCGCGAGCCGCCAGGTCGAGGTGCGCGGGAACAAGGTCGAGAACGGCGACTTCAGCGAGCCGGGGCCGGCCGCGTGGACACCGTCCGGCGACGCCTCCTCGGACGGGGAGCAGGCATCGGCCGGCTCCGGCGGCTCCTGGACGAGCGACCCGATCGCCGTCACCGCCGGGCAGAGCTACGGCTTCGCGCTCGAGCAGTCGGGCGGGAGCGTGGTCCTGCAGCAACTGTCCGCGCTCGGCGTCGTGCTCGCCGAGACTCCCGCGTCCGCGCTCCTGACGGCGGTCGCGGGCGCCACGCAGATCCGGGTGAGGCTCGTCGGCCCGGGCACCTTCGACGACGTTCGTCTCTGGGAGGAATAGCAATGCGCTTCAGGATCATCCTGCTCGCCGCCGCGCTCGCCGCCGGCGGCGCCATCGCCGCCGGCAAGGCGCTCACGTCCGATCCGCTCGACCCGGTGCGCAACGTCGCGCTGCCGTGCGAGGCGGTCTCGACGCCCGGTCTCGTGCCGCGGTCGGCGAAGAACATCGCCCACGTCGCGAACGTCTGCGGCTTCGTCGGGACGGACATCGAGTTCCAGTCGCGCGGGGCGGCCGACGGCACCGTCCACGACTACGCCTTCGTCGGCACCATGGGCGCGGGCACGCGGATCTTCGACGTCACCGATCCCGCGCACCCCGTCTGGGCGGGCGGCTACGCCGATCCCGGCTACCAGAACGACGTCCAGGTCAGCGGTGACGTGCTCGTGCTCGGCTTCGACTCGCTCGGGCTTTCGGGCGCGACCTCCGCGTGTCTGCGTCAGAAGGAGGGAACGGGCGGCCACACGAAGGCCGGGGTCGACATCGTCCGGCTCGTCTTCGACCCGGAGACGGCGACCTTCGACACCGAGCTCGTCGACTGCTATCTCTCGAGCCTCGGCTCGGCTGGCGCGCACACGACGACGATCCACCCGAGCGGCGACTGGCTGACCGTCAACACGTCGTTCAACGGGATCGAGGTCGTCGACATCCGCTCCACGCCGGCGACGCTCGTGCGCACTATCCCGGAGCCGGTCGCAGACGACGCGCACGACGTCTCGTTCTCGCGCGACGGGAACACGCTCTACAGCGCCGGGCTCGACTCGACGCGGATCCTCGACGTGACGGACATCTTCAACCGTCCCGCCACGGTGACGGCGACGATCCCGAACGCCGCGACCGCGGAGCAGGGGGCCGACGGCCAGGTGATCCAGCTCTCGCACCAGTCGGACACGAGCTCGGACGGCAAGGTGCTCGTGATCACCGACGAGGCCGGCGGAGGCATCACCGAGACCCGCTGCAACCAGGGGCCGAGCGGCAAGATCGGCGCCGCCCACTTCTGGAGCGTCGACGGCGAGCCGCGCAAGCTCGGCTCGTGGCTCTACCCGAACCCCGTGCTCGCTCCCGATCCGCTCGAGCCGGCGCTCGCGGCGATCGGCCGCACCGAGCGGGCCTGCACGATCCACGTCTTCCGCAACGGCGGCAACGGCAGCGCCGGACCGGGCGAGATCGCGCCCGGCTTCGGCGGCGTCTCGAGCCTGCCCGGAAGGCAGTTCGTGACGGGTCACTACGGCGCGGGCACGTGGCACGTCGACTTCTCCGGCGCGTCGAGCTCCACGGACGGCGTCGCCGAGGACACGCGCTCGACCTGGGGGAACACGCTCGGCTGGAACGTGATGCCGGGCGCCGAGACGTGGGCGGCGAAGGAGTACAAGGGCTACGTCTACACGGGCGACATGGCCCGCGGCTTCGACGTCTTCTCGCTGACCACGTGCGACGGCGTCGGCTGCCTGGTGCGGCCGACCAACACGCCGGGTCGCGCGAAGGGCGGCGGCCAGTATCCGGGCGAGCTCGCCGAGCTGTCGATCCTGTCCGGGCCGTCCAAGGGCGGCAAGGCGACGTTCTCGCTCGACGTGACGTACGTCGCCGGCCAGGCCGCGCCGACCGGGAAGCTCCGCTTCCACGACAAGGCGGCGGACCGGAAGGTCGAGGCGACCGGAATCGACTCGCTCACGATCGCGGGCGCCAAGGCGGCGATCACCGGCCGCGCCATGGTCGACGGCGTCACCGGGATCTCGTTCTTCGCCGAGGTGGAGGACGTCGGCAAGGAGGCCGACGCGTTCCGGATCGTCCTCGGCGACGGCTACGCCGCAGGCGGCGTCCTGCTCAAGGGCAACGTCGAGGTCAGCGGCGGCCTGCTCGCTCCGTAGTCGACGATGGGGGGAATTCGAAGATGAGGAAGACATGGATCGCGGCGCTCGCCGCAGTGGTGCTCGCCGGGGTGGCGGGTGCGGTCCCGGGCTCGTCGACGTCGGCGGCCGGGACCCAGGGATACCTCGTCGTGCTCGCCGGCACTCAGGGCGCCGACGCGTTCGACGCGACCGGGACGCCGGCCGCAATCGGCGCTGCGGTGGCGGCGGCCGGCGGCACGGTCGCGAACGACCTGTCGGCACAGATCGGCGTGCTCGTCGTCCACGCGACGGCCACCACGTTCGCCTCGACGCTCGCGGCATCGTCGCTCGTCGAGTCCGTCGGCGCCGACTTCGGCTGGCAGGGCGTCGCCGCGTCGGCGCCCGAGCCGGCCGACGACCCGGGCGAGGCGCTGCAGTGGGACATGCAGCAGATCCGCTCCGACGAGGCCCACGACATCCAGGGCGGCATCCCCGCGGTCGACGTCGGCGTCCTCGACACCGGCATCGACGGCACGCACCCCGACTTCCGCCAGGGGCTCGTCTCGAACGTCGACTGCGACCGCGGGCGCAACTCGATCGCGTTCGTGCCGGGCGGGCCTGGAGTGGGCACGCCCGACCCGTGCGTCGACAATCAGTTCCACGGCACGCATGTCGCCGGCACGATCGCCGCGCGGGCGAACGGGCACGGGCTCGTCGGCGTGGCACCGAACGTGACGCTCGTCCCGGTCAAGGTCTGCGACACGAGCGGCCATTGCTACGCGAGCGCCGTCGTGGACGGGATCACGTACGCCGGCGACCAGAAGCTCGACGTGATCAACATGAGCTTCTTCGTCGACGACGACGACTTCCAGCAGTCGACCGAGTTCAAGTGCATGGACGATCCCGTCCAGCGCTCGTTCAGGCTCGCCGTCGAGCGGGCGGTCCAGTACGCCCGCAACCAGGGCGTGACCCCGGTCGCCGCGCTCGGCAACTCCGACGAGGACCTCGCGCACCCGAGCGACAACGAGAACAACTGCGAGGTCGTCCCGGCGGAGACGCAGGGCGTGATCGGCACCGCCGCGCTCGGCCGGGAGAAGCAGAAGGCCGGGTACTCGAACTACGGCACCGGTGCGACGGACGTGACGGCGCCGGGCGGGACGGCGAACGGTAACTGCCTCGTCGGCGTCCCCTCGACCATCCCGGGTGGGCTGTACGCCTGCCTGCAGGGGACGTCGATGGCGTCGCCGCACGCGGCCGGCGTCGCGGCGCTGATCGTCAGCCAGTTCGGCACGCTCGGCGCGGACGGCGACGTGAAGCTGTCGCCGACGAAGGTCGAGTCGTACCTGCATGGGACGGCGATCGACCAGGGCCTGCCGGGGTACGACGAGTGCTTCGGCAACGGCCGCATCGACGCGCTCCGGGCGGTCACGCACGACACCTCGTCGCTGTACGACGCGACCGCGCCGTACTGCCCCGAGTACGACGAGTAGGCGCTGACGCGGGGACGGCGCGGTCTGCCGCGCCGTCCCCGCCGCTTGTGTCTATCAGTCACATGCACCGGTCCACGGCGCTGCTTCCGGGGCCGAGCGAGGGCTTGTGTCTGAGAGACACAAGCTCCGCTGCGTAGAGTCGAACCGGGTGCTGCGCGTCTACCGGATCCCGTTCTCGACGAACGTCGAGCGCATCGCGCTCGCGCTCGCGCACAAGCGAGTCGAGGCCGAGTGGGTCGACATCGACCCGGGCGACCGCAGCGAGGTCGTCAGGGTGAGCGGACAGGAGCTCGTGCCGGTGCTCGTCGACGGCGAGCGGGTGCTCAGCGACTCGCCCGTGATCCTCGAGTACCTCGAGAAGCGCTTCCCCGACCCGCCGCTCTTCCCGCGTCACCCGGCTCGGCGGGAGGAGCTGCGCGCGTTCCTGGACTGGTTCAACGGCCTCTGGAAGCGGCCGCCGAACCTCATCGTCGCGGAAGAGGCGAAGTCCGAGCCCGACCTGGAGCGGATCGCGGAGCTGGAGGGGCGGATCGCCGGCGCGCTGCCCCGCTTCGAGGCGCTCCTGCAAGGCCGCGACTTCCTCTTCGGCGACGAGCTCACGGCCGCGGACGTGACCGTCTTCCCCTTTCTGAAGTACGCCGTGATCTGGGAGGCGGGCGACGAGGACCGCTTCCACGAGGTGCTCCGCGAAGCGATGCGCCTCGACGGCCGCTATCCCCGTCTCGAGGCCTGGATCGACCGGATCGACGCGCTCCCACGCGTCTGAGCCGGACACCGCGTGTCAGGCTCGTCTCTGACACCGTGTCAGACTCGTCTCTGACACCGCCTGTCTCTTTCGGGCAGGGATGGAAGATGCGGCGCGGCTCCGCCGTCGTGTGGTCAGCGACGGAAAGGAGAGCCCCATGCACCCGACCCTGATGCACGAGATCGCGCGCTACCGGCAGGCCGACATGCTCCGCGAGGCGGAACGCGCCCGGCTGGCGCACCTTGCGCGCGCCGCCAGCGACGAGCCGCGGCGGCGCTTCCGGCTGCGGCGCCGGGCGCGCCTCGCGTTTCGGCCCGCCGTCGACTGTTAGCGGGCGGACGACGCCGCGACGGCGCGCCTCGCGGCGTCCGTCGCGGCGTCGGCGAGCCGCTGTGCCTCGAGCACGCGCTCGTCGCCCGGCCGGGAGACGAGGTTCGCCGCGACGAGCCCGGCGGACGCGCGGGCCGCGGCCTCTGCGAGCACGGCGGCCGCCGCCGCATCCTCCGCACCGCCGGGCGCGGCGTGCTGCGCTGCCTCGGCGCCCAGCAGCGCCACGTCGTACGCGCACTCGGCGATCGCGAGCGGCAGCTCCGCAGCTGTGTCGAGCGCCTTCCCGATCGCCGCGTCGCGCATGCCGTCCTCGGCCGCACCTTCGATCAGCGCGAGCGCTTCAAGGTACGCCTCCTCGTTCGCCTCGGCGAGCCGCTCCACGCGCGCGCGCAGCGCCTGGGCCTGCGCGGACACGCCCTTCGCTTCCGGCCAGTCGGCCGAGCGCCGCGCCGCCGACGCGATCAGCCCCGCCGCCATCGCGATCACGACCCCCGAGACCGCACCGGCGCCGGGAGCGGGGGAGGGGCCGGCGATCTCGTCCATCAGGACCCGAAGGTCTCGGTCGTACAGGCCCATCAGCCGAGCTCCGGCAGGCGCGTGCGCAGCGCGTCGAGGAGCTCCGCGCTCGGCTCGTACCCTGCCGCGGCGAGCGCGTCCTCGAGGCCGGCGACGAGGCTCGCGCGGAACGCGGCGTCCGCGCGCGCCCGCTCGACGATCTCGTCGAGGCCGAGGCGTGCGGCGGGCAGCTCCTGCGCAGCTTGCACCCACCCGGGCGGGGCCGGGGGCAGCAGGCTCAGAAGCTCGCCGAGCCCTTCCGCGTCGTGTGGGACCATGGCGCTCACCGCTCTCAAGACGGGTCCGAAGCCATTCTTCTTCCCTCGAGCCGCTCGCGCAACTTGTCGAGGCAGCGCGAGATGCGCGAGGCGATCGTGCCGGCGGGAAGGTCGAGCGCATCGCCGATCGTCCGGTAGCTCTCGTCGCGGGCGAAGAAGCGGTCGAGGATCTCGCGGCAGTCGTCCGAGAGGCCGCGCAACCCCTCGTGGACGTCGAGCGCCTCGTCGAGCTGCTCGAGCACCGCGTCGGCCTCCTCGGCCGGCGGCTCGTCGGACGGCTGCTCGCGCGCGGCGGAGCGGAGCCGGTCGACGCAGGCGTTCCGTGTCAGCTGCGCGAGCCACGGCCGGATCGCTCTGTCGTCGCGAAGCGAGCCGAGGCGCTGGTAGGCGCGGGCGAAGACCTCCTGGAAGACGTCCTCCGCGTCGTGCTCGGGGAGGCGGTACGCGCGCACGGCGATCGCGTACACGTAGCGCGAGAACCGTTGCACGAGCTCGTTCCACGCGGCGGGCTCACCGGCCCGGCAGCGCCCGACGAGCTGCGCGTCGCTGACCTCGATTGTCATGGCGGCAGAGGGATTCAAGCGCGAATCGTCACGAAAGGGAAGAAAGCGCGCGCTTCCTCCGTCTAGCGGGCTCAGGCAGGGGTCGTACCAAGGAGGAGGAGCACCATGACGTACCGCAGAAAGCACCGCTGGCTCCGGCGCCTCGCCCTCGGGCTCGCGTTCGCGTCCTTCGCGTCGCCGGCCGCCGCGAAGTTCGACGAGGGCGGCGACGGCAACCGCTATGTGACGGCGGGCGGGTGGTCGGGGCTCGTCGATCCGGGCTCGGGCGTACCGCTGTCGGCCGGAATCGGCGCCGACCTCGCGGCCGGCGCCCCGATCCACGGCGAGGACGTCGCGTCGAAGGCGGCCGTCCAGGACTCGATCGTCGCCTCCGAGCCGGTGGGCCGGGGCACGTCGCTCGCGTGGGACGCCGGCCTCTCGCTGGCGATCGGTGGGATCGTGCTCGCGCTCGCGCTTGGCCTCGGCTATCTCAGGCGGCCCAGGTTGGCCAGGCTGTAGATCGCCGGGCAGCGACGCAGGAGGGGCTCCTTGGAGCCCTTCCTGCGTGGACCGGCTAGGCGGTCTCGGGCTCGCGGGCGTCGAGCCGCTGCTCGAACAGCTCGCGCAGCTCCTCACCGCTCGCAAGCACGTCGTAGCGCGGGCGCCGCGGCGGCAGCTTCACGATCCGCACGTCGTTCTCGCGGCTGCCGTGGCAGCGCGCGTAGGCGGCCGCCTCGTCCAGCGGCCGGAGCGCGGCACGGCGTCCCAGCAGGCCCATCACCGAACGGCATATCACGGTTGGGCTCGCGGGGCAAAGCGCCCCGGCGCAGCTTGCGGGAAAAACCGCGCCGAAAACGGCCAGGGCCCCTGGAGGGCTCTCAGCTGCGGGACTAGGATTCGAACCTAGACTACTCGGTCCAGAGCCGAGCGTCCTACCATTAGACGATCCCGCACCGTCGTGCGCAGGCCAGTTTAGCGCCTACGTTTCGAGCCGGTAGACGGGCACGAGCCGCTTCTCCGCCTCGGTGTCGATGTGCGCGATCACCTCGACGTAGGGTTCGAGCCCGGAGCCGCGCAGCTTCGCCTTCAGCAGCCCGTCCACCTGGAAGAGCCCCGACGAGTTGTTCATCAGGATCTCGATCTTGACCGGCCGTTCGGCGCCGTCGGCGATCGAGACGTCGTCGATCGCCGCCGCCGAGAGCGAATGCATCGAGACGCGGCCCCGCTCGAACGGGATCCGCGACCGGCCCTCGGCCATGTCGAGCGCGTCGGCAACGCGGAGGATGCCCGCCTCGAGCGCGAGCGGTTGCCCGTCAGCGCGGTGGCTCGTGATCGCCTGCAGGACTTCCGAGACGACGACGGTGAGCTCCGGCTCGTCGTAGATGCCCTGCAGCAGCTCGCGCATCTTCGGCTCGGCGAGGAAGAGCGAGAAGTCCTCGTGCCCGATCCGGTGCACCGACATGCCGACGCAGTGGAAGAGCGCGGACAGGGCGACGATCACCTCGGCGTCGTCCTGCTCGAGCCCGAAGTCACGCACGGACGACGGCTCGACACCGTGCTTGGTCAACTGGCGCAGGAGCTTGAGGGCGATGTTCGCGACGATCTGGATGTGCACCCAGGAGTGGTCGTTGATCTCGAGCCGGACGACGGCGTTGACGTTCGCGACATGCCACCAAGCCTTCACCTGCTCGTCCTCGTTGACGCGCTCGACCAGCTTGCGCAGCTTGCGGTTGCCCCGGACGGGCAGGCTGACCTTCATCTTCTCGATCGCCTGCGCCGGCGTCAGGCGCGTCTCGCGCAGCGCCTCGGCGGAGACAGGCGCCTCGATTCGATCCTCCGTCTCCTTGTCGAGGTCGGTCACGTGCGCACCACCACGCTGCGGGCGAACTTGTCGTGGAAGGTCTGGCGGCGCCGGTCGCGGAGCGGCCAGAGGTGATCGATCACGCCGGGGACGGTGAAGAGCGCCCAGAGGAACGCGGTCGAGAGCCAGCGTGTGAACGCGCGCGCGTAGCCGATCGGCCCGCGGCTCTCGGCATCGACGACCTTGATCCCGAGCGCCATCTTCCCGAACGTCTGGTTGCGCGCGCCGATCATCGCCGTGTCGTAGATCGCCTCCGGAAGCACGAACAGCGCGATCACCGTGAGCGAGCTCCCGCCCAGGATGGTCGAGTTGATGTTCTCCAGCGGCACGCCCGCGACGGTCATCGTCATGAGCACGATCGCCGCGAGCAGCGCGCCGTCGACGACGAGTGCCACCAGACGCCGGCTCCAGCTCGCAAGCTCCTGGCCTGGGGCGGCGTCGTGGCGCGTGCTCACACGGACAGGTTAGGCGACTTCGTCGGCCCAGTCGCCATACAGGCTCGTGTACAGGCCGCGTTGCTCGAGCAGCTCGTCGTGGGTGCCCTGCTCGGCGACGCGGCCGTGCTCGAGCACGACGATCAGGTCGGCGTCGCGGATCGTCGAGAGCCGGTGCGCGATCACGAACGCGGTGCGGCCGGCGAGGAGCCGCCGCAACGCCCGCTCGATCTGGCGTTCGGTGCCGATGTCGACCGAGGACGTGGCCTCGTCGAGGATCAGGATGCGGGGGTCCGCGAGCAGGGCGCGGGCGAAGGCGATCAGCTGGCGCTGACCGAGCGAGAGCCGGGTGCCCCGCTCCCCGAGCTGCGTCTCGTAGCCGTCCTCGAGCTCGAGCACGAACCGGTGCGCGCCGACGGCCTCGGCGGCGGCGGCGATCTCCGCCGGCCCGGCGTCCGGGCGCGCGAACGCGATGTTCTCCGCCACGGTGCCGCCGAAGAGGAAGCCCTCCTGCGGCACGATCCCGAGCTGGCGGCGGAGCGAGCGCTGCGTCACGTCGCGCAGGTCGTGGCCGTCGATCGTGATTCGGCCCTCCGTCGGGTCGTAGAAGCGGGCGATCAGCTTCGCGATCGTCGACTTGCCGGCGCCCGTGTGCCCGACGAGCGCGACGGTCGTGCCGGCGTGCACGTCGAGCTCGAGCCCGTGCAGCACCTCCGGGAGCTCCAGCCCGTAGCCGAAGCGGACGTGTTCGAAGTGGACGCGTCCCTCGATCCGCGGCAGCTCGACCGCGCTCTCCGGGTCGACCACTTGAGGCTGCTCGTCGAGGACGCCGATGATCTTGTCCAGCGCGGCGATCGCCGAGAGGAAGGTGTTGTAGAGCTGCGAGAGCTGCTGGACGGGATCGAAGAAGTTGGAGAGGTAGAGCGCGAAGGCGAAGAGCGTGCCCGCGGTCATGTCGCCGTGGTAGACGAGCCAGCCGCCGTAGCCGAATACGATCGCGGTCGCCGCCGAGCTGAGTAGGTCGACCGAGGGGAAGTAGATCGCGTTCAGCACCGTCGTCTCGTAGTTCGCGGCGCGATAGCGGTCGTTGACGCCGTGGAATGCCCTCTCCTGCACGGGCTCGCGCGTGAACGACTGCACGACGCGCATCCCGGCGATGTCCTCGGCGAGCGTCGCGGTGACGAGGCCCAGCCGCTCGCGGACGCGGCGGTAGGCGCGGTTCGAGCGGCTGCGGAACCACGCTGTCACGAGGGCCATCGGCACGAGCACGGTCAGGGTCGCGAGCGCGAGCCGCCAGTCGAGGAAGAAGAGGACGACCGCCGTGCCCGCGAGCAGGAGGCTGTTCTGGATCAGGCTGGTGACGCCGTCCGTGACGAGCTGGTCGAGCGCCTCGACGTCGTTCGTGATCCGGCTGATGATCACCCCGGCCCGGTTGCGCTCGTAGAAGCCGAGCGACAGGCGCTCGAGGTGGGCGAAGAGCTTGTTGCGGAGGTCGGCGAGGACGCGCTCGCCCACCCAGCCGGTCAGGTACGTGTTCGCGGACGAGAGCACGAGCGCGGCGAGCGCCGAGGCGAGGAAGACGA
>Ga0299913_10000894_pt1 | contig 20513 bp, 17 predicted proteins | sample RVTome_9_FD_201360 | JGI IMG/M metagenome (GOLD analysis project Ga0299913, IMG submission 201360) | Soil microbial communities from uranium-contaminated site in the Upper Colorado River Basin, Wyoming, United States - RVT155D38 (version 2) ... | reverse complement strand
GGCTACGAGCCGCCGGGCTGGCTCGACGGCGAGCGAGGGGGTGAGTACCGGGAGCTCGCGATCCCGGCACGCGCTCTGGGCACGGAGCTCCCGGTTCGGCTGTGGACACCGCCCGGCGCGACCGACGACGAGCCCCTTCCCCTGCTCGTCGTGCACGACGGACCGGAGTACGACGAGCTGGCGGACCTCACGACGTACCTGGGCGTGATGCCCGAACGCGGACAGGTCCCCCTGGCCCGTGCTGCCCTCCTCTCCCCCGGTCCGCGAGACGACTGGTACTCCGCGAACGGCGCCTACACCCGTGCGCTGTGCCTGGCCGTGATCCCCGCACTGCGGTCACAGGTCACCACGACGGCGGTCGTCGGGATGGGCGCCAGCCTTGGCGCCCTAGCGATGCTGCACGCCCAGCGTCGCCACGCGGGGACATTCGACGCGCTGTTCCTGCAGTCGGGCAGCTTCTTCCACCCCCGCTTCGACGCGCACGAGCGACGGTTCCCGCACTACGACCGGATTGAACGCAGCGTCGACGGCGTGCTTCGTGCCGGCGGTCATCGGGCCCCCGTCCCGGTCGTGATGACGTGCGGGCAGATCGAGGAGAACATCGAGAACAACCGCACCATGGCACGCGCCTTGGCTGCACAGGGCTACGACGTGGCGCTGCACGAGCTGGCCGACGTGCACAACTACACGGCGTGGCGCGATGCGCTCGACCCCTACCTGAGCCGGTTGCTGCGGATGGTGGCGCCATGAGACACGTGGAGCTGGTGTCCCCCAGCAGCGGCTGGCGAGGCTCGGTCGTCGCCCACGGGCACTGGGGCCGCCCGGTCGTGGTGTTCCCGTCGGAAGGAGGCAGCGCCTGGGACTTCGAGAGCAACGGGATGGTCGACGGCGTCCGGTGGCTGCTGGATGCCGGCCGGGTGAAGCTCTACTGCGTCGACTCCGCCGACGGCGCGACCTGGTCAGACCGGTCGGTGCCGCTGGAGGAGCGCGCCCGTCGGCACGACCAGTACGAGCAGTGGGTGATCCAGCAGGTGCTGCCCTGGGTGAGCGAGGACTGCGGCGGGACAACCGAGTTCGTCACCCTGGGGTGCAGCCTCGGTGCCTACCACGCCGCGAACATCTCGCTGCGACACGCACAGCTGTTCCCCCTCGCGCTCTGCTTCTCCGGCAACTACGACCCCGCGCAGTGGCACGCGTGGGGCGAGCGCGGCGACGCGACCTACTTCCACAACCCGCTCGAATACGTCGCCAACCTGCACGGCGGTCACCTGGACTGGCTGCGCTCACGCGTCTACCTGGTGCTGGTGGTCGGCCAGGGCGCGTGGGAGGTCGACCCGACCGGGGCCCTGCCCGGCACGCACCGGCTCGCCGAAGCGCTCGCCGACAAGGGCATCCCGCACGAGCTCGACGTCTGGGGTCATGACGTCCCGCACGACTGGCCATCCTGGCGTCGACAACTCGCCCATCACCTGCCACGGTTCTGCTGAGTGCGCCCAGAGGAGGACGCGACATGACCCCGACGGACACCGGCACCGCCGAGACCAAACACGTGATCGGCCTGCTCCTGGGAACCGAGACCGACTGGCCGAGCGCATTCGAGGCGCTGGTGAGGCGGGTGGGCGGCATCACCGACGGAACAGGAACGCAACACTCCTACGACGTCGAGCGCATCACGATCGAGCCGTTCGACCTCCGCCAGCAGCCGTCGTACGACCTCGTCATCGACCGCCTGGCCTACTGGTACTACCACCCGCGGGAGTGGCTGAAGAAGGTCGCGTTGATGGACGGGGTCTACCTGCTCAACTCCCCGTTCACGTTCCAGGCCATGGAGAAGCACGCGGCCTACTGCGCGATGATGCGCCTCGGGCTCAAGGTGCCCGCCACCGTCCTCGTCCCGTACAAGAACCCGCTGGACCACGCCAAGTACGCGTACACGGCCGAGCGCTACAACGAGTCCTTCGACCTCGACGCCGTCGCCGACCACGTCGGCTACCCGTTGTTCATGAAGCCGTACGACGGCGGCGCGTGGCGCGGTGTGTCACGCATCCGCAACCGCGAGGAGCTGCACCGGGCCTACGACGAGTCCGGCGAGATGCTGATGCACCTTCAAGCCTCGGTCGAGGGTTACGACGTGTTTGCGCGGTCGTTGTCCATCGGCGCCGAGACGATGGTGATGAAGTTCGACCCCGACCAGCCGATGCACGCGCGCTACTCGGTCGATCACGACTTCCTGACACCCGAGCTCGGCGAGGAGGTCCTCACGATCGGGCGGGTCGTGAACGCATTCTTCCGCTGGGAGTTCAACTCGTGCGAGACCCTGCTGCGCGACAACGACGTCCACCCCATCGACTACGCGAATGCGTGCCCCGACGTCGCGATCACGTCCTTGCACTACTACTTCCCGTGGGCGATGAAGGCGCTCGCAAAGTGGGCGGTGTTCTGCACCGCGACCGGACGTCAGGCCAACCCGCACGTCGACCCGGCACCGTGGTTCACCGTCGCCGACCGCGACGACCTCTCGTACGAGGAGAAGCTGGCGGCCTACCGCACCCTCGCCGACGCCTACTTCGAGACCGACCGCTACCAGGACTTCTGTGCCAGCCGCCTGTCGGACATCGACGAGGTGGCGCTCGAGTACTTCGAGAGCCCTGCCTTCGACCAGCTCGTCGTCGAGACCGTCACCTCGCACTTCCCACCTCACGAGCACGAGCAGTTCGCGGCACACTTCCGCGGCCTGCTCCAGCTGTGGTGTCACGACGAGCGCGCGCGCCTGTCGCGCTGAGTGGACCTAGAGATCGCCCAGCGCTGTCCGCATCGCTGCCACTGCAGGGCTGTCCGGATCGAGGTGCTCGAAGTGGCCGACGTTCTCGAGCACCTGGAGCCCGACGGTCATCCCGAGCGCCCGAGCGGCGTCGACGTACGCCGTGCTCTGCCGGAGCGGGACCCGGTCGTCGGCGTCACCGTGCACCACCGTGATCTGCACGCCCTGAACCGGCAGCAGCGCCTGCGGAGAGGCGACCGCGTAGCGGCCGGCAACCTGGTCCGGACCGCCGTCCATGAGGTCGGGCACTGCGCTCCCGCCGACCTCCTCCCGCGCGGCTGACACCAGGTCCGCGACCGGTGCCTGACCGACGGCCACCTTGACCTGCACCGTCGGCCCACCTCCCGGCGCGTCGACCGGCAGCTCACCGCGGGAGGCCAGCCACAGCGCCAGGTGACCTCCTGCGGAGTGCCCGACGACGGCGATGCGGTCCTGGTCCAACGTGACTGAATGGCTGCTCACCCCCAGGTGGTCCATCGCCGCCGCAGCGTCGAGGAGGGTCGCCGGCCACGGCTCGTCGGCGAGGCGGTAGTCGATGTTCCACACCGCGAAGCCGTCGGCGGCCAGCGCGGCCGCCACGTCGTCCTCCAGGTGCCGGTCGTACCCGGGCTGCCAGAACCCTCCGTGCACCAACACCACCACGGGCAGCCGGTCGCCCCCGGCCGGCACGAACCACTCCCCCTGCTGGAGCGCTCCTTCCCCGTACCGCTCGACGGACCGGTTGATCATGCGGGCGAGACTAGCGGCGCGGCTTCGGGTTGACCCTGACGCGCCGTCAGGCCCTACCGTCGCCGTCGGAGGTGAGAGCGGTGGAGCGGTCGGTTGGAGACGTCGCGCGGCTCGCGGGCGTCACGGTGCGCACGTTGCACCACTACGACGAGGTCGGTCTGCTCCGCCCGGGTGCTCGCAGCCCAGCCGGATACCGCGTCTACGACGACGGCGACCTGGTGCGCTTGCAGCAGATCCTGGGCTATCGCGAACTCGGCTTCGCGCTCGACGCGATCGCCGAGATCCTCGACGACCCCCGGCTCGACCAGGTCGAGCACCTCCGCCGGCAGCACGCGCTGCTCACGGACCGGATCGGTCGGCTGCAGCAGCAGCTGGCCGCGATCGAGAAGACGTTGGAGGCACGGCAGATGGGAATTTATCTGGACCCGGACGAGATGTTCGAGGTCTTCGGTGACTTCGACCCAGCCGAGCACGAGGCCGAGGCACAGGAGTGGTGGGGCGACACCGATGCGTACCGCGAGTCGCAACGGCGGACCTCGTCGTACACCAAGGACGACTGGTTGCAGATAAAGGCGGAGGGCGAGGCGATCGATCGGCGCCTTCTCCGAGCCATGCAAGCGGGTCTCGATCCCAACAGCCCGGAGGCGATGGACGCCGCCGAGGCGCACCGCGCCAGCATCACCCGGTGGTTCTACGTATGCGACTACGACGTCCACCGAGGGCTGGCCGACATGTACGTCGCCGACCCCCGGTTCGCGGCGCACTACGACGACCGCGCCGCGGGGCTGGCGGCGTTCGTGCGCGATGCCGTGCACGCGAATGCCGACCGGGCCGCCGCGGGCTAGCATCCCGGGCATGAACAGCGACGCGACGACGGTCGAGGGCTACCTCTCCGGTCTCGAGCCGGACCGGCGGGACGTCGTGCAGACAGTCCGCGACGTCGTCTGCGCGGCGATGCCCGCGGGCTACCACGAGGCCGTTGCCTGGGGAATGATCACCTGGTCGGTTCCACTTGAGCGCTACCCCGACACCTACAACGGCCAGCCGCTCGGATATGTCGCGCTGGCGGCGCAGAAGCGGCACTACTCGCTCTATCTCATGGGCCTCTACAGCGACAGCGAGCAGGACCGGGAGTTCCGGTCCCGCTGGCTCGCGTCCGGCCGGAGCCTGGACATGGGCAAGAGCTGCCTGCGGTTCAAGCGGCTGGAGGATCTCGACCTCGACCTTGTATCAGAGGTGGTCGCCAGCACGCCGGTGGACGACTTCCTGGCCACCTACGAGCGAGTTCGCGCGCACTGACCGGCGTACTCCCGGCGTCGGGGGGCAAGACCCCGCAGGGGCACCCACGGCCCGAACGCGACACGGAGGCAGCCATGGCGGTATCAGCCGGCGGAGCCGGGACCAAGGCCGAACCGGCATTGCTCGGCATCTATCTCAACGACCACTTGGCAGGGGCGACAGGCGGTGTCGAGCTGGTACGTCGTTCGGCCGGCGCGCATCGCGGCGCGCCGGCCGGGGTCACGTTGTCCCGGTTGGCGACCGAGATCGAGCAGGACCGCGAGTCGCTGCTGCAGATGATGGCCGCGCTGGAGGTGCCGGTCCGTCAGTACAAGGTCTACTCCGCCTGGGTGGCTGAGAAGGTCGGCCGGCTGAAGCTCAACGGCCACCTGCTCGACCGGTCGCCGCTGAGCTCGCTGATCGAGCTCGAGACCCTCCGGCTGGGCGTCGAAGGCAAGGCGTCCTTGTGGCGGACGCTCCGGCAGGTGGCCGAGCACGAGCCGCGACTGGACGTCGCCCGCCTCGAAGCGCTGCTGCAGCGCGCAACGCGACAGGTCGACACGCTCGAGGAGCTCCGGATGCAGGCGTCCGCCGAGGCCTTCAGCGCCGCCTGACCGGCTGGCGCTGGAGGCGGGTCAGGGGACGTTGAGCGAGGCTGTGCCGACCGCCGATTCCAGCTCGGAGGTCTGCACGGTGACGGTGACCAGCCACGCGCCGGCGAACGGCAGCGGATCGTCGGCTCGATAGCTGCCGGCGGTCGCCCGACTGAGGTGCAGGGGCAGCTTTTCGACGTTCTGCCCGGCCAGCGAAGCGTTGACAACGACCTCCTCCGGATCGAGCGGGCCTCCCGCGGCGTCCACAAGCAGGATCGTCACCTCGCGATCCGCGGTCGCACCCACGTCGACCGTCGTGCCGTTCGGCAGGCCGATGCTCACGGTCGTCGCCGGCTGCACCGCGGCCGTCTGCCCGGGGCTCGCGGTCGCCACCCGACCCGGCGTGGTGGCGACAAGAACAGCCGTGACAGCCAGGACCACCACGCCGAGCGCCGCCTCACCGGCGACCGCTCGCCGCAGCCGGCGAACATCGGGCTCCGCGCCGGCGGGGCTGTCCTCGCTGTAGGCGTGCACGACCGTCATCGTGGAACGCCGCCGGATCCAGACCCGACCAAGGTTGCCGAGGCCGAGCAGCCCGGCGAAGAGAGCGAGCTTGAGGAGCAGGAGGCGACCGTACGGCGTGTCCGTGAGGGCGTCGACCGAGCCGACCTCACGCAGCGACTGGTACGTGCCCGTGACGATCAGCACGGCTACCGAGATCAGCGCCACGCGCGACCACTTCGGCAGCACGTCCGCCAGGTCCCCGGGCGCCGACGAGCGCAGCAGCAGCCATGCCAGGACCACCAGCCCGCCCATCCAGGTGGTCATGGCCGCCAGGTGCACGGTGTCGCTGAGGACGGAGAGCGGGTACCGCGAGACCGCGACGGCGTGGCCCTGCGCGGCATACGAGGTGAACACGGCGGAGGCAGCCACCCCTGCCGCGCCGAGCCCCAGGGCCGACCCGCGGCGGCGCAGGCCCTCCACGAGCAACAGGAGCGCAAGCACCGCGATCACCCGCACAGCTGACGCCCGACCGAAGGTCGAGCCGAGAGTTGTGCTGAGCAGCTCGGTGTCGGTCAGCCTGGCCAACGGCTCGCCGGCGACGTACGGGCCCTGCGCGAGCAGCCCGGCCACGGTCCCGGTGATCAGTGCGCCAGTGCCCGCGACGACCAGCCGGCCCACGCGACGGTCGGTCCTGCCGGCAGACCAGCACAGGGCCACGAAGAGCACCGGGCCGATCATGAGGACGAGTCCGAGGAATCCAACCCAGCGCGCCAGCGCAAGCGCCGCCTTGGCGACCGTTGCGTCGGGTCCCGCGGCGTCCGCAACCGTTGCTGGTGCGGCGTCCCCGACGGTGAACGGCACTGAGCCGCTGACGGGGTGGGAGTCAGCGGACAGCACGCGCCAGGTGAACACGTAGCCGTCCTCCGGCAGCGGGGTGGGCAGCGGAACCGTCACCGTGCTCCCGCGTGCCTGCGCCGGGCCGAGTGTCAACGGTCGTCCGGTGCTGTCCAGGACACGAAGCCCGCCGGCGATGAGGTTGACCTCCTCCGTGAAGTTCAGCGTGAGCGCGCGGGGGGACTCGTCCAGCCGCGCACCGGCAGCGGGCTCGGACGTCGACAGCTCAGCGTGGGCAGATGCCGGACTCGCGGCGATGGTGGCACCGAGCAGCGCGGCGGCGACGGCCACCACCAGAACCGCTAGCCTCCGCACGAGCGGGGATGCCTGACTTGTCATCACCTCGTCATTCGCAGCCGTCCGCCACCGCGACTGGTCCGAGGACCAACGGCGACGAGCCAGACGGGCCGATCAAGCACCTGGCCAGGTGTGCACCGGCTCGTTCGAGTGCATGTGATGGACATACGTGCGCATCATCTCGCGAAGTGCGTCAGGTCGGTCGTGGTCGTCGTGCAGCCGATGGAACGCAGCCGCCTGCCAGGAGGCCCCGTTGCGCCCGGTCAGGCAGCGTTGCTCGATGATGCCGAGGAGGCGGTCCTTGTCGGCGGTGTCCACACCCCACTCCTCCAGGCCCTGATGGGCGATCGGCAGCAGCCGCCGCAGCACGAGCTCGGTCGCAGGGACCTCTCCCACTCCGGGCCAGTAGATCTTGGCGTCGATGCCGTAGCGGGCGCCGACGTGGAAGTTCTCCTCCGCTGCCGAGAACGACATCTGCGACCACACCGGACGGTCGGCCTCGGCGAGCACTTTGACCAGTCCGTAGTAGAGCGCGGCGTTCGCGAGGACGTCGACGACGGTCGGTCCTGCCGGCAGGCACCGGTTCTCCACACGCAGGTGCGGCTTGCCACGCACCACGTCGTACACCGGCCTGTTCCACCGGTAGATGGTGCCGTTGTGCAACCGGAGCTCCGCGAGCTGCGGGACGTCACCGCGTTCGAGCACCTCGAGTGGGTCCTCGTCCTCGCAGATCGGGAGCAGTGAGGGGAAGTAGCGCACGTTCTCCTCGAACAGGTCGAAGATCGAGGTGATCCACCGTTCGCCGAACCACACGCGCGGCCGCACGCCCTGGGCCTTGAGCTCCTCCGGACGGGTATCGGTCGCCTGTTCGAACAGCGCGATCCGGGTCTCCCGCCAGAGCTCCTTGCCGAAGAAGAACGGCGAGTTGGCGCCGAGCGCGAGCTGCACGCCGGCGATCGCCTGGGAGGCGTTCCAGTGTGCCGCGAACGTCTCGGGGTTGACCTGCAGATGGAGCTGCACACTGGTGCACGCGGCCTCGGGGGCGATGGTGTCGGCATAGGTGTTGAGTCGGTCGACGCCGTCGATGGAGATCTGCAGGTCCTCTCCTCGCGCCGCGAACACCTGTTCGTTGATGACCGAGTAGCGCGGGTTCGCACTCAGGCTGTGCTCGCCGAGGTGCTCGGGTCGCAAGGTCGGCAGGATGCCGATCATCACGACATCCGCGTCGGCCTGCTTCGACATGTCGTCGGCGTGGTTGAGGCTCGCGCGGACCTCGCGCTCAAGGGCATGGAAGACCGCGCCCTCGATCTTCTGCGGCGCGATGTTGATCTCGATGTTGAACTGCGCGAGCTCGGTCTGGAAATCCTCGTCGGCGATCAGATCGAGGACCTTCTCGTTGACCATCGCCGGGTCTCCGAGCTCGTCGGTGAGGTTGAGCTCGATCTCCAGCCCCATGCTGCGCCGCTCGACGTCGAACCGGGATTCGGCCAGCATCCGGGCGAACACGTCGAGGCAGCGTCGGACCTTCTGGCGGTACTGCTGGCGGTCCTCGCGCGTGAATTGGGTCTTTTCGACGTCCTTGCCCATGTCGGACCTCCTTCCCGACGCGCCTTGCCACAACCTCGCACATCTCCGGGGGTCTTGTCCCACCTGTGTGCCGAAGCGGTGGGACCAGGGCCTGCCACGGCGGGAGCAGGGGGCGCGACGGGGTGCCGGCCGGCGACACGCCGTCACGGGTGAGCCCGGGTGTCCGACCCCCGGCTTACGGTCTGGCTATGCGCCTGCTGCACACGTCCGACTGGCACCTCGGGAGGTCCTTCCACCGGGAGGACCTCCTGTCGGCGCAGGCACATTTCGTTGACTTCCTCGTCGAGACGGTGCGCGCCGAGAGGGTCGACGCGGTGGTTGTGTCCGGGGACATCTACGACCGCGCCCTCCCGTCCGTCGACGCCGTGGCCCTGTTCGACGACACCCTGCGCCGGCTCGCCTCCACGGGGACGAGGGTCATTCTGATCAGCGGGAACCACGACTCGGCCCGCCGGCTCGGCTTCGGCTCCGGGCTGATCGACGCAGCCGGCATCCACCTCCGCACAGACGTGTCCGCAGCCCATCGGCCGGTCCTGCTCGACGACACAGACGGTCCCGTGGCGATCTACGCCGTCCCCTACCTCGAGCCGGATGCCGTCCGCGTCCAGCTGGAGTGCGACGAGCGCAGCCACGCCGCCGTCCTCGGCGCAGCCATGAGCCGGGTCCGGGCCGATCTGGCCGGCCGTCCCGGGCTCCGCTCGGTGGCGCTCGCCCATGCGTTCGTCACCGGAGCCGAGACCAGCGAGAGCGAACGCGACATCACCGTTGGCGGCGTCTCGTCGATCCCCCTGTCGGCCCTCGACGGCGTCGACTACGTGGCGCTCGGTCATCTGCACGGCGCGCAGCGGCTGTCCAAACGGGTCCGCTACAGCGGATCACCCCTGCCGTTCTCGTTCTCGGAGGAGCACCAGACCAAGCAGCTGCTGCTCGTCGAGCTCGGCCCCCGGCCAGGCACTCCCCCATCGGTGGAGTCGGTCCCGACACCGGTCCACCGCCCGTTGGCCCGGCTGTCCGGTCGTCTGGCCGACCTGCTCATCGACCCCTGCTGGACTGCCTACGAGGACCACTACCTCCAGGTGACGCTCACCGACCCGGCGCGCCCCCGCGAGCCGATGGAGCAGCTGAGGTCGCGCTTTCCCCACGTGCTCGTGCTCGCCTTCGCGCCCGACGGGGCCGAAGACCGGTCCGCCTCCTACGCCACCAGGGTCCGCGGGCGCACCGACATCGAGATCGCCACCGACTTCGTCGAGCATGTTCGCGGCCCCGCGGATCCGGCCGAGGCAGCGCTGCTCGCCGACGGCTTCGAGGCCGCCCGGCTGGTTGAGGCGAGTCGCTGATGCGCCTGCACCGCCTGGAGGTCACCGCCTTCGGTCCCTTCGCCGGCACCGAGACTGTGGACTTCGAGGCGCTTGCGGACGCCGGTGTCTTCCTGTTCACCGGGCCCACCGGCGCCGGCAAGACGAGTGTGCTCGACGCCGTCTGCTTCGCCCTCTACGGCCAGGTCCCCGGCTCCCGGCCAGGCACCCGATCACTGCGCAGCGACCATGCGCCCGACGGTGTCGCGCCGCGGGTCGTCCTCGATGTGTCGCTGCGGGGCCGCCGCTTCCGGCTCACTCGCTCCCCGCAGTGGGAGCGGCCCAAGCTTCGTGGCTCGGGCACGGTCCTCGAGCAGGCCAGAGTGCATCTCGAGGAGCACGCAGGTGGTGCGTGGACCACGATTTCCACCCGGCTGGACGAGACCGGCGACCAGGTGGGATCCCTGCTCGGCCTCAAGCTCGCTCAGTTCTGCCAGGTCGTGCTCCTTCCGCAGGGCCAGTTCGCGGAGTTCCTTCGCGCCGACGCCGACAAGCGCCGCGACCTTCTCGAGAGCCTCTTCGACACTCACCGGTTCGCAGAGGTCGAGCGCTGGCTGGTCAACCGCCGCAAGGAGACCGCCCGTGAGCTCGACCTCGCCGACGAGGAGCTGGAACGCGTGCTGGCACGGGTCGCAGAAGCAGCCGGCGAGGAACGACCCGACGATCTCGACGCCGAGGGCTCGGTCGGCTGGGTCGCCGCCTTGCTCGGCCGGGCTCGGGACCAGCTCGGCGACGCGCAAGCAGTCGCGACGCGTGCCGGCCACCACCACGATGCCGCGGCCGCGGCACTGGAGGCCGCGACCCTGGTCGCCGATGCGCACCAGCGCCGGGCAGTGCTGACGTCCCGGCTCATCGAGCTCGAGGCCGCCGCTGCCGAGCAGGCCGACGTCGCGGCCAGACTCGTTGCCGCCCGCACCGTCGCCCCCCTGGTCCCACAGGTTCACGAGGTGGCCCGGCTCCAGCTCGAGCTCGACGGGGCACGGTCGGCAGCCACTGCGGCGGACACCGTCGTGGCTCGCGCCATGCGGGACGCCGTGACCGGCACAGGCGAGGGTGCCATCCCGCCACGTGGGGCGCTCACGGCGCTGGCCCGGGAGCATCGTCACGAGGCCGCTGGGTTGCATGCGCTGGCCCGTGACGAGGCCGAGGCAGAACGGCTCGCTACGGCCACCGACGCGCTCGAGCAGCGCGTCGTCGAGCTCACCGCCCAGGCGGAGCGGCTGCAGGTCCAACTCGACACCGCCGCGGATCGCCGGGCTGTGCTGGAGTCCGCCCGCGACCGGAGCAGTAGTGCCGTCGCTGCCCTGCCGGGGGCCAAGGCGACGCTGGCTGCGACCGAGGCCCGGCTGGAGGCAGCGGTGAGGCGCGACGCGCTCGCGGCCAGCCGCGTCCCGGCCTCCGACGTGGTGCGCGACCGGACCGACGCCGAGCAGCAGGCTCGCGAGACCTGGCTGCGGCTGCGCCAGGCCCGGCTCGACGGCATGGCCGCCGAACTCGCGTCAGGCCTGCAGGACGCCGAGGCCTGCCCGGTGTGCGGGAGCGGCGACCATCCGCGTCCTGCCACGGCGGGCGCCGACGCGGTGACCCGCGAGCAAGAGGATGCCGCCGGTGCTGTCGTACGCGCCGCGGAGCAGGAGCGCAGCAGCGTCGAGCGCGCCCTCTCCACGCTGGACGCCGATCTCGCCGCGGCGACTGCCGCGGCCGGCGGCGACGAGCCGGTGGATGTCCTCGGCGTCGCCCGCGACGGGGCCCGGAATCTCGCCGACGTGCTCGCGGCGGCTGCCGCTGCCGCCCCGGGTGACGTGCGCGCACTCGCAGCCTTCGGCGAGGAACACGAGAGCTGGCTGCGCGATCGGGTCGCGTTGGACGAGGAGGCGCGGGCCCTGCGCAAGCAGGCCGGTGACGACCGCAGCCGCCTCGGCGACTTGCGCACCACGCTGGACGCTGCCCGCGGCGACGACCCGTCGATCTCGGCCCGCGCCCTGCGCCTCGTGGTGGTTGCCGACAGCCTGGAGACCCTGGCCCGGCAGGTCGAGACCGTCGAGCGTCTCGACAGCGAGGTCGCGAGTGCTTTGCGGCGCGCCGAGGAGGCAGCAGCCGCTCGGGGGGTCGCCTCGCTCGAGCAGGTCCTTGTCGACCAGTGCGACGACGACGAGCTTGCCCTTCTCGACGAAAGACTGCTCGGGCACGAGGCGGCCCTGGCGGCCGTGCGCGACCAGCTCGCCGAGCCCTCGCTCGCGGCGGTCGTGGGCAGCGCGCCCGACGTGGCGGGGCTCCGAGTCCAGGTGCGGGTCGCCGAGCAGGCCCGCGACCTGGCGGTGGCGGCGCTTGCCACGTCGACCGCCAGGGCCGGGGCGCTCGGTCGGCTCGCCATTGGCCACGCCCGCCTGTTGGCCGATCGGGGGCCGGTGGCCGGTCGGCACCGCACCGTCGACGGGCTGGCCCGGCTGGCCGAGGGCAAGAGCACCGACAACCGGCTGCGGATGAGCCTGTCGGGCTACGTCCTCGCCGCACGGCTGGAGCAGGTCGCCGTCGCCGCGAGCGACCGGCTCCTGCGGATGTCGTCCGGGCGCTACCAGCTCGTGCACAGCGCCGACGCGGGGAACGCCCGGTCCCGGGGCGGCCTGCATCTGCGCGTGCTCGACGGCTGGACCGGTGTTGAGCGCGACCCAGCGTCGCTGTCAGGCGGTGAGAGCTTCTCGGCCTCGCTGGCACTCGCCCTCGGCCTCGCCGATGTCGTGACGGCCGAAGCCGGCGGGTCGCTGCTGGAGACGCTGTTCGTGGACGAAGGCTTCGGGAGCCTCGACGAGGACACACTCGACGAGGTGATGGCGGTGATGGACTCGCTGCGAGACGGCGGGCGCGTAGTCGGCATCGTGAGCCATGTCGCTGAGCTGCGTCAGCGCATCCCTACGCAGCTGACGATCGCCAAGGGTCACGACGGCTCACTCATCAGGCAGTGAGCACGTCCGGTGCTTCCGAAACCCCCCGCTCGCTCGCGGTGTTCGACATCGACGGCGTGCTCGCCGACGTCACGCATCGGCTGCATCATCTGGAGACGCGGCCCAAAGACTGGCGCGGCTTCTTCGCGACCGCCTCGGCCGACCCCGTGCTCGAAACCGGCGCCCTGCTCGCGGCCGAGCTGGCCGCTGACCACGAGGTCGTCTACCTGACGGGCCGTCCTGCTCACCTGCGGCAGGTCACGGCGTCGTGGATCGAGCGCCACCAGCTGCCGCCGGGCCGGCTGTTGATGCGCCGGCGCCGCGATTTCCGGCCCGCCAGGGTGGTCAAGCTCGAGCTGCTCCGACAACTTGCGGCCGACCAGCCCGTCGACGTGGTCGTCGACGACGACCCCGAGGTGGTCGCGGCCCTGCGGGCGGCCGGCTTCGCGGTGATGCTGGCAACCTGGGCGACCCGCAGCGCTCCGCTGCACGAGGGCCAGGAGCGAGAGGGTCGGACCTGAGGCCGGCTACCGGCTCGGGAGCGCCTTGACCGCGAACGGCTCGCTCTCGAGTTCCGCGTGCTCGCCGTGGTCGCGCTGCCTGGGCAGAGCGGCCACCTCGTTCCGCGGTCGCGGTCGCGGCGTGATCAACAGCGTCACGGCAAGAAGTGCGGCGGCGGCGAGCGCGTCGAGCCAGTAGTGGTTCGCGGTGACGACCACGACGAGCGTGGTGATCGCCGGATGCGCGAGCGTCAGCCACCTCCATCGACGTGTCGTCGTGCGGATCACCACGACCGAGATCAGCAGCGCCCAGCCGACGTGCAGGCTGGGCATGGCCGCGAACTGGTTCGCGACGGTAGCCGCGCTGCCGTCATAGGCCGACGGCCCGATGGTCGCCATCGTGTCGACGAAGCCGAGCCGGCTCATCATCCGGGGCGGGGCCAGGGGCATCGCCGTGTGGATGACGAACGCCAGCGCCGTCATCGTGATGATCAGGCGCCGGGCCCAGCGGTAGTCGCTCGGCGGCCGCCGCCACCAGCCCCAGGCCAGGAAGGCGGCAGTCACCGGGAAGTGGACAGCGACGTAGTACCAGTTGGCCGCCTCCACCAGGTCGGGCCACCGCAGCGCCCACTGCTGAAGCACCAACTCGCTCGGCATCCCGAGGAACCGCTCCATCTTCCAGACGTCGGTTGCGTTGATCATCGCCGCCTGGACATGTCCGGAGATCAGCGCCCGCCCGAACCGGTAGGCCACGAACAGCGACAGGATGAGGGCGCTCTCCCTGACCAGGTTGGGGCGCCGACTGCTCAGGGCAGCCTGGGACGAGCCCGGAAGCCACCAGGGCCACGCCGACCTCGGGGACACGGCCGGTGCGGCGGTCACGCAGCGCATCGGCCAAGGCTCCCACGAAAGCGGGCCTGAGGGCAGCAGATATGCCGACACGACCCCATCGGGTCAGGCCAGCAGCTCGACCGCCGCCGAGAACACGCGTGGCAGGCGGCTCGCCGCGGGCACGAGCTGGCCGCGGAGCGGGGAGTGCGCGGTCCGCACCAGCGCGCTGGTCAGCAGCCGGTAGCGCCGGGTCGCCAGCCGCCAGGCCCGCTCGTAGTCCTGCGGACGGCGCGTCGCGACGGCCTCGACGGCCGCGGACGCGGTGGCCAGCCCGGTGGCGATCCCCTCCCCGGTCAGCGCGTCCACGTAGCCCGCCGCGTCGCCGACCAGCAGCACCCGTCCTCGGCGGCGCGCTGCGGAGTCCTGGCGCAGCGGCCCGGCGCCGCGCACCTCCGTCAGCGGCACAGCGCCGGCCAACCGGTCCAACAGCTCCGGGAAGTCGGCCAGCACATCCGCGAACCGACGCCCCGGGCCACACAGCACCGCGACACCCACGGTGTCCTCGCTCACCGGCGTGACATAGGCCTCGGCGTCGGCCGACCAGTGCACCTCGACGAGCGAGGTCCAGGCCGGCACCCGGAAGTGCCGCCGCTGCCCGAACCGAGAGGGCGGCGCGGTCGGCAGGTCCAGGCCCAGTACCCGTCGTACCGGCGAGTGCAGGCCGTCCGCCGCGACCAGCCATCGGGCGCGCAGGCCTGCGGCGTGCACCTGGTCGGCTTCCTGGACGACGTCGTCAACCCGCCCGCGCACGCGCTCCACCCCCACCTCGTCCGCCCGCGCGAGCATGGCCGCGTGCAGCTCGGTCCGGCGCACGCCCAGACCCGGGCCCGCCGAGAACGCCGCCTCGGCGGTCCAGCCGGGCGAGAGGTACCGGATGCCCAAGAATGGACGACCGGTGGGCTGCACGCCGATGGCGCACAGCCGCGCAACTGCACCCGGCATCAGCCCCTCACCGCAGGCCTTGTCGATCGGACCCTCGCGGGGCTCCACCACCGTCACCGAGAGGTCTGCGAGGCGCGCGAAGATCGCCGTGGCAAGTCCGATCGGCCCGCCACCGACCACCAGGAGGTCTCTCACGCAGCGGCCGCGGCGAGGGCGCGGTTCTCGGTTCGGATCCGCACAGTCAGCACGACCGCGTTCAGGACAGTAAAGGCGATCGCCGTCAGCCATGCGCTGTGCACGAGCGGCAGCGCCACACCCTCGGCCACCACGGCCACGTAGTTGGGGTGGCGCAGCCAGCGATACGGCCCCGTCTCGACCAACGGCAGGCCGGGTACGACGACGACTCGGGTGTTCCATTGCCGTCCCAGGGCCGCGATGCACCACCACCGCAAGGCCTGGCTGGCCAGGACGACGGCGAGCATCGTCCATCCAAGGGTTGGCACGAAGGCCCGGTCGAGCCACACCACCTCGACGATGCAGCCAACCAGCAGCCCGGTATGGAGGATGACCATCGGCGGGTAGTGCCCGCGACCTGCCTCGACTCCCCCGCGAGACTTGGCCCAGCGCAGATGACGCTGCGACACGACGAGCTCCGCGAGCCGCTCGAGGCCGACGGCGACGATCAGGCAGGCGTAGAAAGCGACGCTGGTCATCGAGATTCCCTCACCACCGGAGCAGGACCAGCTCGGCGCAGAACCCCGGCCCCATCGCCATCAGGACGCCGTGCGTGCCCGGCTCCGGCGGCGGACCAGCCAGGGTGGCCGCGAGGACATGCAGGACGGATGCCGAGGACAGGTTCCCGACGTCAGCGAGCGACGCCCAGGTCAGGTCGAACGCCCCCTCGGGGACGGCCAGTGCGCGCTGCATCGCATGGAGCACCTTCGGCCCGCCGGGGTGCGCGACCCACCGACCGATGTCCGCGGTCTTCAGGTCGTTGTCCTCGAGGAAACCCCGCACGTCGTCGCCGAGGTTCTCCTCCACCACGTCAGCGACGCTCGCTGCCAGGACGATGCGGAAGCCGCTGCCGCCGATGTCCCATCCCATGACGCGTTCCGTATCGGGGTAGAACCGGCTCCGTGTCGCGACGACACGAGGCGCGGCGTCCAGCCCCATGGCGGCTGCCCGTCGCTCACCGACCATCACCACAGCCGCTGCTCCGTCGCCGAACAAGCCGCTGGCCACCAGGTTGGGCATCGAGTCGTCCGACCGCTGCACGGTCAGCGAGCACAGCTCGACCGTGAGCAGGACGGCGACCCCGTCCGGGTCGCCTCGCAGGTAGTCGTGGACGCGAGCGATCCCGGCAGCTCCGGCGACGCAGCCCAGTCCGAAGATCGGCACCCGGCGGACGTCGGTGCGCAGTCCGAGCCTGGGGATCAGCCGGGCGTCCAGGCTGGGAGCGGCAATGCCAGTGACCGACGACACCATCAGCAGGTCGACGTCACCAGGTGTCAGGCCAGCGGCGGCGAGCGCCTTCGCGACGGCCAGGTGCCCGAGATCGGTGCCGACGCGGATGAAGACGTCATTGGCAGCACCGAAGCCGGTCAGGCCCGGGTAGGCCTCCAGGGGCATCGCGAGGTGCCGGGTACGGACCCCGGTCGCCTCGTGCAGCCGTTCGAGGACCCGGCGTTCGGTCGGATCGGGCAGCACGAGATCCCCGAACGCAGCCGTGATGGTTGCCTGGTCGTACCGGTTCTCGGGCAGAACGGGTACCACGGACGCGATGCGGCTCATCCGTACGTACCGGTGCGCCCGGTCATTCGGCCCATGCCACCACCCGATCGAGTCATTTCCACAACGGTTAGGCCACACGCTTTCAGATCTGGGTTGAGCGACCGACATTTGGTGGAGAATATGAAGTGACCCAGATCACCGGAAAGCCGTGTCCCATGTGCTCGCACCAGCCGCATTGCCCGCCCCCGGAGGCTCCCGACCGGGACGCCGCGCACACCGTGGCGTTTCACCCCGAACAGGGTTGGAGCCTGCTCTGCAACGGTGTCCTGCTCTTCGACGACACTGGTGAGCTCCTCCCCGACGGCCGCGTGATCAACCCTCACCGTCCGACCGACGTGCACGCCACGTCCTCCGCCGCCTGACGGCGCGACACTCTCAACTGTTCGCGTAGTCGCTGACCGGCGGGCAGCTGCACACCAGGTTGCGATCCCCGAACGCCCCTTCGATGCGGCGAACCGGCGGCCAGTACTTCGTCCCGGGCGTCACTCCCGCCGGGAACGCCGCCTCGGTGCGACTGTAGCCGTGCTCCCACTCCCCCGCGAAAGCCGCCGCGGTGTGCGGTGCGTTGCGCAACGGGTTGTCCGTCCGGTCGGTCTCGCCGGAACCGACCCGGCCGATCTCCTCGCGGATCGCGACCATCGCCGCGCAGAAGCGGTCGAGCTCTGCCAGGTCCTCGGACTCGGTCGGCTCGATCATCAAGGTCCCCGCGACCGGGAACGACATCGTCGGGGCGTGGAAGCCGTAGTCGATGAGCCGCTTCGCGACATCGTCGACCGTCACGCCGGTCTCTTTCGTGATGGCCCGCAGGTCCACGATGCACTCGTGCGCCACCAGCCCACCGCGACCGGTGTAGAGGACGGGGAAGTGCGGGGCCAACCGGGCAGCCACATAGTTCGCGTTGAGAATGGCCACCTGGGTGGCGCGCGTGAGGCCCTCCGCACCCATCAGGCGCAGGTACGCCCACGAGATCGGCAGGATCCCAGCCGATCCCCAGGGCGCGGCTGAGATCGGCCCGACACCGGTCTCGGGTCCGGCCGCCGGCTGCAACGGATGGTTCGGGAGGTACGGCGCGAGGTGGGCGCGCACGCCGACCGGGCCGACCCCAGGACCGCCGCCACCGTGCGGGATGCAGAACGTCTTGTGCAGGTTCAGATGCGATACGTCCGCACCGAAGTCCCCCGGCCGTGCCACCCCGACGAGTGCGTTGAGATTGGCTCCGTCGACGTACACCTGACCGCCTGCCTCGTGCACGAGGTCGCAAAGCTCGGTGATCTCCTGCTCGAAGACGCCATGCGTCGACGGATAGGTCACCATGACCGCCGCCAGGTCATCAGCATGGTCCTGCACCTGTGCGCGCAGGTCGTCCATGTCGACGTTTCCCTCGTCGTCGCAGCGCACGACGACGACCCGCAGCCCGGCCATCACGGCTGACGCGGCGTTGGTGCCGTGGGCACTCGACGGGATCAGGCAGATCGTGCGCTCGGCCCGCCCGTTCGCCCGGTGGTAGGCGCGGATCGCGAGCAGCCCGGCCAGCTCACCTTGGGACCCCGCGTTGGGCTGCAGGGACACGGCGTCGTATCCGGTGATCTCGGCAAGCCAGGACTCGAGCTGTCCGATCAGCTCGACGTAGCCCCGGGCCTGCTCGATCGGTGCGAACGGATGGATGTCCGCGAACGCCGGCCAGGTGATGGGCTCCATCTCGGCGGTCGCATTCAGCTTCATCGTGCACGACCCCAGCGGGATCATCGTCCGGTCGAGGGCGAGGTCCTGGTCGGAGAGCCGCCGCAGGTAACGCAGCATCGCAGTCTCCGACCGGTGTTCGTTGAACACAGGATGGGTGAGGAAGTCGCTGGTGCGTCGCAGCGCTGCCGGAAGCGACTCGCGCGCACGACCGTCGACGTCGTCGGGGTCGACGTCGGAGGCCCCGAACGCTGCCCACACCGCAGTCAGCTCGGCGCGCGTCGTCGTCTCGTCGGTGGACACACCGACGTGGTCACCGTCGACGAGCCAGAGGTTCACCCCCCGCTCGAGGGCCGCTGCGACAACGTCGGTGCCGCGACCGGGCACCCGGACCAGGAGCGTGTCGAAGAACTTCCGGTGCACGACCTCAGTGCCCGCGACACCGGTCAGGCCCTCGGCCAGCACGGTGGCATACCGGTGTGCGCGCCGCGCGATCGCCGTCAACCCGTCCGGCCCGTGGTAGACGGCGTACATGCCGGCAATGACCGCGAGGAGCACCTGCGCGGTGCAGATGTTGCTGGTGGCCTTGTCCCGGCGGATGTGCTGCTCCCGGGTCTGCAAGGCAAGCCGGTACGCCGGGCTCCCGTCGACGTCCTTCGAGACACCGACGAGTCGGCCGGGCAGGTTGCGTTCGAGCCCCTGGCGCACCGCCAGGTAACCGGCATGCGGGCCGCCGAAGCCCAGCGGCACGCCGAAGCGTTGGCTGGTGCCCACTGCGATGTCGGCGCCCATCTCACCCGGTGACCTCAACAGTGTCAGCGCGAGCAGGTCCGCGGCGACCGCCACCAATGCGCCACGGTCATGGGCAGCCTCGATCACCGGTGCCCAGTCTCTGATCTCGCCCGTCGCGGCGGGGTACTGCAGCAGGACCCCGAACACGTCACCCTCGGGAAGGCCGTCCGCGTGGACGTCGGCGACGACCACGGAGATGCCGAGTGGCTCGGCCCGGGTCCGCACGACCGCGAGGGTCTGCGGCAGGCAGCCGCGGTCGACGACGAACACCGCGCCAGCTGGTGACTTGCTAGTGCGTCGAGCCAGCGTCATGGCCTCGGCGGCGGCGGTGGCCTCGTCGAGCAGCGAGGCGCCGGACACCGCCAGCCCGGTGAGGTCGCTGACCGCAGTCTGGAAGTTGAGCAGGGCCTCGAGCCGGCCCTGGGAGATCTCCGGCTGGTACGGCGTGTACGCGGTGTACCAGGCCGGGTTCTCCAGCACGTTGCGCAGGATCACCGGCGGGGTGACCGTGCCGTAGTAGCCGAGCCCGATCATCGACGTGAGCACCTGGTTCCGGTCCGCCAGCGCACGCAGCTCGTCGAGCACCTCGTGCTCCGCGCGGCCCGGCTCGAGCTGCAGCGGATCGCCGCCCTGGATGCCCGCCGGCACGGCCGCTGCGACCAGCTCCTCGAGCGAGCCGTGACCGAGGACGGCCAGCATCTTCGCCTGGTCCTCCGGCGCGGGACCGATGTGCCGGCGGGAGAACGGGACTGTTGCGTCGAGCTCGCTATGCCGTGCGGTGCGGTCGGGACGGGACGTCACGAGGAGCCTCCAGGAGGTGCCTGCCGTCCGGCGCAGCTCGCGCCGTACGCGTCTCCCCCTCTGTCACCCGTGCTCCAGAGTCGCCTCGCCCGCACGGTCCGGTGGCCTGAGAGGTTCCGGGGAGGTTGCCCCTTCGGCGCCCCACGCACACGAGGTGCTGCCTCATGTGCTGGGGA
>Ga0299913_10000893_pt1 | contig 20527 bp, 17 predicted proteins | sample RVTome_9_FD_201360 | JGI IMG/M metagenome (GOLD analysis project Ga0299913, IMG submission 201360) | Soil microbial communities from uranium-contaminated site in the Upper Colorado River Basin, Wyoming, United States - RVT155D38 (version 2) ... | reverse complement strand
GTCCACACCGTCTGCCCTGGTAGCTAACCTCTCGGTATGACCAGCAGCATCGCCGACGGGGTACCGGCCGACGCCGCGGAGCGGCACGCCAAGCTCGCGCAGGAGATCGAGGAGCACCGGTTCCGCTACTTCGTGCTCGACTCGCCGACGGTCTCGGACGCCGAGTTCGACAAGCTGTGGCGCGAGCTGCTGCAGCTGGAGGAGCTGCACCCCGCGCTGGCCACCCCGGACTCGCCCTCGCAGGCGGTCGGCGGCACGTTCTCCACCGAGTTCCGCGCCGCGGACCACCTGGAGCGGATGCTCAGCCTGGACAATGCCTTCGACGAGGAGACGCTGCGGGCGTGGGCCGAGCGGATCCGGCGTGACGTCGGCGACGGCGCGCACTACCTGTGCGAGCTGAAGATCGACGGGCTCGCGGTGAACCTGCTGTACCAGCACGGCCGGCTGACCAGGGCGCTGACCAGGGGCGACGGGCGCACCGGCGAGGACGTCACGCTCAACGTGCGCACCCTGCGGGACGTGCCGCACCAGCTCACCGCGGCCGACGGCTTCGACGTGCCGGAGCTGGTCGAGGTCCGCGGCGAGGTGTTCTTCTCCCTCGACGGCTTCGCCGAGCTGAACGCCTCGCTGGTGGCCGCCGGCAAGGCGCCCTTCGCGAACCCGCGCAACTCGGCGGCCGGGTCGCTGCGCCAGAAGGACCCGAAGGTGACCGCCTCCCGGCAGCTGCGGTTGCTGTGCCACGGCTTCGGCAAGCGCGTCGGCTTCGAGCCGGTCCGGCAGTCGCAGGCCTACCAGGCGCTGGCCGCGTGGGGGCTGCCGGTCTCCGAGCACACGGTGGTGCTGTCCACCGTGGACGAGGTGGTCGCGCACGCCATGACCTGGGGCGAACGCCGGCACGACCTGTCGCACGAGATCGACGGCGTGGTCGTCAAGGTCGACGAGGTGGTGCTGCAACGCCGGCTCGGCTCGACGTCCAGGGCGCCGCGCTGGGCGATCGCGTACAAGTACCCGCCGGAGGAGGCCACCACCGACCTGCTCGACATCCAGGTCAACGTCGGCCGCACCGGCCGGGTGACCCCGTTCGCGATCATGGAGCCGGTGCAGGTCGCCGGGTCCACGGTGGAGCGCGCGACGCTGCACAACGCCGAGGAGGTGCGCCGCAAGGGCGTGCTGATCGGCGACCGGGTGGTGATCCGCAAGGCCGGCGACGTCATCCCGGAGGTGCTCGGCCCGGTGGTGGACGTCCGGCCCGGCCGGGAGCTGCGCGAGTTCGAGATGCCGACCGAGTGCCCGGAGTGCGGCTCGACGCTTCGTCCGGAGAAGGAGGGCGACGCCGACATCCGCTGCCCGAACGCCCGGTCCTGTCCCGCGCAGCTTCGGGAGCGGCTGTTCCACCTGGCCGGGCGCGGCGCGTTCGACATCGAGGGCCTCGGCTACGAGGCGGCCGTCGCGCTGCTCAAGGCCGGCGTGGTGGCCGACGAGGGCGACGTCTTCGGCCTCGACGAGGACCGGCTCGGCCGGGTCGACCTGTTCCGCACCAAGGCCGGCGAGCTGACGGCCAACGGGCGCAAACTGCTGGCAAACCTGCAGGAGGCCAGGCATCGTCCACTGTGGAGGGTGCTGGTCGGCCTGTCCATCAGGCACGTCGGGCCGACCGCGGCGCGCGCCCTGGCCACCCAGTTCCGCTCGCTGGACGCGATCGAGGCGGCCACCGAGGAGCAGCTGGCCGGCGCCGAGGGGGTCGGCCCGATCATCGCCGCCGCCGTCATCGAGTGGTTCGGCGTCGACTGGCACCGCGAGGTCGTGGACAAGTGGCGGGCCGCCGGGGTGCGCATGGCGGACGAGGTGGACGAGTCGGTGCCGCGCACCCTGGAGGGGCTGTCCGTCGTGGTCACCGGCTCCCTCCCGTCGTTCTCCAGGGACGAGGCCAAGGAGGCCATCACCGCCCGCGGTGGGCGCGCCGCCAGCTCGGTCTCCAAGAGCACCGCCTTCGTGGTGGCCGGCGACTCACCCGGCACCAAGTACGACAAGGCGGTGCAGCTCAAGGTGCCGCTGCTCGACGAGGACGGCTTCCGCGTGCTGCTCGCCGAGGGCCCCGAAGCGGCCGCCGCCGTCGCCAAGTCGGAGTGACCCTGGGCCGGCAAGGTGTATGATTGGTGTATGGGTCGCACCAACATCGACATCGACGACGAGCTGGTCGCCGAGGCCATGCGCCGGTACAACCTCAAGACCAAGCGCGAGGCTGTCGACCTGGCGCTGCGCCGCCTCGTCGGGCCACGTCTCACGACGGAGGAAATTCGTTCGCTACGCGGCATCGGCTGGGAGGGCGATCTCGATGAGATCCGTCGGGACCGGACGTTCGAGTGGTAGAGCGGCACCTCGTCGATACGTCCGCGTGGATCGAGTACTTCAGGAACACCGGATCGGCCGCGTGCTCGTACGTGGATCGACTAGCTGAAGACCCGCACTCCCTGGCCACCACGCAACCGGTGCTGCTGGAGCTGGGGATCGGAGCGAGGGGCGCAGCGGCTCGGCGGATCGGAGCCCTGGTGGGGCGCGCCGCCCTGTTGGACGTGGATGTCGCGATCGACTTCGATCTGGCCGGCGACCTGTACCACGCTGTTCTGGACAGCGGTCGCGATCAGGGCCGATGCCGTGCTCGTGCACCAGGACCGTGACTTCGAACGCATCGCTGCGGTGGCTGCGGACCTGCGCTGCGTCCAGCTCTGATCAGACGCCGCTGCCGGCGTGCTCGTTGAGGACGACCGAGACGATGCCGGCCAGGTGCGCGAGCCTGGCCACCTCGGCCGCGCGGAACATCGGCCCGCCCGGCCGGCCGACCAGCAGCACCCGGTCAGCGGCGCCGAGCGGGGTGGCGGCCAGCTCGGTGGCCAGCTCCCGCCATGGCTCCGGCACCCAGGACTCCTCGCCGTCCAGCACGGTGGCCCGCCGCAGCGGCCACCAGGGCAGGTGGATCGCCCTGGTCTCCGGTGCGGCGCTGCTGGCCGCGAGGCGCCGCGGCTGCTCGCCGGCCTGCGTCAGGACGACCGCCCAGCCGGCCCGGATGATCCGCGGCACGCCCTCGACGAACACGGCGAGCCCGTTCACCGGGTCGGCCGCCACCTGCTCCACGAGCTCCAGCTCACGGTGGGTGTCCAGCACACCGGCGTACGGGCGCACCGCGTCGACTTCGACGCCCGGCACCGATTCGGCGGCGGTGATCAGCACGTCGGGCAGCCGCCCGCCCGGTAGCTCGACCACCAGGTCGTCGACCGCCAGCCCGGAGGCGCGTTCGACCACGTCCACGCTCAGGATGTCGGCATCGACCTTGCCGAGTGCGGTGGCCAGCGCACCGAGCATGCCGGGACGGTCCGGGAGTTGGACCCGGATCAGGAAGGACACCGGCAACACCTCTCGCTCGGCGGCAGGTCCGTGACCGGCCCTGCCCGGCCGCCGATTCTCGCATCAGCGCGCAACCGGTCGACGGGGTGCTCCGCCATTGCGACGAGTCAACCGGTTCGGGGCGGGTCCTGGCCGCGTCCTATGCTGCCGTGAGTGGCGATGAGTGCTGTGGCACCCATTGCCACTCACCGGCGGCGCAGCCGCAACCTTGGAGGACCATGACAGCGATATCCCGTGACGAGGTCGCGCACCTCGCCATGCTCGCCAGGCTCGCCGTGACCGATCCGGAGCTGGACGTGTTCGCCACCCAGCTCGACGTGATCCTGCAGTCGGTGGCGCGGGTCAGCGAGGTCGCCGCCGCCGACATCCCGCCGACCTCGCACTCGGTGCCGTTGACCAACGTCTACCGCGACGACGTGGTGCGCCCCGGCCTCACCCAGGAGCAGGCGCTGGCCGCGGCGCCGGCCGCCGAGCAGGGGCGCTTCCGGGTGCCGCGGATCCTGGGGGAGGCGTGAGCGAGCTCGTCAGGATGACCGCGGCCGAGCTGGCCACGAAGATCCACTCCCGCGAGCTGTCCTCGGTCGAGGTCACCAGGGCACACCTGGACCGCATCGCGGCCGTGGACCGCACGGTGCACGCGTTCCTGCACGTCGACGCCGACGGCGCGCTGGCCGCCGCGCGCGCGGTCGACGAGTCGCTTGCGGCGGGCGAGGCGCCGGCGTCGGCGCTGGCCGGGGTGCCGCTCGCGCTCAAGGACGTGTTCACCACGGCCGGCGTGCCGACGACCTGCGGCTCGCGCATCCTCGAAGGCTGGATCCCGCCGTACGACGCCACCGTGACCGCGCGGCTGCGCGAGGCCGGCATACCGATCCTCGGCAAGACGAACATGGACGAGTTCGCGATGGGCTCGTCCACCGAGAACTCCGCGTTCGGGCCGTCCCGCAACCCGTGGGACACCTCCAGGATCCCCGGCGGCTCCGGCGGCGGGTCGGCGGCCTCGCTGGCCGCGTTCATGGCGCCGCTGGCGATCGGCACCGACACCGGCGGGTCGATCCGCCAGCCCGCGGCGGTCACCGGCACGGTCGGCGTGAAGCCGACCTACGGCGGGGTGTCCAGGTACGGGTTGGTGGCCTTCTCCTCGTCGCTGGACCAGGGCGGTCCGTGCGCCCGCACGGTGCTGGACGCCGCGCTGTTGCACCAGGTCATCGGCGGGCACGACCCGCTGGACTCCACCTCGATCGACGCGCCGGTGCCGCCGGTGGTGGCGGCCGCGCGCGAAGGTGCGGCCGGCGACCTGCGCGGCCTGCGGGTCGGCGTGGTCACCGAGTTCTCCGGCGAGGGCTACCAGCCAGGGGTGCTGGCGGCGTTCGGCACCGCGGTGGCAACGCTTCGCGAGCTGGGTGCCGAGGTCGTGGAGGTGCCCTGCCCGCACTTCGGCTACGCGCTGCCGGCCTACTACCTCATCGCGCCGAGCGAGTGCTCGTCCAACCTGGCCAGGTTCGACGCCATGCGCTACGGGCTGCGGGTCGGCGACGACGGTGCCGCCAGCGCCGAGGACGTGATGGCCGCGACGCGCGAGGCCGGCTTCGGCGCCGAGGTCAAGCGCCGCATCATGATCGGCACCTACGCCCTGTCGTCCGGCTACTTCGAGGCCTACTACGGGTCCGCGCAGAAGGTCCGCACCCTGATCACGCGTGACTTCGAGGACGCGTTCGCCAGGGTGGACGTGCTGGTGTCGCCGACGACCCCGACGACCGCCTTCCCGATCGGCGAGCGGGTCGACGACCCGATGGCGATGTACCTGGCGGACCTGTGCACGATCCCGGCGAACCTGGCCGGCAACGCCGCGCTGTCCGTCCCGTGTGGACTGTCGCAGGACGACGGCCTGCCGGTCGGCCTGCAGGTCATGTCGCCGGCGCTGCAGGACCACCGGGGGTATCGGGTTGCGGCCGCCTTCGAGCGGGTACGCGACGAGGTGGACGGCGGTCGACTGATCGACCGGGTTCCTGCGATGGAGGTGACGGTCTGATGGGCAAGGTTCGTGGGGTGGGTATGGCAGTCGGCTCGGTGGCCGGCGCGGCCGGCGTGGCGAAGCAGCTGAAGTCCGCGCAGCGCAGCGGCGACCGGCTGATGCTGGCCAATGCGGTGGCCAGCGCGCTCGTGGTGATCACCAGCCTGTTGCTCGCGGTGCGTGCGATCCGCAACGGAAAGGGCGGCCGGTGACCTCCTCTGTCGCCGAGCTGCTGGACTACGACGAGGTCGTCGAGCGGTTCGAGCCGGTGCTCGGGCTCGAGGTCCACGTCGAGCTGTCCACGGCGACCAAGATGTTCTGCGGTTGCGAGAACGCCTTCGGCGGCGAGCCGAACAGCCGGGTGTGCCCGACCTGCCTCGGTCTGCCCGGCTCGCTGCCGGTGGCCAACCGCGCGGCCATCGAGTCCGCCATCCGGATCGGGCTCGCGCTGAACTGCGGCATCGCCCCGTGGTGTCGGTTCGCGCGCAAGAACTACTTCTATCCGGACATGCCCAAGAACTTCCAGATATCCCAGTACGACGAGCCGATCGCGGTGAACGGGCGGCTGGACCTGGTACTCGACGACGGCTCGATCTTCGAGGTCGGCATCGAGCGTGCGCACATGGAGGAGGACACCGGCAAGTCGCTGCACATGGGCGGCAGCGCCGGGCGGATCCACGGTGCCGACTACTCGCTGCTGGACTACAACCGCGCCGGCGTGCCGCTCATCGAGATCGTCACCAAGCCGATCGTCGGTGCCGGCGTCAAGGCGCCCGAGCTGGCTCGCGCGTACGTCACCGCCCTGCGTGACCTGCTGCGCGCGCTGGACGTGTCCGACGTGCGGATGGACCAGGGATCGCTGCGCTGCGACGCCAACGTCTCGCTGATGCCGCGCGGCACCACGGTGTTCGGCACGCGCACCGAGACGAAGAACGTCAACTCGCTGCGCTCGGTGGAGCGTGCGGTGCGCTTCGAGATGCGCCGGCAGGCCGCGGTGCTCGTCGCCGGCGGCCGGATCGTGCAGGAGACCAGGCACTTCGACGAGGGCACCGGTGGCACCTCGCCCGGCCGCCGGAAGGAGACCGCGGAGGACTACCGGTACTTCCCCGAGCCCGACCTGGTACCGGTGGCGCCGACGGCCGCCTGGGTGGAGGAGCTGCGCGCGACCCTGCCCGAGCTGCCGTGGCAGCGCCGCGCCAAGGTGCAGGCCGAGTGGGGCATCTCCGACCCGGAGCTGCGCGACCTGGTCAACGTCGGTGCGCTGGACCTCATCATCGCCACCGTGCAGGCCGGTGCCGACCCCGGTGAGGCGCGCACCTGGTGGGTGGCCTACCTGGCGCAGCAGGCCAACACCCGCGGGGTCGAGCTGGTCGCGCTGCCGATCAGTCCGACGGACGTGGCCAGGGTGATCGAGCTGGTGGCCGCTGGCGAGCTGACCAACGCGCTGGCCAGGCAGGTGGTCGACGGGGTGTTGGCCGGCGAGGGCTCGCCCGACGAGGTGGTGGCCGCGCGCGGGCTGCGCGTGGTGTCCGACGAGTCGGCGCTGGCCGCGGCGGTGGACGAGGCACTGGCGGCGAACCCCGGCATCGCCGACAAGATCCGCGGCGGCAAGGTGCAGGCCGCCGGCAAGATCGTCGGCGACGTCATGCGGGCCACCAGGGGGCAGGCCGACCCGGCGCGGGTCCGCGACCTGGTGCTGGCCCGCTGCAACTCGGGCTGACCCCGCTTCGGCTCGGTTCGGACTGGCCCGCCGCGGGCGCGGAAGAGTAGTCCACCGCACCGACACTGCGCGGCTCGCGGTGGTCCGGGTACGGCAGTTGTGCACAGCGGGGGCGGTTGTCCACAGCCCGGCCCGCTGCCGGTCCGGGCCGTCGGTCCATGCGGCCATGGTGGCCGCATGAACGCAACCGCGCCGGTCGTAGCCCGGCTCCGTGACCCGTCCCAACTCGTCGCCGCGCTGCCGTACCTGCTCGGTTTCCACCCGTGCGACTCGCTCGTGGTGGTCACCATTCAGCCCGGTTCGCCGCCGACGGTCGGCCTGGTGCTGCGCGCAGACCTGCCGCCGCCGGGCCATGAGCACGAGCTGGCCGAGCAGTTCTGCGCGCCGCTGCGGGCCCGCGGCACCGACGCCGCGATGCTCGTGGTGATCGGCGGCCAGGAGTGCGTGCCCGCGGCGGCGGCCGTGCTCCGTGCGGCGCTGGCCGAGCAGGGCGTCGTGGTGGCGCACGCGGTGTGGGCGGCGTCCACGGCAAGCGGCGCCCGCTGGGCCTGCCTCGACGAGCCGGACTGCGCCGGCGAGCTGCCCGATCCGGACGCCAGCCCGCTCGCGGCCGCCGCGGCGGCCTCCGGCCTCGTCACCTTCACCGGCCGGGAGGAGCTGCAGCGGCTGGTGGCGCCGGACGACGACGCCGCGCTGCAACGCAGGGCCCACCTGCTGGACGCGGCCGTGCAGGACGCCGCGGCGGACAGCGGAGATCCGGCGGCCGTCGCGCGCGACGTGCGGCTGGTGCGGGCCGCGGTGGCCGCGGCCGCCGATGGCCGGCTGCCAACGGACGACCACGAGGTGGTGCGGCTCGCGGTCGCCCTGTCCGAGCCGCTGGTGCGCGACTGTTGCCTCGGCCTGTGCCTCGGCGGGACGGCCCGCGCGGCCGAGCAGCTGTGGCTAGCGCTGACGAGGGCGACGCCGGCGCCGGAGGTGGCCGAGCCGGCGACGCTGGCCGCGCTGTCGGCATACCTGCGTGGCGACGGCGCGCTGGCCGGGATGGCCCTCGACCGCGCGATCCAGGCCTGGCCGGGACACAACCTGAGCACGCTGCTGGACCACGTGCTGCGCACCGCGGTCCCGCCGGGGCGGCTCGCTCAGTTCGTGGCCGACGCCACCGCGGACGCCGAGCTCGGACTCGTCGAGGAGGGCGGCTGTGTCGTCAGACCTGTGCCCGGCTGCGGGTGAACTCCCAGGCGTCCGCGACGATCGTGGCGAGGTCGGAGCGCTGCGGATCCCAGCCCAGCTCGGTCCTGGCCAGTTGGTTCGCGGCCACGAGCGTCGCCGGGTCGCCGGGCCGCCGCGGCGCGGCCACGGCCGGGATCGGATGACCGGTCACCAGCCGGCAGGTCTCGATCACCTCGAGCACCGAAAACCCGGTGCCGCTGCCCAGGTTGTAGATCCGGTGCTGGCCGGGCGGCGCGTGCGTCATGGCCAGCAGGTGGGCCTGCGCGAGGTCGCCGACGTGGATGTAGTCGCGCACGCAGCTGCCGTCCGCGGTGGGGTAGTCGGTGCCGTTGATCCGCACGTGCTCGCGCTCGCCGCTGGCCACCTGCAACACGATCGGGATGAGGTGAGTCTCGGTCGCGTGCCGCTCGCCGTAGCGGCCGTGCGCGCCGGCGGCGTTGAAGTAGCGGAGGCTGACGGCGGCCAACCCGTGCGCCGTTGCGTAGCTGCCGATCGCGGAGTCGATCGCCAGCTTGCTCGCGCCGTAGGGATTGGTCGGCGCCGTCGCGGCGTCCTCGGTGATCGGCACCTGCTCGGGTTCGCCGTAGGTGGCCGCGGTCGAGGAGAAGACCAGCCGCGGCGTGCCGTGCCGGCGCATCGCTTCGAGCAGCCGCAGCGACGTCACGACGTTGCCGGACCAGTACAGCTCCGGCCTGCTGACCGACTCGGCGACGAGAGAGCGGGCGGCGAAGTGCAGCACGCCGTCGAAGCCGTCGGCCAGCACCGCGTCGGCCCGCTCGGCGACGTCGCCCTCGACGAACTCGCACTCCGCCGGCACGGCGTCGCGGTGCCCGGTGGACAGGTCGTCGAGCACCACGACCCGGTGGCCCGCCTCGACGAGCGCGGCGGCGCAGACGCTACCGACGTAACCGGCACCGCCGGTGACGAGCAACTTCACTTTGATCTCCGTTTCGGGGGATCCCCGGTCCGGGCCGATGCCCGAACGGGCGGCCGGGTCCGGGCGAGTCGGGGCTCAGGTGGCGCGCACCAGCACGGCGTGGGCCACGGACGGGTCGAGCTCGGTGCCGCTGTCCGATCCGCGCACGCCCACCTGGGCGCTCGGCCGGCTCGCCGCGACGTCGATCTGGCCGCCCGGCACCACGCCGGACGCCTTCAGCCTGGACATCAGTGCCTCGTCGAGCTGGACGTGCTCGGCGATCCGGCGGACCTCGACGCGGCCGCCACCACGGCGGGCCACCTCGTCGAGCCGCACCAGGTCCGGCTCGACGGGCGAGGCCGGCTCGCCGACCCCCAGCTCGTCCAGCCCCGGAATGGGATTGCCGTACGGGGAGGTGGTGGGGTGGCCGAGCAGTTCGACCAGCCGGCGCTCGACGGCCTCGCTCATCACGTGCTCCCACCGGCAGGCCTCGGCGTGCACGTGCTCCCACTCCAGGCCGATCACGTCGACCAGCAGCCGCTCGGCCAGCCGGTGCTTGCGCATCACCGCGACGGCCCTTGCCCGGCCGGCGTCGGTCAGCTCCAGGTGCCGGTCGCCGGACACGATCAGCAACCCGTCGCGCTCCATGCGGGACACGGTCTGGCTCACGGTCGGGCCACTCTGGCCCAGCCGCTCCACAATGCGGGCGCGAAGCGGTACGACACCCTCTTCTTCGAGCTCGTAGATGGTGCGCAGGTACATCTCGGTGGTGTCGATGAGATCGTTCACTGCTGTTGCCCTTCGTTCACCTGCGATGCTATCCGTCCCTGGCGACGGTCGGTGACATTGGCGGCGGGCGGCAGTGCAGGATGCACACATGGAGCCACTGATCAGCACAGCCGCCCTGGCCGACCGGATGGTGCGGCCGCGACCGCCGACGGTGCTAGACGTCCGCTGGTCGCTTGCCGGGCCACCGGCCCGCCAGCTGTACGACGCCGGCCACCTGCCGGCCGCGGCGTTCGTGGATCTCGAGACCGACCTGGCCGGCGAGCCCGGCGCCGGCGGCCGGCACCCGCTGCCCGAGCCGGCCGCGCTTCAGGAGGCGTTGCGCCGGGTGGGTGTCCGTCAGGACCATCCGGTGGTGGCGTACGACGCGGCCGACGGCTCGATCGCCGCGCGGCTGTGGTGGCTGCTGCGCTGGGCCGGTCACAGCGAGGTGGCCGTGCTGGACGGCGGGTTCGCGGCGTGGCAGGCCGAGGGCCGCCCGATCAGCACCGACGCGCCGCCGGTGGAACCCGGCGACGTGGTGGTGCGGCCGGGTGCGATGCCGGTGCTGGAGGCCGACGAGGCGGCCACGCTGGCCGGCGGCGGGGTGCTGCTGGACGCCAGGGCGCCGGAGCGGTTCCGCGGGGAGACCGAGCCGATGGACCCGCGTGCCGGGCACATCCCGGGTGCGGTCAACGCCCCGTTCGACCGCCACCTGGACGCGGACGGCCGGTGGCTGGACCAGGGCGAGCTGGCGCGGCACTTCGCCGGGCTGGGCGCGCGGCCGGGTGAGCCGGTCGGCGCGTACTGCGGCTCGGGGGTGTCCGCCGCCTCGGTGGTGCTGGCCCTGGAGCTGGCCGGCGTCACCAGCGCGGACCAGCCGGCCGCGCTTTACGCCGGCTCGTGGTCGCACTGGTGCACCGACCCGTCCCGCCCGGTGGCCACCGGCCAGTGAACCCCGGAGTGTCCGGCGGTGGGCGAGCAGCTGAGGGACGCTCGTAGGCTGCACCAATGGCCGCCGTGGTGTGGGACGACAAGCTGCTCGGCTACGACCTGGGCGGCAGCCACCCGCTGCACCCGATCCGGCTGGACCTGACGATCCGGCTGGCCACGGAGCTGGGCGTGCTCGACGGACAGCCGCTGATCTCGCCGACGGTGGCGCCGGACGAGGAGCTGCTGCGCGTGCACACGCGCGAGTACATCGAGGCCGTGAAGGCAGCGCCGTCGCGCGGGGAGGACCTCCTGCATGGCCTCGGCACCCCGGACAACCCGGTGTTCGACCGGATGCACGAGGCGTCCGCGCTGGTCGTAGGGGGGTCGCTGGCGGCGGCCGAGCAGATCGCCTCCGGCGCGAGCAAGCGCGCGGTGAACATCACGGGCGGGCTGCACCACGCGATGGCCGGCCATGCGGCGGGCTTCTGCGTGTACAACGACTGCGCGGTGGCGATCGCCTGGCTGCTGGAGCACGGCTTCGAGCGCATCGCCTACGTCGACGTCGACGTGCACCACGGCGACGGCGTGCAGGCCGCGTTCTACCGCGACCCCAGGGTGCTCACGGTGTCGTTGCACCAGCACCCCATGACGCTGTGGCCGGCGACCGGGAGCCCGCGCGAGCTCGGCGAGGGGGACGGCTACGGCACCGCGGTGAACGTGGCGCTGCCGCCCGGCACCCGCGACCGGCAGTGGCTGCGCGCGTTCCACGCCGTGGTGCCGTCGGTGCTTCGCGCGTTCCGGCCGCAGCTGCTGGTCACCCAGTGCGGGGTGGACACCCACGCGGAGGACCCGCTGGCCGACCTCTCGCTGTCGGTCGACGGGCACCGGGCGGCGTATCGGGCGCTGCGCGAGCTGGCCGCCGAGCTCACCGACGGCCGGTGGCTCGCGTTGGGCGGTGGGGGGTACTCGCTGTTCCGGGTGGTGCCGCGCTCCTGGACGCACCTGCTGGCCACCGTGCTGGACCGTGACGTCGAACCCACCAGGTCGGTGCCGGCCGACTGGATGGCACACGCCGCACGGATCGCGGTCAACCTGCCGCTGCCGTCGACGATGAGCGACGACGCCGACGTCGAGTTCGAGCCGTGGGCCGGTGCGGGTAGCGAGGACGTGGACAGCGCGATCCTGGCCACCAGGCGGGCGGCGTTCCCGCTGCACGGGCTGGACCCGGACGATCCCCGTGACTGACCCGCACGTCGCCGGCATGCCGACCCGTCGCCAGGCGGAGCCCGAGTTGCCGTCACCGGAGTCGGCGTCACCGGAGTCGCGGTCGCCGGAGGTCCAGTCGCCGGGGCACCGGCCGCCGGAGCGCCAGCCGTCGGAGCCTCGGCCGCCGGAGCGCCGGCCGCCCGAGCATTGGGAGGCCGACGTGGTGCTGGCCGACGGCGGCACGGTGCACCTGCGGCCGATCACCCCAGCCGACGCCGACGCGCTCGTCGCACTGCACGGCCGGCTCTCCGAGCGGACGCTCTACCTGCGGTTCTTCGGCCCATACCCGAAGATCCCGGAGCGCGACCTGGAGCGATTCACGATCGTCGACTACCACGACCGGGTCGCGCTGGTGGCGATCCTGGGCGACGACATGATCGCCGTCGGCCGGTACGAGCGGCTGGACGACCAGGCGGCCGAGGTCGCCTTCATCGTGCAGGACGGCCAGCAGGGCCGCGGCATCGGCTCGATCCTGCTGGAGCACCTGGCCGCCGCGGCGCGGGAGCGCGGCATCCACCGGTTCGTGGCCGAGGTGCTGGCGGAGAACGGGCAGATGGTGCGGGTGTTCCGGGACGCCGGCTACCGCGTGCACCGCGAGTTCGACGGCGGCGTGCTGCACCTGGAGTTCGACATCGACCCCACGGCGCGCTCGCTGGAGGTGGCGCAGGCCCGCGAGCAGGCCGCCGAGGCCCGCAGCGTGCACAACGTGCTGCACGCCCGCTCGGTCGCCGTGATCGGCGCGTCCGCCGAGCCGACCAAGATCGGGCATGCGGTGCTGCGCAACCTGCTGCGCGCCGACTTCGTGGGCCCGGTGTACCCGGTGAACCCCGACGCGCGGGCGGTCAGCGGCGTGCGCGCCTATCCCAGCGTGGCCGCCATCCCCGACGAGGTGGATCTTGCGGTGGTCGCGGTGCCGGCCGCCAGCGTGGCCGAGGTCGCCGACCAGTGCCTGGCGAAGGGCGTCAAGGCGCTGCTGGTGATCAGCTCGGGCTTCGGCGAGACCGGGCCGGACGGGATGAGCGCCGAGCGGCGGCTGGTCACCGAGGCCAGGGCGCACGGCATGCGGGTGATCGGGCCGAACGCTCTCGGCGTGGTCAACACCGCGCCCGGCGTGCGGCTCAACGCGTCGCTGGCGCCCGCGCTGCCCGGCCGCGGGCGCGTCGGGTTCTTCAGCCAGTCCGGCGCGCTCGGCATCACGACCCTGGCCGAGGCCGCGCGGCGCGGGCTCGGCCTGTCCACCTTCGTCTCGGCCGGCAACCGCGCCGACCTGTCGGGCAACGACCTGCTGCAGTACTGGCAGACCGACCAGGCCACCGACGTCGTGCTGCTCTACCTGGAGTCGTTCGGCAACCCGCGCAAGTTCGCCAGGCTGGCGCGCCGGCTGGCTCGGGGCAAGCCGATCGTCGCGGTCAAGTCCGGGCGACACACCGGCGTCGCGCCCGGGCTGGCCGAGACCAGCGTGCCGATCGACGAGGCCAGCGTGGCCGCGCTCTTCGAGCAGGCCGGGGTGATCCGCGTGGAGTCGCTCGACCAGCTCTTCGACACCGCGCTGCTGCTGGCCAACCAGCCGCTGCCGGCGGGGCCGCGGGTCGCCGTCGTCGGCAATTCGAGCGCGCTCGGCCTGCTCGTCGCCGACGCCGTGCTGGCCAACGGGCTACTGCTGGCCGGTGATCCGGTGGACGTCGGTGCCGCGGCATCGCCGGAGCTGTTCGCCGTCGCGGTGCGCGAGACCGTGCTGCGCGAGGACGTGGACGCGCTCGTCGCGGTGTTCGTGCCGCCGATCGAGGTGTCCAGCGCCGCCTATGCGAGTGCCGTCAGGGCCGCGTGCGACGTCGCGGACGAGCTCGGCAAGCCCGTGCTGTCCACGTTCCTCGGCGCGGTGGGCATCCCGGCGGAGCTGTCCGTCCCCGGCGAGGACGGCACCCCGAGCTACGGGTCGGTGCCGAGCTACCCCAGCCCGGAGCGGGCCGTGCTTGCCCTGGCCAGGGCGGTCCGCTACGCGCAGTGGCGGCAGCGGCCGGTCGGCGAGTTCGCCACCCCGGACGGCATCGCGCCGCAGCGGGCCAGGCAGCTGGTCGACGCCGTGCTGACGAACCGCCCACAAGCCGGGGAGCCGGCCGACGCTCCGCGAGCCGAGCCGCGGGCCGACAGGGTGCCGGCGGACCACGCGCGAGCCGAGCCGCGGCCCGGCGGGGCGTCGGCGGAGCGCTCGCGGCCCGGCGGGGCGCCGGCCGAGGTGGAGCTGGCCGACGACGAGGCTGTCGAGCTGCTGGCCGCGGCCGGCGTCGAGCTGGTGCCGTACCGCCGGGTGTCCACCATGGGCGACTGCGCGGCGGCCGCCGACGAGCTCGGCTACCCGGTCGCGGTGAAGGCGGTGGGGGAGCAGTGGCGGCACCGCACCGACCTGGTAGGGGTGCGGCTTGATCTGCTCGGGCCCACCGCGGTGCGCGCCGCGTACGACGATCTTGCCCGCTACTCCGGCTCGGGCGAGGTGTACGTGCAGCGGATGGCGCCCAAGGGCGTGTCCTGCGCGTTCGGGCTGGCCGACGACCCGTCCTTCGGCTCGCTGCTGTCCTTCGGCCTGCACGGCGTGCTGAGCGACCTGCTCGCCGACCGGGCGTACCGCGCGCTGCCGCTGTCCGACGTCGACGCGGCCGAGCTGGTGCGCGCCCCGAAGGCGGCGCCGCTGCTCACGGGCTACCGCGGCTCGACGCCGGTGGACCTGGACGCGCTCGCCGAGCTCGCCCTGCGGCTGTCCCGGCTCGTGGAGCAGGTGCCGCAGATCCGCCGGCTGTCGCTGCACCCGGTGCTGGCCTCGCCCGAAGGCGCGTTCGTCACCGGCGCCATGGTGACCATCGGCACGCTGCGCCCGCACGGCGCGGCCTCCTTCGAGGACGGGCCGCGCCGACTGCGATGAAATCGCATGCAACCCGTGTCCGTTCGACTACCGTCCTGTGCACATGAGACGACTGGGACTCGCGCTGGGCACCGGAGCCCTGCTGTTTGCGATCGCGGCATGCGGGCAGAACGACGAGGTCGGCTTCGGCGGTGCGCCGCCGACAACACCCGAACCCACCACGCAGGAACCGAGCCTGCCCACCGAGATGCCACCGCAGGACGGCAACCCCGCGGGCTTCCCGCCGCCGGCCGGCACCGCGCAGGTGGCCGAGGTCAAGGTGGACGCGAGCGGGCTGCCCGAGGGCTATCCCAGGACGGTGTGGACCGAGGGCGACGGCACCACGGTCGGCGTCTACGGGCAGGACGGCGGCTGCACCGAGGCCACCGCCGAGGCCACCGAGCAGGGCGCGCAGCGCGTCGTCCTGAAGATCACCGAGACCACCACGAGCACAGGTCCGTGCACGCTCGAGCTGCGCTTCCCGCCGCTGACGGTCAAGCTCGATGCCCCACTCGGCGACCGGACCGTTGTGCTGGAGCGCGCGCAGGTCGGCCCGCGCTAGGTCGATCCGCGCGCACCAGCCTTTCCCATGAGCCGCCCGGGTGGTCCCCCTCAGCCGCCCGGGCGGCTCGCTGCCGATCCGCCTCCACGTGCGGCCGGATGCGTCAGCGGCGGAACGAGATCTGCAGCACCGGCTGCGACGACTCGGCGAAGAAGTCGTTGCCCTTGTCGTCCACGACGACGAAGGCGGGGAAGTCGGCGACCTCGATCCGCCAGACCGCCTCCATGCCGAGCTCCGGGTACTCGATCACGTCGACCTTCTTGATGCAGTCCTGCGCGAGCCGCGCGGCCGGGCCACCGATCGACCCGAGGTAGAACCCTCCGTGCCGCGCGCACGACTCGGTGACCTGCCGGGAGCGGTTTCCCTTGGCGAGCATGACGAGCGAGCCGCCGGCGGCCTGGAACTGCGACACGTAGGCGTCCATCCGCCCGGCGGTGGTGGGGCCGAACGAGCCTGACGCGTAGCCAGCCGGGGTCTTGGCCGGCCCGGCGTAGTACACCGGATGGTCGCGCAGGTAGGCCGGCATCGGCTCGCCGGCCTCCAGCCGCTCGGCGATCTTGGCGTGCGCGATGTCGCGGGCCACCACCAGCGGGCCGGACAGCGACACCCGGGTCTTGACGGGCAGCCGGGACAGCGCGGCGCGGATGGCTGGCATCGGCTGGTTCAGGTCGATGCGCACCACCTCGTCGGACAGGTCCGCGGCCGACACGTCGGGCAGGAACCGCGCCGGGTCCCGTTCGAGCTGCTCGAGGAACACCCCGGACGGGGTGATCTTCGCCTTGGCCTGCCGGTCGGCCGAGCAGGACACCGCGAGCCCCACCGGGCACGATGCGCCGTGCCGCGGCAGCCGGATCACCCGCACGTCGTGGCAGAAGTACTTGCCGCCGAACTGCGCGCCGATGCCGAACTGTCGCGTCATCTCCAGTACCTGGGCCTCCAGGTCCGGGTCGCGGAAGCCGTGCCCGAGCGGCGAACCGGCGGTCGGCAGCGTGTCCAGGTAGCGCGCCGACGCCAGCTTGGCGACCTTCAGGTTGTACTCGGCCGACAGCCCGCCGACGACGATCGCCAGGTGGTAAGGCGGGCAGGCCGCAGTGCCGAGTGAGCGCAGCTTCTCCTCCAGGAACCTGGCCAGCCGCGAGGGGTTCAGCACGGCCTTGGTCTCCTGGTACAGGAACGTCTTGTTGGCGCTGCCGCCACCCTTGGCCATGAACAGCAGCTCGTAGCGCGGCTCGGTGCCGGGCGCGCAGTAGAGCTCGATCTGGGCCGGCAGGTTGGTGCCGGTGTTGCGTTCCTCCCAGAAGCTCACCGGGGCCAGCTGGGAGTACCGCAGGTTCAGCTCCTGGTACGCCTCGAACACCCCGCGCGAGATCGCGGCCTCGTCGGCGCCGCCGGTAAGCACCGCCTCGGTCTTCTTGCCCATGACGATCGCGGTGCCGGTGTCCTGGCACATCGGCAGCACCCCACCGGCCGAGATGCAGGCGTTGCGGAGCAGGTCCGTCGCCACGAACCGGTCGTTCGCGCTGGCCTCCGGGTCGTCCACGATGGCGCGCAGCTGCGCCAGGTGCGACGGCCGCAGCAGGTGCTGGATGTCCTTGGTCACCTCGCGGGTGAGCATGGTCAACGCCTCGGGCTCGACGCGCAGGAACGTCCGCCCGGCGGCCTCGACGGTGCCGATCCCGTCGGTGCCGAGCTGGCGGTACTCGGTGCCGTCCGACCCCAGCGGCAGCATGTCCACGTGGCTGAACTCGGTCATGGCGGCGACCGTACCTGGCCGGCCGATCGCACCCGTCGCGGCCGTCAGCCTGCCCGCCTGCCCACCGTGGCGGACGAGGTGGCAGGGCTGCGCGAGCTACTCGGCGTCACGCCGGAGCTGGCAATCGCGCCCTAACGGTTGGAAGGTCGGGCCCGCCCCCGGCGGGCCCGACCTTCCAGGGCGCGCGGAATACGGACAGTGAGGGGATGTCCGCTCCGCGTGGTCATTCACTCGAACGGTGCCTGCTCAGAACGGCTGCGTCAAGCCGGCCGATTGGGCGAAGAGTCCACTAACTGGCGTATGCCCGCAGTCGCTCAGCGCGTTCGCCCTGCCGCAGCTTCGACATGACCTCGCGCTCGATCTGCCGGACCCGCTCGCGGGACAGGCCGAAGTGCCTGGCGATCTGGTCCAGCGTGCGCGGCTGCCCGTCCTCGAGTCCGTAGCGCAGCCGGATCACCAGCTGCTCGCGCGCGTCCAGCGTGGCGAGCACGCGGCGCAGGTCGTCCTGCAGCAGGCCGGAGATCACCGCCGACTCGGCGTCGGACGCGTCGGCGTCCTCGATGAAGTCGCCGAGCGGCGCCTCCTCGTCGTTGCCGACCGGCATGTCGAGGCTCACCGGGTCGCGCGCGTGGTCGAGCAGATCGCCGATCTTCTCGACCGGCAGGCCGGTGCCGTCGGCAAGCTCTTCGTGGGTGGCCTCGCGGCCGAGCAGCTGGTGCAGCTCGCGCTTGAGCCTGGCCAGCTTGTTGACCTGCTCCACAAGGTGCACGGGCAGCCGGATCGTGCGGCTCTGGTCGGCCATCCCGCGGGTGATCGCCTGCCGGATCCACCAGGTGGCGTACGTGGAGAACTTGAAGCCCTTGGCGTAGTCGAACTTCTCGACCGCGCGGATCAGGCCCAGGTTGCCCTCCTGGATCAGGTCGAGCAGCGGCATGCCGCGGCCGGTGTAGCGCTTGGCCAGCGACACCACGAGCCGAAGGTTCGCCTCCAGCAGATGGTTCTTGGCCACCTGGCCGTCGCGGACCAGGGTGCGCAGGTCGGCGCGCTGGGTCGGGGTGAGCTTCTCGGCGGTGTCCAGCATGTGCTGCGCGAAGACGCCGGCCTCGATCCGCTTGGCCAGCTCGACTTCCTGCGCCGCAGTGAGCAGCGCGGTCTTGCCGATCCCGTTGAGGTAGACCCGAACCAGATCGGCGGCCGGCCCCTGCGCGTCGAGATCGGCCTCTGCGGCCTCCTCGGCGTTCGGCAGGACTTCGGGCGCGGTCTGCACGGTCGTCATCGGGTTCCCTCCCTTTTGCACCTTGCGGCGCTGACTATCAGGTCAACGCCATGGCAGGTGGAAACGTTCCCGTCCCCAGTCGCAGGACGTGACGATCGCGTGCCGGGTTGTCGGGGGTGTCCGGAGTCTCAGGAAGGTCTCAGGTTTCGACGAGCACCGTGAACGGACCGTCATTGACCGATCGCACCGCCATCACGGCGCGGAACCGGCCGGTCTCGACGCGCGCCCCGCGGTCACGCAGCGTAGCAACCACGGCGTCCACGAGCGGCTCGGCGTGTTCCGGCCGGGCGGCCGCGGTCCAGGTCGGCCGCCGGCCCTTGCGGGTGTCGCCGTAGAGCGTGAACTGGCTCACCACCAGCAGCGGCGCACCGGCCGTGGCGGCCGACTCCTCGTCACGCAGGATGCGCAGCTCGTGCAGCTTGCGGGCCATCCGCTCGACCTGGGCGGGCCCGTCCTCGTGCGTGACGCCGAGCAGCACGAGCAGGCCCGGCTCGTCGATCGCGCCGACGACCTCGCCGTCCACGGTGACGTTGGCCGAGCTCACCCGGCTGACCACTGCTCGCACGCCGCGATCATCGCGGACGCGCCCGACCTGAGGCGGCGCGGGGGCGTCCCGCGCGGGGGCGTCCCTAGGATCTCGTTCGTGTCCGCACTACGTCGGTCGTCAGTGGCCACGCTCCTGGTCTGCGCCGCGGCCGCCGCCGGATGCACGACGTCCGGCCCGGAACCCGGCCGGGTGGAGCCCCTCGCGGTGCGGTGGCAGGAGGTGACCCTGCCCGTGCCGCCCGGTTTCGCGGGGCGGCTCGCCGTGCGGGACGCCACCACCTGCGCCGGCCAGTGGTACGTCGTCGGCGGGGTGATTGCGGCGGAGGGGGCCAGCCGCCCCGCGGCGTGGCGCAGCGCCGACGGCATCGACTGGACGCCGCTGACGTTCGCCCCGACGACCTTCTGGGGCGCGCAGGACGTGCTGTACGCCGTCGGCTGCCGGGACGGCCGGATCGCGCTGATCGGCGCGAAATCGGGCGGGGCGCACGGCAACCCACGGGTGAGCACGTGGTACGCCCGCGAGGACGGAGTGTTCGCCGATGCGGACGCCAGCTTCGAGCTGTACGGCGGGCCGCACGCGGTCAACGTGGGGCGCATCGCGGGTGGTCCGACCGGCTGGGTGATCGTGGGCAACCGCACGGCGGGTGCGGCCGTGTGGACCTCGCCCGACGCCACCGAGTTCCGGCTGATCGACGACGACCCGCAGCTGATCAGCAATCCCGATGTGGACACGGTCGGGCTGGACCTGGTGTTCGCCGACGGCTGGACCGTCGTCGGCAACGGGGCGCAGACCGGGCGGGTCGCCAGGATCCCGCTGGCCTGGGTGTCGGCCGACGGACAGGCCTGGCGACGCGAGCCCGTGCCGTACCCCGACGAGTACTCCGACCTGCAGCGCGTCGTCCCGTTCCGCGACGGCCTGCTCGCCGTCGGCGCCCGCGGCGACACGTTCGGCGCCTGGTTCCGCGCCGCCGAGGGCTGGCGGTCTGACGGGCGGTTCGGCTCGACCAAGGGCGCCGGCAGCTCGTTCGTCTCGGGCCTCGCGGTGGTCGGCTCCGGTGCCGTCGCCACCGCCACCGACGGCTCGGTGTACTCGATGTGGGCGTCGCTGGACGGACACGGTTGGCGCCAGGTGGCCACGCCGACCGCACCCCGGTCCGGCGGCGACCACGTCATGACGGTCGCCGGCTCGGGCGATGCGGTGCTGCTGCTCGCCGACGACGCCACGACCGGCCGGGCGTGGCTGTGCCGGGG
>Ga0299913_10000892_pt1 | contig 20544 bp, 19 predicted proteins | sample RVTome_9_FD_201360 | JGI IMG/M metagenome (GOLD analysis project Ga0299913, IMG submission 201360) | Soil microbial communities from uranium-contaminated site in the Upper Colorado River Basin, Wyoming, United States - RVT155D38 (version 2) ... | reverse complement strand
TGCTTTGCAACCGGTCCGCAGCGCATTAGTCGCTCGTCGCCAAAGGGCAAGCGGGGCGCGGCGGGCGCAAATGAAGCATATTGAGAAGCATGGTGAAATTCTCGGCCAGCTGGTCCGCTTCGGGCTGACCGGCGGGCTGCTCACCGTGCTCGTCGCCGGCGGCTATTGGGTGACGGCGACCTTTCTCGGCGTCGAGCCGATGCTGTCGCTGACCTTGAACTTCCTCGTCTTCACCGGCCTCGGCTACGTCCTGCACAGCCGCTTCAGCTTTCGCGGCCACGGCGGCCGCGACCGCGCGGCGGCGCGCACCGCCCGCTTCTTCACCGTCAACACGATCGGTTTCCTCGCCAACCAGTTCTTCGTCTGGCTGCTGGTCAAGCAGCTCGGCGGGCCGACCTGGTGGCCGGTCCTCCCGATCCTGTTCGTGACGCCGTTGCTCACCTTCGCGCTCAACCGGCGCTGGGTGTTCGCCTGATGGAAACGATGCGGCCTTCGCGGGCGGAATGTGGCACAGTCGCGCCCGTGGAGGCGCTGGCCGGACCGACCCTGACGCTGATCGTCCCGGTGAAGGACGAAGAGGAGGCGATCGGCCCGTTCGTGGCGCGGGTCGCTCCGATCCTCGACGGCCTGCTCCCGGCGCAGGGGCCGGCGCCGGCCTGGGAAATATTGTTCGTCGACGACGGCAGCGAGGACCGCACGCTGGCCGCCATCCTCCAGGCGCACGGCCGCGACCGGCGGGTGCGGGCGCTGTCGCTCTCGCGCAATTTCGGCAAGGAGGCGGCACTGACCGCCGGCCTCGATTTCGCCGCCGGCCGGGCGGTGATCCCGATCGACGTCGACCTGCAGGACCCGCCCGAGGTGATCGGCGCGATGCTCGCCAGATGGCGCGACGGCTACGAGGTGGTCTACGGCGTGCGCACCAACCGCCGCTCGGACAGCCTGCCCAAGCGGTTGACCGCCGACCTCTACTATCGCGCCCACAATTGGCTCTCGTCCGACAAGATCCCCGAGCATGCCGGCGACTTCCGGCTGCTCGACCGCGCGGTGGTCGACATCATCCGCGCGATGCCCGAGCGCAACCGCTTCATGAAGGGCCTGTTCGCCTGGTCGGGCTTCCGCCAGGCGGCGGTCGAATATGAGCGCGCGCCGCGCGCCGTCGGCGCCACCAAGTTCCGCTACTGGCGGCTGTGGACGCTGGCGCTGGACGGCATCACCTCGGCCTCGACCATGCCGCTCCGGATCTGGTCCTATGTCGGGCTCGTCATCGCCTTCCTGACCTTCCTCTACGCGGTCTGGGTGATCGCGACCACGATCCTGTTCGGCAGCGACGTCGCCGGCTACCCGTCGCTGATGGTCGCGATCCTGTTCTTCGGCGGCCTGCAGCTCATCTCGCTGGGCGTGCTCGGCGAATATGTCGGTCGCATCCTGATCGAAACCAAGCGCCGGCCGCTCTACGTGGTGCGCGCCAAGGTCGGCTTTGCGGACGAGCAAGCGGCCTGATGGAACGCGCCGTCTTCGACCGCATGGCCGAGCAGGACGAGGTCCACTGGTGGTACGTCGCCCGCCGCCGCATCCTCCGCGACCTGATCGCGCGCGAGGTGGAGCTGCCGGCCGCGGCGCGGCTGCTCGAGATCGGCTGCGGCACCGGCCACAATTTCGAGATGCTGCGCCAATTCGGCCGGATCGACGCGATCGAGGTCGACGGCGCGGCGCGCGCGCTCGCCAGCCGCCGGCTCGGCCGCGACGTCGGCGACGCGCCGCTCCCCGGGCTCGCCGGCATCCCCGATCACGCCTATCATTTGATCGCCTTGCTCGACGTGCTGGAACATGTCGCCGAGGACGAGGCGGCGCTGAGGAGCATCGCCGGCAAGCTCGCGCTGGGCGGGCGCATCCTCGTCACCGTTCCGGCCCATCCCTGGATGTGGAGCGCGCACGACGTCGCCCACCATCACCAGCGCCGTTATTCGAAGCGCGGATTGCGCGCGGTGATCGCGGCCGCCGGCCTGAAGGCGGAGAAGATCGGCTATTTCAACAGCCTGCTGTTCCCGCTCGCCGCCGCGGCGCGGTTCGCCGGCCGGCTCGCCGGCAAGGGCGGGAGCGACGACCGGCTGCCGCCGGCGCCGCTCAACGCCTTGTTCCGGACCGTGTTCGGGCTCGAGCGTCACGTCGTCGGCCGGGTGCCGCTCCCGGCCGGCGTGTCGCTGTTCGCGCTGCTGGCGCCGCGCTCGACCCGGTAGAGCACGCTCGTCCCGCGCCGCCACACCGGCCGCAGGTCCTTCGCCAGCGCGGGATCGTAGCGCGGCGGATCGATCAGCCAGACGAAATCGAAGGCGTCGCGCGGGAAGCTTGCGAGCGCGACCGCGATCGGCCGCCACACCTCGCGCCGGCAGCGGCGCTGCGTGACGATCTGGCTCGGATCGCGGACGAACGGCGCGCCGGCGGCATAATGGACGTCGAGCAGCTGCGCCCCCTCCATCGTCCACTGGTCGTTGGAGAAGGCGCGGCGGCGGACGATGGCGAGCCCGGGCAGGTGGACCTGGCGCGACATCGACCAGGCGTCGCCGCAGCGGCGGCCGACGAAGCTCACCATCCGCGCCCCGTGCGGCACATGGTCGAGCGCGGCCAGCTCGCGCTCCCAGGCGCGGTCGTGGAGCGCCATGCTGGCGGTGGTCGCGGCGGTCCGCGCCAGGAAGAAAGCGAGGCCGGCGAGGCCGATGATCCGAGCCAGCCGGCGCTCGCCGCCCTCGGGAAAGCGGATCGCGATCAGCGCGACCGCGAACAGATAGGGCGCGAGCCGCATGTCGGCATAGGCCGAGCCGAACACGATCCGCGGCAGCAGCACGAAAACGATCGACAGGAACAGCGCCGAGGCGGCGAGATTGCGCGACCAGGTGAGCCGCCGGCTGACCATCGCCGCGGCGATGACGAGGACGATGATCGCGAAGGCGGCGAGGTCGAACCATTCCCAGCGATCGCGCAGCACCATGGTCAGCCAGTCGAGCTTGCGCTCCATGTTGAGCCAGTCGACCGTCCGCCCCGCCGCCTCGCTGCGCCAGGCGAACACGAGCGCGGCCGGCGGGACGAGCGCGAGGCAGTGGATCGCGGCGCGGACCCCGGAGGCGATGAAGCTGCGGCCGCCGTCGAACTGGCGCACCAGCTCGGCCGAGAAAGCGAGCACGCCGAGCGTGCCCCAGGCGAAGGCATGGGCGACCCACAACAGGACCGAGATCGGCAGGAACAGGCCGGCGCGAAAGCTGGTCCGGCCGAGCCGCGCCAGCCTCAGCCAAAGGGCGAAGGCCAGGAGCGCCAGCGCCATCGCCAGCGCGAAATTGACGAAGCCGAACAGGAACGGGAAATTATAGGCGAGGGGCAGCGCGAACAGGGCGCTCGGCGGCACCCGCCCGTGCACCTCGTAGGCGACCCAGAGCAGGCCGACGACGGTCAGCGGCGGGATGACGAGGACGATCGCCTTCACCGCCGGCTCGAGTCCGACCAGCGGCGCCAGCGCCTCGACCAGCAGGTCGACGCCGAGATTGCCGATCAGCGCCCATTCGAAGCCGTAGAACTGCTGCAGCGCCGCCGAATCGGCGATCTCCAGCTGCACGCGGTAACGACCCATATGGCCGGGCAGGTCGAGCAGGGGCGGGACGTCCGGCCACAGCAGGGGCAGCGCGCTCGCCGCGACCAGCAGAGCGAGCACGGCCGGATGCTCCCAAAGCAGCCGCGGCTCGCCGGCGGCGCGAGGATGGAAATGGCCGTGCTGCATGCGTCGCTTTCCCGCGGCCTGCCTTCCCGAGCCGGCGGCGGCTTTCAACCGAAAAAGCGGCGGCGGCGGCCGGCGAACATGGTAAACGTTCGTCAACCATTGCCGGCCTAAGCCGCGGCGGTAGCAAGCTGCGAGGGAAGAGCATGTCCGCCGAGCGCCCGGAAAGCCTGGAGCCGGTGCGCGCCGCGGCCGCGCAACCGCCGCCGTTCCGCATCGACGGCTGGCGGGCATTCTGGATCTTCACCTTCTTCGTCGGCGCGACGGTGTTCCTGCGCGACCTCTACAACAGCGAGGCCGGCCTCTCGATCTCCGGCGACGCGCTGTGGGGACGCGATTTCGTCAACGTCTACACGTCGGGCGCGCTCGCGCTGCAGGGGCGGCTCGACATGCTCTACGACGTCGCCGCCTATCAGGCGTTCCAGCCTGGCCTGTTCGGCGCCGAGCTGCGCTTCCACAATTATTCCTACCCGCCGGTCACCCTCCTCTACACTTGGCTGTTCGCGCTGCTCCCGTACCCGGTGGCCTGGCTCGGCTGGCTGGCCGGTACCGGCGCCCTGTTCTGGCGGGCGGCGCGGCCCTATCTGCGCGACGCCGGCCTGCCGGGCTGGGTGGCGATCCTCGCCCCCGCCGCGGTGGTGAACCTGTGGGCCGGCCATTACGGCTTCCTGGTCGGCGCCTTGTGGCTGTTCGCGTGGCGGCTGCTGCCGTCGCGGCCGGCGCTGGCCGGCGTGCTGATCGGCCTGATGGTGGTCAAGCCGCATCTCGCCCTGCTCGCGCCCTTGGTGCTGATGTGGCGCCGCGAATGGATCGCGATCGCCGGCGCCGCGTCGACCGCGCTCGGGCTGGTCGCGCTGTCGGCGGCCATTTTCGGCGCCGAGCTGTGGATCACCTGGTTGACCGACACCGCGCGGCTGCAGGCCGCCATGGTCGACGATGTCGGCGCCTTCTACCTCACGATGATGCCGACGCTGACGCCGGCGCTGGCCCTCGTCGGCGTGCCGACGCTCGCCGCGGCGATCGTCCAGGCCGTCGTCGGGACGGCGGCGGTCGTGCTGCTGCTGAGGCGCCTGCCGCACGACAGCGGCGAGGCGGGGCTGGCGACGGCGACGGCGACCTTCCTCGTCCTGCCCTACGCGTTCGCCTACGACATGACCGCGGCCGGCCTCGCCGGCCTGATCCTGTTCCGCCGCAGCCTCGATCGCGACCAGACGCCGGGCTTCCGGCTCGCCGCCGGCGCCGCCGCCTTCGTGCCGATGGGGGTGATGTTCCTCAACGTCGTCCACCTGCCGCTGGCGCCGCTGCTGGTCGGCTTCCAGCTGCTGGTCCTGCTCGGCCTGATCCGCCGCGGCCGGCCGTGAAGGCGGAGCGGATCGCGCTGATCGTCGCCGTCGCCGCGGCGGCGGCGCTGCGGCTGTGGGACCTGGCCGGGCGGCCGCTGTGGCTCGACGAATCGTGGAGCCGCTGGATGGCGGAGCAGGGCTGGGCCGGCCTGCTCGCGAGCGCGCGCGCCTACGACGCCCATCCGCCGCTTTATTATTCGCTGCTGAAGCTGTGGCATGGGATCGCCGGCGCCACGCCGCTGGGGCTGCGCTCGCTGTCGGTGCTGGCCGGGCTGGCGCTGGTGCCGCTCGCCTGGGCCGCCGCCCGGCGCGCCGGCCTGCCGCGCCGGGCGGCCCCGTTCGCCGCGACCGCGGTCGCGCTGTCGCCGGTGCTGGTGGTCGCGTCGCGACAGGCGCGGCCCTACGCCCCGTTCGCGCTCGCCTTCGCGCTCGCCTTGTGGGCGGCGCTGACGCTGCTGAACGGCGGACGGCGCCGCGCCCTGGCCTGGCTCACCTATCTGGCCGCGCTCGAGCTGGTGCTGTGGCTGCACGGCCTCGGCGCGCTGTTCGCCGCGGCGCTCGGCGGCGGGCTGTTGGCCGGGCTGGCGCTGCAGCGGCGGCTGCGGCGGGAGCTGGTACCGTTCCTCGCCGTCCATGCTCTCGCCGGCCTTGCCTGGCTGCCCTGCCTGCTCGCGATCCTCGAGCAGCGGCAGGCCTGGACCGACACCTGGCTGCGCTTCGTCTGGGCCGAAGTGCCGGCCGGGCTGGTCGGCGGCCTCGCCGCGCCGGGCGTCGCCGGCCTGCCGGTCCTGCTCCTCGCCCTGCTCGGCGGCGCGGCGCTGCTGCGCGACGCGGAGCGGCGGCCCGCCGGCCTGCTGCTTGCCGCCGTCGCCTTGGTCCCGGCGGCGCTCGCCATCCTGGTTTCGGCGGTGTCCTCGCCGATCTTCCTGCCGCGGACGCTGGCGCCGTCGGCGCTGCCGGTGCTGCTGCTGGCCGCGGCCGGCCTCGGCGCGATCGCCGGCCGGCCGGCGCGCGCCGCCGCCGGCGTCGCGGCGCTCGCCTTCCTGCTCGCATCCTCGATCGCGCAGGTCGCCCGTCCGCCGGAGGAGCGCTGGGACGCGCTCGCCGCGTTGCTGGAGGAGCGCGTCCGGCCCGGCGAGGAAGTGTGGCTGCTGCCCAACGAGCTGGCGCTGCCGCTCGGCTTTGCCGGCCATGACGGCGCCCGCGTCCGCGGCATCCCGGCGCCCTTTCCCGCGCCCGCCCATGTCGGGCCGCGATATTCGGGCACGCGGGCCGTGCCCGGCATCGGGCCGGACGACGCCGCGAGGCTGGTCGCCGACGCCCGCGCCCGCGGCGTGGGCGGCGTCTGGCTGGTCAGCCGCTTCGCCTTCTGGTTCGATCCCGAGCGGCGGCTGCGCCGGACGCTCGGCCGGCCGGTGGCCGCCGAGCGCGGCTTCGCGCCGCTGATCGTCGAATATTACCGGCTCCAGCCTGAAGCGTGATCGGCTTGGACTCGCCGTCATTGCGAGGAGCGGAGCGACGAAGCAATCCAGCTTCCAAGAAAAGCCCGAACTGGATTGCTTCCCCCGGCTTATGCCGGGGTCGCAATGACGAATTGGACCGGCTGAGCCGAATCGCCTCCTATTCCGCCGCGCGGCTGAGGTGCCATTCGGGCGGCCGTTCGAGCCCGCGCAGCCGCGCCTCCTCCTCGAACATGAACTCGCGCGTGATCGGGATGGCGTCGCGGCGCTTCAGATACTGGAGCTGCCAGTTGACGAGGCCGCCGTAGCGGAACGCCGCCTCGGCGCCGGCGAGATAGAATTGCCACATCCGGTAGAAGCGCTCGTCGTACAGCTCGATGATCTCGTCGCGGGCGGCGACGGTGCGGTGGTACCATTCCTCGAGCGTGTGGGCGTAATGGTAGCGAAGCGCCTCGACGTCGGCGACGATCAGCCGGTTGCGCTCCGCCTCGGAAACCAGTTCCGACAGCGCCGGTATGTAGCCGCCCGGGAAGATGTACTTGCGCGTCCAGGCGTCGGTCGTGCCGGCCGGCGGTCCCATCCGCCCGCAGCAATGCGACACCATGACGCCGTCCTCCTTCAGCAGCCGGTGCATGTGGCGGTAGAAGGTCGGGTAGTGCGGCGTGCCGAGATGCTCGATCAGCCCGATATTGGTGATCCGGTCCCACTCGCCCTCGACGTCGCGATAGTCCTTCAGCTCGAATTTCACGCGATCGGCGACGCCCTCGGCGGCGGCGCGCTCGTTGGCGAAGGCGATCTGGTCGGGCGCGAGCGCGACGCCCAGCACGTCGACGTCGTAGTGACGGTGGAGGTACAAAGCGAGCCCGCCCCAGCCGCAGCCGATGTCGAGCACCTTCATGCCGGGCTTGAGGTGGAGCTTGGCGGCGATGTGCGCCTTCTTGTCGAGCTGCGCCTGCTCGAGGCTGTTCGACAGGTCGCGATAATAAGCGCAGGTATATTGCCGGTCCTCGTCGAGGAACAATTCGTAGAGCCGGCGGGTGAGGTTGTAGGTGTGCTCGGCGTTGCGCGCCGAGCGGCTCCTCCAGTTGATCTGGTCGAGCCGGCCGGCGAGCTTCCCGGCGGCGCGCCGCAGCAGCCCCTTGGGCTTCAGCGCGCCGGGCTTCTCCCATGGCGCGTTGTAGCGGGCGAACAGGATGAGGTCGCGAATGTCGTGCGGCGGCTCGACGACGAGGCGCCCGTCCGTATAGGCCTCGCCGGCGCCGAGCCGGGGATCCTTGGCGATGTGGAAGGCGGCGCCGCGGTCGGTGAGCCGCACCCGGATCGGCCCGTGGTTCGGGTCGGGAGCGCCGTAGCGATAGGTCTTGCCGTCATGGTCGACGACGGTGAGCTCGCCCTTGCGGACCAGCTTCTTGAGCATCTTGTCGAGCAGCCACATGTCTATTCCCCGATTTTGGCCGCTATCAACATGGCCGGCTCGGCGCGGTCAAGTGCATGCAGCGCCCGTTCGGCTTCGAACATATAGTCGCGCGTCATCGGCGCCGCGTCGCGCCGGCGCAGATACTGGAGCTGGTAGACGGTCATTCCGCCGTCGCTGAACATCGACAGGCCGGCGGCGAGATAGAACAGCCACAGCCGGTAGAAGCGCTCGTCGTAGCGCCGGACCACCTCTTCCCGGCACGCCTTGAACCGCTCGTACCAGTGCCGCACCGTCGGCGGGTAATGGAGCCGCAGCGCTTCGCAGTCGGCCATGATCAGCCGCGCCGGCTCGCTCGCGGAGACGATTTCCGACAGCGCCGGGATGTAGCCGCCCGGCCAGATATATTTCTGGATGAAGCGGTCGGTGGTGCCCGGCCTTCCCATCCGGCCCATCGTGTGCAGGACCATGACGCCGTCCGGGGCCAGCAGCTCGCGGCATTTGCGGAAGAAGCCGCGGTAGAAGGGCGGCCCGACATGCTCGAACATGCCGACCGACACGATCCGGTCGAACGGGCCGGCGACGTCGCGATAGTCCATCAGCTCGAACTTCACGCGGTCGGAGACGCCGGCTTCGTCGGCCCGCTGCCGAGCCAGTTGCAGCTGCTGCTCCGAAAGCGTGACGCCGAGCACGTCGACGTCGGCGACCCGGTTGAGGTAGAGCGCCAGGCCGCCCCAGCCGCAGCCGATGTCGAGCACGCGCTGCCCCGGCTGCAGGTGCAGCTTGGCGGCGAGGTGGGCCTTCTTGTCGAGCTGGGCCTGCTCGAGGCTGTTGCCGGGATCGGTGAAGTAGCCGCAGCTATACTGCATGTCGGCTTCCATCCACAGCCGGTAGAAATCGTTGCCGATGTCGTAATGGTGGGCGACGTTGCGGCGCGCCTGCCGCCTCCAGTTGAGATGGGCGAGCGGCCGGGCGAGGCGGCTGCCCTTGCGCAGGAACTTGCCGGGGCCGCTGCGATCCTCCCAGCGGCGGTTGCGGCGGATGATCAGCACCAGGTCGAGGATCTCGCCCTGCTCGACGAGCAGCCGGCCGTCCATGAACGCTTCGGCGGTGCCGACCGCGGGGTCGCGGGCGATGCGCAGCGGCGTCGTCCGGTCGACGATGCGGACGGTGACGGGACTGAGCTCGGGATCGGGCGCGCCGTAGCGGCGGGTCCTCCCGGCGTGGTCGATGATGGTGAGCTCGCCCCTCTGGACGTGCCGGGCGAGCATGGAGTCGAGCAGCCTCATGGCACGCAGCTTAGCGCCGCGCGCGGCGAGCGCAATCAGGCGAGCGCCGCCTGCTTTTCGGCGGCGATCCGGTCGAGCTCGGCGCGGCTCTTCTTCCCGGCGGCGCTCTTGAGCTGGCCGCAGGCGGCCATGATGTCGCGGCCGCGCGGGCGCCGGATCGGGGCGCTGATCCCGGCCTCGAACACGATCTCGGAAAAGCGCCGGACGCGCGCCTCGTCCGAGCATTCGTAGGGCGCGCCGGGCCACGGGTTGAACGGGATCAGGTTGACCTTGGCCGGCAGCCTGTGCCTGCGCAGCAGCCGCACCAGCTCGCGCGCGTCCTCGTCGCTGTCGTTCCTGCCCTTCAGCATCACATATTCGAAGGTGATGCGGCGGGCATTGTTGGCGCCGGGATAGGCGGCGCAGGCCTCGAGCAGCGCCTCGATCCCGTATTTGCGGTTGAGCGGCACGAGCTCGTCGCGCACTTCCTTGGTCACCGCGTGCAGCGAGACGGCGAGGTTGACGCCTATCTCCTCGCCCGCCCTGGCCATCATTGGCACGACGCCCGAGGTCGACAGCGTGATCCGCCGCCGCGACAGGCCGAGACCGTCACCGTCCATGACGATCTTGAGCGCGTCGCGAACATGGTCGAAGTTGTACAGAGGCTCGCCCATGCCCATCATGACGATGTTGGAGAGCATCCGCCCGTCGGGCCGGCTCGGCCACTCCCCGAGCGCGTCGCGGGCGAGCATCACCTGGCCGACGATCTCGCCGGCGGTGAGGTTGCGCACCAGCCGCATCGTGCCGGTGTGGCAGAAGCGGCAATTGAGGGTGCAGCCGACCTGGCTCGACACGCACAGCGTGCCGCGGTCGGCGTCGGGGATGAACACCATCTCGAAATCGTGGCCGTCGGCGGTGCGCAGCAGCCATTTGCGGGTGCCGTCGACCGAGGCCAGCTCGGTCACCACCTCCGGCCGGCCGACGACGAAACGCTCGGCGAGCCAGCCGCGCTGCGGCCCGGCGATGTCGCTCATCGCCGCGAAGTCGCGCCGGCCGCGATGGTAGATCTGGTGCCAGAGCTGCTTGGCGCGCAGCTTCGCCTGGCGCGCGTCGAGCCCGGCGTCGGCGAGCGCGGCGCGGATCGCGTCGCGCGACAGGCCGATCAGGTCGCGGCGCGCGTCGCCGGCCGCCGCCGCGGGTCGCGGCACCGGCACCGGGTCGATCAGGCCGGGGATGGTCATGGCGGCGGTCATGGCCGCGCGATGTAGGGGCTCGGCCGTCGCTTTGCTAGCGCGGGCGGCAGGCGAGGGCGGCGGCATCCATCGCGGTGGCGGCGCCGCGCAGGCGGTAGAGGTCGCGGACCCGCTCGCCGCCGGTCGAGCGGGTTTCGACGCTCATCTCGATGCCGGTGCGCATCGCCGCCGCGATCTCCTCGTCGGCGCGCGCGTCGGGGGCCCAGGCGTCGCGGCCGCCGCCGCGGAGCTGGAAGCTGCGGCCGTCGATCCGCAGCAGGACCGCCGAGCCGGGGCGCTTGTCGCGGCTCAGCCGGACGTGGAGCTGGCCGGCGATCCGCCGCGCCGGCCAGTGGCCGATCGCGACGAACGGCCGCCCGCCCAGCGCCAGGGGTGCCCGATAGGGTTCGGCGATCGCGTAGCAGCGCCCCTCGCCGGCGAACGCGCCCCACATGCCGAAAATTCCCAGCGACTGTCGCTGCGCCGCAGCAGGAATGGCGAACAGTACGAAAAGAAAGAGGAAATTCCGGGCCCGCATCGATCGCCGTTCATCCCCTTTTCGTGTCCGTCCGGCAACAGCGAATGCCGTTTAGGTACGGTTAATGAAACCTTTCTCAGGGGCGTGCGTGGGAGGCAACGTCCTTCGGGACCCGACCAAACGGGGGTCTACGACAGAATAGGGAGTTAATGAGCATGCGTAAGTATCTTTTGGCCGCCTTGCTTTCCGGCGCCGGCGTCGCCGTGGCGGCGAGCCCGGCCGCCGCGCAGGAAGCGCCGCCTTTCTCCGGCATCCGGGTCGAGGGTCTGGTCGGCTACGACCGGACCGACGTCGAGGGTGAGGATTCGGACGGCGTCATGTACGGCGCCCAGGCCGGCTACGACTTCCAGTCGGGCGGAGGCGTGTTCGGCATCGAGGCCGAGATCAGCGATTCGACCGTCGACGAATGCGTCAGCGACGTCGACGTCACCGGCGACACGCTGTGCGCCCAGCTCGGCCGCGACCTCTATATCGGCGGCCGCGCCGGCGCGGTGATCGGCCGCAACGTCCTCGCCTACGCCAAGGCCGGCTACACCAATGCCCGCGTCGGCATCGACTATGAGGACGGCACGGCCGGCACGGCCAACGACTTCGAGCTCGGCGAGAATCTCGACGGCGTGCGCGCCGGCGCCGGCCTTGAGTTCGCGATCGGCCCGAACAGCTACGCCAAGACCGAGTATCGCTACTCGAACTACGAGCAGGGCTTCGACCGTCACCAGGTCGTCGCCGGCTTCGGCTTCCGCTTCTAGGGAGCGGCGTCCGGACGAGAGAGGGCCGGGGCGGCGACGCTCCGGCCCTTTTTTGTGCTCGCGGCCACTGCCCCCTAGCGGGGGGCGGGAAGCCGCTCTAATAGTCCGGACAAGGCACCATTTCGGGGGACCCGATGAAGGCGACGATCGAACGGGCGACGCTCCTCAAGGGACTGGGCCATGTCCATTCCGTGGTCGAGCGCAGGAATACGATCCCGATCCTGTCGAACGTCCTCATCGAGGCGGACGAGGGCGGCGGCATCCGGCTGATGGCGACCGACCTCGACCTGCAGATCAACGAGACGGTCGAGGCCAACGTCAGCGACCCGGGCGCGACCACCGTCCCCGCCCACACATTGTTCGACATCGTCCGCAAGCTCCCCGAGGGCAGCCAGGTCGAGATCATCGCCGCCGAGGCGCGGATGCAGGTCAATGCCGGCCGCGCCCGCTTCAGCCTGGCGACGCTGCCGCGCGACGATTTCCCGGTGATCGCCGAAGGCGAGCTGCCGACCCGGTTCGAGCTGCCGGCGGCGACGCTGAGGCAGATCATCGACAAGACCCGCTTCGCCATCTCGACCGAGGAGACGCGCTATTACCTCAACGGCATCTACCTGCACGTCTCCGACGAGGCCCAGCCGGTGCTCAAGGCCGCCGCCACCGACGGCCACCGGCTGGCGCGGGTGACGGTGGCGCGGCCCGATGGCGCGCAGGGCATGCCCGGCGTCATCATCCCGCGCAAATGCGTGGCCGAGCTGCGCAAGCTGCTCGAAGAGGTCGACGGCACCGTGCAGGTGTCGCTGTCCGATTCGAAGATCCGCTTCGACCTCGGCAGCGCGGTGCTGACCTCCAAGCTGATCGACGGCACCTTCCCCGATTACAGCCGCGTCATCCCGACCGCCAACGACAAGCTCCTCAAGCTCGATCCGCGCGGCTTCGAGGAGGGCGTCGACCGGGTCTCGACGATCGCCAGCGAGCGCACCCGCGCCGTCAAGATGGCGCTGGACCGCGACCGGGTGACGCTGTCGGTGACCTCGCCCGAGAACGGCACCGCGGCCGAGGAAGTGCCGGCCGACTATGCCGCCGACAGCTTCGAGATCGGCTTCAACGCCCGCTATCTGATGGACATCCTCCAGCAGATCGAGGGCGACACGGTCGAGGTCCACCTCGCCGACGCCGCCGCCCCGACCCTCCTGCGTGAAAACGACAAGGCCCCGGCGCTCTACGTGCTGATGCCGATGCGGGTCTAGCGGCCGCAGCCGCGACCCCCTACATTGACTTGAACTGGCCCCGCTGCTAGGCGCGCGGCCTTCCCGCAGGCCTGAATTTTTCAAGTGGAGCTGCCGCATGGCGCGCGTGACCGTCGAAGATTGCGTCGACAAGATCCCCAACCGGTTCGAGCTGGTCCTGCTCGCCGCGCAGCGCGCGCGGCAGGTGTCGGGCGGCGCCGAGCTCACCATCGAGCGCGACCGCGACAAGAATCCGGTGGTCGCGCTGCGCGAGATCGCCGAGCAATCGGTCAAGCCCAAGCATCTCGAGGAAGCGCTGATCGGCAGCCTGCAGCGCGTCCAGGTCGACGAGGACGACGTCGCCGACGAAGTCGGCTCGATCAGCGCCTCGGCCGAAGCGCTGCGGCTCACCGCCGCCGCGCCGCAGCGGACCAACAACAGCGGCGCCGACTACGAGGGCTGAGCCGCGCCCGACCGGCCCGTTGCCCAGCACCGTGCCGGCGGTGCCGACCGGCGGCTTCCCCCCGCCCGCACCGCGGCGCTATGCAGCGGCGATGGCCTCCCCGTCCCCGCTTTGCGACCTGGTCGCGGCCGAGCTCGCCGAGCCGGTCGATCCGCGCGTCGCGGCGATGGCGGCCGCGATCGCGGCGCGCTACCCCGGCGCCGCCCGGGCGGTGCTGTTCTACGGCTCGTGCCTGAGGCAGCGCGAGCTCGACGGGCTGATGCTCGATTTCTACCTGATCGTCTCCGATTATCGCGCCGCCTACGGCCGCTCCTGGCTCGCGGCGGCCAACCGCCTGATCCCGCCCAACGTCTTCCCGATCGAGCATGACGGCCTTGCCGCCAAATATGCGGTGCTGAGCGAGGCCGACTTCCGCCGCGAGACCGGCCAATTCGCCCGCAGCACGTCGGTCTGGGCGCGCTTCGCGCAGCCGTCGCGGCTCGTCTGGGTCAGCGACGCCGGGACCCGGGACCGGGTCGTCGAAATCGTCGCCGGCGCCGCGCCGACCTTGTTCCAGCACACGCTGCCGATGATGGAGCCGCACCGCGTCAGGCCGGCCGACATCTGGCGGCGCGGATTCGAGCTTACCTACACGGCCGAATTGCGGGCCGAGCGCAGCAGCCGGCCCGGGTCGATCATCGAGGCGGATCCGGACCGCTACGAGCGGTTTGGAGTGGCTGCGCTCGCTCGAATCGCGCAGCCGACGGGGGTCGGACCCGCCAGCGAAGTCGCGGTGATCGCCTCGCCGGCGCAAGCGCGGCGGTGGTGGCGACGGATGCGCGTGAAGGGCAAGGCCCTGACGCTGCTCCGGCTCGCCAAGGCGAGCGCGACCTTCGCCGGCGGGATCGACTATCTCGCCTGGAAGATCAACCGCCACGCCGGGACGAGGATCGAGGTCAAGCCGTGGCAGCGCCGCTGGCCGCTCGTCGCCGCGCTCATTCTGCTGCCTCGTCTGTGGCGGAGGAAGGCGATCCGCTGAACCGGTCGCGGCCGAGCGCGGTCTCGACCGCGTCGGCGAGCGCGGCGACGGTGAACGGCTTGCGCAGCAGCTCGCCGCCGACCAGCTCCTCGGTCTCGCCCGCCTCGCCGACATAGCCGGTGACGAACAGCAGCGGCAGGCCGGGATGGAGCCGGCGCAGGTGCGCGGCGAGCTCGGTCCCGGTCATCTCCGGCATCATCACGTCGGTGACGACGAGGTCGACATCGCCGTTCTCGCCGAGCAAAGCGAGCGCCTCGGCGCCGCCGGGGCAGGCGAGCGGGCGGTAGCCGAGCTCCTCCAGCGCCTCGACCGTCGAGCGGCAGACGCGGGGATCGTCCTCGACGACGAGGATGCGGGCGCCGCGATGCTCGGCCGCCGGCGTGGACGCCCCGGCACTCGAGCGCGCCGGTGCCGGACGCGGCCGCCGCTCCTCCCCGGCGACGAAGCGGGGCAGGTAGACCGCGACCTGCGTCCCGCGCCCCAGCTCCGATGCGACGGTGACGTGACCGCCCGACTGGCGCGCGAAGCCGAAAATCTGGGTGAGGCCGAGGCCGGTGCCCTTGCCGACCGGCTTGGTCGTGAAGAAGGGCTCGAACACCCGGTCGAGATGCTCGGGCGCGATGCCGGCGCCCGAGTCCTCGACGACGATGCGGACATAGTCGCCGGCCGGAAGATCGTCGATCTCGCCGGCGCGCAGCGCGACATTGTCGATCCCGATCGTCAGCTCGCCGCTGCCGTCCATCGCGTCGCGGGCGTTGACGGCGAGGTTCAGCACCGCATTTTCGAGCTGGGTCGGGTCGACCCAGACCTGCCAGGGCTCGTCCGCGAACCGGGTCCGCACCGCGATCCGCTCGCCGATCGCCCGATCGATCAGCTCGAGCACGGTTTCGATCCGCTCCGCCGGCGACACCGCTTCGGGCAGCAGCGGCTCGGCGCGGGCGAAGGCGAGCAGCCGCCGGGTCAAGGCGGCGGCGCGGGTGGCGCCCTCCATGGCATTGTCGAGATGATATTCGACCTCGCGACGCGGGCCGTGCAGCTTGCGCCGGGCGAGGTCGAGCCCGCCGACGACGACGGCGAGCATATTGTTGAAGTCGTGGGCGATGCCGCCGGTGAGCTGGCCGACCGCCTCCATCTTCTGGACCTGCCGCAATTGCGCCTCGGCGGCGGCGCGCTCGGCCCCCTCGGCCTTGAGCTTCGCATTGGCATCGGACAGCTCGCGCGTGCGCTCCCGGACCGCCTGCTCGAGCTCCATCGCCCGCCAGCTCGCGCTCTCCGCCTCGCGCCGCGCCTTCACCCCCTCGACGAACGAGCGCCAGGCGAGGAAGGCGAGCGCGAGCGCGCCGACGCCGATCAGGATGGCGAGCCAGCCGAGCCAGTCGGTATAGGCGTCGGTCCGCGCGACCAGGCCCTGCGTCGCCTCGACCCGGCCGCCGAGACTGGCGCGCTCGGCCCGCGCGATCTCCTCGAGCTTGGCGCGCAGCGTCGGCAGCGTCGGCGAGCGCGCGGCCTGGTAGAGGATGGCGAGGCCGCCGGCGCCCCGCCGCCGCTCCGCCGCGCTGGCCGCCGGCGCCAGCTCGGCGCCGCGCCGTTCGTACAGGCCGCGAAGCTCGACGACGCGGCCGGCCTGTGCCGGGTCGCGGCGCAGCATTCGCTGGAGCTGGCCGATCTGCCAGCCGGCGCGGCGCCATTCGTTATAATATGCGGTGCCGGTGTCCTGGTCCTCGTCGAGCACGTAGCGGCCGAGCGCGGCCTCCGAACGGGCGATTCCGGCGTCGATCGATCGCGTCAGCAGCATCACCTCGTACGTGTGCCGCTCGCCGCCGAGCGCCTCGTCGCGCGCCCGGTTCGACCAGGTGATCATCAGGATGAGGCCGATCAGCGCCAGCGTCGCCAGCAGCGCGCCGGCGCTCACCCACAGCGCCCGCCACGGCGGCGGGCCGCTCTCCTCGGCCGCAGCCTCGATCGCCTCGTCCGCCATGACGCCAGGGTTTAGGCCATGGGACGCGGCGCGGAAAGGGGGCCGGAGCGCGGCGGCGCGTGGCGCGGGACGGCCCATCGCCCGATCGCGTCGCGTCGACGCAGACCCGGCGGCGATTCATGCTGTGGGACCAGGTCAGGCCGAAGCGGCGGACAGCCGCTCGAGCTGCTCCGCGCTCAGCTCCAGCGTCAGCACGCCGAGCAGCTCCTCGAGCTGCCCGACTCCGGTGGCGCTGGCGATCGGCGCGGTGACGCCGGGCTGCGCCGCCAGCCAGGCGAGCGCGACCTGCGCCTGGGTCGCGCCGCATTCGGCCGCCACCGTGTCGAGCGCCGCCAGCACGCGCCGGCCGCGCGCGTTCAGGTACGGGGCCATGCGCGAGCCGCGCACGCTCTTGGAGAAATCCGCCTTCGAGCGATACTTGCCGGTGAGGAAGCCCGAGGCGAGGCCGAAATAGGGCAGCACGCCGAGGCCGCGCTCGATGCAGAGGCGCTGCAGCGGCCCCTCGAAGCCGTCGCGCGTCATCAGATTATATTCCGGCTGCAGCACCGCGAAGCGGGCCAGGCCCCCGCCCTCCGCCGCCGCCAGCGCCGCGGCGAGCCGGTCGGCGGAATAATTGGAGGCGCCGAGCGCGCGCACCTTGCCGGCGCGCACGAGCCGGTCGAACGCCGCCAGCGTCGCCTCGAGCGGCGTCGCCGGATCGTCCTTGTGGGCATAATAGAGGTCGATATGGTCGGTCCCGAGCCGTTGCAGCGACGCCTCCGCGGCCGCCGCGACATGGTCCGGCGACAGGCCCTTGTCGTAGCCGACCTTGGTCGCGATCAGCACGTCGTCGCGCCGCCCGCGCCGCTTCAGCCAGCGGCCGATCAGCCGCTCCGATTCGCCGCCGACATGGCCCGGCACCCAGTTCGAATAGACGTCGGCGGTGTCGATCATCGTCCCGCCGCCGTCGACGAACCGGTCGAGGACGCGAAACGCCTCTTCGCCCTTGACGGTGAAGTCGAACACGTTGCCGCCGAGCACCAGCCGCGGCGTTCCCAGCGGCGAATCGCCGAGCTTCCTGACCTCCGCCACGCAGCCGTCCTTCATCCGCCCGCGCCGCCGCCCGGCGGGCGCCGCGCCAGCAGCGCGTCGATCGCTTCCCTGACCCGCTGGCTCTCGCCGCGGGGCACGACCAGCACCGCCCGCTCGGTCGCGACGATGACGAGGTCGTGGACGCCGAGCGCCGCCACCACCGGGCCGTCGCTGCGCACCAGGCAGCCGCTGCTCCCCGGCGCGACCACGTCTCCGGCCAGCAGGTTGCCGTGCTCGTCCTTGTCGCCGGCGGCATGGACCGCCTCCCAGCTGCCGAGGTCCGACCAGCCCATCTCGACCGGGACCACCGCCACCCGCTCGGCGCGTTCCATCACCGCGACGTCGGCCGAGACGCTCGGGGAGCCGGCGAAGGCGTCGGCGTCGGGGACGATCCGCCGCGCTTCCCCGCGCGCCTTCGCCCAGGCGGCGCGGCAGGCGGACTCGACCTGCGGCGCATGGCGCGCGAGCGCCTCCAGCCAGACACCGGCGCGCAGCAGGAAGATGCCGGCGTTCCAGTCATAGCCGCCGGACTCTAGCCAGGCCCGCGCCATTGCGAGCGGCGGCTTTTCGGTGAAGCGCGCGGCCCGGAAGGCGCCCTCACCGATCGGCTCGCCGCGGCGGATATAGCCATAGCCGGTTTCCGGCCGGTCCGGCGCGATGCCGAAGGTGACGAGCCAGCCGTCCGCCGCGAGCGGGGCGGCGCTGGCCACCGCGGCGCGGAACGCGGCCGGATCGGCGATGGCATGGTCGCTCGGCATGACGAGCAGGGTCGCGTCGTCCCCGGCCCGGAGCGCGGCGAGCGCGATCGCCGCCGCGGTGCCGCGCGGGCAGGGCTCGACGATGATCGCGGCCGGCGCGCAGCCCGCCGCATCGAGCTGCGCCGCGACCGCGTCGGCGTCGTCGGCGCCGGTGACGAGGATCGGCGCCGCAAAGGCATCGCGACCGGCGACGCGCCGCGCCGTCTGCTCGAGCAGGCTGGCCCCGCCGGCGGGCGCCACCAGCGGCTTGGGCCGCTGGAGCCGCGAGAGCGGCCACAGCCGGGTGCCGGCCCCGCCGGACAGGATCACCGGGACGATGAGGGCGGCGGGCTCGGCCATGCCTCCCCCCTAGCCGCCCGGCGGGCGCGGGCAAAGCCCGGCCGCGCCTTCGCCCTTGCGCCGTCGGCGCGGGCGCGTAGCAGGGAAGGCGTGAGCGAGCTTCCCGAACCGATCCCGGCGGCGACGCTGGTGCTGATGCGCGAGCGCGGCCGCGGCCCGCCCGAGCTGCTGATGATGGAGCGCACCGGCGACATGGCCTTCGCCGCCGGCGCGCTGGTCTTTCCCGGCGGGCGGATCGACGCCGAGGACCGCGCCGCGGCGGCCGCCTTTCCCGAAATTGCCGACGCCGCCGCCCGAATCGCGGCCGTGCGCGAGACGATCGAGGAAACCGGCCTCGCCCCGGCGATCGCGCCCCCGCCCGGGACCGAGGCGGCGCTGGCGCTGCGCGCGGGGATCGAGCGCAACCGGCCGTTCCTCGACCTGCTGGCGCGGCACCGGCTGGCGCTCGAGCTCGACGCGCTGACGCCGTTCGCGCGCTGGTGCCCCAATTTCCGCGAGACCCGCCGCTTCGACACCCTCTTCTACCTCGCCGAGGCGCCGGTCGGCGCGCCCGAGCCGGCCGCCGCCCCGCACGAGGCCGAGCGCGCCTTCTGGGCGAGCGCCGCGGGCATCCTCGCCGAGCTCGAGGCGGGCCGCGCCCACGCCATCTTCCCGACCCGGCGCAACCTCGAGCGGCTCGCCCGCTTCGGCTCGATCGACGAGGCGCGCGCCGACGCCGCCCGCCATCCGGTCCGCACGATCACCCCCTGGGTCGAGCAGCGCGGCGGCGAACCGCACGTCTGCATCCCCGACGATATCGGTTATCCGGTGACGTCGGAGCCGCTGGCGACGGCGCGGCGGCGCTGAGCGCGGTGCGGCGAGTCCGGCGCATCCTCGTCCGGCTGATCGTTCTGGGCCTGGTCGTGCTCGGCGGGCTGCTGCTGTGGGGCCATGCCCGCCGCCATCCCGAGGACATGCCGTGGACCGCGCTCGACCTCACCCGCCCGGTCGGCGCCTTCACCGGCCGCAAGCTCGCCGACCTCGCCGACGAGGGCGGGCGCTGCCAGGCGCTGCTCGAGCGCGCCGGCGTGCGCTTCGCGGCGCTGCCGCCGCGCTCGGGCGGGCCGCAATGCGGCTATGGCGATGCCGTCCGGCTCTCGGCCGAGGGCGCGCTCGGCATCCGCTACCGGCCCGCCGATCTGGGCACGAGCTGCGCGGTCGCGGCCGGGCTTGCGCTGTGGGAGTGGCACGTCGTCCAGCCGGCCGCCCAGCGCCACTTCGGCGAGCCGGTCGCCCGGATCGAGCATTTCGGCAGCTATTCGTGCCGCCGCCTCTACGGCCGCGACGAGGGTTCGTGGAGCGAGCATGCCGCCGCCAACGCGGTCGACATCGCCGCCTTCGTCCTCGCCGACGGCAGCCGCGTCAGCGTCGTCAATCACTGGGACGCCGGGGGCGCGCGCGGCGCCTTCCTGCGCGAGGTGCGCGACGGCGCCTGCCGGCTGTTCGCGACCGTGCTGTCGCCCGACTACAATGCCGCGCACCGCGACCATTTCCACCTCGACCAGGCCGAGCGCGGCGCGTTCGGCTGGCGCGGCTGCCGCTGACGATTCGACCTTCCCGCGTCGCTATGGTCTAAGGGCGTCATGCGCAGCCACCTCAGCCCGCTCCTCGGGCTGCTCGCGCTCCTCGCGGGCGTGCTGGCGCTCGCGCTTCCCGGCGCGGCCCAGCCGGCGCGCAGCGCCTACGTCCTCCACGTCGACGGCGCGATCGGCCCCGCGACCGTCGACTACGTGTCGCGCGGGCTGCGGCGCGCCGAAGCCGAGGGCGCGGCGCTGGTGATACTGCGGATGGACACGCCGGGCGGCCTCGACAGCTCGATGCGCGACATCATCCGCGACATCCTGCGCACGCCGGTGCCGGTCGTGACCTACGTCCACCCGAGCGG
>Ga0299913_10000891_pt1 | contig 20557 bp, 16 predicted proteins | sample RVTome_9_FD_201360 | JGI IMG/M metagenome (GOLD analysis project Ga0299913, IMG submission 201360) | Soil microbial communities from uranium-contaminated site in the Upper Colorado River Basin, Wyoming, United States - RVT155D38 (version 2) ... | reverse complement strand
AGCGAGCACCACGAGGTGGCGTCGTGCACCTCGTCACGGAGCTCGTAGAGCCACATCGACGGCGACGTGACTCCGGCCATCGGACCGACGGCGCTGCGGTGGTGGCAGGGCTCGAGGGTGATGCCGCTGCCGTCCTCCAGCTTGGTCTCGGCCTCCTCGGGGGTCTCGGCGAGCCCCTCGAAGATCATCGCGCCGACCAGGGCGCCACGCATCGGGCCGGAGGCACGCTCCCAGGTCAGGGGCGGGCCGGCGTGGAGGAAGGTCCCCCTCTCCAGTCCCAGCGCCTCGTGTGCGGGGCGTACGTCGACGAGGTCGGCGCCCGCCGCGGTCATCCGGGCGAGGGCCTGCTGGTTCCCTGCGGCGCGGCGCGGGTCGCCCATCACGGCGGTCAGCGCGTCCGCCGTACCGGCCATCGGGGGCTGCCAGTCGGTCTCGGTCACCGGGACGGCCTGGTGGCGCAGCGCGTCGGCGAAGAGGGAGACGCCTGCGGTGGCGACGGCGGGCTCGGCGGTCAACAGGCCGCGGAGCGTGGCGTGGTCGGTCATCTCAGATCTCCTGGGAGGGCAGCAGGGACAGGGCGTGGCGGGTGGCCTGGGCGTTGGAGAGGAACACCGAGGCTCCGGCCTCGTGCAGGACCCCCATGCAGGTCGTGAAACCTTGCGGGTCGCCCTCGGTACCGGTCAGCGAGACCACGACCGGGAGCTCCCGGCGGTCCGCCTGCGCGGTCGCCCGGGCCGAAGAGATCGCGGTCCCCAGCTCACCGGCCGGGTCAGGGTGGGCGCCGTGGCCGAGGACCAGGTCGAGCAGCAGGACGCCACACCTCGGGTCCCGGGCCTCCTCGGCGATGCGCTCGAGCCGGAGCCCCGGGTCGATCATCGGGTGCGGTCGCCCCTGGGTCATCTGGTCGTCGCCGAAGTCGATGACCAGGTGGGAGTCGGCACGCAGGTCGGAGCCGAGCGCGAGCTCGGGTGAGAGCGGGATGTTCGACATGATGCCGCCGAGCTTCTCGGCGGCGATGAGCATGGCCTCGTCGGCCAGCGTCCCGCCGCAGAACAGTCCGCGCAGCGCGCCCCCGGAGGCAGAGACCTGAGGGGCCGGCCGGCTCGGCCAGGCAGGTACCGGGTGGCCGTCGGTGGCCAGCGCGCGCTCCACCGCGGCCGTCAGGTCCTCACGCCCCGGACCGAGCATCGCCCAGTGCACGGGCACCGGGAGCGCGGACGCGAAGGCCTCGATCTCGGCGAGCACGTCCTCGGCGGGCGGCTTCGACACGACGATGATCGATGAGGTGGACTCGTCGTGGGCCAGGGCCTCGAGGGCCTGCCTCGTCGAGCGGCCCCCTACCTCGGCAGACATGTCGCGTCCACCGACACCGAGACAGTGGCTGACGCCGGCCCCGGCCGCGTCGAGCAGGCACATCACCTGCTGCGCGCCCGTCCCGGAGGCCGCGACGATGCCGACGGACCCGTGACCGACGACGTTCGCGAAGCCGAGTGCGACCCCGCCCACGACCGCGGTCCCGCAGTCGGGCCCCATCACCAGGACGCCCTGCTCCCGTGCGGCGTCCTTGAGTCGGATCTCGTCCACGACCGGGACGTTGTCGGAGAACACCATCACCGAGACACCACTCTCGATCGCGTCGAGCGCCTCGACGGTGGCGTGTTGGCCGGGCACCGACACCAGGGCGAGCGTGGCGCCACCGGCGCGGACGGCGCGCCCGAGAGTGCGGGGCTGCGGTGCCTCGCCGAACCCGCCGGCACCGGCTCCCGCGGTCTTGAGGGAGGCCAAGGCCGCCTCGACCGCGGCCAGACCGGCCTCGACCCCTGCCTGGTTGTCACTGCGCAGCGCGACGACGAGGTCGTTGGGCACGGCCTCGGCGGGAATGTCGAAGCCCATCCCGGCCAGGAGCTCGAGGTTCAGCTCGGTGGCCATCGCCACCTGGGCAGCGGTGAGGCCGGGGGTGGCGGCGACCTGCCGGGAGACCTGCATGAGGCTCACGGAGTCGACGTAGGTGCCGCGGCGCAGCTCGACGTGGTCAGTCACGGCGGGCTCCTTCCGGTTCGGGGGTGGGGTGGACGGGATCATGGGCGGGCGGTGTGGCCGGGGCGGTTGACGGCATGTCGGACGGGCGGCAAGCGCTCGCATCCAGGGCCCCGAGCAGCCCCGCGACCAGGTCAGCACCGGAGGAGTGCCCGACCGCCAGGACGGCCGGCAGGGTGGCGTCCAGCTCGCGGGGGCGTCCGGTGACGGCGGCACCGACGAGGCGTACGACGTCGGGCAGGGCGTACCCGTCGGCCGCTGCGCGCAGCAGCGAGGCCGAGATGCTCGTCGTGGTCGGCAGTGCCTGCTCGACCGCGGCGACGAGCCGGGCGAACCTGTCGTCGAGGACGCCGAGAGCACGCAGGGCGAGGAGCACGCCGCAGACCGCGTCGTCGCCACTCGGGGTGAGACCGGCGCCGGCGCCGACGAGTCCGCGCAGGCCAGAGTGCGGGTCGCGGTCCGAGAGCACCGTGTCGGTGAGGTCTGCGGCGAGGCCGCGCAGGACCTGGCTGACCTCCTCGCGGGCGAGGCGCGACGGAGGCTCCGCACTGCTCGCACGGTCCGCGGGTACGACGGGGCGCACCGGGACCGGGTGCCACACGCGCCCGGTGGTCAGCCTCATGCCGGACAGCAGCACGCACCCGCCGCCGACCTCGACCACGTCCCCCTGCTCCACGCTCCACCGGAGGGTGTCCGCGACGTGCGGGAGGCGCAGGGCGGTAGGCAGCGCGAGGGCGTCACGGGTGAGCACCGGGAGCACCTCGTGGTGCCGGTCCAGGGCGAGGTACAGGGCGGTGGGGAACGCGGCAAGCACCCGCGCATCCCTTCGCCGGCCGGCCAGGACCGGCAGCGACAGTGCGGACGCGGCCACGGGCACCACAGGGACGGCGCGCGTCGTGGGCAACGGGTCCCCTTCCGGAGTGGGGTGGCGAGGCGTCGCACGTGCGGGCCAGGGCCGGGTGGGTCTGGACGGGTCAGGCGGTGTCGAAGGTGACGCTACCGACCCGGCTACAGTGCCTTCATGGTGAAAGTTGCCAATCATCCGACCTCCGATGGCGCACATGTGCCAGCCGCGACGACTGCGCGCGAGCCGGTGCTCGGCATCGCCTTGCGCGTGGTCGCCGACCTCCCCTCCGCCGGGGGCGTCGATGTGCACGCGACCCCGGCGCAGCTGGACCGCCCGGTGACCCGCGCCTCGGTGCTGGACGGGTGGCAGCCTCCGGCGACGTCGGTGAGACACCACCTTCTGGTCGTGCCGCGCGCGCTGCCGCAGGACCCCTCCCTGGCCCGCGAGCAGGTCACGATGCTCGCGGCGTCGGGGGTGACCGCGTTCGCGGTGGCCGGCGTGGCCAGGTCACGCCGCAAGCTCTGGTGCGACCTGGCCGACGAGGCCGGGCTCCCGGTGCTCTTCGTCCCCGACGACACCTCCCTGGAGCGCCTCGTCGCCGAGGTGCTCGGGACGATGCTGGACCATCAGGCGGGCATCCTGCAGCGGGTGGAGGACGTGCACCGGGTGCTCGTGCAGATCGTCCTGGCGGGTGGCTCGCTGGAGGACCTGTGCCAGAGCCTCGTCGGGTTCCTCGACAGCGCGGCAGTCATGGTGACCACCACCGACGGCCGGGTGCTCGCCAGCGCCGGGTCCGACGACGAGCTCGACCGCGCCCGGGGCCTCGAGTGCTTCGACGTCAGCGGACGGCTCACCACCGAGACCGAGCCGGTGGGCGTGCGGCACCCCGACAGTGACCGCGCCGACCGGGCGATGGTGCGCATCGCGGCGGGCTCCCTCGGCCACGGGCTGCTCGCGGCCTTCTCCGGCCATCGCGTGCTCACCGCCGACGACGTGCACGTGCTGGAGAGGGCGGCAACGGTGGCAGCGCTGGCGATCACCAAGGAGCAGGCGGTGAGCGCGGTGGAGAGCAAGTACCGCGCCGAGTTCCTCCGGGACGCGCTCGCCGGCCGGGCGGGTACGTCGGACGAGGCAGTCGCGCACGCGCGCTCGCTGGGATGGGACATCGCCCGACGGATGGTCGTCGTGGTCGCCGAGACCGACGAGGACGACTCACGGTCGACGCGTTCGGCGGACGAGGTCCGCTCGCTGCAGCAGCGCTTCGCCAACGCGTGGATCCGGGCGGTCCAGGTGCGCGACCCGCAGTGTCCGGTGATGGGCTTCAGCCAGGAGGTCGTCACGCTCCTCGCCGTTCCCGAGGACGCCGAGACCGAGCAGATCATGCGTTCGGTGCGCGACATCGCCCGCGTCGTGCGGGGCGAGGGGGGCGGTGGCCGTCGTACCTTCGCCACCGGTGTCTCGCGACCGGTCACCTCGGTCACCGAGCTCCCGCAGGCATACGACGAGGCGCTCAAGACGGTGAGCGTGGGACGGCAGATGCACGGGACCGGCAGCCTCGCCCACTTCGACGGGCTCGGCATCTTCCGCCTGCTGGCGCTGATCCCCGACTCCGCCGACCTGACCCGCTTCGTCGAGGAGTCCCTGGGCGAGCTGGCCAATGACGACTCGCCGGACAACGCCGGACTCCGCGAGACGCTGGCGACCCTGATCGACACCAACATGAACGTGGCCGAGACCGCACGCCTGCTGTTCTTCCACTACAACACGCTGCGCTACCGGATCGCGAAGCTCGAGCGGATGCTCGGTCCGTTCACGACCGACCCGCAGCTCCGGCTCACCCTGGCCCTCGCCCTGAAGGTGCACCAGACCCGGACCGCCTGACCGGCCACCGTGCCTACGAGCTCGTCATCTCGGTTGCGCGACGAGAGCCGTCCATCGAGGGCTCGCTGCCACCCTTGCTCCCTGGCAATGAGCCACGGATCACGGCAGACCGGACGTTCCGTGGCGGATGGCGACAGCGCCGCTGAGGCAGCGCCTCGCGATCAGTCGCCGGCCTCCCGCTCGATGACCGCCTTCAGCTTCGTGAGCTCCTTGCGCGCCTCGCGCCGGCTGAGGATGGCACGCTCGACGACCTTCTGGATCAGACGACTCCGTGAGCGCCAGTGCGTCTCGACGGTCAGTTCCAGGTCGGTGCCGCCGGCTCGCGCGACAAGCCGAGAGGTGACTTCGAGCTCCAAACCGAGGTACGCGTCAGTCCTGGTGACCAGTCGGGTGGGAATGTCGGACGCGAGCACGACCGTCCGCGCCACCAGCCGGCCCCGTCGCGAGACGTACGTGGAGCGAGCTCACCGGGGCCACCGTGCACGTCCCCGATGACGGGCCTGCCCGTCTGCCACTCCGGAACGCGGTTGGGGTCGACGTACACACGCCACACCTGGTCGGGGGCAGCCTTGATCCAGACCGCGTATGCAAGCTCGCCCACGTGAGTCGACTCCAGCCCTTGCACGTTGGTGCTCTCCCGATGGTAGGACGGCCCTGTTCGCGGTGCCGACCATCGCCGACCTTGGTGCTGCCATCGACAGCTCCGCGGGCGAGCAGGGTCAGTCGTCGGGGAGGTCGGCGAAGGCCTGCTTGGTGTCGCGGTACCAGCCCATCGCCCTCTTCGGGTGCCGCCAGCGGCCCTTCATGGCGTCGCGGGCCTCCTGATGGGTCGTGTCGCCCGCCCTCTCCGCCTCCTTGAGGTGGCGGTCCTGGGCGTTGATCACGTCATCGGCGCTCTCACCGTGGTGCTCGAGGTCACAGGCCCCTCCGAGGGCACGGCAGGTCATGGTCTTCATGGTCGTCTCCTCCTGATGCGGTGTCCTGATGTGCTGACGATCGAAACGGGCAGGGTGTGACCGGGTCAACCGCGCGGCTGGCCGCCGTCACGGCGCACGACGCGCGAGAGCACGTCGGGCGCGGCGCGGAAGGTGATGGCGCGCACGAGGCCGTCGTCGACGGCGAAGTCGAAGACGACCTTGGCCGCGCCGAGGTGGAACCAGGCTGTACCGGGCCGGTCACCGACGAAGACCGGAAGCGCGGCCTGGGCGCTACCGTCGAAGAACGTCGCCACCTCGTCGCGGCCCTCGATGTGCCGCGGTGTGCCGACCAGGATCGCGGCGTCGTCAGCGCTCACAGCGGCGTCGGGTGCGAGCAGTCGCAGCAACTGGTCGAAATCGCCGTTCTTGGCCGCGGCCATGAAGGCGTCGACCACTTCCCAGTCGGCCAAGCGGTCCTCGGAGCGGGGCTGGGTGACCTTGGCCCGCGCCCGCGAGGCCAGCCTGCGGGCAGCGGCCGGCGTCGTGTCGAGGACCGCCGCGATCGTCGCGAACTCGAAGCCGAAGCTGTCGTGGAGCACGAAGGCCACCCGCTCGCGTGGGGAGAGCCGGTCGAGCACGACGTGCAGGGCGAGGCCGACGGTGTCGGCGAGCGCGACGTCATCGGCCGGGTCGTTGACGGTCTCGCCGGGGTCGACGTCATCTACGGGGACGGGGGTGCGGGAGCGCAGCCGGTCGAGGCACAGCCGGGTGGTCACCGTGGTCAGCCAGGCCGGCAGGCTCGCGATCTCGGCGTCCGTCCCGTGCAGCCGCAGCCACGCCTGCTGCACGACGTCCTCGGCCTCGGCGTGGTCCCCGAGCACGCGGCTCGCGATCCCCACCAGGCGCGGTCGCTCAGCCTCGAAGTCGTCCGTCTGGTCCACGGCTCCCACCACCCTTCCACCTCTTGCTGGTCACCCCACTGACGTGCGAGCCGGGTCAGGTGTGACCGCGCTCGGTCCTCGGCGGCCGGGCAGCGTCCCCGCGCGTGGGCCGCCGGCTCGATCACCACCATCCCTGTCTCCGCGCCCACGTCAGCAGCAACAGGCTGATCGTGGCCATCACGAGGAGCGCGAGGACCAGCTGCGGGTAGTGCGTACGCTCGTTGACGATCACGTTCATCCCGTACACCGAGGCGATGGCCGTGACGGGAAGGGTGACCGCCGCGATCACCGCGAGCCGCTCCATCGCCACGGTCATCTTGGTGTTGACACGCGTCTGGTAGAGCTCGATCACCGCGAACATGAACTGCCACTCACCAGCTCCGATCGACTCGACCCGCGCGAACTGGTCGGCCAGGTCACGCGCGAGCTCCCGGTCCACCTCGTCGACGAACCGGCCGAGCGAGGTGATGCGTGCGTAGACGTCGTGGGTCTGCCCGGCCATCGTGCGGGCGGTGATCAGCTCGTGCCGGACCAGGAACATCCGCTCGAGCAGCGCCTCGGGCTGCTTGAGCTGGGGCGCCATCACCCTCTCCTCGAGCGCGGGGATCTTCTCCGCCACGTCGGCGATGAGGCCGCGCTGCGTGCGCGCGACCGCCGACCCGAGCGCGTAGGCGACCTCCGCCGGTGATCCCGGGACGAAGCGACCCGTCGTGATCCGCCGGAGCACCGCGGCCGTCTCGGTGAGTGCCTCCTCCGGATCGACCACGGGGTTGATCGGACCGTGCACGGTCACCAGGTACCGGGGTGCGACGACCATGTCGAGCTCGAGCAGGTGCACGTGCCCTGCCTCGCCGAGCAGGGGTCGGTGCACGGTGAGGAAGTAGTGGTCGGAGTAGGCGTGCACGGTCGGGAGGTGGTTGCGTTGCCGGCAGGAGGTCACCACGAGGGGGTGGCAGCCCAGCGCCTCCAGGAAGCTCTCCACCTCGTCGTCCCACGAGCGCACGTCCACCCACACGAAGCCGTCGTCACGGCCCAGCAGCTCGACGACCCGGTCGCTGGCATGGTCGTGCGCTCCCGAGGCGTCGACGAAGCGCACGTCCATGGACCCAGCCTGACCCTCCGGGACGCAGTCGTCCAGGCACGCGGAGGTGCGGCTTCTGCGCGGCGCTCGGACGCTCTTGCACAGGTGTTATGCCCGATTTGTGACACCGGAAACTCACAATCTGCCCAACCACCCCGGGCATCGTTATCAACGTTTGCCCGGCGCGAACCCCTCGGCTACGACTAGTTTTCGCTTGTCCACATTGGGCGTGAGCCACGTCATAGGTGGCACAACCGACTTGAAGGAGTCCCGCGCATGGCGTTCGGATGGAAACTGCACGGTGACGGCCGGACCATGGGGCCCGACGACGTGGTCGCACCCGACGAGCGTCTGTCGTGGGGCAAGACCACGGGCCTCGGTGCCCAGCACGTCGTGGCGATGTTCGGCGCCACGTTCGTGTTCCCGCTGATCATGGGTCTCAACCCCCAGCTCGCGATCATGATGAGCGGCATCGCCACGATCGCCTTCCTGCTGATCGTGCAGGGGAAGGTTCCCAGCTACCTCGGCACCTCGGCCGCGTTCGTCGGTGGTGTCGCCGCGATCCGTGCGCAGGGCGGGGACTCCTCCACCGTGACCGGCGCGATCCTGATCGCCGGACTGGTGCTCACCCTCGTCGGTGTGCTGATCCACTTCCTCGGCTCGACCGTGGTGCACAAGGTGCTGCCGCCGGTCGTCACCGGCGCCGTGGTCATGCTCATCGGGTTCAACCTGGCCCCGGTCGTGGCCGACATCTACTGGCCCCAGGACCAGTGGGTCGCACTGCTGGTGATGGTCTTCGCCATCGTCTGCGCCGTCGCCTTCAAGGGCTTCATCGGGCGCATCGCGATCTTCCTCTCCCTCGTGTTCGGCTTCCTCCTCTCGTGGGTCTTCGACCGGCTGTTCGGCCAGATCACCTCCTTCGACCCCGGCGCCGGTGAGGTCACCGAGCGCTTCCGCGTGAACCTGGGCGCGGTCTCCGACGCCGCCTGGTTCGGCTTCCCCGAGAAGACGATGGTCGCGGCCGACGGCATGGAGGTCGCCGGCTGGCACACCCCCACCTTCTCGATGGCCGCCGTCGTCCTGGTCCTGCCCGCCGTGATCGCCCTGATCGCGGAGAACACCGGACACGTCAAGGCCGTGGCCGAGATGACCGGCGACGACCTCGACCCGGTGATGGGTCGGGCGATCGCCGCCGACGGATTCGGCACCATGCTGGCCTCGTCGGTGGGTGGCTCGCCCACCACGACGTACGCCGAGAACATCGGTGTGATGGCCGCGACCCGCGTCTACTCCACCGCGGCGTACTACGTCGCGGCGCTGGTGGCCATCGGCTTCGGTCTCTCCCCGAAGTTCGGGGCGCTCGTCGCCGCGACCCCCGGCGGTGTGCTCGGCGGGATCACGGTCGTGCTCTACGGCATGATCGGCCTGCTCGGCGCCAAGATCTGGAAGGAGAACGGTGTCGACTTCGGCAACCCGATCAACCTCGTCCCGGTCGCGGCGGGCATCGTGATCGGCGTCGGCGACGTGCAGATGCAGCTCACCGACGACTTCGTCCTCAGCGGCATCTCGCTGGGCACCATCGTGGCGATCGCGGCCTACCACCTCGCTCGTTCCCTGGCACCCGCGGAGCTCCGGCAGCGGGCCGACGGCGCGATGATCCTGGTCGGCGAGGCCCGCTACGGTGACAGCGACGGGGTCGACGACCTCTACCAGGACGAGCCCGGCGGCCCCGACCTGCGCAAGCAGTAGCCGTCCTCAGGGCGCAGACACGGCGTGGGTCCCCGGGCACGGTCGCGGGGACCCACGCTGCATGTTCTGGAACCGGATGGCAGAAGTTGCCAAAGTAAAACCCGCACACTGACGTCGTCGACCTAGTCTGCGACCCACGGAAGCGACAGGATCAGACAGTGAAGCCCGCACCCTTCGTCCACCACGCGCCTCGGACGGTCGAGGAGGCCGTCGCCGTGCTGAACCAGGTCGGTCACGACGGCAAGGTCCTCGCCGGCGGTCAGAGCCTGATCCCGATCCTCAACATGCGGCTCGCCTCCCCCGGTCACCTCGTCGACATCAACGGCGTCGAGGGCCTGGACACCGTCACGGTGAGCGAGGAGGAGGTCCGGGTCGGCGCGCTGGTCCGGCACGCGCAGCTCGAGCGACACGGTGGTGCCTTCGGGGCGCTGCCCCTCCTCCGGCAGGCCCTGGTCCATGTCGCGCACCCCGCGATCCGCAACCGCGGTACGACGGTCGGCTCGATCGCGCACGCAGACGCCGCCGGCGAGATGCCCTCGGTCCTGGCCCTGACCCAGGGTGTCGTCGAGGCACGCGGGGCCGCGGGCTCCCGGGAGATCACGGCGGCGGACTTCTTCCTCGGAGCGCTCGAGACCGCCCTGGCCGAGGACGAGCTGGTCGTCGCGACACGGTTCCGCCGCTTCCCCCGCGGCACCGGCACGGCCTTCGCCGAGTCCGCCCGCCGCCACGGTGACTACGCGCTGGCCGGCGTCGCCGCCACGGTCACCGTCACCGACGGCGTGGTCCGCGAGGCCCGTGCGTCGTTCGTCTCGGTGACCGAGGTCCCCACTGTCCTCGACCTGACCGAGCTCGTCGCCGGCAGCGAGCCCGGCAGCGTCGACTGGTCGGTGTGCGTCGACGCGGTCAGGGCGCACGTCGACCCGGAGGCCGACATCCACGCCACCGCCGACTACCGCCGGATGCTGGCCGCCGAGCTCGCGCGGCGGACACTTCACCAGGCGACCACCCACGCCGTGACCGGCCCAGGCACCGGCCACCCGACCCCCGACGCAGAGCACGAAGGTGTGAGGACCCGATGAGCGAGACCCGGACCGAGCTGCTGCACGACGTGACGCTGCGCGTGAACGGCGTGCCACGCACCGCGTCGGTTCCCGCACGACGCCTCCTGTCGGACTTCCTGCGCCACGACGTCGGCCTCACCGGCACGCACGTCGGCTGTGAGCACGGGGTGTGCGGCGCGTGCACGGTGCTCGTCGACGGGGCGCCGATGCGTGCGTGCCTGATGTTCGCCGTGAGTGCACGGGGCCACGAGATCACCACGGTCGAAGGGCTCGGGGACGCCCCCGACGCGCGCCCGTGCGCGACCGGGGAGCCGATGAACCCGGTCCAGCAGGCGTTCACCGAGTGCCACGGGCTGCAGTGCGGGTACTGCACCCCCGGCTTCCTCACCACGATCACCGCCTACCTGCAGGAGAACCCGCACCCCACCGAGGGCGAGGCCCGCGAGGCGATCTCGGGCAACCTGTGCCGATGCACCGGCTACCAGAACATCGTGAAGTCGGTGCTCCGGGCCGCGGAGATCCGCGACGAGCGCGCAGGCAACCACGACGACGAAGGGGCCGGCGCATGACGACCCAGATGTTCGGCGCCCCGATCAAGCGGCGCGAGGACCCCCGCCTGGTGACCGGCAACGGCCGCTACCTCGACGACCTCGGACAGGGGGCGCTCGAGGCCGCGTTCGTCCGCAGCCCGCACGCGCACGCCCGCATCGTCGACATCGACGTCGCCGACGCCGTGGACGTCGACGGCGTGATCGCGATCTACACCCACGAGGACCTCCCGGGCAAGGTCGGCGAGCCGCTGCCGCTGCTGATCCCGCACCCCACGCTCACCCACCCCCGGACCGGCTACGCGCTCGCCAAGGACGAGGTCAACCACGTCGGCGAGCCCGTCGTGATGGTCATCGCCCGCGACCGCTACCTCGCCGAGGACGCCTGCCAGCGCATCCGCGTCACCTACGACACCCTCCCGGTCGTGGTCGGGGTCGACACCGCACGTGCGGCCGAGGCGCTCGTGCACGAGGACGCACCGGGCAACATCGCCGCGCACATGGTCCAGGAGGTCGGCGACGTCGAGGCGGCGATGGCGGGTGCCCCGCACACCCTGAGCCTGGACCTGGCGGTCGAGCGCAGCGCGTGCATGCCCATGGAGGGCAAGGGTGTGCTGGCCCGCTGGGACGCCGAGGACGGCCGGCTGCGGATCCACTCCTCCACCCAGACGACCACCGGTGTCCGTGCCGCGGTGGCTGCCAAACTCGACCTCCCCCTGGACCGGGTGGACTGCATCGCACCGGACGTCGGCGGTGGCTTCGGGGTGAAGATCATGCACCCGTGGCCCGAGGAGGTGCTCGTCCCGTGGGCGGCCCGACTGCTGGGCCACGAGGTGAAGTGGACCGAGGACCGGCGGGAGCACTTCATCTCCTCCGCCCACGAGCGCGCGCAGCTACAAGAGGTGCAGGTCGGCTTCGACGACGACGGCCGGCTTCTCGCCCTCGACGTGAAGTTCTGGCACGACAACGGCGCCTACACGCCGTACGGCATCATCGTCCCGATCATCACCTCCACCCAGCTGCTCGGCCCCTACAAGCCGGGCACCTACCGGTGCGAGTTCTGGTCGCTCTACACGAACACCGTGCTGGTCACGCCCTACCGCGGCGCCGGCCGCCCCCAGGGCTGCTACGCGATGGAGCGGACCATGGACGCGATCGCGGCCTATCTGGGCATCGACCGGGCTGAGGTCCGCTCCCGCAACTTCATCCAGCCCGAGGAGATGCCCTACGACCACGGCCTGCTCTTCCAGGACGGGCGGCCACTGAAGTACGACTCCGGCGACTTCCCCGCGTCACTGGCCAAGCTCAAGGACCTCGTCGGCTGGGACGACTTCGCCGACTACCGTGCCCGGGCCGAGGCGGAGGGCCGCCGGGTCGGGATCGGTATCGGCTGCTACGTCGAGGGCACCGGGGTGGGTCCCTACGAGGGGGGCCACGTGCAGGTCGAGTCGTCGGGCCGCGTCAACGTCGCCACCGGGCTCACCACGCAGGGCCAGGGGCACCAGACCGTCTTCGCCCAGATCGTCGCGCAGGAGCTCGGCGTGCGCATCGAGGACGTGCACGTCACCACCGGCGACACCCGCAAGATGGGGTACGCGGTGGGCACGTTCGCCTCCCGTGCGGCGGTGATGAGCGGCAACGCGATCGCGCTGGCGGCGCGGAGCGTGCGGGCGAAGGCACTGCGCATCGCCGGGGAGGCCCTCGAGGTGTCCCCCGCGGACCTCGAGATCGTCGACGGCGTCGTCCGCGTCGCCGGGTCGCCGTCCACCTCGATCGACCTGTCGACGGTCGCGGTGCTCTCCAACCCGCTGCGCTACGCCTTCGACGACGCCGCCCGTGCCGCGACCCAGTTCGCGGGCACCTTCGACCCGGACAAGCCCCCGGTCGCCGCGGACGACGAGCCGGGGCTCGAGGGCAAGGACTTCTACTCCCCCACCCAGGCGACGTTCGCCAACGGCATGCACGCCGCGATCGTGGAGACCGACCCAGTCACCGCCGAGATCACGATCCTGCGCTACTGCGTCATCCACGACTGCGGGAAGATGATCAACCCGATGATCGTCGAGGGCCAGGTGCACGGCGGCGTCGCCCAGGGCGTCGGCGGGGCGCTCTACGAGCGGATGGTCTACGACGACTCCGGCCAGCTGCTCAACGCCTCGTTCATGGACTTCTTGATGCCCTACGCCTCGGAGGTCCCGCACATCGAGACCGACCACCTCGAGACGCCCTCCCCGTTGAACTCCCTCGGCCTCAAGGGAGCCGGGGAGGCCGGCTGCATCCCGGTCACCGCCGTGATCGCCTCGGCCATCGAGGACGCGGAGGGCTTCCCGATCACCTCTATGCCCATCTCCCCGGTCGAGCTCTGGGAGCTCCGCCTGCGCCACGCCGACGGTGTGGCCACCTCCCCCACCCCTCGCAAGGAGCCCGCACGATGAAGATCTCCGGCAACGCCACCCTCGTCGCCCCGCCCGAGAAGGTGTGGGACGCCTTCCACGACCCCGGGGTGCTGTCGCGCTGCCTCCCGGGCTGCGAGTCGCTGACCCCGATCGGTGAGCACGAGTACACGATGACCGTGACCGCCGGTGTCGCCGCGATCAAGGGCACGTACGACGGACAGGTGGCGCTGCGCAACCAGCAGCACCCCGCGTCGTTCACGCTGTCCGCGAAGGGCGCCGGAGCTCCCGGCACCGTCGACGCCGACGTGCTGGTCCGCCTCGCACCGACCGAGGGTGGCGGCACCGAGCTGACCTACGACGCCGACGCCGCGGTGGGCGGGGTGATCGGCGGGGTCGGCCAGCGGATGCTCGCCGGGGTGACCAAGAAGATGGCCGGTCAGTTCTTCAACGCCGTCGACGACGACATCGCCGGTGTCCGCAAGCCGGAGCCCGCGGTGGCGGGCGCACCCAGGGCCGGTGCCGCGACGAGTACGGCGCCGGGCGCCGTGGTCGCGGGTGTGCAGGTCGACCAGAGCTTCATGCGCGGTGCGGCCTTCGGCGCGCTCGTCGCGCTGGCCGGTGTCGTGGTCGGTGCAGCCGTGCGGGGGCGTCGCTGATGCGTGGCTTCACCGCCGCCGCCGTCCAGGTCGCCCCCGCCCCGGGCCCGCTCTCCCCCGAGACGGTCCGGGCCAACCTCGACCGGTGTGTCGAGATGACGCGTCGCTGCGTCGAGGCCACGGGCGCCGAGCTCGTCGTCCTCCCCGAGTCCGCCACGACGGGGTTCACGCCCGACTGCTCACCCGAGGAGCTGTGGGACCTCGTCACCGAGCTCCCCGGCCCCGTGATCGACCCGGTCCGTGAGGTCGCACGGGAGCTCGGCGTCCACGTCTGTCTGGGCACCTACGAGCGCGGTCCCGAGCGGGGCGTGGTCTACAACTCCTCGGTGCTCATCGACCCCTCTGGCGAGGTTCTCGGCGTGTACCGCAAGACCCACCCGTTCTGCAGCGAGCACGTCGCCGGCGGCGGCTGGGTCACTCCCGGCGACACGGTGACGGTCTGTGACACCGACCTCGGCCGCATCGGGATGATCATCTGCTTCGACGGGGACTACCCCGAGCTCGCCCGCATCCAGGCGGTCCAGGGTGCGGAGGTGATCTGTCGCCCCTCGGCCCTGCTGCGCAGCGCAGACATCTGGGAGCTGACCTCGCGGGCGCGTGCCTACGACAACCACGTCTACGTCGTCGGGGCGAACGCGACCGGCACCGACGCTGCCGGGGTGCTCTACTTCGGCAACTCCCACATCGTCTCGCCCATCGCGCACATCATGGCCAAGGCCGCCTCCCACGAGGGGTGGGTGTCCGCACGCCTCGACCCGGACGAGGCGCTGTCCTCGCTGACGCCCGGCTCGAGCGTCGGACAGGGCTTCGACCACCTGCGCGACCGCAACCTGGACCTGATCCGCAAGCACCGGCAGGAGCTGGAGAGCCCCGCGGAGAGCAGCTTCCCGCACGGCTGACCCGCACGGTTGCTCGCTCGCCCAAGGAGTTGGCGACGTTTGCCGGCGAACCCCGGGTCGGTTGGCATCTTGTGACAACGCATCCGTGGCCCGTGCCCGGTTGAATCTCCTCAGACGCACTCACCCCAGAACCCAGGAGAGCAGATGGCGCAGCGCCGCATCCGCATCGGCATCGACACCGGTGGCACCTTCACCGACGTCGTGGCCTTCGACGAGGACTCCGGTGAGCTGATCACCACCAAGACACCGTCGACGCCGGCCAACCCCGCGGACGGGTTCATCAACGGCGTGCACAAGGTGCTGGACCTGCTCGGCGCGGACGGTGCGGACGTCACCGCGGTCTGCCACGGTACGACGGTCGCCACCAACCAGCTGCTCGAGGGCAAGGTCGAGGAGCTCGGCTTCATCACCACCGAGGGCTACGAGTTCATCCTCGAGATCGCCCGCCAGGCCGTGCCCGACGGGTACGGCAACTCCTACTTCTGGGTCAAGCCCCCGCGCATCGTCCCCGCGGACCTGGTCCGGACCGTCGCCGGCCGGATGGACTTCGAGGGCAACGAGGTGCGCCCGTTCGACGAGGAGGCCGCGGCCCGCACCGCTCGGTGGTTCAAGGACCGCGGGATCATGACCATCGGTGTCTGCCTGCTGCACTCCTACGCGAACGACGACCACGAGCGCCTGATGCGCGACATCCTGCTCCACGAGCACCCCGACGCCGTCGTCTCGATCTCCTCGGAGGTGCTGCGCGAGTACCGCGAGTACGAGCGGTCGATGACCACGCTCGTCGACGCCGCGGTCAAGCCGAAGGTGTCGCGCTACGTCAGCAACATCCACAGCCGCCTCGACGACTTCACCGGCGTCGGCGAGGACGACCAGCGCGACCGGATCCCGTTCTACATCATGAAGTCCAACGGTGGAGTGCTCTCCGCCGACGAGGTCGTCCACCAGCCGATCACCACCGTCCTGTCCGGACCCGCAGCGGGGGCCCTCGGCGCCGGTCTCATCGCACGCAAGGCCGGCTTCGACAAGGTGCTCACCTGTGACGGCGGAGGGACCAGCACCGACGTCAGCGTCGTGCTCGACGGCGAGCCCACGCTGACCACCGAGGGCACCGTCGGCGCTTACCCCTCCAAGATCCCGATGATCGACGTGGTCACCGTCGGCGCCGGTGGTGGCTCGATCGCGTGGATCTCCCCGGAGGGCACGATGAAGGTCGGGCCGCACTCCGCCGGCGCCGACCCCGGTCCGCTCTGCTACGGCAAGGGCGGCACCGCGCCGACGATCACCGACGCCCATGTCGTGCTCGGGCGGATCCCACCCCACCTGCTGGGTGGGGAGATCCCGCTCGACGTGGAGGTCGCGCGGACCGGCATCGAGGACCTCGCCGGCAAGCTCGGCATCACCGCAGGCCGGTGCGCGACGGGGATCCTGGAGATCTCGGCGTGGAACCAGGCCAACGCGCTGCGCCAGGTGTCGGTCAAGCGTGGCCTCGACGTCCGCGACTTCATGCTGGCCACGTTCGGCGGCTCCGGGTCGTTGCTCGCCTGCCGGCTCGTCGACATTCTCGACCTCGCCGGTGTCGTCGTACCCCAGAACCCCGGCAACGTCTCCGCGTTCGGGCTGCTCACCGTCGACGTCAAGAACGACTACGTGCAGACGGCCGTGGCCAAGCACGACGCCCTCGACCACGCAGCAGTGCAGAAGACCTTCGACGAGCTCACCGAGAAGGCCGCGACCGCGCTCGACGCCGAGGGCTTCGACCGGGCCGACCACCGCTACGCCCGCACCGTGGACCTGCGCTACTTCGGCCAGGCCTTCGAGGTGCGCGTGGCAGCACCGGAGGGGGCCGTCGACCCGGCCTACGCGGCCGCGGTGGCCGACGCCTTCCACGCCGAGCACCGCCGCCTCTACGGCTACGACTTCCGCGACGACCCACGCCAGCAGGTGGAGTGGGTGAACCTCCGGGTGACCGGCGTCGGCCCGATCACCCGGCCCGAGCTGCGCGAGATCGAGCCTGCCGGCCGGGGCGACGGTGACGTCGTCGTCCGTGCCCGCCGCAGCACCCGCCCGGTGTGCTTCGACCCCGACGCCGGGTACGTCGACACCGACGTCTACTGGCGCGCCGACCTTCTCGCCGGCGACACCGTCGCAGGTCCCGCCATCGTCGAGGAGTTCGGCTCCACCGTGCCCGTCCACCCGGGCTTCACCGTGCGCGTCGACTCGTTCGGCAACCTCGTCATCACGAAGGAGAACTGACGTGAGCACCACTGCAGAGGCCCCGATGAGCGCGTCGGTGAACCCCGCCGGGCTGCCCACGACGTACGAGCACGGCAACCGCCTCACCGAGCCGGGCACCGACGTCGACCCGATCCTCGTCGAGATCGTCGAGGGCACGCTCGCCAGCGTCGAGATGGAGGTCGAGACCGCGATCGCCCGCACCTCGCGCTCACCGATGATCCGCGACGCGCACGACTTCCGTGCGGGCATCCACGACCGCCAGCTGCGCAAGCTGACCGGCCGCTCCTACAGCGCGCTGGTGCACCCGATCGTGCGGGACTTCCCGCTCGAGGAGATGCGCGAGGGGGACGTCTTCTTCCACAACGACGTCTACGAGTCTGAGGGCGGCATCGGCCACCTCCCCGACCTGTGCGTGACGGTCCCGGTCTTCCACGACGGCGCGGTCGTCGCGTTCGTCCAGGCGTTCGGCCACCACGACGACATCGGTGGGGCGTGCCCCGGGTCGATGCCCTCGGGTGCGACCAGCGTCTACGAGGAGGGGCTCGCCGTCCCGCCGATCAAGCTCTGGGACGCCGGCGTGCCGAACGCCGCCGCGCTGCGGATCATGACCCGCAACTCGCGGATGCCCGACAGCCTCGCCGCCGACCTCGACGCCGAGTGCTCGGCCTGTCTGATGGGCGCGCGCCGGCTCGCGGAGGTGTTCGACCGCTACGGCCGAGACACGATCGAGGCCGCCTTCGACGCCATCCTCGACAAGACCACGGAGACCTACCGCCGCGAGATCCTGTCGAAGATCCCCGACGGGACCTACACGTGGGAGGACTACGCCGAGCACGACGGCGTGGACGAGCCCAGGCTGCACACCCAGCGGATCACGCTGACCAAGATGTCCACCGGTGGCCCCGACGACGGCCCGAAGCTGGTCATCGACTTCACCGGCACGGCCCCCCAGGCCAAGGGGCCGATCAACCACTGCGGCGACTACGTCGGCGGCAACTTCCTCAAGAAGTGGCTCGCGCCGATCCTGCGCAACCTCGCCGACACCCCCGAGCGGATGGCCGAGCTCGACGTCAACGAGGGCATCGTCCCCCTGATCGAGATGAAGTTCCCGGAGAAGGGGACCCTGCTCACCCCGATCTTCCCGGCGCCGACCAACGCCCGCACGTTCGTGATCCTGCGGCTCCTCGGCGTGCTCGCCGGGGTGGTCGCGAAGGCGGTCGACGGCAAGATGCCCGCCGACCAGGAGACGATCCGCTACACCGGCGTCTACGGCAAGGACCGCGACGGCAACGACTACCTCATGCGCGAGGTGCTCGGCGGTGGCTCCGGTGGTCGCTACTACGCCGACGGCGAGGACACCATCCACGTGGTCCCCGACTCGCGCAACCTGCCCACCGAGTTCACCGAGAGCCGGTTCCCCTTCCTCGTCGAGCGCCTCGGCCTGGCCGTCGACTCCGGTGGGGCCGGCCGCTACCGGGGAGGGCTGGGCTACGAGAAGCACATCCGGATGCTCAAGGACGCGAACTTCATGTCGATCGCGGACCGCTCGATCCTCGCCTGCTGGGGAGTCAAGGGCGGCCTCGCCGGGCAGCCGTTCGAGGTCACCGTCGACCTCGGTGGCCCCGAGGAGCGCGTCGTCGACGCGCTCGCCGACTCCGAGCCGGTCAAGGCCGGCCAGGTGCTCCGGATCCGCACCACCGGCGGCGGCGGCTGGGGGGACCCGCTGGAGCGGCCCTACGACGAGGTGGAGCGTGACCTGCGCTGGGGGAAGGTGTCCTTCGAGGGTGCGCGCAACGACTACGGCGTGGTCGCCGGCGGCAGCAAGGACGAGCCGGTCGTCGACGTCGCGGCGTCCGACGCGCTGCGCGAGCAGCTGCGGGCCGACCGTCCGGAGGAGGCGCCGTTCTTCGACCGCGGCCCCGGCTACGCACGGCTCGCCGCCGGGAGCACCTCCGCGGACTGCGACTGGCTGAGCCCCTCGTGAGCGCAACCCTCGACGGGATCACCGTGATCGACCTCTCCCGCGCGCTGGCCGGGCCGCACGCAGCGATGATGCTCGGCGACATGGGCGCCCGGGTGATCAAGGTCGAGACACCGGGCACCGGTGACGACACCCGCGGTTGGGGGCCGCCGTTCGTGGGTCCCGAGGACGACCCGGTCTCGACGTACTTCCTCTCCTGCAACCGCAACAAGGAGTCGCTCACGCTCGACCTCAAGTCCGAGGACGGCGTCGAGACGCTGACCCGCCTGGTGCGGCACGCCGACGTGCTCGTGGAGAACTTCCGGCCCGGGGTCCTCGACCGGCTCGGGTTCCCCGTCGAGCGCCTCCACGAGCTGAACCCCCGGCTGGTGGTGCTGTCGATCAGCGGGTTCGGGCACGACGGCCCCGAGGGCGGCCGGGCCGGGTACGACCAGATCGCGCAGGGCGAGGCCGGGCTGATGTCGATGACCGGCCCCTCCCCCGACGAGCCGCAGCGCGTCGGCGTCCCGATCGGTGACCTCCTGGCGGGCATGTACGGCGCGTACGGCGTCGCCACCGCGCTGCACGAGCGGAACGCCACGGGCCGCGGGCGCGTGGTCCGCACGTCGTTGCTCGCCGCGATCGTGGGCGTGCACGCGTTCCAGGGCACCCGGTACACCGTGGCCGGCGAGGTCCCCCGTGCCCAGGGCAACCATCACCCCTCCATCGCTCCCTACGGCTTGTTCCGGTGCGCCGACGGGATGCTCCAGATCGCGTGCGGCAGCGAGGGCCAGTGGCTCAAGCTGGCCACCGCCTTCGGCCTCGACCCCGCCGCTCCCGGCATGGCGACGAACCGGGAGCGGGTGCAGAACCGGGAAGGCGTGATCGAGGCGGTCAACGCCGCGTTCGCCGACCACACGCTCGCGGAGCTGCTGACCCGGCTCGGTGCACTCGGGGTCCCCGCGGGGGAGGTCCGCACCCTGGACCGCGTCTACGACTGGGAGCAGACCCGCTCGCAGGGGCTGGTCGTGGACGTCGAGCACCCCGTGCTCGGCCGGATCGAGCTGCCCGGACCCCCGATCCGCCTGGACGACAACACCTACGCCGGCGGCCGCGACAGGCATCTTCCACCGCCCGCGCTCGGGGAGCACGACGCGTCGGTACGCCGGTGGCTCGACGAGCAGGACACGGCCGCGGCCGACCACGACGACAGGAGCGAATGAGCATGCGAGTACTCGTCGCCCTCGGCGGCAACGCCATGACCGGCCCCGATGGAGGGGCCGGACCGCAGGCGCAGCGTGACGCGATCGGGGCCGCGATGGAGCATGTCGCAGACCTCGTCGCGG
>Ga0299913_10000890_pt1 | contig 20566 bp, 16 predicted proteins | sample RVTome_9_FD_201360 | JGI IMG/M metagenome (GOLD analysis project Ga0299913, IMG submission 201360) | Soil microbial communities from uranium-contaminated site in the Upper Colorado River Basin, Wyoming, United States - RVT155D38 (version 2) ... | reverse complement strand
TCCCCGGGAGCCGCCGAGCCAGGGTCTCGAACGCGACCTGACCCTCGGCGCGGGCGAGCGTGGCACCGACGCAGAAGTGGCCACCGGCGCTGAACGCGAGATGACGGTTCGGGTCACGTCCGACATCGAGCCGGTCGGGATCGGGGAACTGCGCAGGATCGCGGTTCGCGGCCCCGAGGATCACCATGGCCATCTCACCCTTCGCGATCGTCACCCCGCCGATCTCGACATCGCTCGTCGCGGTGCGCGCGGTGAGGTGCACCGAACCGTCGTAGCGCAACAGCTCGTCGGTAGCGGTCTTGGCCAACGCCGGCTCGGTACGCAGACGTTCCATCTCCCCCGGGTTGCGCAGCAGCGCCAGCGTGCCGTTGCCGATCAGGTTCATCGTCGTCTCGTGACCGGCCACGAGCAGCAGGATCAACGTCGCGCGAAGCTCTTCGGGGGTCAGACGGTCGCCGGCTTCCTCGGCATGGATCAGCTCCGTGATGAGATCGTCGCCGGGAGCCTCACGCCGCTTGGCTACGAGCTCGTCGAAGTACACCGCGAGCCCTAGTCCGGCTTCGGCGACCTGATAGAAGACCTCGTCCGAGATGACCGGGTCGAGGATCGGTGCGATCTGGCGCGACCACCGCTTGAATCCCTCCCGATCCTCGTCCGGGATCCCAAGCATCTCCGCGATGACCGTCACCGGCAATGGGTACGCGAAGTCGGCGATCACATCCATCTCACCGCGCTCTTCGACCGCGTCGATCAGATCGTCGACGATCTCGACGATGCGCGCCTTCATCGAGTCGACGACGCGCGGGGTGAACGCTCTGTTGACCAGCCCTCTCAAACGGGTGTGATCGGGCGGGTCTTTGAACAACATGATGTTCTCCATGCCTCGCTCCGCCGAGGTCGGGCCTAACGACTCGCCGGAACTTCCGGGATCGAGGCGGTTGCTGTGGTCGACGGAGAAGTTGTCGTGGTCCCGGAGGATCCGGACCGCCTCGTCGTAACCGAGCACGAGCCATACCCCCACGGGTGAGTGGTGCACCGGAGCTTCGGTTCGCAGGCGCGCGTAGATCGGGTACGGATCGGCCAGCGTTTCGGGAGCTAAGGGATCGAAGAGCTGGGCGTTCTCTAGAACGGGGTCCATGTCTTGCCCTCGCCGTTCGGTTCCCATGCAGGTCGGGGCTCACCCTGAGGGCTGACGAGGTAATCGGGGTCGGCCGTACGCGCCGGCTCGCGCCGTTCGAGCGCGGTGCCGATCGCATCCGAGAGCCGGTCCCGGCGAGCCTTGTCGATCTCGTCGGCGCGCTCGGCGAACCGGGGCAGGACCTGCTTCCCGAACAGCTCGATCGACTCGCACACATGCTCGTGGCGGTTCCCGCCCGCCTGCGACACGAAGATGATCTGGTCGACCCCGGCTGCTTCGTAGCGTTCGATCAGCTCTACGATCTGATCGGGTGTTCCAACCGCACCGCGCATCGAGCCCAGGGCACCTTCGAGGACCTTCATCCCGAGGGCCTCGCCTTCCGGCTTGATGAGGTCGCGAGCGAACCCGAACTGCTCCCGATGTTCGAGGAACTGCTCCCACACGTTCGTCGCGCCGGGGCGGTGCTCGCCGAAGACGTAGTAGTGCGCGAGGGAGTAGCCGAAGAAGTGAGCTCCGTCGATGCCCCGGTCGATCGCCGTCGCTTCGTCTTCGTGACACATCATCGGCAGCGTCACGGCGAACGTCGGGTTGACGTCGAAACCGGCCGGCACGCACTCGTCGGATGCGATCCTGTCGTAATAGGCGTCGGACCACTCTTTCGCGTCTTCGGGTTCGGCGAACGAGAACGACAGCGCGCCGAGGCCTTTGCGCGCCGCGAGGAGGATCGTCTCGCGCTGACTGCACGCACACCACAGCGGCGGGTGGGGCTTCTGTTTCGGCTTCGGGATCACATTGCGCGGAGGGATCGTCACGAATTTCCCGTCGTAGCCGGCGAACGGCTCCTCGACGAACATCCTCGCTATCGCGTCGAGCGATTCCTCCCACTGGGAGCGCTTGTGCTCGCGCGGGACGCCGAAGCCGCCGAGCTCCATCTGCGACGACCCCTCACCGGTACCGAGATCGACGCGGCCCCCGGAGATCAGGTCGAGGGTCGCGATCCTCTCGGCGACGCGCGCGGGATGGTTGAAGCGCGATGGCAACTGCACGATCCCGTGGCCCAGGCGGATGTTCTTCGTCCGCTGGCTGGCGGCCCCGAGGAACACTTCAGGCGCGCTCGAGTGCGAGTACTCCTCGAGGAAGTGGTGCTCGACCTCCCAGATGTAGTCGAAGCCAACCTTGTCCGCCAGCTCGATCTGTTCGAGCGCGTCCATGAGGAGCTTCTCCTCCGAGCCCTCGCTCCAGGGCCGGGGATGCTGATGTTCGTAGAAGAGACCGAACCTCATGGCGTCACGATAAGACGCACGGGATCGCCATCCTTCTCGGCGAGGCGCCGAACGCCTTCATTGACCTCGATCAAAGGCATCACGTCGGAGATCGACGCGGAGAGGTCCAGGCGCCCCGAAGCCAGCAGGCGCACGAGCTCGTCGAGATGACGCTTCTGGTAACCGAGGTGGCCGAGGACCGCGTGGGACTGCACGCCGAAGAGAAGGCTGGGCTCTAGGGCAAGGGGTTCGAGCGACAGCCCGACCATGACGGCGCGACCGTTACGACCGAGACACGACACCGCCTGGCTGATGACGACGTTCGCGCCGACGAGATCCACCGCAACGTCCAAGCGCCTGCCGTCGGTGATCTCGTAGACACGCTTCTGCACGTCTTCGGTCTTGGGGTCGATCGCCGCATCGGCACCCAGCGCGATCGCGCGGGCGCGCGCGCTGGCCAACGGATCGATCGCGATCACGACCGCGGCCCCCATCATGCGTGCCAGTTGCACCGCGTGGGTGCCTAGCCCTCCGATCCCCCACAGCCCGACCGATTCGCCGACCTGGAGCTTCGCGCGGTCCTTGAGGGCCGCGTAGGGGGTCGCGACGGCGTCGGCGAGGATCGCCGCCTGTTCGGGCGCGATCCCTTCCGGCACCGGGGCCAGTGTGTAGAACGGGACCTTGATGTACTCGGCCCACGCGCCGTCGTAGTGGAACCCCATGATCTGGAACGAGAGGCACTCGTCCATGCGCCCGGTCTTGCAGTTCTGACACTCCCCGCAATTCTTGCCCCCCGCGAGGGTCACCCGGGCACCCTCCTGCCACCCGGCGGCCATGTCGCCCGCGGTAACAACAGTGCCGAAGCTCTCGTGACCGGGGATCACCTCGGGATGGATCGCGGGGATCGAGCCGTCGATCAGGTGGACGTCCGACAGGCAGATGCCGCACGCCTCGACCTTGACGAGCACCTCGGCCGGTCCCGGCTCCGGGATCGGGACCTCCATGACCTTCAACGACTTGTCTGAGGCCTGGTAGCGGGCTGCAACCATCGAGCTCATTGACTAACGTGTCCTCTCGTCAACGAAGGAGGCATCAACCATGGCGGCAGTCGGCACCGAGCAGAAACGTTTGCTGATCGCTAAAGCGGCGATCGCGGCCGTTGGGCTCGGCCACCTCGTGGTCGGGCTGACGTTCTGGTTCGCGCCCGAGCTCGCGGTCGAGGAGATCCTCGCGTGGGGTCCCGCGTCCGGTTGGACCGCGATCCTGGGGTCGTACGACCTGAGCGTCGCGTTCGGCCTCGCGCTCGCTTTCAAAGACCCGGTCCGTAACGCTGGCATCGTCAAGTTCGTGGGCTTCCTTCTCGTCCTCCACGCGGCAACGCATATGTACTACGTCTTCTGGGGAGACGCGCCCGAGCGGATGTGGTTCGTGAGCTCGTACCTGACGGCCGGAGGGATCCTGATGTACTGGATCGCGGCCCGCTGGCTGACCCCGCAAGGCCGCTCATCGACCGTCGGTTGACCGGCGCGCCGCCCAGCTGAATATCCCCTTGGACATCGTCGACGCTTCGTCTTCGGCCCGGCGCGCGTAGACGCGCTCGTTCGCGCCTTGCACCTCGGGATCGTCCGGGTCGGCCACGAGGGCGAGCTCCACCAAGTAACACGCGAGCCGGATGTCGTCGTCGATGAGGTCAACGGCGCGCGCTGCCAGCCTCCGCGCCCCGCCGGATAGCGACGCGACCTCGGTGCCGAGGACCGAGAACCGGGCAGGCTTCAGCTCCGCCGGGTTCCCCTGGTACCACCCCGCGTAGAGGCGCCACAGGTTCCGGACGATGAACTCGGGCTCGTCGTAGATCGGTTTCAGGTAGGGACGATCGAGAAGGTTCTGGGGTGCGCGTACGGAGTGAACGATCTCGTCGAGAGGAGCGCCGCTATTGATCAGCTCCAAGCTCTGCGCCACCAGGTCTTCGAGGAGCTCGGCCGAGTCTTCGAGCACCTGGCGAACACGATCGCGTCCGACGATCGGCAACCCGTGGCCCGGCAACATCACCTCGGCATCGAGCGCCGCCATCGCGCGCAGTGCCTCGGCCCATTCCACCGGGTACCGCTGGACCTTCTGCGGGTTACCGGCGTTCGGCGACGCCCAGATGAAGAAGTCACCACAGCACAGAACCTTGGTGTCGGGCACCCAGACCCAGGTCGCGTCGTCGGTCTCACCCTTGCCGTGATGAAGTTCGAAGCGATCTACCGTCATCGAGTCCGTGTACGTGCGATCGGGATAGCGGTATTCGCTCGGCCATTCGAGCGAGTCGATCTGAAACTGGCGCCGGTTGATCACCGCGTTGTAGCCGGTCGTCATCCGATAGCGATCGAACCTCCCGACGACGGCTTCGTGCGCGACGACCTCGGTCTTCGGCCACCCGTTAGCCGCCGCTTCGGTCTCGAAAGGTCCGAGACCGAACACGTGGTCGATATGACCGTGCGTGTAGATCGCCGTTCGGACCGGGGCGTCGGACCACGCGCGGATCTTGTCGAAGTTAGAAGCGGCGAACATCGGGCTCCCGGTATCGACGAGCGTTAGCGACCCGTCGCCGGAGAACACCGAGACGTTCGCGAACGACGGCAGGAACGCGACGCCATCCGCGACCTCGGTGAGGTCGCCGGCGAACGAGAAGGGATGAAACTCTTCGATCGGGACCTCACCGGACCACAGCTTGTCGGCGAGGGTCAGAGCGTCCAACTACGCCTTTGCCATCGCGCCGGTCAGGAACACCGACCGCAAGAGGTCGTCGCGGCCCCGAAGGTCCTCGGCCGGTCCCGAGAAGCGGATCTCACCACGCTCGATGAAGTAGGCGCGAGTGGACACGTCGAGAGCGAGGTCGACGTGCTGGTCGACCAGCACGACGGCCACCCCGGCCTCGTTGAAGCGCCGGATGATCTCGAGCAGGTCCTCCACCACCTTCGGCGCGAGCCCGAGCGACAGTTCGTCGATCAGCAACAGGCTGGGGTCCATCACGAACGATTTCGCGAGGGTCAGCATCTGTTGCTGGCCCCCCGACATGCTGCCGGCCACCTGCTTGCGGCGGTCCTTCAGTGCAGGGAAGAGGTCGAGGACCTTCGCCACCATCTCGTCGCGCTTCTTGCGGTCCTTGCCGTAGAGGAAGCCCGCGATCTCGAGGTTCTCGATCACGGTCATGCCGGGGAAGACCCCGTGACCCCCGGGCATCTGCACGATCCCGCGCTCCACGATGTCCGCGGGGCGCTCCCCAACGATCGACTCCCCCTCGAACATCACGGTTCCGTCCGTGGGACGAAGCACGCCAGAGATCACGCGGAGGATCGTCGTCTTCCCGGCCCCGTTCGTGCCGAGGAGGGCCACTATCTCGCCGTCGGCGACCTCGAGGTCGATGCCGAACAGAACCTGGATCGGCCCGTAGTTGGCGTGCACGTTCTTAAGCTCGAGCATGCTCGGTCCTCCTGGTGCGTCCGAGGTAGCTCTCGAGCACCTTCTCGTTCTGAACGACCTCGTCGGGCGTGCCCTCGGCGATCACCTTGCCGAAGTCGAGCGCGTAGATGCGCTCGGAGGTGTTTAGCAGCAGCCCCATGTCGTGCTCGATCAACAAGATCGAACAGCCCCGCTCGTCACGGATCTGCTTCAGCATCGGACCGAGGGCCTCGACCTCTTTCTGCTGGATCCCCGATGCGGGTTCGTCGAGCAAGAGGACCTTGGGTTGCAATGAGAGCACCGCCGCAAGTTCGAGGAAGCGCGTGGTCCCGTACGACAGCTGCGAGGGATGGGAGTCCTTCCATGGGCGCAGGTTCACGAGGTCGAGGACCTCTTCGACCCGGCGCTCCGCCTCGCGCTCGTCGCGCCGCCAACCCGGGAGCCGGAACATCGCGGCGAACGCCCCGCTCGACAGATGGCGATGCTGCGCTACGAGCAGGTTCTCGTAGACCGTGAGGTTGCGGAACAGCCGCACGTGTTGGAACGTCCGGCCGATACCTGCCGCAACCCGTTCGTAGGGCAAGAGGTGGTTGATCTCGTCCTCGAAGAAGAGGATCCGCCCATGCTCGGGCTTCAAGAACCCGGAGATCGTGTTGAACAGCGTCGTCTTGCCGGCGCCGTTCGGGCCGAGGATCCCGACGATCTCGCGCTCCTCGACCGCAAGATCGACCTCATCGAGCGCGGCGATCCCACCGAACCTGAGGGTGACGTCGCGGGTCCTCAGCAAGCTCATGACGACAAGCTCACGAATAGCCAGGCGAGACCGACGTTCACGGCCACGATCGCGACCACTATCGAGATGCCCAAGACCGGCCTCGCTTTGATCAGCTCGACCTGGATCTTGCCCACCTGCACGAGCCCACCCGGACGGAACATCAGGAACAGGATCAGCACCGCAGCCGCATAGATGCCGACGAACGCGTAGAAGAACTCCGCGCCCTGGAAAACCTGCTGCTGCACGACCAGCGACACGGCCCCGAAGAACGCACCGATCGCCCGGTCCATGCCGCCGATCGCCACGAGCGTCACGAGCAAGATCGACGTCGCTTCCGCGATAGGCGATTGGAAGCCCGACGGCGTGACCAATTGCACGAGGGCCGCGAGGAACGCACCGCCGAGGCCGGCGACCATGCCACCGAGCACGAATGCCGTGAGCTTCGTCTTGTAGACGTTGATGCCGAGGGCCTGCGCCTCGAGCTCGTTGTCGCGCACCGCGAGCATCGCCCGGCCGATCCGTGACGTCCGCAGCCCTTCGACCATCCACAACAGTGCGAAGACGACGGCGAGGCACAGTACGTAGAACGTGATGTCTGAGTTGAAGTTCACTGGGCCCACGATCGGACGCACCGTCGACCACCCGCTCTGACCGCCGGTGAACCCGTCCCACTTGAACAGCGTCTCGCCGAGCGCGTTCGAGAACGTGAGGGTCGCGATCGCGAGGTAGAGGCCCTTCAACCTGACCGACGAGATTCCGACCAGCACGGCCACCGGGACGGTAGCTACCGCGGCGAGGAGAGCTGCGAGCCAGAATGGCCACCCCCACGACGCCATCGCCACACCGGTGGTCATCGCGCCGATACCGGCGAACGAGTACGGCATCAAGGAGATCAGCCCCGCGTACCCCGTGACGATGACCACAGACATGCCGAGGATGGCGTAGATGAGTGCGTACTGACCGATGAAGAATCCGAAGTCGCCGAACGGGATCGGCAAGGCCGCGAGCAGCAATAGAAGGCCGATGCCGACCAGCTGCGTGCGCGTCAGACCGCGCTTGCGACGCGAGACCGGGGGGATGTCCGACGGAGCGACGAGCTCTTCGGTCTCGCCGTGTCCGTTCGAGCCTGCCCCCAGGATCGACTCGGTCTTCATTCCAGTGCCTCTAGCTCTTGGCGCGAGGCGAAGAACCGCTCCGTGCGAAGCAACAGCAGCACGACGATCAGGATCGCGGCCACCGACGCGCGGAGGTCACTCCACGGTTTCGGTGTCAGGATCATCAGCTCGCGCGCGAGGCCGAAGATGAAGCCACCCACCATCGCCATCGGCAGGTGAACGAGGCCACCGACGAGGGCCGCTCCGAACGCGGGGATCAACAGCGTTCCGAACGGCGTCACATCGAATGTCGTGATCAGACCGCCCTGGGAACCGGCGGAGTGTGGCAGGACGAGCAGCAAGGCCAGCGCGGCCAGCGCCGAGCCGATCCCCCACGCCACCGAGGAATAACGAACGTCGTCTATCCCGGCGAGCATCGCAGCCTCGCGGTTCTGCGCTACCGCACGGAGGGCCCGGCCGGTTCGCGAGACCCGGAACCAAACGAGGAACACGAATGCGACGCCGATCGCAACCGCAGCAGTGATGATCTCGGATGCGCTGACCGCTACCCCGCCGAGCTGCACGTCACCGGTCGGAAGCCACGGACGCAGCCGGGTGAACTGTTCGAAGCCGAGCGCGAACTGCGCCAACGATGCGTAGAGCTGGGCGATACCGATCGAGATCAGGATGACGATGATCTGCCGGCTCCCGGAGATCCGCCGGAATACGAGTCGATAAGCGGCGATGCCGGATGCGATCGCCATGACCATCGCCGCCGGCATCGCAACCAACGGCGGGATACCGAGACCCGTTGCCATTACGTAGCTCACCACTGCGATCAGGCCGATCGCCCAGTGAGCGAAGTTCATCACCCCGGTCGTGCGGTAGATCAGCACGAGTCCGAGCGCGAGCAACGCGAACACGGCCCCCGACGACAAGCCGAAGACGGTCACCTCCGTAACGGGGGCCGCAGTGATCACGATCGGACGAACGCTCGATAGATCCAGTCGAAAGTACGGAACGGTTGCAGCCGGTTGAGCTTCCGTCCCCACGTGTACCGCTGGAGCCACCGGCCGAGCAGGAAGAACCACCCCAGCAGACCGAGAGCGACGATCCCTCCCACCGCTCCGCGCCCGGTCGCTTGCTCGAAGATCAGGATCTCGGTCGCGGGCTCTGCAGCGAGTGGTTCTTCGGCGCTATCGGACGGGCCGATGGCAACGCCACCGCCGAAGGTCGTGCCGCCCACGGTGGCCGAACCGGTGTCGAACGAACCCGCGCTGGTGAAGGAGCCACCGTCATCGGTCGACGTCGAGTCATCCGTACCGCCGGTGCTGCCCGGTTCGAAGTTGAAGTCCACGGCTTCGCCCAGACCCGCTCCCACCTCGGCCCCGGCGAAGTGGATCGTCTGTTGCGGGGTCGCGATCATCAATCCCGGAGCTTCCATGCGGATCTGCGAACCGTCCTTTTCGGTGGCGACGTAGGGGGCCGCAACCCCGAACGAGAACCCCGGCCCGGACACGACTTGCCCGGGTGGCAGTGCGACCGGCTGGCCGCCCAGACGGGCCCCTGAGGCGGTGGTCGAAACCGACCACTTCAGGCCCGACGCCGTCCCGTCCGACGAGATCTCGGCGTAGGTCTCGATCGCGTCGATCGTGAGCGCACCCGATCCGTAACTGAGGTCTTCGATGTACGCCGACAACGCAACGTTGAGCTTGCCGTCCTCTTCGAACAGATGCGTAACGGAGCGAGCACGTTCGGCGTCGGCGCCGAAGTTGCCGATCCCGCCCCACTGGCATCCACGACGGAAACATTCGGCGTAGTGGTAGGTGGCCACGTCGGTCGACGAACGGGAGAACAGATGTGAATAGTCGTTTCCTTCCTTCGCGGCATCGAGGGGCCAGCACCGCTCCTCATAGTTGGCCTTGTTCGACGACAGGATCTGGCTCTCGGTGTGCTGCTCGGGATCGTCACGCCCCGACAGGTCGACGTACGCCTTGGACGCGAAACCCGCGGCTTCCTTGACCGTGTCGAAATGGCTGGCGCTGCCGAGCGCGACGAGCTCGTTCAGCCGTACCGGGCTCGAGGCCGGTGGTCTCTCTCCCCCGGTACCGTCGCCGGCCCCACCCTCGATCGGTGTCGCCCCTTCGGGCGGCACGATCTTGGGGAGCTTTCCGGCCGGGCCGATCGCGATGTCTTTGGGGCAGTTGGGCTTGTGGTTGTACTGACCTTCGTCGCACTTGTACTCCGGATCGTCTTCCGGATCGCACTTGGGAGCGTTCTCGATGATCTCCTTGATCAGCGAGACCTTGTACGCGTAGGTACGGGCTTCCTTGATCGAGAACGACGGCGCGTCGGCCGCGGCGGTAGCCGCCGGAGCAACGTAGAGCCCGAGCGTCAGGAGCGCGGAAGCGGTGAGGATCCGGGCGAGGCGAGTCGGGCTCATCCGTCGGTCACCACCGAATATGGGACACCGACCTCGTCGAGCGTGAGGAAACGCCCGGTGTGGTCCTCGAACCATTCACCGCGGCCCGTGAACTTGATCAGCCACACGGCCTTGCCTCCGAAGTGATCACCCTCGGTGATGTTGAGGATCGGACCGATGCCGGCGCTCCAGTTCCTGATCTTCGTGGCGAGGGTGTTGCGGAAGGCCTCGCGCGACAGCTCGGGCCCGGTCATCGTCAGCCACAGCGCGAGACCACCGCTGATCGCCGCCGGCGCATACGTGAGGATGTCCTCGGGCTCCTGTGGGTAGTTGCGTGCACGGGTTTCCTGCAGCGCCTGGACCGCCGGGTACTCCTCGGGGTCGGCGAAGGGGACACACGGGAGCGCCTGGCAGTCGGTCAGCATCCCCTGGCATGCGGTGCCGCACAGCTCGGCGAGGCTCGTCACCCAACACGACGTTCCGGTGCAACTCCATTGGACGCCGACATCGATGCCGCGCCAGCCTTGCCGTTCGGCCTCCATCGCACCGAAGACCCCGTTCAGGGCATCGAGTGCGACCACCGCGTCGGGCGATTGGCCGTTGTAGCAGGTGCGTAGCGCCGCGATCTCGGACCGCATCCCGTTCGACGCCTCTTGGGCCTTCTTATAGATCACGCACCCATCGGGGATCGGATTGTCGAAATGCTCGGCAACCGCCCGAACCGCTTTCACGGTGTTCGATTCCGTCGAGGGATCGGCGAGGATCCCGAGGCGCTGTTTGTTCATCTCCTGCATCAGGAACCCCGCGTGGATCGCGGATGCGACCTGGGGGTCGGTCCCCGGCGCAAAGTTCCATGGAGCGAGGCTCGGGTAGGGCATCTCGGAGAAGTGACACCACACCCCGGGAACCCCTTTCTGGTTCTGGTACTGGACCGCCGGGCCCATGAGGCTGGATTGCAGGTAGCAGTCGCGCACCAAGAAGACGTTCTCGACGTCGATCAAGCGCCGCATGCCGGCGAGCGCTTCTTCCGGCGTGTTGGCCTGAAGCGAGAAGATCTTCAAGCTGACCTTGCGGCCGAAGATGCCTGGACGTTCGGGGCATCCCCAGTTCAAGTGGCCGAGGGGGCCGGGGATGTTCTCGGTCCGATTGATGTTCTCGACCGCCAGCTTCATCACGCGCGCAGTCTGCTCGCCGAGTGGTCGCAACGCCCCGGTGACTGGAAGGATCGTGCCGAGCTTGAGCGTGTCCTCGGTGAAGCCTTCGTCGGGGTTGGAGTTCGTAGCGCAGTTGGCTTCGCCCGCGGATGCCGTCCCCACCGCGCCACCGCCACTCGACGTCCCCGCCGCACCGCCGGGCCCCCCGATGTCGACGCCCTTGCTTCCCTTCTTGGCGAGAACCGAATCGGCCCCTTCTTCGGTGGCGGAGACGAGCTCTCCGTCCTCGGTCCTCGTCTCGACCAGTACCGCGTGACCGTTACATGCAGCTACGAACAGAGACATGACGGTCACCGCAGCGACGTGTCTGAGTCTCATTCGGCCAACCCCCTCCTCACGTCGAGCTCTCTCAGGAACCCGGCGGTGCTGCCCAGCAGCGCGATGACCGCACCGGCGAGCATGCACCAGGCCCCCCATCCGTAACCTGCGTGGAACGCGACGAAGTCGATCTGATCGCGCGCTTGGGTCGCCAGCGACGCTGCGTCCTTGTCGATCAGAGGGAGTTGCCACGCGACCATCCCCGCCAGTGCCAACGAGTAGAGGATCGGCAGAAGCTTCAGGATGCGGAAACGCAACACCCAGGTGACCGAGCTGAGGAGCGTGAGCGCGCCGAGTCCTACGATCGCAAGCCCGGACCAGTCCTGGTAGCCCATCGTGCTCGCGACCTCGACCGGCGCGAGGCCTTCGGTCGCGAGCTCGGTCGCCCGGACCCAGACACCGAGGCCGCCGGCGATCGCGAGAGCGCCGCCCATGACGGAGAGAGAGGGAGCCAGCTTGCGCGAGAAAGAGCGGTACTCGGTCGGCTGGTAGACGCGTTCAGAAAGCGCTGCCTCACCCACTTGCAGTGGCCCCCCGGTCTCTTGAGGTGGGTCGAGAAGTACCAGTTTGTACCACTATCGGCTCCCCAGGGGTTCGGCGCCGAGGCGCAGGTTCCTCCCGCGGGCGCAGGGGGCCATCAAAGAGGCAGGTCCGGCCGGTGGGGGGATTCCACCGATCGATGCAGGAAGCAGCCCAAGTCGGGCGAACCGGCATCCCTATCGCGGGCGTCGTGCCTTTCGGCGCGGCTGAAGAGGTAGGAGGTCGAAAATGCGACAGAAGGTCGCACCTGTGCTCGCCGTCACGTTGATGGCGGCGTTGCTCGTTCCGGCCCTGGGTTCGCACGCTATCGCCGTGCCCAACCCCGTGGCGCTCACTCCGGCGGACTATCTCGCCTACGGCAGGGTCTTCCCGGACCCCCAGGGATGCGGGCAGAACCCGCCAGGGTTCGATCCAGTGGCCATCTCACCGTGGGCGAAGGGCAACGTGTGCGTAGGACAGTTCCTCGGTTACGACGAGGTTGTCAACGGTGCCAAGTTCCTCGCGGGTGACAAGCCTCCGGTTCCGCAAGCCGCCGACGTCATCGGCCCCATGTACGGCCGCTATCTAGAGGTCATCAACCTGCGCGAGGCCTATGACAACCCGAACTACCGCTCGGCAGGTCTCCCCCAAACGGTGGGGATCGAGGATGGACAGCCCAAGGTGTTCTCCAGGGACCGTCGTGACCTCTACCTCTTCAAGGTCACCGACAGCGAGTCGACCGTGCCCGAGTCGGAGCGGAAGCACTTCGCATACAGCCTCTCGATCCACGGTATCGAACGCGCCGGCCTCGAGGGCGGCATCCGCGCCATGGAGGACTTGATCACATGGGCCGCCTGTGAGAACGGAGCGGGCTCGGTCCTCATCGAGCAGATCTGCACGATAGAGGGCGGCAACTTCCCCCGGCCGATCGTCGAAACGGAATCAACTCGCCCTGCCCCCACGGCCGGCGAGGTCCTCAAGGATTCCGTCATCTACTTCATCCCCCCGAACCCGGACGGATGGCACCGCGGTGAGGTGGGAACCGGGGGCTACTTCTTCCAGCGCTACAACGGCAACGGGGTGGACCTGAACCGCGACTGGCCGACCAAGGGCTACACCTACCGGCCGTACTCCCCGGGCTCCGAGCCGGAGACGAGGGCATACGGCCAGGTCCTTCGAGGGATCAAGGACACGATCGCATCCGGCAAGTTCACCGGCGGGATCGACCTGCACGGTCAGTTGGTCGCGAACGCTTACTCGTACACGTTGCTGGGCTCGGGCCAGCGCGACTACAGACGCAACTTCTCGACGGTCGATCAGGCGCTGCGCGCGTGGGAGGACCAGACTGCTCGCTTGGCGTGGTCCCCATACGTGACGAATGGCCCGGCGAACCCGGGCCCAGATCACGCCGGCGTCTTTCCGGCCGCCGATCAGTGGGGCACTGTCATCGACACGATCGGTTACCAGATCACGGGCGGGGTCGGCGACTGGTTCGAGTCTCCGATCGGTCTCGACGGGGTAGGCATCGACAACGAGATGTCTCTCAGTCACCTCGCTCCGAACACGGTCTTCGACCCGATCAACGAGCAGATGCACGTCGACGGCAACAAGGGCCTCATCTACTCGCAGCTGGCATCGATGCTGACCGAGACCGACGCGATGTATCAGTACGACCCCAAGGGCAAGGTCGGCTACGTCTTCAATCCCAAGCGCATCACTCACGAAGGAGAGGCCCGCGTTCAGAACCCGGGCCTTCCCGCGCAGAACGACATCGACGTCTACCTGCCGTGCCAGGGACAGCTGTGCGGGGAAGGAACCTTCGTCATGTCGGGGACCTCTCCGACACTCGAGTTCGACGTGAAAGGGCCGAACGAAGGGACCTTCAACGGCGGGATCGCGATCGAAGCAACGTTCCCGAACGCACAAGGCGTCTCGCACGGGACGGCCACGCGTCTTGCGATCGATCGTTACGACGAAGAGGGCGGCGGATCCTGGCAACAGGCTGCGATCCATTTCGGCCAGGGCGGGCAGCCCGACGCCTACGCCAGTGCCGGTCAGATCGTGACCGTGACGGATCCGGTCCCGGGCAGGTGGCGGGCGCGGATCGTGAGTCCCGCGGGCCTCGGTGTGCGAGTGAAGGTCAACTTCAACCCGGTCACGTCCGAGGAGGACCCCGGACAGCTCCCGATATCTGCATCGTCGATGGACTTCTTCGACGAGTTGAACAGCTACATCACCGATCCAGAGGATCGGCTCGAGCCGGTGACCGTTCGCCAGGTGATCGAGGATCCGGCCGCTCTGGGACGCTTCGACTCGCTGGTGGTCGTCAACGAGGCGCTGCCCGATAGCGCCGATACGGCCGGCAACCCACTGGGCCTGAGCGACGAGGAGCGCAGCGCGTACTTCACCAACCTGAAGGCATTCGCAGAGGGCGGAGGCAACCTGGTCCTCACCGACGGAGCGTTGGATGGGCTTGATGAGCTGGGTCTGGTACCCGAGGGCGCTGTCACGAAGAGCGGCGGGAGCCCTGCGCCTCGGATCAACTTCAACGTCTCCGGTCGCGGCAACCTCTGCACGCCGGACCAGACCGATCCCTTAGTGAAGGCGGTGTGTCTGCAAGGTACGGCCGGCGGAACCTCTCGCCAGATGGTCGAGCCCACGCCGATCGGCTACTCGCCCGACACCGGAGCCGATGGTGCCCAAGAGGCACGCACCCCGTTCTACGCGGTGAACAGGGCCGCCTGGCAGGAAGGCTGTGACGACAGCTGTACCTCGGGTCTCCTGTCGAACCAGACGGGGCTCGGTCAACGAACGGTCGGCGACGGGTTGGTTCGCGTGGTCGGCGCGATGCTCCCGGATCCGCTCTACGCGCCGAACGCGACCAGAGACATGCGATTCGGACTCGCCTCCTACTCGCTCACATTCTCGGCCTGGCAGGTGTTCCTCAACCTGGTCGAGTACGAGCGAGTGAACAACGAGGAGCCACCGCTACCGGAGGCCGATCTCTCCATCTCGAAGATCGACGATCCCGACCCGGTCGTGGTCGGGGATGTCCTGACCTACACGCTCGAGGTAACGAACAACGGCCCCGACGCAGCTACCGGCGTCACCGTCGTAGACGAGCTGCCGGAGACCGTCACCTTCGAGTCGGCCTCCACCGGTTGCTCGCCAACCGACAGCACCGTCGTCTGTGACCTCGGAGACCTCGCGAGCGCGCAGGTGGCATCGATCGAGATCACTGTGCGTCCACAGGAGCCGGGTCAGGTCGAGAACCGCGCGACCGTCAGCGGCGGGGTCGCCGACCCGGATGCCTCGAACAACGAGGCGGCCGCGACCACCGACGTCATATGCACCATCACGGGCACCGAAGCCGACGACACCTTGCAAGGCACCCCAGAACGAGATGTCATCTGCGGACTCGGTGGAGACGACACCATCCGCGGCCTTTCAGGCGACGACCTGCTGCTCGGTGGTGACGGCAACGACCGCGTCTGGGGCAACGAAGGCAACGACACCCTCCGGGGCGGAGCCGGCGACGACGACATCAAGGGTGCGGAGGGCGACGACACCCTGTCCGGAGGCGCCGGTTACGACACGCTGAACGGTGGAGACGGCACGGACTCGTGCTCGACAGACGAAGACGGTGGGGAAGTCCTCGAGTGTGAGTAGTAAAGCTACGTCTATAGATCTGTCGATCTGATCGCCACGGGTCTGATCGCCACGGGGGCCGCCACGCGCGGCCCCCGTGGCCGTTCTGCCGGTTCGGCGAGGTATCTCTAGAAGACCAGGTAAACGACCTCTCCCACCATCGCCGGCTTGTCCTGGCCCTCGATCTCGATCTCCACGCCGACCCGGTACAGGACCCCGTCGCCCTTGCGGGTCCCGTCGAGGAGCTTCGCTTTGAGCCTGACCCTCGAACCAACCGGCACCGGGTTCGTGAAGCGGATCTTCTCGGTCCCGTAGTTCAGCCCCATGCGTGCGTCGCTGATCGACATCACCTGGCCCATCAGCATCGGGAGCAGCGACAGGCTGAGATAGCCGTGGGCAACGGTCGTACCGAACGGCCCCTGCTTGGCCATCTCGGGGTCGACGTGGATCCACTGGTGGTCCCCCGTCGCCTCGGCGAACTGGTTGACGTGGTCTTGGGAGATCTTGTGCCATTCGCTGACGCCGAGGTCTCGCTCGGCGGTGCCTTCGATCTCGGCGATCGAGAGGGTGGTCGCCATGGTTGCCTGCCTTTCTCACGTTGTCGCTTGTCGGGCTAACCTCCCAAACCTAACCAAGGAGGAAGCGTGGACTTCGAGCACAGCCCGCGGTCGATCGAGCTCCAGGACAAGTTGCTGACCTTCATGGACGAGCACATCTATCCGAACGAGTCCGTGTACGCCGACCAGATGATGAGCCAGGACGACGTCCACGAGATGCCGCCGGTCATGGCGGACCTGAAGAAAGAGGCGCGGGCTCGGGGGCTGTGGAACCTCTTCCTCCCGGATGGGGAACACGGCGCGGGCCTCAGCAACCTCGACTACGCGCCGCTCGCCGAGATCATGGGCCGGAGCCCCATCGCCCCCGAAGCGACCAACTGCGCGGCCCCCGATACCGGCAACATGGAGATCCTCGCGGAATACGGCAACGAGCAACAGAAGAAGGAATGGCTGGAACCGTTGCTCGAGGGCGAGATCCGATCGTGCTTCGGGATGACCGAGCCGGGGGTCGCCAGCTCAGACCCCACGAATCTAGCCAGCACGATCACCCGCGACGGCGACTTCTACGTCGTCAACGGACGCAAGTGGTGGACGTCCGGCGCCGCCGACCCGCGCTGCAAGATCTGTCTGTTCCTCGGCCTCAGCAACCCCGAAGCCGACCGGTACCTGCAACACAGCCTCGTGCTGATCCCGATGGACGCGCCGGGCGTGACGATCGAGCGGACCCTTCCGGTGTTCGGATACGACGCCGGGCACGGCCACTGCGAGATCTCCTTCGAAGACGTTCGGATCCCGGCCGAGAACCTGCTCGGCCAGGAAGGCGGCGGGTTCTTGATCGGCCAGGCTCGGCTCGGTCCCGGGCGCATCCATCACTGCATGCGAGCGATCGGCATGGCCGAACGCGCCGTCGAGTTGATGGCGAAGCGCGCTCACTCTCGGGTCGCGTTCGGTATACCGCTCTCTAAGCAAGGGGTGATCCGCGACTGGATCGCAGAGGCGCGGATCCGCATCGAGCAAGCGCGCCTGCTCACGTTGAAGGCCGCCTGGATGATGGACACGGCCGGAAAGGACAAGGCTCGGGTCGAGATCTCCGCGATCAAGGTCGCTGCGGCCGAGCTTGCGACGTGGGTGATCGACCGCGCGATCCAGGTCCATGGCGGCGCCGGCGTCTCCAACGACTTCCCCCTAGCGATGATGTACGCCCATGCCCGAACGCTTCATATCGTCGACGGCGCCGATGAGGTCCACAAGATGGTGATCGCGCGCGAGGAGCTCGCTCGCTGGAAACCCTGAGCCCCACGGTCCGCCCGCGCAAGGAGCGGATGCGCGACCTCAAGATCCTGTGTGCGATCACACTCGCTCACTTCACGGTCATGGGGATCTACCTCTCGGCGCTCCCACTGTTCGTGACCGATGCGCTGGCTGGCTCCCGGGCCGCGGTCGGTGTGGCCGTTGGCTCGTTCTTCATCTCGGCACTCGTCTTCCGGCCCCCGGTGGGGCGCGCTCTCGATACGTGGGGACGGCGCCCGTTCCTGATCGCGGCCCCCGCGGTCGTCGCGGTGAGCTCGTTCGGTCTCCTCGCTGTGGACTCCATCGGCGGCGTGATCGCACTGCGCTTCTTCCAGGGCATCGCCGGAGCGACGTTCTACATAGCTGCCGTCACGATCGCGACCGACCTCGCTCCCCAGCAACGCCGGGCCGAAGTGATCACCGTGTTCAGCCTGTTCCTCTACGGAGGCATCGCTGCGGGACCGGCGGTCGGTGAGTACCTCGTGCGTGGCGGCGACTTCGACCGGGCCTGGATCGTCGCCGGGGCCCTCGCGATCGGTGCGTCCCTCGCAGGGCTCCTCTTGCCGGAAACGCGCACCAGCGCGGAGAAAGCGACCCGGCCGCTGCGATTCCTCCATCCCGCGTCGGTCTCCCCCGGGCTGGTGCTCATGTTCGCGGCCACGGGATACGCGTCGATCACCTCGTTCTCCCCGCTGTATGCCCGGGCCGTAGGCATCGGGAGCTCTGGACCGCTCTACGTGTTGTTCGCGGCGTCGATCGTGCTCGTGCGCCTCGCAACCAGGACCCTGGCCGATCGCCGAGGGCGGATAGCCGTCGCGTTCCCCGGAACGGTCGCGGCCGCGGCCGGTATGGCGTGCCTCGCCATCGCACAACCCGTCACTGCCTACATCGGGGTCGCGCTGTATGCGAGTGGATTCGCCTTGATCTTTCCCGCCCTGATGGCTCTGACCGCGGATCGCGTGCCGGACGCAGAGCGCGGCGAAGCCATGGGGTCCTTCACGGCCTTCTTCGACGTGGGGGCCGGAGCCGGTAGCTACGCGGTCGGTGCGCTCGCGGCCGCCTTCGGCTTCTCGGTCGCGTTCGGTGTGCCCGCCATCTTGTGTGTGATCGGGATATCGATCCTGTGGAGGAGTCGCGCCGAGCAGGGTCGAACAACGAATCCAGGGCCGGGATAGGGGGAGGCATGTTCGATAGGATCCTCGTGGGTACGGATGGTTCGGAATCGGCGACGAAAGCGGTTGCGAGAGCCGTCGAGATCGCCAAGCAGGATGGCGCAGAGCTAGTGGTGGTTCACGCTCACGGCGACCCCAACGTCGGCTACGCGCTGGCCGACGACAACTCCCCCAGTATCGAGAGGTCCAATCGGATCGTGCGCGACGTCGAGGCCAAGCACGCCCCGGACATCGCCGTCAGAACGATCGTGCGCGAAGGCGAAGCCGCGAGCGTTCTGCTCGATGTCGCCGAAGAGGAAAGGGTCGGGTTGATAGTCGTCGGGAACAAGGGCATGGCTGGGGCCCGCCGCTTCTTGCAGGGCAGCGTCCCAAACCGCGTCTCACATCACGCGCGCTGCGACGTCCTGATAGTTCACACGACTTAAGTCGGCGGGGTCTTAGGGGGAGCAGCGGCGACGTCGCACGCGCCCTAGAGGGCGATCGGATGACGTAAAGGTTCGCTCAGCGGTCCCGAACGTCATTGGATCGGCGCCGGGGCTCTGTCGGAGCGTAGGCTCGGCTCGGATAGGGGCCGATGCGGACCAGGCAGGCCCGGTCGATCTCGCCTATCGATGTCATACCGGCTAATCCCATCGAGAGATCGAGGTCGGCTAGGAAGCTCTTGATCACCTGCCGCACCCCGGCTTCCCCACCGACCGCCAGGCCCCACGCGTAGGGACGTCCCAGTAGCACCGCGTCCGCGCCGAGGGCCAGGGCTTTGATCGCGTCGGACCCTGACCGGATGCCGCTGTCGAGTAGTACGGGGATATCCGGTCCGACCGCTTCGCGCACCCCGGGAAGCGCGTCGAGCGTGGCGACCTCGCCGTCGAGCTGGCGTCCCCCGTGGTTCGACACGATGATCCCGGCGATGCCGTGGTCGATAGCAAGGCGCGCATCGTCGGGATGGAGGATCCCTTTCAGCAGTATCGGAAGGCTCGTGTTGGCGCGCAGGAATTCGAGGTCGTTCCACGTGTACGCGGGGTTCGAGAAGTTCTGCACCCAGTGCAGCGACGCGGCAAGGGGGTCTTCCTCCGGTGTCTTCTCCAACCCGGCCTTGAACACTGGATCGGACGTGTATTGCGCGACGCCCTTCCCGCTGAGGAACGGAAGGAAGCCGTGGCTGAGGTCGCGCGGCCGCCACGCCAGCGTGACCGTGTCGACCGTGACGACGATCGCCGAGTACCCGGATGCTTCGGCCCGCTTCATGAGACTGACGGCAAGGTCGGGGTCGCGCGGCCAGTACAGCTGGTACCAGCGCGGGACGTCGCCCATGGTTTCGGCGACGTCCTCCATCGGGGTCGATCCGGCCGTGCTCAACACGATCGGGATCCCCACGGATGCCGCGGCTTTAGCGGTGGCGATCTCCTTGTCCGGGTGCATGAGCTCTTGGATACCGATCGGCGCAAGCATCACGGGGGCCGGGAACCTGCTGCCGAGGATCTCGACGCTTAGATCGCGTGCCTCGACGTCACGCAGGAGACGGGGCACCAGACGCCAGCGCCGGAACGCCTCGAGGTTCTCGCGCACGGTGTCTTCGGTCCCGGCCCCACCAACCACGTATCCGTAGGCCTCGGGCGAGAGCACGTCGCGAGCGCGTGCTTCGAGCTCGGCGAGGGACACGGGGAATTCAGGGCGCTGACCGCCCAGGCCGGCGAAGTAGATCTCGTTCTGGTA
>Ga0299913_10000889_pt1 | contig 20568 bp, 22 predicted proteins | sample RVTome_9_FD_201360 | JGI IMG/M metagenome (GOLD analysis project Ga0299913, IMG submission 201360) | Soil microbial communities from uranium-contaminated site in the Upper Colorado River Basin, Wyoming, United States - RVT155D38 (version 2) ... | reverse complement strand
CGCGAGCTTCTGACGGAACCGCGGCACCTCCGGGAGACGGCGTTCGATCGTGTCCAGCACGTCCGCGTAGTCCGATGGCGGACCCTCGAACACGGCGACCCCACCCACGTGCATGTGGGTGTTCGGCCCTTCCAGGTGAAGGAAGAGCTCGTCCAGGACCTTCAGTCGTTTGTAACGGGACATACCGACGATGCTAGTTCACTGGGTAGGGTCGCTTCATGCCGAGGAGCAAGGAGGGGCTGGTCCGGTTGCTGCGCCGGGAAGGCGTCTCCGACGAGCGGATCATCGAGGCGTTCCACCGCGTGGCTCGAGAGGATTTCGTCCCGGAAGCCGCCCGCTCGCACGCCTATGCAGATCGCCCCATCGGCATCCTCGAGGGTCAGACCACCAGCCAGCCGTCGCTGATCGCGCGCATGGTGGAGGCCGCCGCCGTGGAGCCCGGCGACCGCGTCCTCGAGGTAGGGACGGGCTTCGGCTTCCAGACCGCTCTGCTGGCACAGCTCGCTGCCGAGGTGGTCTCGGTCGATCGCTTCGCCTCGCTCGCAGAGGCCGCCGAGGCGAATCTGACCCGAGCGGACATAACAAACGTCCGCTTGATCGTCGGTGATGGGTGGGAGGGCGCTCCGGAGCACGCTCCTTACGACGCCATCGTCGTCTCCGCCGCTGCATCGGAGGTACCGGGAGCTCTCGGCGAGCAACTCTCTGAAGGAGGGAGGTTGGTGATCCCGGTCACGGCGGCGCTGAGCGACGAGGTCCTCGTGTTTCGCAAGCGCGACGAACGGCTCGAGCGCATCGCCTTGCTGACCCCGGCGCGTTTCGTTCCCCTGATCCCCGGGAGCCCCGCATAAGGCGGCTGGGCGGGGCGATAACGATGCTGCTCCTGATCGCCTCCGCCTGCGCCGACGGCGGTGGCGGCGCGTCCCAGGCCTTGCCCTCTCCGACCCCTTCTGCGTCCACCGAGCCGACACCGTCTCCGGAACCCTCTCCGGCGCAGGGACGCTTCCGGTTCCTCGCGATCGGGGATTTCGGCTCGGGATCCTCGGAACAGCGCGAGGTCGCCGCGCGGATGTGCCGCTTGAGAGACCGTCTGCCTTACGACCTCGTCGTCACCACCGGCGACAACGTCTACGACTCCGGCCACCCGGATCGCTTCGATGCCGCCTTCTTCGGGCCCTACTCGTGCCTGCTCGAGGCGGGCGTGCGGTTCCGCTCAACTCTCGGCAATCACGACATCGTCACGAACAACGGACGACCGGAACTGAACGAGCCCGCGCTCGGGTTCAAGGCGCGCATTACATCGTTCGCTGGGCCGGCATCCGGTTCGTGATGGCCGATTCGAACTGGTTGCGGATGGACTGGCTGCGACAGGCTCTACGCCCGGATGAAGGAGATCGGTGGACGATCGTCGTCTCCCATCACCCGGTGTACTCCTCGGGCGAGCACGGCTCGACCCAGGGATTCTCATCGACGCTGCCCCGGCTCTTTCGCAAGAGAGGCGTCGACCTGGTGCTGAACGGCCACGATCACAACTACGAGGCCAGCAGGTCACTGGGGGGCGTCCGGTACGTCGTGACGGGCGGTGGGGGTGCGCCCGTCCGCGCGTGCGGACCGCCGGTCCGTACGACGGCCGTGTGCATCGCTCGCTACCATTTCCTCGAGATCGTGGTCGGTTCGAAGAGGATCGCGGTTCGCGCGATCCCTCGACGGGGCAGGCCGTTCCACACCTTCACGACAACCGGTCGAGGGTAATGAAGGTCTTGGATGGGTAAGTACCTCCGCAACCGAGAGATCGGATCGGAGGTGCAACCATGGGTACCGAGGACAAAGTAGGCAACAAGGCTCAGGAGTTGAAAGGCAAGGCGAAGGAGGGCGTCGGAGACGCCACCGACGACCGCCGTTTGGAGAACGAAGGTCGTGCCGACCAGGCGAAGGGCAACCTGAAACAGGCCGGCGAGAAGGTGAAGGATGCCTTCAAGAGCTAGATAGGGATGATCTCTTGAAAGGGGCCGCTCCGGCGGCCCCTTTCACGCGTTCGGTCTAGGGGCTCCATGCCTCGGCGCCCCAAGCTTTGACCGCCGCGAGATAGAAGATCGCCTGGCTCCACACGTGAGGTTGCCCGGCCATCGTTTGAACAGGGCTCGAATCGCGCGGGTAGCGCATCCATGCCTCCCCCAAAACGCCGGTCCCGTTCGTGGTGGGTACCGCCGCGACCCACCTCAGGCCCTTCTTTACCCGTTTGAGCTTCACCGGCTGCTTGCGCCAGGCGAACGCGTTCCCCAAGAGCGCCCGCGATTCATGCCCGCCGGTCCGGATGGCGCCCCGGAGTACGCGCCGCAGATAGCGCCAGTTCATGTCCGCCTGACCGTTGGAGATCCTGGAGCCGTAGCGCTCGAGTCCCACCGGCCACAGGTTCGTCCCGCCGACCTCGTGATCGCGCGAGTAGCAGGAGCAGCGCGCGTCGAGATAGTTCGATTTGATCGCAGCCTTGAGCTCGTTCCTGCGGTCGAGCCACTTCTGGGCGTTGACCTTCGAGGTCTCGGTACCCAGCGCCCGTCCGGCCTTGACCGCCGCGTCCAGCCCCAGCCACACGGCCTGGGCCCCCACGAGCGTGCGCGACAAGCCCGGGTTGTCCTCCTCGTTGGCCGAGCACTGGAGTCCGGTCGCAGGATCGCGGCAGCCGAGCGGAGGATCGTCGCTCAGGTAGTGAGCGGCGCCCTGGATGGCCTCGTAGACGGCGAAGAGGTAGTCGTCGTCCCCCGTGATCGAGTAGTGGTCCCACAAGGTCCAGATCCCCAGCCCGGTCGCGTCGATCTCGAAGGGGACGGGTCCCCCCACGACACCGTCCGCGTAGTAGTTCTGCGACCAGTTGCCGGGAGGAGTCCCCTCGCCTCCGCGCGGCTTGCGGAGGGCGGTGGCCTGAAGCGCGGCATACCTTCTGTTGTGCAGGGCGACCATGCCCCGCTTGCGGGAGAGGTTCAACATCCGGTTGATGTAGGCGCCGTTGCGGATCCAGTCCAGCCCGTGCGGAGGTTGCGTCGTTATCGACGCGACGATCAGCCCTCGGCGATCCGTCGTCTGCCGCGCCGAGATCAGAGCGCGCTTCGCCAGCTTCACTACGGGACTCGGGGCGTTGTTTGGGATCCTCGTCCCACGTAGCCACCTCTTCCACCAGCTCGCTTTGGCCCGCCGCACGCGGCCGGCCGACCGCGAGCGAGCCCGCTTCAGTGCCTCCAGCGCGTTGTCCGGAGTCCTGGCCGCTGCGATCAGAACGGTCGTCGAGCCGCGCCTCGATCGATTCAGGCGGATGTCATCGGCCATCGCCGCGTCGGCTTGGCCGGGGGCCGTTTCCATACCGGACAGCTTGGCGTTGGCGGCGTCGTCGTAAGCGCTTACCTCACCGGTGCCCGTTTCATAGGTATCGACGCCTACCTGATGACCGTCGGAACGTCCCTTGAAGCCCATCACGAGGGTCGCGGCGGACGCTTCTCCCGTCGACTGGTCGGTGCCCTGCCGGCTGTGGACGACGGCATCGGGGCGGCGTCTATAGGAGGCTCCCGCGTCGTTGTTCTGCTCGGTGCACCAGTCGTCGTTCGGAGAGTTCTGGTCCTTCGAGAACACCGGGTTGAAGTTCGCGAACGAGATCACGCGTGCGCGGGTCACGCGCGATCGTTTGGTTCGAGTGACGGCGACCGACCTCGTCAGCACGTCCTGATTGTGCGCGACCACATCTCGCACGACCACCCGCAAGCCATGGATTGGTTTTCTGAAGACCGTCACGACCTCGTCGGAGTCGTCGTCGGCGAACCGCTGCCGAGTCCGCCACCTTCGCAGCCAGTCGAAGCGCCAGGGCTTCTTTCCCTTCCTGTATCCGAGGCCGAGGAAAGCGCCTTCGTTGGGGAGCGCTCCGAACCGAGGCTCCGACCGATCCGTCGTCCGGTACTTGATCTGGTCGTAGTACGACGGCGACGGCCACTTCAGGACCGTGATGGTCGCGTCCGGATTGAGGCCCACGGACATCCGCTGGTTGCCGGAGACGGCGGAGATGTCGGTGGGCCCGAAGTTCTCCGGGGTCCCGGTCTGGGTCTGGCAGGTCGTGGTCTGCGCTTGGCTGACGGCAACCGGCGCCGCCAGGGCGAACAGGCTGGAGACGAGGGTCAGGGCGACGAGCCGCGCGGCGGTTGAGGTAGGCACCGGCCGCGAGGATATTTCCACTGCAGGCATAGTTCGACGTACTTCGGCGCGTTCCGGCCCCGAACGGATCCGTTTTTCTGTCACAGGGGCGTTCTAGCGTTGGATCCATGGACCACATCGCAGCGCTGCTGCTTGCCCTGCTTGCCCTGCTTGCCCTGCTCGTCGGGGTGGCCGGGGCGCTTGCTCTGTCGCGCCGGCGCGCCGCTCCCGACCACGACCTGACCGCGCTGGCGGCCCAGATGAGGCACCTGTCGGACAAGGTCACCTCCGACACCTCCTTGTTGGCCCAGCGCCTCGAGGGCATCGACTCGCGGTTGAACGAGACCCAGGCCGCCAGCCAGGGTCTCGCCCGCGACATCTTCGGGCGTCTCGGCGATGTGCAGCAGGTGACCACCGCAGTGGCGGAGCAGGCGCGTCAGTTCACCTCGCTGCAGGACCTGCTCAAGGCGCCGAAGGCGCGCGGGGGCCTGGGGGAGGCCATGCTCGAGGAGCTCCTATCGCAGGTTCTTCCGCCGCAGGCCTTCGAATGCCAGCACAGGTTCACGAGCGGGGTCGTCGTGGACGCAGTGGTCATCGCGGGCGGGCGCAAGATCTGCATCGATTCGAAGTTCCCACTCGCCAACTACCACGCGATCTGCGATGCGAAGACCGACGCCGAGCGCGTGGTCGCCGAACGGGCTTTCGCGGCCGATGTCGACAAGCACATCGGCGACATCTCCTCGCGCTACATCGTTCCGGACGAGGGCACGCTGGACTTCGCGGTCATGTACGTACCTGCCGAAGGTGTCTACGCAGAGGTTCTCCGTCTGTCGCACCGCAAGCGGCCCATCTTCGAGACGGCGATCGAGTCTCGGGTCGTCCCGATGTCGCCGCTCACGATGTACGGCTATCTCCAGACCGTTCTGTTCGGTCTGAAGTGCCTCCGCATCGAGGAGAACGCCGAGCAGATCCTGGACCACTGCGGCCGTCTTCGCCAGGACATGGAGCGCTTCGCGAACGAGTACGACACGCTCGGGAAGCATCTGGGAAATGCCTTCACCAAGTACGGAGACGCTACGCGCTCGTTGGACCGGTTCCGCTCGAAGCTCGATCGGGTGATCGACTTCGCGGACGAGCCGGCGGACCCGTCCCCGGTCTTCGAGGTGGTCTCCGGCGACTGATCCCTCATACGTCGGCCTTCATCGGCCGCTCTTGCTGCCGGGCTGCATCACCGTGCGGTGCTTGGCCCAGTAGTGCCTGCGGACCGCGGGTCCGATCGTCCATCCATCGGGGATCTTGATTCTGGCCCCACAGGTGTGACAGAGAGCGCTCTTTAGGGGCACCCCCTTCTGCTTCAGTTTCTTCTTCGCCGGTTTCGCTGGCGGCATCGTCCACCTCCTGCGTCCCGGGAGTCGCGGCTACCCCACCAACCTAGCGAGGGGGTACGTCAGGTTTTCCGTTCTTGCTCAAACAACCGGATCCGCTCGGTCGGGCAGCCGATCCAGATCGCGCACGCCTGGATTGACGACCAGGCTGAGCGCCACCAAGACGTAGAGGGTGCCGGTCACCGCCAGGGCGGGGCGGATCTGGATCCACTCGACCAGGAGGCCGCCCGCCAGGGCTCCGAACGGCATGGCCGCCCAGGCGATGGCGATGATGGCTCCGATCACGCGACCGCGCATGTGCTCGGGCGTGCGCGCGAGCTCCGCCACTCCGAGGATGGGGTTCAGGGGACCCGATCCGATCCCCAGCACGAACATCGCGACGACGAGCACGCCTAGGGGTGGCACCGGGATGTACGGGAAGGAGCGAAGCGCCACCAGCAGGAACGCGCCTATGAAAACCCAGCGCCGCGAGAACCGATGTCCGACCGCTCCGTAGGCGAGGGCACCCGTCAGGGCTCCGGCCCCGAAGGCTCCTAACGTGAGCCCCAGCCCCACCGCACTTCCGAATAGACGGTTGAAGTAAGCCGGAAGTATGACCAGGCCGATCATGGCATCCAAGACGTTCGTCACGGTGACGGTCAGGATCACGATGAGCAGCAGCCGATCCTGGAAGACGAAGCGCAGCCCCTCTTTCAGACTCTCGACGTAGGGGAGCGCGTCGGTGGTCTCTGTTTCTTCGCGATCGCCCGGCACGCCGATCGACACAAGCACGATCGACACGACAAAGGTCGCCGCGTCTACCCACAGCACGTTGTCCGCTCCGACGAGAGCGATGAGCACACCGGCGATGGGCGCCCCGGCCAACGTGGCGGCTCGATTCACGGCGTCCTCGAGCGACGTGGCGCGCGCGGTTGTCGTGCCGGCGCGCTCCGCCACGGAGGGGAGTAAGGAATACCTCGCGGTCGTGCCCGGCGCGTCCAGGAACGCACCCAGGAAGACGAGGACGAGCAGCTGCCAGAACTCGAGGCCAACAGTGTTGTGCAGGAGCGGGATCAGCGCGACCGAGATGCCGCTCATCACGTCGGCGAGGATGCTGGTCCTCTTGAAGCCCAGACGGTCGACGATGGGGCCGCCGAAGAATCCCGCGAGGACAGTGGGCAGAAGAGAGAAGAACGCGGTCACGCCGGTCTTCGTCACGCTGCCGGTGGTCTGCAGGACGAACCAGGGGATCGCAACGTTCAACATCTGGTTGCCACTGCGTGAGATCACGTCGGCGACGAGGAGGGTTACGAGAGGTTTGCGATCGCGCACCGGTCGAGCGACATCTCCGGTGGCCATCGCTGGAATCTACCTATGAGAGTTTCGAGCCTGATTCCGGCGATCGCTGGAGGACCAGGTCTTTTGCGAAAGAGGTGGTGCTTACTTGACTCGGGCGCTGTACCCTCTCACCAGCTTGGCATATATGGAAAGAACTGCAAAGAGAGAGCGCAAATAGCGAGCTGCAACTAACGTTGCTTGCATATAGTACAAGCAACGTTCTATGATAAGCGCATGGGAATTCTCCAGGACGCCGTAGCCCGGCTTGCTCGAGAGGGCAAGGAATTCTTCACAATTCAAGACCTGGTCAAGGTCCTCCATGTCGAGCGTGCCAAAGCCCAGCAAGTTGCCTTCAGATTGGCTGAAGCAGGGCTTGCTACAAGGCTGAAACGAGGTACATACGCTCTCGCTCCGGCAGATGCGTGGGGAGAACCTGGGGCGCTGCCCACCAACTGGTTCGAGACTGCGGCCGCGTTGGTCGCGCCCGCTCCCTACTACCTCGCCTATTACACCGGGATGCGGCTTCATCGGATGATCCAGCATCCTTTGCGAACCCTGTTCGTTGCAGTGGCGCGACCTCAGCGAGACGTCACGGTTGGGCCGGTCCACTTTCAGTTCGTAACACTCGCGAAGCACCGATTCTTCGGCCACGAGGATCATGTCTTGCAACCAGGTCGGGTGGTGAAAGTGGCCGATCTTGAACGGACCTTCATCGACTGTGTTGATCGACCCGATCTGTGCGGAGGGATTGAGGAAATCCTTCGAGGGTTCAAACGGCGACAGGAGGGGCTAAATCCCGACCGGTTGTTGCGCTATCTGATGCGATTACACGAGCCAGCTCTCACGAAACGTACTGGATTTCTGTTGGAGTTGGCAGGTTACGGAGAGCCTCGAGTGCTTTGGGAGCTTGAGCGAATTGCAGGTCGTGTCAAGCGATACGTGCCGCTGGATACTCAGAATCAGGATCGCACGGGTCCTCGGAACAAGCGGTGGGAGCTTGTGATCAATGCCGACATTGATCAGCTTGTTCAGGTGGGCAAAACATGATCGACCCGATCGAGATCCGGACGCGTGCAAGAAGGCTCGGCCTCGATGCTTCACATGTCGAGAACGATTACGTCCTCTGCCATCTCCTCGTTGCGATAGGTGAACGGTTCCCGGAGTTTGTGTTCCGTGGCGGGACGGCCTTGGCTCGAATCTATTGGCCGGATTACCGCCTATCTGAAGATCTGGATTTCACGTGTGAGGCTTCCGTATCGGATTTCCAAGCTCGTCTGGAAGAGGCGGTGCGGTTAGCGAGAGACCGAACAACGTTGAGTCTTGAAATGGTTTTTGGACCGCCCCGAGATGATTGGTCAAGGTCCTCGGTCCATTGGACAGATCATGAGCTTCTGTTGGACGTAAACATGAACGTTGCGCTCGCCATGAACAAACATGAAGGAACAGTAGATCTCCCGTACAGGGACCTCCATGAGACTAAGGTAAGCATTCCTGTGTTCACCCTGGCAGAGATCTTGGGCAACAAGTGGTACATGTTGAATGACCGCACGGAGCCTCGGGATCTCTTCGACGTTTGGTCAGGGCTGGTGCAGTTCGACGTGGAATTCGAAGAGATTGAGCGTGGACATCGAGCGAGATATGGCTACGCCCCCAGCTCTGGATCCATGTACAACGCGAAGCGATTGGAAGGGCCCTGGAAAGCACGATTGGCGCACCAACTGGCTGATCTTCCGAGCTTCAGACAGGCCTATCGAGAAGTGAAGAATCAGTTTGATGCGTGGCAGGATCGCCGGAATACTGATTAGGGAAGCCTGCGGTCAGGATAGCTGGGATCAGGTTGCTCCGGATCCTCGAGGTCAGCCGACCGCGTTCCGCACGGCGTCCGCGACGGCTTGGGTCGCGAGATGACCGAACACGTCGAGTTCCTCGGGAGGTGTGGGCCTGCCGCTCGGCGCGGCCACGGCGAACACGACGTCCCCGTCGTAGCGCGTGTGGGCAGGTTTGACGGCGACGGTGATGCCGTCCGATCCCCGCGACGCGATGAACCGGACGTCTCTCTTGTCGAGATCTGCTTCGATCACGACTACCGCCAAGACGGTGTTCAGAGGAGGGACATCGGCCGGCCGGCTCGGCCCCCGGTAACGAGGCTCGCTTGCCCGCGTCCCCGCCAGAACCGAGCCATCGGGGCCCAACACGTCACCCACGGCGTTGACCACGGCGAGCGCGCCGGCTGTCAGCCCATCGGAGGTCGCCGTGGCGATCCCGAGCCCACCCGGTGAGTGGTGCTCGAACCCCGCCCATTTCCCGACGGTTGCCCCCGTGCCGGCCCCCACCCGGCCGGTCTCGAACCGCTCCGCCGCGGCATCGCACGCGGCGCGGCCTGCGTCGTGGCCGGGGCGTGCCGAGGGGTCGCCGCTTCCGAGGTCGAAGATGACCGCAGCCGGGACGATCGGCACCCGTGTGATCGGGGTCTGGTATCCGATGTCTCGTTCGGCCAGCCACTCCACCACCCCCTCCGCGGCCGCGAGCCCGAAGGCGCTGCCCCCGGTGAGCACCAGGGCATGCACCTCGGTCAGCTTCCGGTCGGGGTGGAGGTGCTCGAGCTCGCGCGAGCTGGGGGAGGAGCCCCGGATGTCGCAGGAGGTCACGTTGCCGCCCGGCGGCAAGAGGACGGTGCAGCCGGTCAGCCCGGATCCATCCGTCCAGTGACCCACCCGGAAACCCATGCCGAGACCTGTCGTCATGCGCCAATCATGCACGTCGTGGTCTCGAGCCGCTGGTAGCGTCGGCTTGTCGACACCTACGAGCGGAGGTTGGATCTTCTTGAGGTCGAGCAGATGGTTCGCGGCGGTTCTGGTCGCTATGTCGTTGCTACTGGGAGCATGCGGGGAGGAGGAGACTCCGCCGCCTGCCGGCCAGGGGGGTACCGCCTCAGACGGGCACTCTCACAGTCACGACGGCTTCCAGTTCGGCGAGCCGGCCGACACGGCCGACGCAACCACCAAGGTCGAGGTCGTGGCGAGGGACTTCGAGTTCGATCCGAAGGAGATCACCGTCGAGCAGGGCGACATCGTGGAGTTCGTGGTGACCAATGAGGGGAGCGCCGACCACGAATTCGTCATCGGAGACGCGGCCCTCATGGACGAGCTCGGTTCGATGGCCCACCAGCACGGCGCCGACGATCCCTACGCCGTTCCCGTTATGTCATCCGGCGACGAGGGTTCGCTCACCTGGAACTTCACCCAGCCCGGCCGGTTCCGCTTCGAATGTCACGTGGACGAGCACAACGAGCTCGGGATGACCGGCACGATCACGGTGATGGGCAACTAGGCACCCTCCGCGACCGACTCGGGCGCCGGCGCGTCGACCGTCTTGGCGTAGTTCCCGATCGAGGCCGCGACCGCGGCCACCGGCACGGCCAGGAATGCACCCACGATGCCTGCGACGATGGCGCCTGCGGTCAGCGCCAGCAGGATCACGATCGGATGGAGGCTCACGGCCTTGCCCATCACGAGCGGCTGCAAGACGTCGCCCTCTACCTGCTGGATCACCAGGATCGCGCCGCCGACGATCAGGGCATCGACCACGCCTTGGGTGACCAACGCGACGAGCGCGGCCACGATGCCCGCCGCGACCGCGCCCACCAGGGGGAAGAAAGCTCCGAAGAACGTTAGAACGGCCAGCGGAAGAACCAGCGGAACGCCCACCACCAACAACACGATCCCGATCAGGACCGCGTCGATCAGCGCGATCGTTGCCGTCCCGCGCAGGTAGCCTCCGATCGACGTCGCCGATCGCCGGCCGATCGCTCGTACGTGACGACGGTTGCGCTCGGGGAACTGCGATTCGATCCACCGGGCTATCGCCGGACCGTCCTTGACGAAGAAGAACACCAGCACGAACGTGAGTACCAGCTGGGTGATGAACTCCACAGCTTTCGTCGCGCCCGCCAGAACGCCTGCGGTTATGCGTTCCCGGTTCTCGCCGACCTGTTCCACCGCGCGGTCGATGTATGAATCCACCTCGGTGCGAGAGAGCTTGAGCGGACTATCGCCGAGCCAGTCGACGACGTCTTCGAAGCCGGCCCGCGCGCTCGTGCCTACATCGTCCAGCTCGTCACCCACCGACGGCGCGACCGCGGCCATGACCCCGGCCAGCACGAGGAGTGAGCCCAGCATCACGGCCCAGGTGGCCAGCACGGGATGCAGGCCCTTGGTCCGAAGCCGCTCGGCCAGAGGCCCCAACAACGCCGTTATGAACAAGGCGGCGATGACGGGAAGCACCACCAGGCGCAGCCGTACCAGTGCCGCCAGGATGACCCAAGCCGCCGCCACGATCAGGAGGAAGCGCCAGCTGTAACCCGCGGCCCTATCGAACAGCGAATCCCGCTCGACGCCCATGTGCTCCCCTCGCTCGGCTGAAGTGATGATCTGCTGCTAAGCATCCCCGACCACGGCCTCGCTGCGTAGGATTCCCCGATGCCGGACTCCGATGCCACCTCGAGGATCCAGCCGCCTGCGGGTGGAACCGTCGAACAGCCGCTCGCGCCGATCCGGCGGCCGCACGGACTGATCCCCTACGCGGAGGCCGCGGCCCTCTCCTTCCTCGGTCTGCTGGCGCTGGGGGCCGCGTTGCTCGTCGTGGTGAAGCTTCAATACACCCGACTCGGCAGCGGGGCCGACCCGGTCGAGATGTTGACCAGCGTCATCATCCTGTCCCTCGCCGTGCTGCGGATCCCGGTTCACATCGGAGAGCTCACCATCACCGTGCTGCCGCTGGGCGCGCTGGCCGGCTTCGCCCTCATCGTCAGCTGGGCGTGCCGGTCGACGCTGAGGGATCCTTCGATCGAGCGAGTGACCCTCGTTGGTCTGCTCTTCGGGATGGTCGCCGGGCTGGCCGCGCTGGCCTTCAGGCATCGCTTCGAGCCGGATCCGATCTTCGCGGGGGCTCCCTCGGCGTTCTTTTTAGGAGCCCTCTGGGTCGCCCTCTTCGCGGCATGGTCGGTTGCGTCTCGCTCCGGTGGAAGCACGGGCTTGCTTCGCAGAGCCCGCGACCGCTTACGGGCCGGGACCTGGCTCTGGGAGGCGGTACGCGCCGCCACGATCATGCTGGGTGGAACGATTCTCCTGGCGACGGGTGCGGGACTCATCTGGGTGATCGTCACGTTGCTGCGGGGTGGGGGGCCTCAGGAGCTCGACCTGGGCGGACTCGTCGCGGCCACCGTGTACGTGGCCGCGTTCGCGCCCAATCTGGTTGTCGCGGCGGCGGCTCTCTCGCTGGGAGCCCCACTGGAGGTGGGCGCCGGACTGACCGTGCGCGGACGCGTGCGTGGGACGGTCCAGGAACTCTCGATCGCGTCCGGCGAGGGCTTCGCGCCCACCCTGTTGATGGTTGCGATCCCGATCGCGGCTTGTGCCACCGCGGGCTACTGGCTAAGCCGCAACGCGGCGGCGCCCGCCCGGCCGTTGAAGGTCCTCGCGGCCGCGTCGGGTCTCTTCGCTTGCGCGTTGACGGTGCTGTCGTGGTTGGGGGAGGCGCGCTTGGGGGCCCAGCTCGCCGCCGATCGGGGCTTCGGCGTCGTTGCTCCCGACGCCCCCAGTGTTTTCGTGATGGGGATGATCTGGGCGATCACCGGCGGATTGTTGGGGTGGACGCTGGGACGAAGGGGAGCGTGACTTTGGAGATCTTCGACCGTCACGTGGTCGGGCCGCTTGCATGCAATTGCTTCGTCGTCGGAGACGCGAGCACCCGGCAGGCCATCGTCATCGATCCCGGCGGTGATGCGCAGAAGATCGCAGAGGGGCTCGCCTCCAAAGAGCTCACCGTCACCGCGATCGTCGCGACACACGCTCACTTCGACCATCTGGTGGCGGCCGAGACCCTGCGCGAGCTGACCGGGGCGCCCTTCTACATGCACGACGCCGACAAGCCCCTGTTGGATTGGTACGAGGAATCGGGGCGGATGTTCCTCGGGATCGAGTTGGGCCGGCCGCCGGCCGTCGACACGTCCGCCTCCGAAGGCGACGTCCTGACTGCGGGCGACCTCGAGCTTCAGGTGATCCACACACCCGGGCATTCGCCGGGTTCGATCTCGCTAGTGACCCCCGCCTGCGTCTTCTCGGGCGACACACTCTTCGCCGGATCCATCGGCCGCAGCGATCTGCCGGGCGGCGACCCTGACACGCTGCTCGAGATCATCTCGTCGAGACTGCTCTCGTTCGCGGACGACGTGGAGGTGCATCCCGGCCACGGTCCGTCCACGACGATAGGTCGGGAGCGGCGTTCGAATCCGTTCGTCGGCGAGGCCAGAGGGATGTGGCTGCCGCCTAGCTAGACGCCGAGGGACTACGGGGACTCGTCTTCCTCGACGTCCACGTCGATGTCGGCATCATCGTCATCGTCGTCGTCATCGACGTCCTCTTCGATCGGCTGGTCCGCTCCACCGATCGAGATCGTGCCCTCCATCTCGTCGGGATGGAACTTGCAGTAGAAGTCGAGGGAGCCGGGTTCGGTCGGGGCCGTGAAGGTCGAGTCCACGGTGTTGCCGCTCTGAGCCTCCATCTCGAAATCGAGGTCGGGGACCGTGACGGAGTGGGCCACGCCACCTCCATTCTCGAGCGTCAACGTCACTTCTGCGCCGGGTTCCACCAACAGGGTCTCGCTCTCGAAGTAATTGTCGAACGCCTCGATCGACAGGGACTGCTGCTGAGCGCCGCTGTCGGAGTCCTCGTCTCCGCACGCGCCGGCGAGCAGAAGCGCGGCCAGCAACGCGAAAGAGACCCTCCACACCTTGGACATGACCGTTCTATCCCCGTTCTGCGACGGGGGAAACTCCTATGCAGAGGCGCTACACGAGGTAAGGCGGCACCGCCGGCAGAGGAACGCCGGGGTAGCGGTCGATCTCGCGCTCGAGCGTCACCTTCAGGTGATCCTCGCGCTCGGCGATGCGACGATCGATCTCTCGGAAGCCGAGGCGCTGTAGGCGGCGTAACTCGCCCGCGTACGACTTTCGGACGCGTCCGTCGGGGGCGGTGAGATAGACGTCGAGCGTGATCTTCTGCGTGACTTTCTTCTGTTTCCCTTCGGCCATGGCGATCAGGGTATCAGGGCCTCGTCATCTCACAGCCAGCCTTTTCCCTTGAAATACGCGAACAAACCGATCCCCGAGGTCGCCATCAGCGCGAGCGCGAACCAGAAACCGGTCAGAGAGTTCTCGTCGGGCAGCAGCTCGAAGTTCATGCCGTAGATGCCCGCGATGACGGTCTGCACCGCGAAGATCGCCGCCCACGCGCTCAGCCTGCGGCTGTTCTCGTTGAGGGTCGCGGCCTGCGCGTTCCTGATCAGGTCCAGCACCGCATCGGAAAGCTCGTCCGCGCTTCTGACCTGGTCGCCCAGCCTCAGGAGGTGATCGTGGACGTCGCGGAAGTGATGCCGGGCCTCTTGGGCGAACGGGCTCCGGCCGTCGACCGTCGTTCGTTCGAGCGCTCGCGTCTCCGGAACGACGTAGCGACGGAGCCGCGCGATCCTTTGTTTGACGGAGTAGAGCTGTCGTTCGATCGGCGCGCCGGGCGTCTCGAGTGCGAGTTCCTCCAGCTCCTCGACCTCGTCCTCGAGCGCGTCCACGATCCGTTGATAGTCGTCCACGACGACGTCCAACAGGGTGTGGAGGAGGAAAGACGAATGGCCGTCCATCTCGACGTTCGACCACCGCTTCTTGGCCTCATCGATCAGCCGCGTCGCTCCGGCGTGCAAGGAGAGCATGTAGGCGTCGCCGACGAAGCATCCGATCTGGATCGCTTCCAACTGCCCGTCGACCTCGTCGAGCTGATGCATGACGACGAATAGGTGGCCCTCGTAGGGATCGATCTTCGGCCGCTGCCTCGTGTGGATCGCGTCCTCGACCGCAAGGGGATGAAGGCCGAATTCTTCCGCGATCAGCTCGATGTCGCCTGCTTCGAGGGTTCGCACATCGGCTTCACCCCACAGCAGGTTGCCTTCCCGGCGCAGCTCCGAGACGTCGCTCAAGTCGTCGACCTCGGTCCATCCGGCTTCACGCGAGTGACACAGCGTCATCAACATCAGGCCGGATCCTCCGGGCGAGCTTCGCGACCGCTCCGATGCAGAGCTAGGCCGGAGAGCGCGTCCAGGACAACCTGGCGCGCGGCCAGCGCGGTCACGTCGGCGTGGTCGTAGGGCGGGCACACCTCGACCACGTCCATACCGACGAGGCCTTGTTCCCTTACCAAGCTACGAACGGCTCGCAAGAGTTCCCGGGTGCTCATACCGCCCGGTTGGGGAGTGCCCGTTCCCGGGGCGAAGGCCGGGTCGAGCACGTCGACGTCCACCGACAGGAACAGGTGCGAGGCACCGGTGATGTCGGCCAGTACGTCCTCGATCACCGCGTCGATGCCGCGCTCGATCACCTGCTCCATGCGGTACCAGCGCACGCCTGCCGAACGCATCCACGAGAACTCCGCGGGATAGGGCCAACGTCCGCGCAGACCGACCTGGACGAGCCGGTTGCCCGGAAGGATCCCGTCCGTGATGAGGTGTCGGAACGGGGATCCGTGCGAGTGCTTCACTCCCCAGATCTCGGACGCGGTATCGGCGTGAGTGTCGAACTGGACCACGGCCACGTCTCCTGGGGGATGTTCCTCCGCGACCGCCTTGATGTCGGGATACGCGATCGAGTGATCGCCGCCCAGGACGATCGGGATCGCGCCGGCGGCGACGATCCCCCGAACGGCCTCGTAGATGGCCGCGTGACTCCGTGCCGCATCGGCCGGGATGACCGCGGCGTCGCCGTGGTCGACGACGGTGAGCTCGGCGAAGAGATCGATGCCGAGATCCATGTCCCAGCCGCCGGGTTCGCCACCTCCCTCGATCGCGCTCCGGATCGCGCGGGGGCCGAAACGAGCCCCCGGTCTGTGGGTTACAGAGTCGTCCGTCGGCGCGCCGAGGATCGCCACGTCGGCTCCGGTGAGCTCCTGGGGGTCGAGAACGAGCGGCACCTTCTCGAAGGTGGTCATGCCTGCGTAGCCGGGCTCGCCCGTTCGGTTGATCTTCACGGCCCCTATTGTGGTCGGGCCGGGTGCTCTACTGCAAAATGGCGTAACCGTTCGATCCCGGCTGGACGTTGCGGCGGACCGGACCGGGCGGTGGCCCTCCTAGGCTGAGAGCCTGCACAACGACGAGGAGGAGATTTCCAGTGAGCGACATAGCCCGGTTCCGGGCCAGGGCTGAAGCCCTTCTGACCGAAGAGGTCGCGACCTACGAGTCCCGGACGCCCCGCTCGAAGGAGCTCTTCGAACGGGCCAGCGACGCGATGCCGTTCGGAGTGACCTCGTCGTTCCAGGCAGGCGACCCCTATCCGATCTATCTGAGAAGAGGAGAGGGCGCCCGCGTCTTCGATGTCGACGACAACGATTACCTCGATTATCACAACGGCTTCGGCACGATGGTCGTCGGCCACACTCATCCCAAGATCCGTGCTGCGATCGAGCGCGCTGCGGCTACCGGCACGCATTTCGCCGCCACGACCCGAGACGGCGTGCTGCTGGCGGAGGAGATCAACCGCCGGTTCGGCCTCGACAAGGTGCGGTTCACGAACTCCGGCACCGAGGCGACGATGGACGCGGTGCGGCTGGGGCGCGCGGCCGCCGGCAAGGACGTGCTGCTGAAGATCGAGGGCTCGTACCACGGCCACCACGACGCCGTGATGTTCTCGGTCGTTCCCTCGATGGACTCCAGCGGACCGACCGAAAGACCCTGGTCGGCCCCTTTCTCGCGCGGGATCCCGCCCGACGCCGCGCACTACACCATGATCGTTCCCTTCAACAACGCCGCCGCCCTCGAGACCACTCTGCAGGAGCACGGCGATCGCATCGGGGCTCTGATCATGGAACCGGTGATGATGAACATAGGCATCGTGCTTCCGAAGCAGGGCTATCTCGAGAAAGTGCGCGAGCTGTGCACCAAGCACGGCGTCGTGCTGATCTTCGACGAGGTGAAGACCGGCGTAACTATCGCGGCGGGAGGAGCCACCGAGATGTTCGGCGTTCAGCCGGACCTGGTGTGTCTGGCGAAAGCGATCGGCGGAGGCACGCCCGTGGGAGCCTTCGGGGGCCGCGCCGAGGTCATGGACGAGATCGAGCACGGGGTCGCGGCCCTCGGCACGTTCAACGGGAACCCGTTGTCGATGGCGGCCGGGCTCGCGACTCTCACGGAGGTCCTCACCCCCGAGGCATACGAGCATCTGGCGAAGCTCGGTACCCGCCTTGCGACCGGGTGTCAGGAGGTTCTGGACGAGACCGGGATCAAGGCCGTTACGACGGACCTGGGCTGCAAGGGGTCGCTCACCTTCCGCGATCGGCCTCTCGAGCGTTACAGGGACTTCCTCGAGGTAGACGACTCGTTGTTCGAGGCATCCTGGTACTGGCTCGTGAACCGGGGCATCTACCAGACTCCCGGGAAAGAGGAGCAGTGGACGATCTCGGTGCAGCACACCGAGTCCGACATCGATCGTTTCGTCGACGTCTTCGCGGCGTACTGCAACGAGGTCACGGCACCTACCTAGCCCTTGCTGAGCACCGGAGGCGGAGACAGGTTCTCCTGCCGGCGGCCGCGGAGGATCGCTACCGCGACGTAGATCGCGCCGAACAGGAACAGCAACGTGCCCATCACGTTGACCTGCGGCGGGATCCCGATGCGGGAGGCGCCGTAGACCCACAACGGGAACGTGATCGTGGGGCCGGCGTTGAAGCTCGTGATCACGTAGTCGTCGATCGAGAGTGCGAAGGCCAGGAAGCCCGCCGCCAGGATGCCGGGGAAGATGAGAGGGAAGGTCACGGTCCAGAACGTCGTCAGCGGGGTAGCTCCCAGATCCTGCGCGGCGTCCTCCAGCGACCGGTCCAGGTTCGCCGTACGAGCGCGCACCGTAACGACCACGTACGAGATCGAGAACAATATGTGCGCGATCACTATCGTGAGGAATCCGCGACTCAGATTGAGCGTCACGAAGAGAGACAGCAGCGAGACGCCCAGCACGACCTCCGGTGTCGCCATGGGAACGAAGATAAAGAGGTTGAGCCCGGCGCGTCCCCGGAAGCGATAGCGGCTGAGCGCCAGCGCGATGAGAGAGCCGAGGATCGTTGCGATCAGGGTGCTAACGGCCGCGATCAACAGCGAGTTGCGCATCCCCTGGGCCAGCTCGGGGATCTCGAACAGGTTGCGATACCAGTTGAGCGTGAAGCCCTGCCACTGGAAGTTGAAGCGTCCCCTCGGGTTGTTGAAGCCGAAGAGCGCCATCACCGCGATCGGAATGAAGAGGTACGCGATCACGGCCCCCGTGTAGATCGGCAGGAACCACCCGCCCCGCTTGACCTTGACCTGCGGTTTCTGCGTGCGGAAGGCGACGTCTGTCTGCGGCGGGAAGCGCGGGTCGACGCTCACGATCCCGACAGATCCTCGGTGCCCAATGCGCGTGCGTACAGAGCGACCCCGACGAGGATCCCCGCCATCAGGATGAAGGAGAGCGCGGCCCCCTCGGGGAAGTCGAACGTCGTCTGGAACTCGCGTTGGATCACGTTCCCGATCAACGTCGTGTTCACCCCACCGAGGAGATCGGGATTGATGAAGTCACCGACCGACGGGATGAAGGTCAGGAGCGATCCGGCGAACACGCCCGGCAGGGACAGCGGCAGAGTCACTCTGAGGAAGGACTGCAGCTTGTTCGAGTAGAGATCAGAGGCCGCGTCCAGGAGCCCCGGGTCCATGCGTTCCAGCGCGACGTAGAGAGGAAGCGCCATGAACGGCAGGAAGTTGTAGATCATCCCGCACACCACGGCCGTCGGTGTGGCGAGCACCTGGTAGGTGTCCGCGACGATGCCCCAGTCCTTCAGGGCGCCCAGGAAGATGCCTTGGTCAGCGAGGATGGTCCTCCACATCAAGGTCCGGATGATGAACGGTGTGAAGAAGGGAAGCAGGATCAGCAACAGGAACAGGTTCTTGTTCCTGCCGCCGCGGAACGCGATCCAGTACGCCATCGGGTAGCTGATGACCAACGTGGCGACGGTCACGATGGTGCCGTAGATCAGCGAGCGATAGAGCTGCGTGTCGTACTTCCCCAACGCCTCCGTGTAGCTCTGCCAGTGGCCGGTGAACCGGAACCCGGCCTCGAGCGAACCCTCCTGCAGGCTGATCGAGAACATCGTTGCCATCGGGACGACGAAGAACAGGGCCAGCCAGAAGCCGCCGGGGAGGCTCAGGAGATAGGGGACGAACGCCTTCCGGCGCGATGGTCGCGGCACGTCGGCGGCCGGCGCCGGGCTCAACCCTGGATCACGGCCCCGAACAGCTCGTTCCACACCTCTTCTTCCTCCTCGTCGAGGTCCTTGTAGTGATGGAGCCGCGCCTCCATCTCAGGGGTCGGGAAGACGAGGGGGCTTTCGGCCACGGTCTTGGTGTAGTTGTCCGTGGCTTCCTTGAGGATGTCCTGAGCAGCCGGAACGGGGCAGATGTAGTTCACCCATGCCGCGATCTGCGCGGCGATCTCCGGGTCGTAGACGAAGTCCATGAACATGTGCGCGTCCACCGGATGAGCGGCCCCCTTTGGGATGGCCATGTTGTCGACCCACAGGATGCCGCCCTCTTCGGGCACCACGAACTGTAGATCCGGGTTGTCGAACTGCAGCTGGAAGACGTCGCCCGACCATGCCATCGTGGCCCAGAGGTCTCCTCGGGCGAACGCGTCGGCGTAGTTGTTGCCGTAGTAATCGCGCACGATGCCGGCATCGCGCTGCTCGGTCAGTTTCTGCGCCGCTCGCTCGGCGTCTTCAGGGGTCGCATTCTGCGGATCGACGCCCAGGCCGAGCAGCGTCAGGTTCATCGTGTCCCGCATCTCTGTGAACATCCCTACGTTGCCTTCGAAGGCGGGATCGAAGAGATCCTCGAAGCTGGTCAGTTCTCGCTTCGTCAGCTTCGGGTTGTAGCCGATCCCGGTGATGCCGGACTGCCACGGCACGCTGTAGGCGTTGCCGGGGTCGTAGCTCGGGTCCTTGTAGACGGCCCCCGCGTTGGCGGTGAACTGCGGCAGCAGCTCGTGATCGAGGCCCTCCAGATAGCCCAAGCGGATCATCTTGGCGATCAACCAGTCGGTCACGACGATCAGATCCCAGTCGACGGACTGGCCGTTGGCGAGAGGCTCCCGGATCGTTCCGAAGAAGCTCTCGTTGTCGTCGATGACCTCCCTGTAGTTGACCGCGATGTCGGTGGCCTTCTGGAAATCCTCGATCGTGGGCCGCTTACCCTTGGCCCGGTCGATGTAGAGCGGCCAGTTGGCGAAGTCGAGCTCGCCGGCCGGGTCCTGGCCGGCGAATGACGGGCCCTCTTCCTCTTGGCTCCCATTCCCGTTGCCGTTCTCGCTCGTTCCGTCGACGCCGCAGGCCGCCAGGAACGCGCTGACGCTCAGCGCTCCGACGCCGATGCCCATCCTTCGAAGGAGGTCGCGTCGTGTGATGTGACCCTTCCGTTGCGGAGAACTCGCGGCCAGTCTCTGGATCTCCTTCAAGACATCGTCTCGTTCTTCCATCACAGTTCCTCCCTCGTCGAAGCGATACCGCGACCGTCATTCTGGCTGACTGCGAAGGTGTACTCGGGATCCCAGCCGATCCTCACGTCCGCACCGTTGCCGATGGAT